>C688J18823_10000904_pt1 | contig 17839 bp, 14 predicted proteins | sample HopSoiMetagenom1_FD_18823 | JGI IMG/M metagenome (IMG submission 18823) | reverse complement strand
TCCGGGGCGAGCCGTTCGGGGCGATGCCGGAACTAATGGCTATCGCAGAGGTCGTGGATAAGCTGCACGCGATTTGCGTTCTCTGCGGGGGCCCCGCCAGCCGTAATCAAAGGCTGCTCGGGGGGAAACCCGCGCCCTACAACTCTCCGCAGATCATGGTTGGCGGCACCGAGTCGTACGAGGCGCGTTGTCGGATGTGCCACACGGTCCCAGCGGGCGACGCGGCCCAGGTTCCGCTCCTCTAGCAGCTCATCCGCTGCCGAGGGGAAAGTATGCTCGGCGGCTCAAAGCAAAAGTTTATGCGTGACAGGTTTGGAAGAAATTCCTATCTTGGCCCACGCACGGGAGCGGTCCAACCTCAATCCAGTGACAGATGCTTCTCATCGGGCTGACAGGAAACATCGCTAGCGGGAAATCAGAGGTAGCCAGGATGCTGGAGGAGCGTGGCGCCACGCTCATCGATGCCGACGTGCTCGCGCGGGAAGCCGTTGGTCCCGAGACGCAGGCGCTCAGAGATATCGTGAAGCGCTGGGGCAAAGACATTCTGAACGATGACGGCAGCCTCGATCGCGGCGCGCTTCGCCAGATCGTTTTTGCCGATCAGGACGAGCTCGATGCGCTGAACCGGATCGTTCATCCCGGCGTTACTCGACTTCGTGACCGTGAGATTGCCATCGCAAAAGAGCGCGGGGATCAGATCGTCGTCTGTGTGATTCCGCTTTTGTTCGAGAGAAACCTCGTCGAAGAGTTCGACGCAATAGTCCTCGTCGACTCGCCGCGTCCACTCCGGCTCGAGCGTCTCGTCAACACCCGTGGGCTCGAAGAGACGGACGCAATGAACATGATCGCCTCCCAGATGCCGGCGGAACTCAAACGGGCGCGTGCAGATTACTGCATCGACAACAGCGGCTCGCTGGACGATCTGGAGCGAGATGTCGATGCGCTCTGGAGCTCCCTTCAGCGCGATGCGGAGCCGTTAGAGACAGCAGCGCAGGTTTCTTGACTCTGTTTTAGGGCGCGGATAGACTTCGCGCCCGGCAGTCAAGGCGCGCATTCAACAGCGGGGCACAGTGGCAAACATCCCGAACGATCTCCAGTACACCGAAGAGCACGAGTACGTCCGTAAGAATAAGGACGGCACTGCCGAGATCGGGATCACCGACTACGCCCAGGGCGAGCTCGGCGACGTCGTCTACATCGAGCTGCCCAAGGTCGGGACGAAGTTCAACAAGCACGACGTTTTTGGAACCATCGAGGCGGTGAAAGCCGTTTCCGAGCTCTTCTCTCCGATCGCCGGCGAAGTCGTCGCGATCAACGACCGGCTCGACAAGGAGCCGGCGCTGGTGAATACGGATCCTTACGGGGCGGGCTGGATGATCAAGGTCAAGCCGGGTAATCAGGCCGAGATCGACGCCCTTATGAATGCTGGCGCGTACACCGCGCATGTAGGCGGCTGATACAGCCCGTCTTGACTCAGCTGCCCGCCTCGACCTCCGCATAGGCATCCGTCGGCGGGCACGAACAAATGAGATTGCGATCGCCGTACGCACTCTCGACTCTCGCAACAGCAGGCCAGAACTTGAAGTCCTGGCTCCACGGCGCCGGAAAGGCCGCCTTCTCACGCGTGTAAGGATGTGTCCAGGCACTCGCGACAACCCGGCCGACAGGATGCGGGGCGTTCTTTAGAACGTTGTCCTGCCTGTCCGACTCTCCGCTTTCGACTTCCCTGATCTCCGCCCTGATGGAGATCATCGCCTCGCAGAACCGATCGAGCTCCTCCTTCGGCTCACTCTCCGTCGGCTCGATCATCAGTGTCCCCGGCACTGGGAACGACACCGTCGGCGCGTGGAAGCCGTAGTCCATCAATCTCTTGGCAATGTCTTCGACGTCGATGCCGCTCGACTGCTTCACCACTCGCGTGTCCACGATGCATTCGTGGGCGACCGTTCCCTGCGCTCCTTTGTACAGAACCGGGAAATGCGGATCGAGACGCTTCGCGATGTAGTTCGCGTTCAGGATCGCGATCTTGGTCGCGTACTCCAGTCCGTCTCCGCCCATCAGTTTGATGTAGGCAAGCGAAATCGGAAGAATGCTCGCACTGCCCCACGGCGCAGCTGAGACCGCACCGACCTCATTTCGCCCATCNAGCCTGACAACCGGATGCCCCGGCAGGAACGGCACCAGATGCTTGGCCACGCCGATCGGTCCCATTCCCGGACCGCCGCCGCCGTGCGGAATGCAGAAAGTCTTGTGGAGATTCAGGTGGCAGACGTCGGCGCCGATGTCGCCCGGCCGGCAGAGACCGACCATCGCGTTCATGTTGGCGCCGTCCATGTAGACCTGCCCGCCGTACTTGTGGACGATGCCGCAGATCTCGACGATCGATTCCTCGAACACTCCGTGTGTCGACGGATACGTCACCATCAGGGCCGACAGATGAAGCGCGTGCTCCTCCGCCTTCGCCCGCAGGTCCGCGACGTCGATATTTCCGCGCTCGTCGGTCTTCACGACGACGACGCGCATTCCCGCCATCACTGCGCTTGCCGGATTCGTCCCGTGCGCGGACTGCGGGATCAGGCACACCTTCCGATGCGACTCGTTGCGCGACGCGTGATACGCGTCGATCACCAGGAGCCCGGCGAACTCGCCCTGCGAGCCCGCGTTCGGCTGCAGTGACACAGCCGCGAACCCCGTGATCTCGGCCAGCGCGCTCTCCAACTCGTCGAAGAGCTGCCGATAACCATCGGTCTGATCGAGCGGCGCAAAAGGATGGATCTTGGCGAATCCCGGCCACGTGATCGGCATCATCTCCGCGGTCGCGTTCAGCTTCATGGTGCACGAGCCAAGCGGAATCATCGAGTGGACGAGAGATAGATCGCGCGACTGGAGCTTGTTCATGTAGCGGAGCATTTCCGTCTCCGCATGGTGCTTGTTGAACACCGGGTGCGTGAGGAACGGCGTCGTGCGGTTAAACCGCTCGTCGTAGCGGGTATCGCTCGTCATCGTGAGATCATCGACACCGAAGTCCGGATCCTTTCCGTCATTGAAGGCGGCGAGGAGGTTCTCGATGTCGGCGCTCCCGACAGTCTCGTCGAGCGCGATCACGATCGTCCGATCGTCCATGAATCGCAGGTTGATTCTGCGGCCCTGCGCTTCGTCGATGATCTTCTGACTGTTCCGTTTTCCGACGGCCACTCGAATGGTGTCGAAGAAATCGTCGTGGACGATGGTGAAGCCAAGGCGCCGCAGCCCTTCGCTCAACGCGGCAGCGAATCCGTGGACGCGCCGCGCAATACGCGACAGCCCGTGCGGCCCGTGATAGACGGCGTACATGCTTGCCACCACCGCCAGCAGCACCTGCGCGGTGCAGACGTTGCTCGTCGCCTTCTCCCGTCTGATGTGCTGTTCCCTCGTCTGCAGCGCCATTCGCAGCGCCGGCTTCCCGTCGGCATCGCGCGACAACCCGATGATGCGGCCGGGAATGTGGCGCTTGAATTCATCGCGCGTCGCGAAGTATGCCGCGTGCGGTCCGCCGTAGCCGAGCGGCACACCAAACCTCTGGGTGTTTCCGACGACGATATCCGCTCCCCACTCGCCTGGGGGGGTCAACAGGACGAGACTCAGAATATCCGCGGCAACCGTGACCAGCGCGCCTGCGCCGTGCGCCGCTTCCACTGTCTTGGTGTAATCGATCACCGCGCCGTCGCTCGCCGGGTACTGCACCAGGACTCCAAAAACTTCCGGACCGATTTTGAAATCCGCGTAGCCAGTGACTCTCACCTCGATCCCGCGCACGCTCGCCCGCGTCTTCACCACATCGATCGTTTGTGGATGGCACTCGGAGGCCACGAGAAAAACTTCCTTGCCGGATTTCCCTTTGAGCGCGTAGCTCATCGTCATCGCTTCGGCAGCAGAAGTTGCTTCATCGAGCAGTGATGCGTTCGCGATCTCCAGACCCGTGAGGTCTATCACCATGGTCTGGAAGGTCAGCAGCGCCTCGAGGCGTCCCTGGGCGATCTCGGCCTGGTACGGCGTGTACGCGGTATACCAGCCGGGATTCTCCAGGATGTTGCGCTGAATCACCGGCGGGGTCACGCAATCGTTGTAGCCCATCCCGATGAACGAGCGAAAAACCTGGTTCTTGGCAGCCAGTGCCCGGAAATAGGTCAGCACCTCGAGCTCGGTCAGGCCCTTTGGAAGGTTCAGCCCGTCGCGCCACCGGATTTTTGGCGGGACCGTCGCGTCGATCAGCTCTTCGAGGTTGGCGTGGCCGAGGGTTTTCACCATTTCGGCGACGTCCCTTTCGTCGGGACCTACGTGTCGCGGAACAAAGGATTCAGCGGGAGGAATCGCCGCGTCAACGTGCTTGATTGTGGTGCTCATAGGAGTGACAATTTAACACGGTATGCACTCTGGGCGCAGTTACAGCCGCTGGCGTTTGCTCATGGTTCCACCGCGCTTTGGCGCTGAGAACATGGCTCGCGACAGCGCGCTACAGACCCGCGCGGCGCGCACGGGAGAAACCGTCTTCAGCGTTTATTCTTGGAGCAAGCCGACGCTATCGTTCGGACGCAACCAGCCGGCGCGAGGACGATACGACCTCAGGAAAATCCGCGAGGCCGGTATCGATATCGTAAGGCGTCCGACTGGCGGGCGGGCAATACTCCACCGTCGTGAGGTCACCTACAGCGTCACGGGCCCGGTGGACGAAGCCGGCTCACTACGGGACACTTACGCGCGGATCAACCGCATCCTGCAGAAGGGACTGAGCCGCCTCGGCATTCTGGTCGAGGCTGTGCCTCGATCCCGGGAAAGAACTCTTTCAGGCGTGCGCAGCTGCTTCGAGACTCCAAGCGAGGGAGAGCTGGTCGCGGGTGGTGCCAAGCTTGTTGGAAGCGCGCAGTGGCGGGAAAACGGTGCGCTGTTACAACACGGCTCCATCCTCGTCGCTGATGACCAGTCGTCACTGCCGGATTATTCCGCTTCGGCTTCACGCGAGGGCGAGTCGATTCCGGCGCCGGCCACACTGGAGGCGTTGCTCGGACGGGCGCCGGGAGCTGAAGAAGTGGCGAACGCGATGTTTGAAGCGGTGCGCACCCTCGAAGATCCCGACGCCACCGAGCTACCTGAAGATGAAGTACGCCGTGATGCGCTTGAACGGGTTCCCCACTTTGTGAATGAGGATTGGACATGGCGCCGATGAGATACGCTCGGATCCTTTGCGCAGCGTTCGTGTGTGGGTGCGTTGGAACCGAGTCGTCCCGTGGCAACGCCGGCGGCACTCTCGCAATCTCGACCGGTGGCGATCCCGACGTCCTCGTACCAGCACTCCTGCAAACCACTACTGCCGCGCAGGTCATCGACCTCGTCTACGAACGGCTCGCAGACATCGGTGACTCTCTTAGCGTCGTCGGAGATCACGGTTTCACTCCGCGACTTGCCGACCGCTGGACCTGGGCGAAGGACTCGCTGAGCATCGCGTTCCATTTAAATCCGAACGCGAAGTGGCAGGACGGGCAGCCCGTACGCTCTAACGACGTCCGCTTCACCGTTGCCAGCACAAAGGATTCGACGCTGGGCTCGCCGAACGCCTCCGTCATCACCAACATCGATTCTGTCAGCACCCCAGACTCGGCGACCGCCGTGCTCTGGTTTCACGCGCGCTCCCCACAGCAGTTCTACGATGCGACTTACCAGCTGCCGATCATGCCGGAGCACGTCTGGAAGAACATCCCCTTCGCCGGCTGGCGCGCCTCGGAAGCGGCTAAGCATCCGATCGGATCAGGCCAATACCGGTTCGTGCGATGGGTTCCGAAGGCTGTGGTGGAGCTGGCCGCCGACACCGCGAATTATCGCGGCGCTCCCAAGCTGAGTCGGGTGATCTGGAGCATCGCACCCGATTTCACATCCGCGCTGACCCGATTCCTTACCGGTGAGACTGATCTCTTTCCTCAGCTACGTCCGGAAAACCTTCGCGAAGTCGCGAAGCACCCGGAGCTTAAAACTCAGTCAGTTCGCGGGCTCGCATACAATTTTGTGCAATTCAATCTTCGTGATCCGGCGAACCACGACCGTCCGCACCCGATTTTCGGAAACCGCGAGCTTCGTCGCGCCCTGACGATGGCAACAGACCGAGCCGCCATTGTACGAAATGTCTTCGATACGCTGGGCCTACCCGCGCTCGGGCCGACGTTGCGCGTGTACCCGACGACGGATCCGAACCTTCGGCAGATCCCGTTCGATCTTCCACGCGCGCGCGCGATCCTTGACTCCCTTGGCTGGCGAGTGACGACGTCGGACAGCATGCGCACTCGCAATGGCAGGCCGCTTCGTTTCAGCCTTTCTGTGCCGAATAGCAGCCAGGTCCGCGTGCAGATGGCAGTTCTCCTCCAGGAACAGTTCCGCCGTGCCGGAGTGCAGATGGACATCGAGAAGCTCGATTTCCCGGTGTTGGCCGAGAAGGACAGGAAGCGCGCCATCGACGCCACAATCGGACAGTGGAATACCCAACCCAGTCCCGGAGCCGTTCTCGGATCGTGGGGGATCGCTGGGTCGAAGGCCGCCAACGGCAACAACTTCGGATCGTATGAAAACCCTGTGTTCGATGCCAATGTCGACAGCGCGCTCGCATCGTTCGATCTGCCGACGCGCAAGCGCTATTTCACGACCGCGTATAACACGATCATCCAGGACGCGCCGGCTATCTGGCTCGCCGAGCCGAAGCAGATAGTTGGATATCACGGCCGCCTGCAGCTGGCACCCCTGAGGCCCGACGCGTGGTGGATACACATTCCTGACTGGTTCATTCCGCGTGACAAGCGGATCGCCCGCGACACGCTTCCCGGTACGGCAGCGCCCGCTCAACCGGCGGGACAGAAAACCCCGTAGCGGGTGCTACGCTACCTCGCGCGACGGCTTGCTCAGGCGGCGGTGATCGTGGCAATTGTCGCCACGATCACTTTCGCTCTCATCCATCTCGCGCCCGGCGATCCGTTCAGCGCGGTGCTGGACAATCCCAACGTAAGCGAGAGTGTTCGTCAGACGCTGCGCGCGCAGTACGGCCTCGACCGGCCGCTGACCGAGCAGTTCTTTCGCTATGCGGATGCGCTCGTTCACGGAAATCTCGGTTGGTCATTCTCCCACGATCGACCAGTGCTCGAAGTGCTCGGTTCAGCGCTTCCGAACACCTTGCTGCTGATGGGCGTCGCCCTCGTCGCCAGCTTCGGACTCGGTATTCTCATCGCGCTGATCCAGGTGGGGCGGCGGGGCTCGGTGGTCGATCGGGCGTTGGGCGGAATTACTCTGCTCTTTTTCTCGATGCCGGATTTCTGGCTGGCCATCCTTGCGCTCTCGTCGCTGACGTACTGGCTGCCGGTATTTCCCGTCGGTGGCATTGTCGATCCGGTGATGCACGAGTACATGAGCATTGGCGGCAGAATCCTCGATCGACTGAAGCACCTCGTGCTGCCCGCACTCACTCTGACTTTGCTCGCTTCGGCAACCGTTGCGAGGTACCAGCGGGCCGCGCTACTCGATGTGCTTCCTTCCGATTACATCAGAACTGCGCGTCTCAAAGGGCTGACGGAGCGGGAGATCCTTCGCCGGCACGCGTTGCGTAACGCGCTGCTCCCGATCATCACTCTCGTCGGTCTGTCCTTTCCCGCGCTTCTCACCGGCACGTTCTTCATCGAGAAGATCTTCTCCTGGCAGGGCATGGGGTACGCGGTCGTTAATGCGATCGCGACACGCGACTACCTGCTCGTTGTCGGCGGAGTGATCATCGGAAGTATCATGGTCACGGTGGGCAGCCTGATCGCCGACCTGCTCTACTTGTGGGCGGATCCGAGGCTTCGTGGCCACTGAGACGGCGCGGCCGCGCGAATCTCCGCTCGGGGTCGCCGTGCGCGGCCTCCTGCGCCGGAGATCTTCGCGTGGCGCCGCGATTCTGCTCGGCGTGATCATGGCCGTCGGCGTACTGGCGCCTTTGCTCGCTCCATACGATCCGGCCGCGCAACCCGACATCGTCGCCCTCAAGGATCTTCCTCCGTCACTGGCGCATCCGTTTGGGACGGACCCGTACAGCCGCGACGTGCTCAGTCGCGTGCTTTATGGTGCGCGCCTCTCGCTGACCATTGGCATTCTGGCGACGATCGTGAGTCTTACCCTCGGCGTCGCGTACGGCGCGATCGCCGGATATCTCGGCGGAATCATCGACGGGATAATGATGCGAGTACTCGATGCGCTGCTGTCCATCCCGCGATTGCTGCTGCTGCTCGGAGTGCTCGTGGCGTGGCCACACATATCGATCGGCGCTCTCATTCTTTTTCTCGGACTCACCGGGTGGTTCGGCCTGAGCCGCATCGTCAGGGGTCAGGTTCTTGCGTTGAAACACGCGGAATTCGTCACCGCTGCCCAGGCCCTCGGCGCCAGTCGGCGGCGTATTCTGGCGAGGCACGTACTCCCGAACATCGTTTCGCCGGTAGCCGTAGCTGCAACCATCGGAGTCGCGCACGTGATTGTGCTGGAGGCGGGACTCTCGTATCTGGGAGTTGGCGTCCCGCAGCCGCTGGCGAGCTGGGGAAACATCATTCAGGACGGGGTCGATCAGATTGCGACACTCTGGTGGATGTCACTTTTTCCAGGTCTGTTCATGGTGCTGACGGTAATGACGCTCAATGTCCTCGGCGAAGCGCTGCGTGACTCCTACGAGCGCAGGTCCTGATCTGATGGCTTCCCCACTCCTGTCGGTCCGCGATCTCCGCACCTGGTTTTACACAGAAGGCGGCATAGCAAAAGCTGTCGACGGAGTTTCATTCGAAGTTGGCGCCGGCGAGACGGTCGGCATCGTCGGAGAGTCCGGGTGCGGAAAGTCTGTCACCGCTCTGTCAATACTCCGACTCATCCAGCCGCCCGGACGCATCGAGACGGGCAGCGTCATCGAATTCGAGGGAAAGAATCTCGCCACACTGAGCGACGACGAGATGCGACGGATTCGCGGGAACCGCATCTCGATGATCTTCCAGGAACCGATGTCGGCGCTCAATCCGGTGTTCAGCGTCGGTGATCAGGTCGCCGAGGTCGCGCGGGTGCACTCCGGACTGGGTAGAAAGAAGGCGTGGGATCTGGCGGTGGAGACTCTCGCGCTCACCGGCATTCCCGCGCCTGAGGAGCGGGCGAAACAATATCCCCATCAGCTTTCTGGTGGTATGCGGCAGCGCGTTCTCATCGCGATGGCGCTCATCATGAAGCCCGCTCTCGTTATCGCCGACGAGCCGACCACGGCGCTCGACGTCACCATCCAGGCGCAGATCCTCGATCTGCTGGTGCATCTCCAGAAGGAATTCGGAACCTCCATTCTCATGATCACCCATGACCTCGGCGTGATCGCGGAGACCACATCGCGCGTCATCGTGATGTACGCCGGAGAGATCGTCGAACAGGCGTCCGTCACAGAGCTCTTTGCGCGGCCGCACCATCCTTACACTGAAGGATTGATGCACTCGATGCCGCACATCGGCCACGACAAGGAACGGCTCAACGTCATTCCTGGTACCGTGCCCGCGCCAACGAATTGGCCTGTGGGCTGTCGGTTCAGTGAGCGCTGTCCGTATTCGTGGGACCTGCCCCTTCGCGAGCATCCACCGCTCTACGATGTTGGCGCCGGCCATATATCGCGCTGTCATCTCGCGGTCGAGCCCGAGCGTCGCAATCAGCCGCACCCACCACTTGTTGTTGAAGAAGGAGCTGGCGCCGCATGACCGCCGCTACTCGCGTCAACGGCGACGTTCCACTGCTCTCGATTCGGAACCTGAAAAAGGAATTCCCGATCAGAAAGGGGGTCTTCTCGAGGCAAGTAGGCGCGGTGAAAGCGGTGAACGATGTTTCGTTCGACGTCGCTCGAGGCGAGACACTTGGCGTCGTTGGCGAATCAGGATGCGGGAAGACGACGACGGGCCGGGCGATACTGCGACTGATCGAGCCAACTTCCGGTGAGATTCACTTTGAGGGGCGCGACGTGCGCGCGATGGGAACGTCCGAGCTCCGCGCCATCAGACGCGAGATGCAGATCATCTTCCAGGATCCGGTCTCGTCGCTCAACCCGCGCATGACAGTGGGCGCGATCATTCGCGAAGGGCTCACCATACATCATCTCGCCGAGGGCGCGGCTGCGGATGCGCGAGTGAGTCAGCTGTTGCGCGAAGTCGGACTGCGGCCCGAGTACGCCAACCGTTATCCCCACGAATTCTCCGGCGGGCAGCGCCAGCGGATCGGGATCGCGCGTGCCCTATCGGTCGAGCCCAAGTTCATCGTCTGCGACGAGCCGGTGTCAGCGTTGGACGTCTCGGTGCAGGCGCAGGTGATCAATCTGCTCGAAGATCTTCAGCGAGAGCACAACCTCACCTACATGTTCATCGCCCACGATCTCTCGGTAGTCGAGCACATCGCCGATCGTGTCGCAGTGATGTATCTCGGCAAAGTCGTAGAGCTCGCGACCCGGGACGATCTGTACCGCGAGCCTCTGATGCCGTACACCCAGGCGCTGCTGTCAGCGGTTCCGGTCGCGGATCCGAAGGCGCGCAAGGAACGCATCATTTTGTCCGGCGACGTTCCTTCACCGGCGAGTCCGCCACCGGGTTGTGTATTCCACCCGCGTTGTCACCATCCGGCGAAGGACGTCGCCTGCATGAAGATCATTCCTCCGCTCGAGGAGAAGGCGCCGGGTCATTTCGTTCACTGCATCAAGCAAACTCCGACGACGATCAGCTGGGAGCAACAAAAGGCGGCGGGTGGCGTACATCCACCTGATCGGTATCTTCCGCTCGCCGCCGTGCACGCATAACGACCCCCACTCCCCCGATCATGGCCAAGCAATCGAGAGACGTTTTTCAGCAGCCTTCGGCCGGAACTGTCAGCCACGACGAGCCGCCTCCAGCGATCGGCAGGGGCGTGAGCGAGCAGCGGTTCTTCGGCCACCCAGTCGGGCTAAGCACTCTCTTCTTCACCGAGATGTGGGAGCGGTTCTCGTACTACGGAATCCGGCCGCTCCTCGTGCTGTTCATGACGGCGGCGTTGGCGCAGGGCGGCTTCGGGTTCGAGCGGAGCACCGCGTCGTCGATCGTCGGCATTTATGCGGCGTGCGTCTATCTGGCCTCGCTCCCGGGCGGATGGATCGCTGATCGACTGCTTGGTCTGCGTCGCTCGATCTGGTACGGCGGGATCCTCATTGCGCTCGGACATTTGTCCATCGCGCTGTCGATCAAGTTCGCGCATTCCGCGTTCTTCATCGGACTCGTTCTCATCGTCATGGGCACCGGCCTGTTGAAGCCGAACATCTCGGCAATCGTCGGCGACCTCTATCCTGAAGGCGGCTCACGACGCGACGCGGGCTTCTCGATTTTTTACATGGGTATCAACCTCGGCGCGCTCGTCGCCCCGCTGGTTACCGGATACCTCGGTGAGAAAGTAGGCTGGCACCTCGGATTTGGCGCGGCCGGCGTTGGAATGTTGATCGGTCTCGTGACTTATCGCATGCGTGCGGATAAGACGCTTGGCACTATCGGTGTCGACCCTGCATCGGTCGATCCCCGAGAACATCGCCGGGTGAAGATGTCGGCGTTTGTCGGCGTCGCGATTATCGCGCTGCTGGTGATCCTGACCATGTCCGGGGTGGTCCACATCAATCCGGTGTCTGCGGCGGAGAAGATGAGCCTGGTCATGCTCGGTCTCGCGCTCGCGTACTTCATCTATCTGTTCGTCGGTGGCGGACTCACCACAGAAGAAAAGAAGCGCGTCGTCGTAATCATTCTGCTGTTCATTTTCGCCACGATATTCTGGTCCGCGTTCGAGCAGGCGCCCACATCACTTAACCTGTTCGCCCGCGACTACACCGATCGCGTCGTCTTCGGGTGGGAAATGCCGACGCTGTGGCTGCAGGCCGCCAACTCGGTATTCATCATCCTCCTCGCTCCCGTGTTCGCGTGGGCCTGGATCGCGCTCGGAAAGCGCGGTAAGGATCCATCCAGCGTTGCGAAGTTCGCGTGGGGTCTCTTCTTCGCAGGCCTCGGATTCGTCGTGATGTGGGAGGGAGCGAAGATCGTCGTTAACGCCGGCGGAAATATTCGCCTGTCTCCCTGGTGGCTGGTCTGGAGCTACTTCTTCCAGACACTGGGCGAGCTGTCGCTCAGTCCGGTGGGACTCAGCTCGATGACCAAGCTCGCGCCGTCCAAGTTCAAGGGACAGATGATGGGCGTCTGGTTCATGGCGACCGCTATCGGCAATCTCATAGCCGGACTCGTCGGCGGGCACGTGGATCCGGAGAAATTGCCGGAGATGCCCACCTTGTTCCGTCAGACATCGATTTCTCTGTTCGTGGCAGCGGTGGTATGCGGTCTGCTCGTTTTTGCAGTGCGGCGGATGATGAAAGGAGTACCCGCCGGCCAGCGCTAATCTTCTGGCTCATGGAGCAACGAATGATGACGCGATCCGTCCTTGCTCTTACCTTTTTGCTGGTAGCTCCCTCCGCTGGCGCTCAACCGAATGGACCCGTCCCGCCCCGGATTCCCGAGATCACCGCCTCGGGTCGGGGCGAAGTACCAATTACGCCGGACCGGGCGACCGTCCTCGTAAGCGTAGAGAGTCGCGCGTCGTCCGCCGCGACAGCCGCCTCTGAGAACTCTGCAAAGATGTCTTCCGTGCTCAGTGCGCTACGCCGCTCAGGCCTCGCTCAGAGCGATATCACAACTTCCATGTACACGGTTGGCCAGGATCCCCGCTCCCTGCGCGTCGCGCCCGGAACGCCAGGGATGCCGACACTTCCAGTGGAATTCGTGGCCAGAAACACTGTCAGGGCGAATGTCCGCCGCGCCGATGATGTTGGGAAGGTGATCGACGCCGCGCTGGCGGCAGGGGCAACGTCTATTGCGTCAGTTCAGTTCTCCTCACCGACTACCGACGAAGCGCGGCGCACGGCAATCAACATCGCGGTCGCGCAGGCTCAGAAAGATGCAGACGCGCTCGCAAGATCCGCCGGTGGAACACTCGGCCGACTCTTGAGCATATCATCGACCGGCCCCGCTGGATCAGTCGTAGGCAGCGACGCGTACTTAATGGAGCGCAACTTTGTTGAAGCGGGAGGGTCGGTCTATCCGACGATGATCAACCCGCGTGATCTGACGGTCGCCGTCTCAGTATTCGGCCGTTGGGAGTTCATTCCGACGCCATCGCGATAAGGCTTACGGCCAGGTAAACACCGACGTCGGGACCGACCTCTCCCGATTATTCAGGACGTCCCGCGGCTCGACCCGGAACGTTCTGGTAAGGTCGGTGACGGTGAATCGCACTTCCCACCCCCGACCGCCCGGATTGCCCTTTACTGGAAATGCAAAGTCCACTCGCGCCGTGCGACGAGACTGGGGCGGCGACGCAGCGAAGATGCTGATTCCGAGGGACGAGGCAAGTCCTGTGTTCACACCGAACGGAGAGTCGCCCGCCCAGATCTCCCCTGCTTCCGCGAATCCCCCCACAGCAATACTCGCAAATTCCCGGTAGCGACCCATGAGGTATCGGTCCTCCATTCTCGCGACTACGCGCCGCGCTCCGCCTTCGTCCGTCTTTCGAAAGCCACGGAGTCCTCCGTCAGGATCTGCGAAGGTCAGCTGAAACGGAATTCGCTGCAGCCAGCCGCCGCTGTAGGCCAGATCAGTCATGAACGTGTGGCGGTTGAAGGGCTTCGCATAAAAAGCCGCGCGTCCATGTGCCAGAATTCCGTCCCACTTCCCCTCTTCACCACGCCGGCCTTCACCGGTGACGTCGATCGCCGCATATGATATCGTCGTCGCCCTGCCGGCGTAAAAGTCCATCGACCCAAACCAGTCGGCTTCCTTTCCGCGCAGGAACGTCACTCCCTTGCCGACCAGCGTCGCAACCTGATAACCGGTGCGAAGATCTTCAGTGCCTTCAACCGCATCGAAGCCGCTCACCCGTACGAAGTGAACATCACGCAAGCCCCACAGGCCGTTGATGCGAGCAGTTTGATGTTTGGGATAGCGATTGGTCAGCGCCTGACTTGTGTCGGGCTGGATGCTGTCCGTGATGATGACTGGGCTCGTTCCCGGATCTTCGTCCTCGAACGACAAAGACCCTCCCACCAGCGCTACCCTGCCGAGCGGCGGCCCGATTCGAATCACACCGCCGACGTCACTGTACGAGCGCGCTAGATGAATTGAGGCTTGATCGGCGCCAGGTCGCCGGAAGTGGTAATAGTTGTCGACATTCCCGGCGGTGGTTCGCCATGAAATCTTCTGCAGATCCGTGAGAAAGGGGTGGCTGAGTTCGGTCGCCCAGTCACTGCCAAGGTCGCGGCGCCCACCCTGCACCAGCAGCTGGTACGGCCGGCCGAGAAACTGGTAGTCGACGAATCGCCCCGCGTAGGTGTCGCGAAACGTCTCTGCGTTCCTCCACGATCCATCGACGTGAATCGCGCCGCCGCTCAGGTTGTCCTCACCGAGAAGAAGCGAGTGAACGATTCCACCGCTCCCCCCGAGCCCAATCCCGAAGATTATGGAGATTTCGTCTACCGTGGTGACGGCGAGCGTGACGCCCCCGTTGCCATCGGAGTAGGCGAGCACGTTGGCGTCGGCGATGAACGGCTGCACGCGCAGAATACGCTCCGACTCCGCGCGCCTGACCTCCGTGCACCTGTCACCTAACTGAAGAGCGAGGTAGCGCCTGATCACCGACTCGCGGGTGGTCGTGTGCTGCTTGGCGGCCCACCTTCCGGCGCGGCGCCAGACCGTGTTGCCCGTGATGCGGAACGGCGGACTGGCATCGATGTCGATCCTGGTGATCCGCTCCCCCTTGCAGGTGATCGGCAGGCTATTCAGGTTTTGAGGCTGTGCCATAGTCGCCGACGCGGCGGCGAGCAGCATGACCAACGCACCCTGACGAAGAGAGATCACTCGTGTTGTCCGCGCGCAAGCCGGTTCCAGCCTGCACAGTTGCTGTTACCGCTAGCATTCGCCCAGATGGCGATACCAGTCGTGTCCGGCTTACCGCCGCTTACGTGACTGCCCTGGAAAGAGCAGGGCTCATACCACTCATCGTTCCCCCACTTTCTAGCGCCGACGCGGCCGCGTCTGTTCTCGACTCAGTCTCCGGTCTCGTTCTGACAGGCGGTGAGGATGTGGATCCGGCGCGCTACGGTGAGCAGCGTCACGAAAAAGTACGTTCAGTGAACGTCGCGCGCGATGCGACCGAAGCCGCACTCGTCGAAGAAGCCCGCGCGCGCGGAACTCCCGTTCTTGCGATCTGTCGTGGCATCCAGATTCTCAACGTCGCGCTCGGCGGAACACTCATCCAGGACATTCCGTCGCAATGCCGGACAGACATCGACCACGACGACGAGGGCGCGCGTAACTCACGCACCCACGAGGTCGACGTCGAGCCCGGCTCCCTCATCGCCAGAGCGGTAGGTAGCGAGCACCTGAGTGTAAACTCCTTCCACCATCAGTCCGTCAAGCGCGTCGCTGACGGGATGAAAGTGACGGCCCGCTCACCTGACGGTGTCATAGAAGGCATTGAGTCCGCCGAGGACGATTGGTGGGTGATGGCAGTTCAGTGGCATCCCGAGGAAATGACCGACTCCGCCGAGCCATGGGATCGTGGTCTGTTCAAGGCATTCGCGAAACAGCTAGAAGCGTAGTGGAACTCCCCCGGGTCCTCCACGTCGACTCCGGGCGCAGCTGGCGCGGAGGTCAGCGTCAGGTATTTCTTCTCGCCACCGGACTGCGCGACCTCGGTTATCGCACGCTCATCGTCGCGCCTACGGGCTCGCCGCTCATACGCCGGGCGGATAAGGCAGGCATCCCTACTTACCGTCTGACGCTGCACGGCGAGTGGGACGTTCGATCGGCCCGCGAGCTGCGCGCCGTCGTCCGCGAGTGGAACGCCGGGATCGTTCACGCCCACGACGGGCGTTCGCACTCGATCGCGCGCCTGGCGCTTCTCGGAAAGAGAAAGACTCGGCTCATCGTCTCACGTCGTATCTCAGCCCCACCTAAACAGGTTCGCTTCAGGTACCGTCGTGGAGTCGACTCTTTCATTGCAGTCTCCAATGCCGTCAAGACGGCGATGGTTACAGCCGGCGTTCCGGCGAGGCTCATCGATGTGATCTACCCTGGAATCTCCGCGCCTGTCGTGGAGCGACCCCGTAACTGGCGCCGTGAACGCGGCTGGCCTCCGAACTCGGTCGTCTGTGGCATCGTAGAGTCGATGGCACAGGAAAAACCACTGGATCTGATCGCCGGAATCGCCCGGCGGTTGCCGGCGGAAGTTTTCCGGCGGACCAGGCTGGTCTTGCTCGGCGGCAAGGGTAAGGGAGGAACCAGCGTCTCTGGTGTCGAGGGATTCGACGCCGGCTTCGTCGAAGAGATTCACCACGCGGTAGCCGGTCTCGATATGCTATGGCATCCCGCGCGGTCGGAGGGACTGGCCACCTCGGTAATCGATGCAATGGCGCTCGGAGTTCCTCCCATTGCATTCGCGGTCGGCGGGTTGGCGGAGGCTATCGAGGACGGAAAGAGCGGTCGGCTCGTGCCACGCGGCGACGTCCAGGCATTCGCTCGCGCCGCGGAAGAGCTGATAAGAGATGGAGACTTGCGGGCACAGCTTGCCGCCGGCGCCCGGCGTCGGGCGCAGCAGTTCGACGCGAGGACGATGATTGAGCGCACCGCGGAAGTCTATCGAACGGTCGTCCCCCGCTAACTCTAACTGGCTCACCGATTGTTGCGGTCTCTGGTTTGACGCGCAGCTCTACGCACAGATGGAAAGCCATCAAGCAATCTTCCAAGCGCTGGAATGACGTCTTCCACTTTCAGCGAATCGATGGAACTCCCTGGCCAGAAAACGAGCTCCCCCGGAATGTCGTACGGCGCGTAAGGAGCGAAGTCGGCCGGCATGAACACCACCGCGGGTCGGTTGAACGCGGAGGCGGCGTGCGAGATTCCAGTGTCGGGAGTGAATACGAGGTCGGTCGTGGCTACGACGGCCAGCGCATCGCGCAGCTTTGGCGTGGGCAGCGCCACCGCGCCCACTTCACCGGCGATCCGAACAACGCTGTCCCACTCTGATGGGACTGCGCTGACGCCGATGTTGATATGGGCATCCCGCGCCCGGACAAACTTAAGCGCGGCCACGAAATGTTCGTCGGGCCACCGCCTCTTGAGTTCCGATGTAGAGAGATTGACGAGGAGCCTGCGGCGCGACGTATCGCCCCAGCGCTCCTCAGCACCGCGCCGCTCCGCATCCGTAAGAAATATCTCAGGTCTCCAGTCCACGGCCGAGCAATCAATTCCGAACGGGACGCAGAGAGCCCGCGACGCCTCCATGTAGTTCGTCCTTTTGTCGTATTCCGGGGCCGGCAGATTATACACCAGGTCAGCGCGACCACCCGCGGCGCCTACTCTGTACTCGGCGCGCGAAGCAAGCATCACGAGAGGAGCCGAAGTAAAGATCGGCGGCTTGTTCAGCCGGCCGTCTACCACCACGTCATATCCCCGGCGCTGCACCGCGCGGAGCGCACGCGCATAACCGCCACGTGCCTTGCCATTCAGAAACAGCACTTCGCTGACGTGCGGGTTGTTTTCAAGCACTGGAGCGTTGGTGGGGGTGACCAATACATCAATCGAGAAGCGGGGATGAGCCTGCTTGATTGCACGGATCGCTGCGGTCGCCATGATAAGATCCCCGATGCGCTCGAAACGGAGATAGAGGAGGCGCATGGGTCGGGCATCCCAATCGGGAATTCTCGCCTTGCGGGGACCGGGGAGCAGGAGCGCGATCG
>C688J18823_10000903_pt1 | contig 17845 bp, 13 predicted proteins | sample HopSoiMetagenom1_FD_18823 | JGI IMG/M metagenome (IMG submission 18823) | reverse complement strand
CCATTTGCGCGATCGAAAAGTAGCGCGTGCCGTCGGGCAGTTCGATCACCTGCTTGAGCAGGCGGTCCGGCGTGTCGAAGGTCGAATGCACGTTCCACAGCGGGCAGGTGCCGCCGAATTTCGAGAACGGAAACGTGCCGGAGGAAAACCGTTTCGAGACGTTGCCGGCATTGTCGACGCGCAGCAGAAAGAACGGCACGCCGCGCGCGTTCGGCCGCTGCAGCGTGGTGAGGCGATGGCAGACCTGCTCGAAGCCGGCATTAAAGCGCTGCGCCAGCACGTGCACGTCGTAGTTCAGCGTCTCGGCCGCGCTGTGGAATGGCTGGTAGGGCATCATCGCGGCGGCAGCAAAATAATTCGCCAGCGTAATCCGATAGAGCCGCCGCGGGGTATCGTCGAGCGGACCCGCGCGGTTGACGATGGAGTCGATGGCGGCGCCGCATTCGGTAAGCCCAATCTGCAACGCGAGCTGGAACGCGCGGCCCGAGCCGTCGACCAGTTCGGAAATCAGAAGCTGCCGGCGATGGCGGTCGAACCGCCGCAGCGTCTCGCGCATCACGTCAACCGGCATGATGCGGGTGACGATCGAATGCTTTTCGCGCAGCCGCGCCGAAAGCGCGGCGAACAGTTCTTCGGCGGAAACGTTGAGCTCGTCGCGCAGGTTTTCCGCGGCCTGTTCGAGCTCCGGAAAATAATTGCGGTTGGCCTCGATCAAATCGCGCACGCGCTCGATCGGGTTGGCCTCGAAGCGGGTGCCCTCGTCGCGGTCGGCCATCTGCGCCGCCACCAGCGTCTCGCCACGGCGGGCCTCGGTATAGGCGGCATAAAGCCGTTGCAGGGAATGAGTCACACCGGGGCAGAGTTCGGCCAGATCGCGCAGTTCCTGCTTCGGCAGGTCGATCTGCCGGAACAGCGGGTCGGAGAAGATCTCATTCAGCTCGGCAAAGAAGCGGTCCTCGTCGGCGGTCGCGAGGTCGCGCAAATCGAGGTCATAGGTCTCGGCCAGCCGGAGCAGGATCTGCGCCGTTACCGGCCGCTGGTTCCGCTCTATCAGGTTGATATAGCTGGGAGAAATGCCCAGCCCCTCGGCGATCTGGGTCTGCGACAGCCCGAGCTGCTGGCGGATGCGCCGAAAGCGGGGGCCGACGAAAAGCTTCTTTCCGGAATCGGTGGCCATGGCAGGGTTCCTGACCCGTATTGTGACAAATTTTACAAAATGACATCTGTGACAAGTTCAGATGTTACATGACATCACCATTCGAAATCAAGGTATCTATACGAAATTGGAAGTTTAGCGTTTAGCTCTCAGCACGTTTTCGCAATGCGCTGTCATGAATGTCGATTGAAGGATTATGCAGATGAACTACCAGCCACGTGGGATTGACCAGGCCATCAAGGGACCCGCTTCCTATGCGAGCGAGATCGGCGCCGCCAAAGCGCTGCTCGAGACCCAGCCGACCTGGAACGGCGTCACCGCCGAGGCCGTGGCGCGCATGCGGCTGCAGAACCGCTTCAAGACCGGCCTGGACATCGCCCGCTACACCGCGGCGCTGATGCGTAGCGATATGGCGGCCTATGACGCCGATCCCACCAAGTACACCCAGTCGCTCGGTTGCTGGCATGGCTTCATCGCGCAGCAGAAGCTGATTTCGGTCAAGAAGCACTTTGGCAAGACCGATCGCCGCTATCTGTATCTGTCCGGCTGGATGATCGCAGCGCTTCGCTCCGAGTTCGGACCGCTGCCTGATCAGTCGATGCACGAGAAGACCTCGGTGCCGGCGCTGATCGAGGAGCTTTATACGTTCCTCCGTCAGGCGGACTCCCGCGAGCTCAACGATATCTTCCGCGCCATCGACGCCGCCCGCAAGGCAGGCGACAAGGCGAAGGAAAAGGAGCTGATCGAGAAGGTCGACAACTTCCAGACCCACGTGGTGCCGGTTATCGCCGACATCGACGCCGGCTTCGGCAATGCCGAGGCGACCTACCTGCTCGCGAAGAAGATGATCGAGGCGGGCGCGTGCGCGCTGCAGATCGAAAACCAGGTCTCCGACGAGAAGCAGTGCGGCCACCAGGACGGCAAGGTGACGGTGCCGCACGAGGTATTCCTGGCGAAAATTCGCGCCTGCCGCCACGCGTTCCTCGAACTGGGCGTCGAAGACGGCGTCGTCGTAACCCGTACCGACTCGCTCGGTGCTGGTTTGACGCAGCAGATCGCCGTCAGCCACAAGCCCGGCGACATCGGCGACCAGTACAACAGCTTCCTGGATTGCGAGGAAGTGACCGCCGCCAACGCAAAGAACGGCGATGTCATCATCAATCGCAACGGCAAGATGATGCGTCCGAAGCGGCTGGCCAGCAACCTCTACCAGTTCCGCGCCGGAACGGGCGAAGATCGCTGCGTGCTCGACAGCATCACCTCGCTGCAGAACGGGGCTGACCTGCTGTGGATCGAGACCGAGAAGCCGCATATCGAGCAGATCGCCAAGATGGTCGACCGCATTCGCGAGGTCATTCCGAACGCGAAGCTGGCCTACAACAACTCGCCCTCGTTCAACTGGACGCTCAACTTCCGTTGGCAGGTGTACGATGCGATGAAGGAAGCCGGCAAGGATGTCAGCAAGTACAACCGCGCCGACCTGATGAAGGTGGAATACGACGATACGCCGCTGGCGATTGAAGCCGACGAGCGCATCCGCACCTTCCAGGCCGATTCAGCCAAGCGTGCCGGCATCTTCCACCATCTGATCACGTTGCCGACCTATCACACGGCAGCGCTGTCGACCGACAATCTCGCCAGGGAGTATTTCGGCGACCAGGGCATGCTGGGTTATGTGAAGAATGTTCAGCGCCAGGAGATCCGTCAGGGTATCGCCTGCGCCAAGCATCAGAACATGGCCGGCTCCGATATCGGTGACGAGCACAAGGAATATTTCGCCGGTGAAGCCGCGCTGAAGGCGGGCGGCGCCCACAACACGATGAACCAGTTCGGCTAACACACAGCTGACGACAGCAGGAGACTAGTCATGACGAAGAGCAATTTCTGGGTGATTGGCGGCGAGTTCGGATCGATGAACTTCCACAAGCTCGTGGAAGGCTCCGCCCAGGTGCAGGGACCCTTCAAGACCCGCGCAGAGGCCGAGGATGCCTGGCGCACGGTCTCGGAAGAGAACCGCCACAAGGCCGGCGTGCGCTTTTCGATCGTCGAAGAGCCCTCCCGCGTCTCCGCCTGATCAAACTTTAAGAAACGGCCCAAGGACAGGCGGCCCCATCCGGAAAACCGGGTGGGGCCGTTTGCGTTCTCAAGGTGGGCGTCGAGGGGGCCGGGGTGGGCTGCCGCCGCTGACCCAGAACCCGGTGGATCGCTAACCCATTGCAAATAAACAGCCATTGCGCGCGAGGTAGTTACTGATAGGTTAACCGGGCCCATACCCTTCAGTATAAAGGCGGCTACCGATGGCAGAAGCGCAAAACACCGGCAACGAGGCCCGCGACATGCGACCGACGCGGCTGCGCGACGCGCTCCGCCAGGCCCGCATCGAGGCCGCCGACCGCACCGGCGTCGTGGTCGAACTGCGCGATGCCGAAGTCGCCCGGCTCGAGATCCTGAACGAGGCGCTCGATCCGCTGTTCGCCCAGGTGCCCGAGCAGGTCGACATGTTCGATCGCGGCGTCAGCCAGGGCGAGACGCCGCGGCTGTGGATCGATGTGGTGGCGCATGTGGTGATGGGGCGCGACAAGCGCATCTATCGCTTCGTGCAGGATACGCGCTTCGGCCGCATCGTGATCGCGGAGTCGCATGACGTGCCCGTCATCGTCGATGCCGTCACCGGCTATGTCGCGCGGCGCATGATCGAGCGCGAGCACGCAATGGTGGCGACGCCGGCGGCCGCCGAGCCGGCCGTGGAGAAAAAGCCGCGCCGCCGCGGCTTCGGGGCCTTCGTGCTCGGCTTCCTGCTGGGCGCGGTGGCGCTGTTCGGATTGGCGCTGTATGCGAGCCTGAAGAATCTGTAGGCGACGGCGGCTCGGGCATTCGGGGGCATCGTGGCAGCGTCAACTTCGCCGGTACCGTTCGTCATCCTGCTGGCGGCCGCGCTGTTCGGAACGTCCTGGCTGTACGGCAAGTGGCGCACGCTGCGTCGCGCCGAATTCATCCGCACCTTCCGCTGGCCGCGCGGGTTGCTCGAGCGGCTGGAGAAGCATCACGCCGGCTTTGAGCGCAAGGACAGCGCGCTGGTCTCGCGGGGCCTGCGGCAATTCTTCCTCGCCTATCTGATGAGCGGCAAGCGCCACGTCTCGATGCCCTCGCAGGTCGCCGACGATCTCTGGCACGAATTCATCCTGTACACCCGCGACTATGACGCGTTCTGCCGCCGCGCCTTCGGCGGCTTCCTCCACCACACCCCGGCCGTCGTCCTCACCGAGCACCGCAAGAGCAACGAAGGCCTGCGCCGTGTCTGGTGGTATTGCTGCAAATACGAGAACATCGATCCGGTCCGCCCGACGCGGCTGCCGCTGTTGTTTGCGCTCGACAGCAAGCTCAATATCGCCAATGGATTCGTCTATCGTCCCGACTGCGAAGCGCTGCGCAAGAACGGCAGCGGCGCCGCGTATTGCGGCGGCGATTTCGCAGATACGTCGTTCGACGGCAGTTCGGACGGGTTTGGCGATGCCGGCAGCGACGCAAGCGGTGATGGCGGCGGCGACGGCGGGGGCGGTGGTGACGGGGGCGGCGGCTGCGGCGGTGGGGATTGAGGAAGCAACTACAGCAGCGTCGCCTGCTTGATCTGCTTGACGCGGAAGTCGGCGTCGATGGCGCGCACGGTCTGCACACAGCGCCATTGGTTGCCGTCGCGCGCGATCGAAAACAGATTATACGCCGCGGCCGGATAATGCCGGTGCGCCAGTGCCGAGGCCGACGGCACGCCGACCGCGGGGATCTGGCGGTCGACGCCTTCGAACCACATCGTCGAGTGGATGTGGTCGTGGCCGTGCAGGACCAGTTCGACGCCGCGCCGCTTCAGCACGGCGCGGAGCGCCTTCGAATCGGTCAGCCGCTTCATCCGCGAATTCGAGTGCAGGGGATGATGCACCAGCAGCACCCGGAAGGCCTCATCGGCGGACATCTGTGCCAGATCGCGGTCGAGCGCATCGAGCTGCGCGCGGCCAAGCCGGCCGGTGGCCATCAGCGGTGGCGTCGGCACCGCCGAGGAGACCCCGATCAGCGCCAGCGGCCCGCGCCGGCGCACGAATGGAAACGGCGTGCCGTCCGCCGCGGCATCGCCGCGCAGATATTGCCCGAACGCGCCGGCGAAACGATGCCGCATCGCCCGCACATAGGCATCGTGATTGCCGGGAACGACTGTGACCCGTTGCGGCGTGCCGACGCTTTCGAGCCAGGCCTGCGCCGGGGTGAACTCCGCTTCCAGCGCCAGGTTGACGAGGTCGCCGGTCACCGCGATGTGGTCGGGCCGCTGCGCCTGCATGTCGGCGACCAGTGCGTCCAGCACCTCGCGGCGGTGATATTTGTGGCGGTTGCGGGTCCAGTTGAGATAACCCAGCGCGCGCTTGCCCGCGAGATCGCGAAGCCGCGCCTCAGGCAACGGCGGCAGGTGCGGATCGGACAGATGCGCGAGCGTGAAAGGTTCGGTCATTCGCGCTCCGCCGCATTCTCCGTGATATAGAGCCGTTGCACGATCATACCGGCGATATAAGGATCAAACGTGATAGCTGTCCATCCGAGGTTTGCGTGACGGCGCTGCAGCACTTGCGAAAACGCTTCGAACCGCAATTGCGGCGGGCGTTCCACCTCTATTGGCGGATGGCGCGCGGCATGACGCTGGGCGCCCGCGGCGTCGTGCTCGACGGCGGTAACAAGGTGTTTCTGGTCAGGCACAGCTATGTCGCCGGCTGGCATCTGCCGGGCGGCGGGGTCGAGGTCGGCGAAACCTTTCTCGAGGCCTTGCGGCGGGAGCTGGTGGAGGAGGGGCGAATCGAACTGACCCGGGAGCCGGTCCTGCACGGCCTGTTCTTGAACAGCCACGTCTCCCGCCGCGATCATGTCGCCGTCTACATCGTCAGGCAATTCCGGCAGGACCGGCTGCCGGAGCCCAACCACGAGATCGTCGAGTGCGGGTTCTACGATGCCGGCGCACTGCCGGCGGACACAACTCGGGGCACGCGGCTGCGGATCGCCGAAGTGCTCGACGGCGCGGCGCCGATTGCGACCTGGCGCTAGAATCTCCCCATGCTAGTAAAATCAACAGCGCAGATATCAGATGCCGGGGGCTGCCAGACAAGAATGAAAATTCTGAAGATCCTGTGCGCGATCGGCTTCCTCACCGTGCTGGCCAGCAACATCTGGTCGATATCCGGCTGGATCGAGGCCCGCGGGGTCTATGACGATATCTGCTATCTTCGCCAGGCGCATTTGTTCGAGAGGTTCGGTCTCCGTGGCATCGANACCAACATTGTCNTGGATGACGATCAGTATTTCGTCGGCGGGCTGAAGGCGATCGGCTTTCCGGAATGGAAAGACGTGAAGCGATTTCCCTGCCACACNTGGATTCCGGATGCCGAAAAATATGTGCTGCAATATCCGCCGGGGACCGGCTTTATCCTCTCGCTGTTTCCCGCTGGATTCCAGGTCATCCCGCTCTACGTACTGGCGTCGGTCGTTGCCGTTGGCTTTTCGTTGATTGCGCTGACCTATGCNGTCANTTTCTACCGGCTGCTGCTGGTGACCGCATTTGGCGACAGCGCGATNTATCTGATGATCAATCCGACGAAGGCGAGCTACTCGGTGGCGCCCACGATGATGGTTTGCGCGCTCGCNGGATTTCTGACGGCGAAGTNGTTCAAGGCCGAGCCGCGGAATCAGGTCTTGCTGTGGGCGCTGCTGGGACTCTTGATCGGNNTNTCCGTCAATTTCCGCCTGCCCAATTTGTTTCTGGCNGCGGGCTATTGCCTGTATCTNGCCGGCGCGTTCCTGCTGGCGCGCAGCAAGGCGACTTTCCTGCAGGGGGCATCGTTCGGGATCGCCTTTCTGATCGGGATTGCGCCCACCCTGATCGCGAATGCGATCAATGCGGGCAGTCCGTTCTCGACCACCTATGGCGGCGTCGACGTCGCGCCGCCCGAACTGAATCCTGCTGTACTGTTAAGCTATCTTGTTGACGTTCAATTCATCTTGCTGGCGATATCTGTCGGTTGGACNGTCTTGCTTTGGCGCTTCGNTCGGGGCCGCGCCCGGCAGGTCNCCGNTCTGGTCGCCGTAAACCTCGNGGTAAACCTGATTTTCTTCATGACCCATCCGATATTTACGCCATATTATATCATTCCGATCGACATGCTCTCGCTCTGGACTTTGCTGTTCGCAACGCTCGATCTGCGCGGCGAACGGGCCGCGGATCGTGCGGCCTTCCCTCAACCGGCCAACGCCTGATTGCGGTATGACGCGCCATGGACGGATTTAATTCGGTGAGCGTGCGATGACGGGGCCGGCGCTGCGGGTTGCGGTTCTGGTGCCGTGCTTCAATGAGGAAGCGGCGGTCGCCACCGTGGTCTCCGACTTCCGCAAGGCGCTGCCGACAGCCGAGATTTTCGTCTACGACAACAATTCAAAGGACCGCACCATCGAAGTGGCGCGTGCGGCCGGGGCGATCGTGCGCAGCGAGCGTCGCCAGGGCAAGGGGCATGTGGTGCGGCGCATGTTCGCCGATGTCGATGCGGACGTCTATGTGCTGGTCGATGGCGACGCGACCTATGACGCGCCGAGCGCCCCGCGCATGATCGATGCGCTGGTCAACGACCATCTCGACATGGTGGTGGGATTTCGCGTCGATCAGTCGGTTGCCGCCTACCGGCCCGGCCATCGCACCGGCAACTGGATGCTGACGAGCTTCCTTTCCGCGGTGTTCGGCCAGGCGTTCAAGGATATCCTTTCCGGCTACCGCGTGTTCTCGCGCCGCTTCGTCAAATCCTTTCCGGTGCTGTCGGACGGTTTCGAGATCGAAACCGAGCTCAGCGTGCACGCGCTGGAACTGGCGCTGCCGGTGATGGAAATCGAGACGCCATATTATGCCCGGCCCGAGGGCTCGTTCAGCAAGCTGAACACCTGGCGCGACGGTTTCCGGATTCTCGGCACCATCCTGAGGCTGTACCGGTCGGAAAAGCCGCTGCGGTTCTTCCTGGTCATCGGCGTGTTCCTGATGCTGGTCTCGATCGGCCTCGCGATTCCCGTGATCATCACCTATCTCGAGGAAGGCATCGTGCCGCGGCTGCCGACCGCGGTGCTGTCGATGGGCCTGATGATCGTCGCGGTGCTGTCGGTAACCTCGGGGCTGGTGCTCGATACGGTGACGCGCGGCCGCCGCGAGATGAAGCTGTTGGCCTATCTGTCCCAGCCGGCCATCAAAAGGGATTAAGGCAATTCGGGGATTGCCGCCTCCGGCGATGGACCGCGCCGCCGCCAGATGCTATCTCGCGCCCCATCATGAGCGAACTTGACGTCACCATCCTGGCCGAAACACCCAAGGACGCGCAGGCGATCGAACGCCTGCACGAGCGCACCTTCGGTCCCGGCCGTTTCGTGCTGAGCGCCTACCGCCTGCGCGAGCATGTCGATCATCTGCTTGACCTGTCGTTCACGGCGCGGATCGGCACGCTGCTGGTCGGCTCGGTACGGCAATTGCCGATCTGTATCGGCGATACGCCGGCCCTGATGCTCGGGCCGTTGACGGTCGAGCCGCCGTTCCGAAAGCGCGGCGTCGGCCGCATGCTGCTCGATCGCTCGCTGCAGGATGCCAAGGCCAAGGCCCATCGCCTCGTCATTCTGGTCGGCGACGAATCCTATTACGGCCGCGTCGGCTTCAAGGTCATACCGAAGGGACGGGCGACCATGCCGGGTCCGGTCGATTACAGCCGTCTGCTGGTAGCGGAACTGGTTGAGGGCGCCTTCGATGGCGTCTCCGGCGATATCCGGCCGGACTGGAGCAAGGCGCGGTAGCGGAGCGCATCGGGCCGGGATGGTCGGGCCGCTCGACCTCGTTCTTGTGTCAGCGAGACGATTTCCTTCTGACGCCGGTCGTCTCTCCGACAGGCCGGGTAGCTCCCGCGGCCTGCTGCAATTCGTGCCGGAATTCATCGCGCTTTTCGTGAATTGAGGCGACGACCAGCCCCATGGCAACGCCGAGGCCGATCAGGGCTGCTTCCGACAACAACAAGCTCGCTTCGATGGTTTCGGGCACGGCGTCGGTGACGCCGATCTGGTAAAGATGCCGCGCATGCTCCGCGTCACGGGCGCGGGATACCACCAGCATGTCTTGCCTGAGCGCGCGGACCTGCGCGACAATTTCGTCGATGCCTTTGGCCTCGCCGATGGTGACGATGACGGCTTCGGCCTCCATGAGGCCGCAACTCTTCAAAAATTCCGGATTGGTCGCGTCACCGTAATAGACGGTGCGTCCCTGCCTGCGCTGCTCCGGCACGGCCGCGGCGTCATTGTCGACGGCGATGTATCGGAACTGGTGCCGATCGAGCATCGTGCAGACCACCTGTCCGACCCGACCGTGTCCGATGACGATGGCATGACCAGCGCTCGCGCTCGGTGCGACGGCAAGTTCGGGATCGAGCGGCTTGTCCTCACGCACCATTGGCGCGAGCCGCCGCGCGACGTGGGAAAGTGCGGGAATGAACACCATGGTCAGCGACGTCAGCGCGACCGTGAAGCTCGACACCTTGGCATCGATCAGGCCGAGCGTTGTCGCCATGCCGATAGCGACGAAGGCGAACTCGCCACCCGGGCCGAGCAGGAGGCCCACTTCGATCGATGCGCGCCAGGAAAGGCGAAACAGCCGGGCAAGGGCGGTGAGGATGATGGATTTTACGGCAACAAGTCCGACGGCGCTTCCAAGCAGCCAAACCGGATCGCGGGCCAGCTCGCGGAAATCGATGTTCATGCCGACCGTAAAAAAGAACAGGCCGAGCAGGAGACCCTTGAAAGGATCGATGGCGGTCTCGATCGCCTTGCGGAATTCGGTCTCGGCGAGCAGCAGGCCGGCGACGAAGGCGCCAAGCGCCATGGAGAAGCCGGCCACCGCGGCGGCCACCCCGGTTGCGACGATTACGAACAGCGTGGTGGCCACGAACAGGTCGCTCATGCCTACGGATGCGACCAGACGGAACAGCGGCCGCATCACCACGCGGCCGACGACGACGATCACGCCGAGCGCGATGACGGCGTTGGCGATCGCCAGCATGAGCGCGCCGGCAACCGAACCGGTTTCGCCGGCGCCGAAAATCGAGATGAACAGCAGCAGCGGCGCCACCGCCAGGTCCTGCGCCAGCAGGATCGCGAAACTGGCGCGGCCCGCGCTCGTGTTCAGCCGTCCCTGCCTGGAAAGCACGTCGATCACGATGGCGGTCGACGATAGCGCCAGGCAGGCACCGACGATGAGCGGCACCGGCGGCTTGCCGCCCGCAAGGATCACGACTGCGCCGATTGCGGCTGCGGAGAACACGATCTGCAGGCTGCCCAGTCCGAAAACCAGACGGCGCATCGTCTTCAACCGCTCATAGGACAGTTCCATGCCGATCAGGAACAGCAGGAACACGATTCCGAGGTCTGCCAGACCGGCGACGTTCTTGGCGTCGACCACGGTGAACCAGTACAGGAACGGGAATTGGCCGATAAACGAACCGAGCCCCAGGGGACCGAGGATCGCGCCCGCCCCGAGATAGCCGAGGACGGGATTGAAGCCGAACCGGCGCACCAATGGAATGACGATGCCCGCAGTGCCGAGCAGGACGAGGGCATCGCTGTAGACCGGAATGTTGATCGGCGAGGGCATCTATCCGAGTCCGGTATCCACCGTCATCGATGCCGACGTTAGCTGGTACCACCTGCCAACGCCACCCGTCAGCACCAGCTCTAGAACTTCAGATTGGCGAACGCGCGCACGCCGATGCCCGGCATGAGAACCTGGTCCTTGGTATAGGACACCGAATTGCGGATGTTCTCGTTCAGCAGGTTGTTGCCGACCAACCCGACCGTCATTTCTCGCGCGCCGAACCAGGACGGATCGAGCTTCGTCCTGTAGCTGACTTCCGCCTTCAGCAGATTATAGCCCGCGGTCGGCGTCTCGCCGATCGGCGCGATATCGTTCTGCGCGAAGGCGTGCAGCAGGTTGATCCGCGTCAGCCAGTTGGCATCGCGCCAGAACAGGCCGCCGCCTGCGCGCACCGGCGGGATGCGCGGGACATTGGTGCCGTCGCTGAAGGTCGCGCGCACGACATCGAACTGGTTTTCGATGCCCCAGATGCCGCCGTTGAGCGGGCCGATATCCAACTGGCTCTGGAACTCGCCACCGCGGAAGGTGGCGTCGCGCTGCGAATAGATCGCCTGGTTCAACTCGAGCGGCGCGGCCGGATCTGCCGGACCGACGCAGGCGACATCCTCGCAGGTGTTGCCGGTGAGGCGACGGTAGATGAAGCCGTTGAATTTGGTGTAATAGGCGGTCGCTTCGAACCTGAAAGGCCCTGTCGCCTTCCGCAGTCCGATCTCGATCGTCTTGGCGGTTTCGATGCCGAGATTGGGATTGCCGATATCGAAAGTGCCGGTGGCGTCGTGTCCGCCGCGCGAAAACAATTCCGCGGGCTTTGGCGCGCGCTCGACATATTGAGCGGTGATGCTGGCAACCAGTTGTCCCGGCAGATTCTGGATCAGGCCGATGCTCGCGCTCTTCGGCGTAAAATTGAGGTTGCGCGCGACCGGTGGGCCAATGTCGTCGGGATTGGCGTTGAGGTCGAACAGATCCGGAATGAACGACGGCGTCGTTCCGCTAAGGCTGACATGCTCGATGCGGCCGGCGACCTGCGCCTTGGTGGTGTCGGTGAACTTGAGTTCGTTGAAGACATAACCGGCGACCTTGGTGTTCCTGTTCGGATCCCACAATCCGTTGAGCGGGCTGCGGGGATCGTCCGGGCTCGGCGCGGTCAGTTGCTGGTGGCTGGCCTGCAATCCGAGTGCGGTCGTCACCGCGGCAAAGCGCGCGTTGAACGGCGCCATCTGCACCTCGACGCGGCCTTCCTGCTCCTTGTTGGTGAAGGTCTGCCGCACGCCCAGTGACGAGAGGTCGGCGGGATCGGCGAGGCCGATCTCATTGTGCTTGTAGTCGGTGGCGCTGGCCCAGAACCTGACGGCATCGATCGCCGCAGCGTCCGGCCGGTATTCGCCCTTGGCGGAAAACTTGGTCTGGTGCGCCTCGATCCGGGTCTGGTGATCGGCGCCGTCGATGCCGGGAATCCGATAGAGCGAATCGTTCTGCGTGATCGCAGCGCCGATGAAGCCGCCATGGAAGATGTAGGAGCCGCCGATTGAAGCGCCGTCGGCTTGCGCGGCTGAGTTCGGTTGCCTTCCGTTGACGGGCCGCGTCTGGTCGAACAGATAGGGATAGCCGGGGATAGAGTAATCGCCGGCCTTGCGGCCGTAGGCGTCTGCGTGGACGGCAAAATTGCCGCCGCCGGCATCAAGCAAAATGCCGCCTTCGACGCCGCGATCGACTGAGCTAACGGCGGTGCGGGTCTCGACGGTCACGCATGATGCAGATTGCGCATTCGCCAGTGGTGCCTTGACCGGCAGACCGTACGTTTGGAACGGTCCCGCCGGGCAGGAGGGGAGGGCCTCCGGAATGCGGTTGTTGGTGGCGCTGACGACGCCGCCGATCGAGGTCGAGCCGTAGCGCAAGGCCGCGGGGCCACGCACGACTTCGACCTGATTGGTGGCCAGGGGATCAATGGGAACGAAATGATCCTCGCCGAGATCGGAGACGCCGCCGCCACCGGTGCCGTTTTCGACGATGCCGACGCGGTTGACGTCAAGGCCCCGGATGATCGGCCGGCTGGAGGCGCCCGGCGCGAAGCTGGAGCCGGTGATGCCGGGTTTTGAAAACAGCAGATCACCGAGCGTCGCGCCACCGGAACGGCGAATTTCCTCGTTCGGTACGACCGTGACAGTCGCGAACTGGTCGGTGACGATGGGCAGCACGCCCTGTTGAGGCGCGGCCGCGACGGGCGGGAATTGCGGTTCTGCCGCCGGTTGCCGGTTCTGGCTGGGCGCCGTGCGCGCGACCCGCGTGGGCGTGCGTGAAGGCACCACCGGCTTTCGCCGCACGATCGGGCTTGGCGCCGTCACGGTGATTTCAGGCAGTTGCGTGGATGCTGATGGCGCTGCCGCGTCCTGCGCCAGTGCGCCGTCGGCCATCGCGCATAGCAATAGCCCGCTTGCTCCACCGAAATGGAACGCTCGCTTCTTCTTTGATGTCATTGTCCCGATCCTGATCCCGTCGATGTGCGACGGGTCGATTCCGATTTTCCCTTGGCGGATCAGCCGCATGCGCGGCGATCCCCTCAGGGTGCATCAATCAATCGAGGTCAGGAGACGGGAGGCGCGCGGGACTGGAATGCGCGATGGAGCGAGCCGAGATGCGTGAACTCGGCGCCAGTGGTCAGGTGCAGAAGCTCGACCGCCTGCGGCAGCTCCAGCAGCGGCGGTGTGGCAAACAGGAAATTGTTGGCCAGCGAGATGACGGCGCAGATCGCGCAGTCGGAGGTTGGTTGATCGGTATCGTGACCGGAAGGCTGCTGTGCGGCGCGCGCCTCTTGCGCGGCCAGCGCAGCGGCAATGGCGAGGTCCGTATCGGCCAACCCGGTCTGAAGTGCCGGCGCGGCGCGGGCGACCTCCCCGTGGAAATGCCCGAACGACAACGCAAACTGGATCGCGAGCGCAAACAGCGCCAGCCGCGAGCCAGACTTCACGTGTTTTCGGAACCAGTTCATTCCGGGCCGTCGTCCCCAATGTTATAATATAACATCGGAAGGGAAGGACGAAGTCAACCGCAGCGCAGGTAGGGCGCCGTGAACCGGCGAGCATTGTGTGATTGATGCAACGATCACGCTTCCGAGGCAGCGCTTAGCGCCCTTCACGTATCCAGGTCGCAGCGAACGCGCCGAGCAGGAGCAGCAAGCCGACCAGGCCGGCGAACATCGGCAGCACGCCGACGCCCTTGACGACGCTGGCGTCGCGCATCTTGACGCCCATCCAGCCGTCGCCGTGGAAGATGCCGGAGGCGCGCACCGGCACCACGCGGGGCAGGTCGATGCTGGTGCCGTCGACCACGCGGCGCGCATCGCCGCCGGTCGCCTGCGCCAGCGGCTTCAGCATGTCGGTGGTCGAGGTGACTTCGGAAAATTCCTTCGGGTTGGTCGGTCCGACATTGATCAGGGCTTTCAGCGTGCCGTCGGTTGCCTGCCACAGCCCGAGTTCGTTGGCAGGGAGGGTGGAGCGCCAGGTGCCGGGCTCGCTTGCGGTCAGCTCAAGCTCCTTGGTGGCGCCGCTCGGGGACGTCACGGTCACCGGCGGCACGGTGTCGGCCATGGTCTGGCGCAGCACTACAAGGTCCTTGCCCTGGATCTGCAGGCGCAGCGCCTCTTCGTCGAGGTCAGGCTGCTTCATCAGCCAATGCGACATCCGCCGCAGCAAATCGAGATGCGGGCCGCCGCCTTCATAGCCGCGCGCCCACAGCCAGATATGATCCGACAGCAGTAAGGCGACCCGGCCTTCGCCGACCCGCGACAGCAACAACAGCGGCTTGCCGTCGGCGCCGGTCATGACAGGCGCGCCGGTCGCGTTGCGCGTGTCCACGGTGCGGAAGAAGCGGCTCCAGCGTGGCGGCTCGCTGGCGGAGCCTTCGAGGCCGCGCGTCACCGGGTGGCGTTTGCCGGCGTCGCTCAGATGCGCATAGAACGGTTTTTCAGTGACGCCGACCGGTTCTGCCGGCAACACCGTGTCGAGCGGCGTGCGCCAGATGCTGGTGGTGGAGGCGTAATCGGGGCCGGCTGACACCAGCACCGCGCCGCCGGCGCGGACGTAGCGCGCCATGTTGTCGAAATAGGGGATCGGCAGCACGCCCTGGCGGGCGTAGCGGTCGAAGATGATCAACTGGAATTCGTTGATCCTCTGCTGGAACAATTCGCGCGTCGGAAACGCGATCAGCGACAATTCGTTGATCGGCGTGCCGTCCTGCTTCTCCGGCGGACGCAGAATCGTGAAATGCACGAGGTCGATGCTGGCGTCGGACTTCAAGAGATTGCGCCAGGTGCGTTCGCCGGAATGCGGCTCGCCTGATACCAGCAGCACGCGCAGCCTGTCGCGCACGCCTTCGATCGCGACCACGGCGCGATTGTTCACCAATGTCAGTTCGTTCTCAAGCGGCGAGGCCTCGATCTCGACGATGTTCGACCCGGCATGCTTGATGTCGACCTCGACATTGGAGGTCTGGCCACTCGAGAGCGTGCGCTCGCTGATCACCTCGCCGTCGCGGCGGATCACGATCCTGGCGCGCTGGCCGCTAACGCCCTGGTCGTCGAGCCGGTAGGTGATGGTCTGGGGCTGTCCGACGATGCCGAAACGCGGCGCGGCCGAAATCGCGATACGGCGGTCGCGCTCGTCCTTGAGACCGGTGACGAGCGCGTGCACCGGCGCCTGGAAACCGAGGGCGCCGGCGTTGGCCGGAATGTCATGCACCCGGCCATCGGTGATCAGGAACGCGCCGGCGACGCGGTCGACGGGGACGTCCGACAGCACCGAGGACAGTGCGCCGAACAGTTTGGTGCCGTCGGTTTCGCCGTCGGCCTGGCCGGCCTCGACGACGCGCACTTCGAGCCCCTTGATCTTCTTCAGCGTATCGACCAGCGCCTCCTGCGCCTTGGCCGTCTCCTGGTTGCGCGTGCCAAAATTCTGGCTCGGGCTCTTGTCGATCACAACCGCCGCGACCGAGGACAGCGGCTCACGGTCCTCACGGGTAAAGGAAGGGTTGGCGAGCGCCAGCAGGATCAGCGCCAGCGCGGCAACGCGCACGGCGGCCCCGCGCGAGCGTCCGAGCAGCAACAGCGCCGCGATCACGACGATCGCGGCCAGCGCGATCCAGAGCACGATTGTCGGAACGAGGGGGGTGAATGCGATGCCGTATTGCATGGCCTATTGCCCCAACCGTTCGATTAGAGCGGGCGCGTGCACCTGATCCGCCTTGTAGTTGCCGGTCAGTGTGTACATCACGATGTTGACGCCGGAGCGGAAGGCGAATTCGCGCTGGCGCGGCTCGCCCGGCGTCAGCGGCAGCATCGGCTGTCCATCCGGGCGGTGCGCCCAGGCGCCGGCGAGATCGTTCGAGGTGATGATGATGGGCGAGACGCCGTCGCCGCCGCGCGCCGGGCGCGAGGCTGCATCGTCGTCATCCTCGCGCGGCAGGGTCTCGACCCAGGTCTGGCCCGTGTTGAAGCGGCCGGGGAAGTCGCGCAGCAGGTAGAACGTCTTGGTCAGCACGTGCTCGCGCGGCACCGGCTCGAGTTCAGGCACGTCGAGCGAGGAAAGAATTTGCCGCAGCGTCTGCATGCCCGGTGTCTGCGCCGCGCCGTTCTCGCCCGGCGGTGCCTCGATCGCGTCGCGGGTATCGAACAGCACCGTGCCGCCCTGCTTCATGTAGGCGTCGATACGGTTGATGGCATCCTGCGGCGGCTTCGGCGCACCCGGCACGATCGGCCAGTAGATCAATGGAAAGAACGCCAGTTCGTCACGCGCGGGATCGACGCCGACGGGATCGCCGGCCTCCAGCGCCGTGCGCTGCGCCAGGAACAGCGTCAGTCCGGCCATGCCGGCCTTGACGATGGAATCGACGTCGGCATTTCCGGTGACGACATAGGCAAGGCGCGTCTGCGACACCGACTTGATGGCGAAATCGTCGTTGCCTTGGGCGCGCGTCGGCGAAGGCGCGATCGANGTCGCGGACAGGATCAACGCCAGCAGAACGGCGGCAGCCGCCGTGCGNCGCCGCCACAGGGCGGCNAGGCCCGCGCCCAGCATCGCGACCACGANCGCATCGATCAGGAACAGCACCAGCGACGANGACAGCAGAATGCCGCGCAAATCGCGNGGTTCGGCGTTGGTGTAGCTGGCGCGNTGTGCGCGCANNGANGATGTNTCGAGCGACGCGATGCGATCCGCCGCGGCCATCGTGTTGACCGCGATCGGGCCATCGGCCGGACCGTAGAAGCCCGGCGGGTGATCCGCCGTGGCGCGGTCGCGATAATCCGCCGGCATCGGCTTGGCGGTCGAGGGCGGCGGTCCGAATGCGCCGAAGCCGTCGAGGGTGCGCAGCGGCGCCACCGTCTCGACATTGGTCGCCTCGCTTGCAACGCCCGCGCCGGGCTTCGAGGTGTAGCCGGACATGTCGACCATCCGTCGCAGCATCTCGACGAAGCTGCCGGACATCGGCAGGTCCGACCAGCGCGAGTCGGCGCCGACATGGAACAGGCTGACGATGCCCTTGCCGCGATGCTCGCCGGTCACCAGCGGCGTGCCGTCTTCCAGCGACGCCCAGGTCTTGGTCGCGAGCACCGCGTCCGGCTCGGCCAGCACCTGACGGTTCACGGTGATGTCCTTTGGTACCGCAAGGCCCGCGAACGGACCGTCGGCGGCGAACGCGGCCAGATGCTGCGGCTTTTCCCAGGTCAGGCTGCCGCCAAGGGTGCGGCCGCCGCGACGTAGTTTCACCGGCACCAGGTCGTCGTCGGCCTGCGCCAGACGGGGGCCGGCGAAGCGCACCAGCACGCCGCCCTGATCGATCCACGCGTTAAGCCGCTCGCGGATTTCCGGCGATAGCGTGCCGACATCGGCGAGCACGATCATCGGCAGGCGTTGATCGAGGAATTGCGCGATCACCTGTTGCGGCGCGCCGCGATCGCCGAGCCGCACATCGGCGAACGGCGACAGTGCGCGGGTCAGGTAGAATGT
>C688J18823_10000902_pt1 | contig 17845 bp, 19 predicted proteins | sample HopSoiMetagenom1_FD_18823 | JGI IMG/M metagenome (IMG submission 18823) | reverse complement strand
GTGCTCTTCCGCCATCGCCTGCCCGATGTAGGAGGCGCTGAGGATCGCGAAGATGAACGCTTGCAGTGCGGCAACGAAGATCTCGAACACGACGAGCCCGGTGCCAAACGCATACGAGATGGGCGCCAGGATCCACGTCTTGGGGCCCGACTCCAGGAAGAACAACGTGCCCAGGAAGAAGATCGCCAGCAAGAAGTGCCCGGCCAAGAAGTTGGCCCACAGACGCACGGTCAGTGTGATCGGCCGCACGATGATGTTCGAGACGAATTCGATCACCAGCAGCAAGGTGTAGCGCAGCCACCACGGCGCCGCCGGGATGATGCAGGTGTGGCGCAGGTAGCCGATGAAGCCGTGCTTCTTGATCCCCACCCCGTTGTACGTCACCCACGACACCATCGCGAGGAAGAACGGGAACGCGAGCCGGCTGCTCGGCGCCAGGCTGAACCCCGGCAGCACCTCGAAGAGGTTCGCGATCAGGATGAAGAAGAAGAACGTGGTCAACAGCGGCATGAACTTCGCCGCCTCGGTCCCGAGCATCGGTGTCGCGATGTTCTCGCGCACGAAATCGACTCCGAGCTCGGCGATCAGCTGCAGCTTGCCCGGGACGATCTTCGGCTTGCGGAGCCCGAAGAAGAACAGCGCCAGCACGATGATCGTCGTGAGGACGAGCAGCATGATGATGAAGTTGAAACAGGTGTCGAACCCGAAGAGCTTGAAGCCGCCGCCCCAGCAGCCGTAGACGAAGTCCTTCGTGCTCGGCGGCTCGAAGATCTTCGCGAGGAGGCCCGTCACGTTCGCGCTCCCTCGAACGTCCACATGTCAGCCTGCATCCGTCCCGACAGCAGCTTCGCCTCGTACACGAGGAGCGCGATGACGGTGGGCATCAGCGCGAGCGTGAACGAAAGCGGCGAGAACCAGGCCAGCGTGTTCAGTCCGACGAGCACGAGCGTGTACACGATCAGGCGGACCAGGTAGCCACCGAGCGCGACGATGGCGAGCATCGTCGGCGATACCTTGGCGGCCCACGCGATCGACGCAGCGAAGACGACGAAGTTGGCCGCGACGACGACAACGGCGATGGCCGCCGACCAAGCAGCGTCGGGTCCGCTGACGAACCAGCCGATCGCGAACGCGGCGATCAGGGCGACGGGTGCGAACGGAAGGATCCGGCGGATGAGCTCGCGCTCGGGCTCGGCCGTCGTCACTGATCTCCCTTCCCGTACCTCAGGTAGACGGCGTACACGCCCCCCGCTCCCCCCAGCACGATCCCTACCGCCAAGAACACGTGGTTGGTCGTCCCAGCGAGTGCATCGATGAGCCACCCAACCAGCCCCAGGGTGAGCATCCCCGCGATCAAGGTCGAGACGATGGCCCACCCGGTACCGAGACCGGACCAGGCGTCATCTGGTCGCCTGTCCGTCATGAGCGGACAGAGTATAGGAGGTCCCTTTCTGGACCGTCAAACTCGTTTCCGCAGGTCAGACGGCATGTTTCCGACTTCGTGAAACGTTTCACAAAGTCTTGGGGAGCTCCCGGCGCTCAAGCGATGAAGCGACGGAACGCGTCGGTCCACGCCGGGATCTGCTGCGGCGTGATGGGCGCGTACGTGTGCAGCTCCTTCAACGCCTCCGGCGGGAGGAACACGAGCGGGCTGTCGGCGAGCGCCGTCAGCGCCTCCTTGGTGTTCGGGTTCTTCGCCCCGTTCGCGTCCGCGACGATCTGATCGCGGCATTGCACCGGCGTGATGTAGGCGACCCACTCGGCGATCTCGGCCGCGACGTCCGGCCGGTACACGTAGTCCATGAGCGTGATCGCGTCGACCGGGTGCTGCGCGCCGACGGGGATCACCATGTTGTCGGTCCAGATCAATCCGCCGTCGGACGGGGTCGAGAACTGCAGGCCCTTCGGCGTCCCGAGCGTGTTCTCCTGGTAGATGTCGCCCGACCACGCCATCGACGCGACGACGTCGCCGGACGACAACGCGTTGATGTAGTTCTGCTTGAAGAAGATCACCCGCAGGCCGCCGTCGATCTTGGTGCGGAGCCAGTCGGCGGCGTGCTTCCAGTCCGCTTCGTTCGAACCCTCCGGCTCGATCCCGGCGGCGAGCATCACGATGTTGGGCATGTCAACGTTGTCGCTGAACAGGCCGATCTTGCCAGGCAGGTCGCCCGAGAACAGCTGCTCCAGGCTGTTGACCGGATGGCCACCCGTCAGGTCGGGGTTCCACCCGATCCCGGTGACGCCCGACTGCCAGGGCATCGAGAACTGGCTGTCCTGGTCGTAGGACCGGTTCTTCGCCAGATCCGACGCGTATTGATAGAAGTTCGGCCGCATGGTGGTCGGCAACGGCGTGAGCTGGTTGAGGCCCATCATCTTCGTGAGCGTGATGCCGTTCGTGATCACGGCGATATCCCAGCCGGACGGCTCGCCCGCAGCGAGGTACGGCTGGATCTGCTGGTAGAAGACCTCGGCGTCGGGGATGACCTCGCGGTAGTTGACCTCGATGCCGGTGTCTTTCGTGAACTGTTCCATCGACGGCCGGACGACCTCGCCCTCGGCGTTGCGGGTCCGGTCGATGTACAGCGGCCAGTTCGCGAAGTCGACGCGGCCGGTCTGTGATCCGGCGAACGGGCCGGATGCCTTGTCGGCACAGGCCGCAAGGATCGGTGCCAGCGCGGCGGCGCCGAGCACGGCGCCCGCGCCGCGCAGGATCGCGCGGCGCGACACGGGCCGAGCCCACCGGGGGTCGAACTTGGGTTCCGTCGTCATAGCGTTCACCAGGCCGTCGGCGCGACCGGTGCAGGTATCGGCACCGGGATAGGGAACTGTACCGGCGCCCGGGTTCAGGACTCCGCCCGCGTCCGGCGCGACCGAACGAGCTGGAGCACCGCGACCGCGACGCCCACGGTGAACAGCACCGTCCCCCAGACGTTCACCTGCGGTGGCTCTCCGAGCCTCGTCGCACCGAAGACCCACGTCGGGAACGTGTTGGTCGAGCCGTTGACGAAGTTCGTGATCACGAAGTCGTCCAGCGACAGCACCAGCGCCAGCAGGAAGCCGGCGACGATCCCGGGCAGGATCAACGGGAACGTGACCCTGAAGAACGCGACACGCGGGTTGGCGAAGAGATCTTGCGCGGCGCTCTCGAGCGACGTGTCCAACCCCTGGACGCGCGCTCGAACGGTGATCGCCACGAACGCGATCGAGAACGCGATGTGCGACAGAAGGATCGACCAATAGCCGAGCGGCACGTACAAACCGAGGGGCTTGCTCGACCCGATCTGCACGAACAGCGCCAGGAGCGAGGAACCCAGCACGATCTCGGGCACCGCGATCGCAAGGAAGATCACGAAGTTCGTCATGGCTCGGCCGCGGAAGCGGTATCGGCCAAGGACGAGACCGACGAACGTGCCGATCGCCGTCGCGATCAACGCCGACGGGAGTGCGACGGCCACGGAGATCAGCAGGGCATGGTTGAGCTCCTGCACCTTGAAGATCTCCTGCCAGTGCACGATCGTGCAGCAGTGGAAGTCGGTGGTCTGGCGTTCGCTCTCCCCCGTGGGCGGGATGATGTTGAAGCTGTAGACGATCATCACGAGCACCGGGAACGCCAGGTAGACGATCATCGCGATCGTGAAGACCGGCAGGATGAAGCGCGTCCAACGCTTCCGGGGCGTCCGGATCGGCGCCTCCGGCAGGGTGACGACGTCCTCGAGCGTCGCGGTGCTCATGCCGCCGCCAACGCCGCGTCTTCCGTCCCGAGCGCCCGCGCGTAGAGCAACGCGATGACGAGCATCCCGGCCATCAGGATCACAGACAGCGCGGCGGCTACCGGGTACTCGTGCCGAACGAGGAACGCGTCCTGGATGATCACGCCGATCATCGTGGTCTTGGGACCGCCCAACACGACTGCGTTCACGTAATCGCCGGTCATCGGGACGAACGTCAGGATGATCGCGGCGAAGATCCCGGGGAACGACAAGGGAAGCACGACCTTGCGGAACGCCATCGCCTTCGACGCGTAGAGATCCTTCGCCGCCTCAACCAGGCGGCGGTCGATCCGCTCGAGCGAGACGTACAGGGGCAGCGCCGCGAACGGCATGAAGTTGTACGTGATGCCGGCGATCACGGCGAACGGTGTTCGCAGCACCGTGAAGTCCTGCGACACGAGCCCGAGCGACTTGAGCGGCCCGAAGATCAGCCCGTTGGTTCCGAGGATGAAGTTCCACTGCACCGTCCTGATCACGAACGACACGAAGAACGGCACCAGGATCAGCATGAACAGCGTGGACTTCCACTGGCCGCCGTAGAACGCGATCCAGTAGGCCATCGGGTATGCGAGCCCGATGCACAGCGACGTCGCGATCGCGGCATACACGATCGATCGGATGTAGACGTCGTGGTACTGGTCGAGCGCGGTCGAGTAGTTGGACCACTCCCAAGAGAAGACCGACTTCCCGCCGGTCGAGAACAGGCCGCTCGTCGACAGGGACGTGTAGACGATGATGGCCAACGGCACGATGAAGCCGATGACCATGTAGAGGCCGCCGGGCGCCAGCTGCAGGTAGGCGGCGAGCCGCCGCCGTCGCTCCAGGGCCCGCTGGCCTTGGCGCGCCGGCGGAAGCTCGACCCCTTGCGGGATGTGCCCCTTCACATCCGGCGGCGCTTGACCCACGTCGTCTACTGCTCCCAGATCGGGTCGAACGTGTCGTGCCAGGCCTTCGACTCCTCATCCGTCGTGAGGTTCCGGCCGAGCGACACCTGACTGAGCAGCTCCTGGTCGGGCCAGAGCAACGCGTTCTGGGCCGTCTGCTCGAGCTGCGTCGCGTACGTTCCCGTCTCCTGCTGCGCGTGCTTGGCGATCAGCTGCTGGACCGCCGGCACCGGCGACATGTACAGGATGTACTCGGTCAGCATCTGCGCGTTGGGCGGGTCGTAGTAGAAGTCCATCAGCTGGAGCGCGCCCGCCGGGTTTTTGGCGTTGGCCGGGATCAGCATGTTGTCGATCCACAGCAGCGCGCCGTCGGCCGGCATGATGAACTCGTACGGCTTGCCCGCCCAGATCTTGTAGTACAGGACGTCGCCCGACCAGGCCATCGTCCCCGACAGGTTCTTGGCGTTGAGGTCGTCGATGTAGCCCTGGTCGTACGCGTTGTAGAACGTGTCGGAGTCGCGGAGCTTCTTGAGCCATTCCGCGGCCTGGTTCCACTCGTCCTGCCCCGAGGTCTTCGGGTCGATGCCGAGGTTCACCATGACGAGGTTCGGCGCGTCCTCCTTGAGGACGCCGACGGACGACGGCGGGAAGAACTCGGTGCTCATGAGGTCGTCGAGCTTGGTCGGCGCCTTGTTGATCAGCTCCGTGTTGTAGCCGACGCCGGTGAGGCCGGACTGCCACGCCATCGTGTGCGTGTTGCCCTCGTCGTAGAAGGGGCTCTTGGCCCACGACGCGGCGTTCTTGTCGAAGTTCGGCCGGAATGACGGGTCGAGCTCGGTCGCCCACCCGTTGGCGATCAACGCGGCGAGGTATTCGCCGTTGGTGATCACGATGATGTCGCGGCCGGTGTCCTGGCCGGCACGCAGCTGCGGAAGGATCTCACCGAAGAACGATGCGTTGTCGTTGATCTCGTCGTTGTACGTGACCGAGATCCCGGTCTCGTTCGTGAACTTCTCGAGCGACGGGTAGGTGCCGTGTGCCTTGTCGATGTACAGCGGCCAGTTGGCGAAGTTGACGTGGTTGCTCGCGGTCGATGGGTCGAAGTTCACCGACCCGGCCGACTGCGTGCCACCGCTCGTCGTCGTGCCGCCCGAGCACGCCGCGAGGATCGAGGCGAAACTCAGGGTGCCGACGGAGATGCCGCCGAGCTTGATCATGTTCCGGCGCGACATCCGGCGCGAGGTGAGCCCGCGCGCGAGGGCCGCGTCGAGGCCCGGCAGGCCCCGTTGGTCGTTCGTCATTCGTCGTCCTCCTCCATGGAGAGATCGTCTTGCGGCGTGACCGCGAAGGTGTACTCGGGGTTCCAGGTGAGCGTCACGGCCTCACCTTGTCGCGGCGCCTGCTCGGCGCCGAGGTTCTGGACGTAGACCGTCAGGACGGTTCCGTCCTGCGTCGAGACCTTGTACTGGTGGCTGACGCCGATGTATGTGGCCATCTGGACCGTGCCCTCGACCCGGTTGTCGCCATTGGGGTCGACACTGCCGCGCGTGATCTCGACCTTCTCGGGGCGGACGCCGACCTTGATCCGACTTCCCGCGTCGGACGGGATGCGCGAGCCCGGCAGGCTCACGGTGCCGCCGTTCGTCAACAGGACGGTGCTGCGCCCGTCGGTGGACTCCTTGACCTCGCCCTCCAGCAGGTTCGACGCCCCGAGGAAGCCCGCGACGAACTCCGTCGCCGGATTCTCGTAGACGAACTCGGGCTGGCCGAGCTGCTCCATCTTGCCGTGGCGCATGACGGCGAGCCGGTCGCTCATCGTCATCGCTTCCTCCTGGTCGTGGGTCACGTAGATGAACGTGATCCCGACCTCCTGCTGGATCCGCTTGAGCTCCAGCTGCATCTTCTTGCGCAGCTTGAGGTCGAGGGCGCCGAGCGGCTCGTCAAGGAGCAGGACCTTGGGGCTGTTGACCAGCGCGCGCGCAAGGGCGACGCGCTGCTGCTGGCCACCGGACATCTGTGCGGGGCGCCGGGTCTCGAACCCGATCAGGTCGACCAGACGCATCGCGTCTTTCACCCGCTGCTCGACCTCCCCTTTGGGGACCTTCCTGCGGCGCAGACCGAACGCCACGTTCTCGTAGACGTCCAGGTGCGGGAACAGCGCGTAGGACTGGAACACCGTGTTGACGTCGCGCTTGTATGGAGGGTCGTCGGTGACGTCGCGTCCGCCCAGGTAGACCGTGCCTCGGGTGGGGTCCTCGAACCCGCCGATCATCCGCAAGGTTGTCGTCTTGCCGCAACCGGAGGGCCCGAGCAGGCTGAAGAACTCGCCTTCCGCGATATCGAGGGACAGGTCGTCCACCGCAGCGACGTCCTCNAACAGCTTGGAGACCCGTTCGAGGCGTACGTCGATCTCGGTCACGAACCAACCCCCTTCACCGGCGACCTGCGGGCGGGATGTTCCCACAGGGCGGCGGCGATTATCACCCGCGGCGGACGGATTTGAACAGCCTTCAAAGTCGAAGGAACGTGCGACGGGTTATACGCCATGGCTCCTTCGAGGGGTTCTGGTGGCCGCGCACGCTTCAGGGGTCCTCAGGAATGTTTCCCTCCGGCACATCGGCCTCGTCGCTGTCCGTGATCAAGGCCGCGGGCGCATCGCGGAGCGCCGCGCCTCGATCGGGCTTGTGCCCGTTCCGGTGGCCGTTGCCCGTGCGACGCCGGTTCAGGCGGGGCAGCGCGGTCACGACGAAGAGCGTCGCGACGCCGAGCAGGATCAACCCGACGACGAGCCGGCCGTTGATCCGCCACACGGCGAGGGCACCAGCTGAGAGCAGCAAGCTCCACAGGTACAACAGCAGCACGGCCTCCGTGTGCCCGTGCCCGATGTCCATCAGGTGGTGGTGGAGATGCTCCTTGTCCGCGTACGAGATCCCCTGCCCGCGGCGCGTCCGCCGGATGATCGCGTACGCCACGTCAAGGAACGGGATCAGCAGGACAAGGATCGGAACGGCGATCGTACCGGCGACCGCCGCGATGTCACCGGCGCTCGGCGCCGTGATCGTGCGGTGGACGCCCTCGATCGTGGTGATCGCGAGGAGCATCCCGAGCAGCATCGAGCCGGCGTCACCCATGAAGATCTTCGCCGGGTGGAAGTTCCACGGCAGGAAGCCGATGCAGACGCCGCAGGTGATCGCGGCGAGCAGCGCGGGCTGAGAGCTGATACCGAGCGGCCCCGGGCTGAGCACGCTGTAGACGAAGAACACGGCGGCCGCGATCGCGACCATCCCGGCGGCCAGCCCGTCCAGACCATCGGCCAGGTTCACCGCGTTCGCCACCGCAACGACCCACACGATCGTGATGATCACCGGCAGGTCGCCGGACAGGATGAACAGCCCAAGACCGGGGAGCCAGAAGTACGAGAGCACGACCCCGAGCAGGACGAGCACCCCGCCGACGAAGATCTGAGCGACGAGCTTCGTGAGTGGCTGGATGCCACGCGTGTCGTCGATCACGCCGAGGCCGAGCATCAACGTGCAGGTCACGAGGACCGCGGCCGAGTGGTTCACCAGGTTGAGCTGCCGGAAGAACGGCAGCACCTGCGACGCGATGAGCGCCGCCACGAGGCCGAGGTACATCGCGATGCCGCCCATGGTCGGCAGCGGCACCTTGTGAACCGTGCGGTCGTTCGGCTTGTAGATCGCCCCGGCCCGGATCACGAACCGCCTGACGAGGGGCGTCGTCACGAAGGTGACGAGCGCGGCCACGGCGAAGACAGCGAGGTAGGAGGTCACGTCACCGGCAGTGTGTCCGGCGCGGCCACCGTCGGCAAGGAGCCCTTAGGCGTACAGCGGGAACCGCTGCATCAGATCGCTCACGCGGCCCCGCGCCTTCTCCCTCGCGCCGTCGTCGTCGGGCGTGCGGACCACGTCGCCGATGATGCTGCCGATCTCGCGCATCTCGGCCTCGTCCATGCCGAGCGTTGAGCACGCCGGCGTACCCAGACGCAGACCCGAGGGCGCCGACGGCGGATTCGGGTCGAACGGGATCTGGTTCTTGTTCACCGCGATCTGGACGTCATCGAGCACCGCCTCGGCGCGCTTGCCGTCGATCCCGACCGGCCGCACGTCGGCGAGCATCAGGTGCGAGTCCGTGCCGCCGGACACGATCCGGATCCCCTCGTCCTCGAGCGACGCCGCCAACGCGCGCGCGTCGCGCACGACCCGCGTCGCGTAGTCCTTGAAGTCGTCGGACGCGGCTTCCTTGAGGCAAACCGCCTTGCCGGCGATGCAGTGCTCGAGCGGGCCGCCCTGCATCATCGGGAACACGGCCTTGTCGATCGCCTTGGCGTGCTCCTCCTTGCACAGGATCATCGCGCCGCGCGGCCCGCGAAGTGCCTTGTGTGTCGTGAACGTCACGACGTCCGCGTACGGGACAGGCGAGGGGTACGCGCCGCCGGCGACGAGCCCGATGAAGTGCGAGGCGTCGACCCACAGCAGCGCGCCGACCTCGTCGGCGATGTCGCGGAACGCCTTGAAGTCGATCTCGCGCGGATACGCGGTGTAGCCGGACAGGATGATCTTGGGCCGGTGCTCCTTCGCGAGGTCGCGCACCCGGTCCATGTCCAGCTGCTCGGTCTCGCGGTCGACCTCGTAGCCGACGAAGTTGAACCACAAGCCCGAGACGTTCACCGGCGAGCCGTGGGTGAGGTGGCCGCCGTGCGCGAGCACCATCCCGAGGACCTTCTCGCTCTGGTCGCCCGGCGTGAGGAACGCGCCGAACACCGCCATGTTGGCCTGCGCGCCGGCGTGCGGCTGCACGTTGGCGTGATCCGCGCCGAACAGCGCCTTCGCGCGATCGATCGCGAGCTGCTCGGTGACGTCGACGAACTCGCACCCGCCGTAGTAGCGACGGCCTGGGTAGCCCTCGGCGTACTTGTTGTTCATCGTCGAGCCGACCGCCGCGAGCACCGCGGGGCTGGCGTAGTTCTCCGAGGCGATCAACCGCAGGTTCGTCCGCTCGCGGTTGAGCTCGCCGGCGACCGCGTCGGCCACCTCGGGATCGGTCTTCTTGAGCGCTTCCCAGTCGGCTGCGTACTCACGCATCGCGCATCTCCTCTCGTTCGATCGCCGTGATCTGCTCGATCCGCGGCACGTGCCGTCCCCCGCCGAACGGAGTCGCGAGCCAGGCGGTAACGATCTCGCGCGCGTACGCCGGCGCGATCACGCGGGCGCCCATCGCGAGGACGTTGGCGTCGTTGTGCTCGCGCGACAGCCGCGCGAGATACAGGTCGTGACACAAGGCAGCCCGGATCCCGTGCACCTTGTTGGCCGCCATCTGCTCGCCCTGTCCGGAGCCACCGAGCACGATCGCGCGGTCGGCGTCACCGGCGACAACGACGCGCGCGGCGGCGGCGCAGAACGGCGGGTAGTCGACCGTCGCCGTCGAGTCGGTCCCCACGTCGAGCACGTCATGTCCCTGCTCGCGCAGGTACCCCGAGAGGTCCTGTTTCATGGGGAACCCGGCGTGGTCGGCACCGATGGCGATCCGCATCACCCGCCCTCCGCTCGCGCGGGGACGGGTCCGTAGAGCGCGCGGAGCAGCCGCTCGATCCATTCGTCCAGCTCCCAGGCGATCGCGCGATAGGTCTCGAGCGGCATCCCGAGCGGGTCGACCACGTCTTCGTCGAAGCGGTTCGCGGGTGCACCGTTGGCTCGTGCAGCGGCGGCCGCGCCGACGCGCGCGTCGAGCCGCGGTTCGGTCTCGGCGGTCGTGCGCGCCTCCAGGATCCGTGTGAGCTCCTTCAGCGTGAACGCGCGCGCGGCCGCGCCTGGGAGGAGCCGAGCGACGGCCTCACGATGTTCGGCGGCCATGCCCACGACGAGATCGGCGTCGTCGATCAGTTGCGGCGTCAGCCGACGCGCCCCATGCGTGCGGATGTCGACACCGCGTTCGCGAGCGGCCTCGACCGACTCAGGCATCGCCGGTGCGCCGTCGACCGCGATCGTGCCCGCGGACCCGACGGCCGGCGCGCCGTCGTCGAGTCGACGCTCGAGGGCGCGTCGGAGGAGCCCCTCCGCGATCGGGGAGCGACAGATGTTCCCGCTGCATACGACGAGGATGGCGGCCATCGGAAGGGCCCGGAGTCTAACAGTGGCCCTCAGCCGGCCGATAGCCGCGCGACCGTGTCGGCGTCGACGTCGCCGGCCCGAAGGATCTCAAGCTCCGGACCGAGGAGCGAGACCACCGTCGAAGCGCGTCCCTCGAGCGGGCCGTCATCGCAGAGGTACAGCGCGACGTCGTCGCCGAAGGCAGCGTGCAGCTCCTCACACGTCGTGGCGGGCGACTCCCCCGACCGGTTCGCGCTCGTGGTCGCCAATGGCCCGGCCGACAGAACGGCCCGCGCCAGTCGGTGATCCGGGATCCGAACGCCGACCGAATCACGGTCGCCTCCGAGCTGCCACGCCCCGCTTCGCTGGGCCCGCGTCACGACGAGGGTCAGTGCTCCCGGCCACAGCGCGACGGCCAGCCGCTCCGCGCGTTCGTCGAACACGCCGACCGCTCGCGCGTCGTCGATCGACGCGACGAGGACCGGCAGGGTGAGGTCGAGCGGGCGGCGCTTCGCCTCGAACAGGCGGGCGGTGGCCGCCGCGTCGTCCGGACGCGCGGCGATCCCGTACACGGTGTCGGTCGGGAACACGATGAGCTCGCCGCGGCGCGCTGCATCGATCGCCTGTGCGACCGGGTCGGCGCTCACGCACGCCGCCCCGACACGACGCGGTCGCGCCCGGTGAGATCGGGGTGCACAGCCACGTCGGAGAAACCCGCCGCGGATGCGGCCGCGGTGACCGCTTCGCCGGCGTCGTCGTCGATCTCCACTGCGACGACGCCGCCTCGCCGGAGCCACGTATGCGCGCCGCCGAACAGCCGCTCGTACAGCTCCACATCGCCGAACACCGCGACGTCGGGATCCGCGAGCACCTCGGGCGGCAGCGTGTCGCGACGGGACGCCGGAACGTACGGCGGGTTCGCGGCGACGACGTCGACCCGACCTTCGAGGTCCACGGGGAGCGGCGCGAACAGGTCGCCGTGCGAGACGGCGACGTCCAGGCCGAGGCGCGTCGCGTTCGCGCGCGCCAGGGCGACCGCCTCGTCCCAGACGTCGGTCGCGTAGACCTTCGCACCGGGATGCTCGTCGGCGATCGCCAGCGCGACCGCGCCGCTGCCCGTGCACAGGTCCACGACGAGCGGCGTCTCGATCCCGTCGAGCACGTCGAGGACGACGCCGACCAGCACCTCCGTCTCGGGTCGCGGCACGAAGACGCCCGGGCGGACGTCGAGCACCAACCGGCGGAAGCCCTGCTCCCCCGTCAGGTGCTGCAACGGCGTGCCGGTACATCGGCGGCAGAGCGCTCGTCCGTACGCCTTCGCCTCGGCAGTGGTGAGACCGGCATCCCGCGTGAACAGCTCGGCGCGGTTAACGCCAAGCACTCGCTGCAACAACGCCTCCGACTCGGCCGCGGCCTGCGGTTCGTCGACGCCGTGCCGCCGCAGGTAGTCGGCGCCTCGGCGAGCGACCTGCGCGGGTCGCATCAGTCGTCGTCGTCGGCGAGCTGCGCCGCGCGCTCGGCCGCGAGGAGCTCGTCGATGAACCCTTCGAGCGACTCGCCACCCGCGAGGACGTCGTCGAGCTGGTGCGACGTGTGCTTGATGCGGTGATCGGTGACGCGCCCTTCCGGAAAGTTGTAGGTCCGGATCTTCTCGGAGCGCTCGCCCGTGCCGAGTTGCGCGCGGCGTTTCGCGGCCTCCTTCGCATGCGCCTCGTCGAGCGCGATCTGATGCAGGCGCGCGCGCAGGTACCGCATCGCCTTCTCCTTGTTCTGGAGCTGCGAGCGCTCCTCCTGGCATTCGATCTTGATCCCGGTCGGCTTATGCACGATCCGCACCGCGGAGTTGGTCGTGTTGACCGACTGCCCGCCGGGACCGCTCGAGTGATAGACGTCGATCTGGAGATCCTCGGGCCGGATCTCCACCTCGACGTCCTCGGCCTCGGGCATCACGGCGACCGTCGCCGTGGACGTATGGATCCGGCCCTGCGACTCGGTCACCGGCACGCGCTGCACGCGGTGCACGCCCGCCTCGTGTTTGAGCCGGCCGTACGCGTCCTTGCCGCGCACTTCGACGGAGACCTCCTTGAATCCCCCGAGCTCGCTCGGCGACGATGCGATCACGTCCGTCTTCCACCGGTGCCGTTCCGCGAGTCGGCGGTACATCTCGTAAAGATCACCCGCCCACAGCGCCGCCTCCTGCCCGCCGGCGCCGCCACGGATCTCGACGATGACGTCCTTGCCCTCGTCCGGGTCCTTCGGGACGAGCAGCGCCTCGAGCTGTGCGCGGAGCTCAGCCTCTCGAGCGTCGAGCCGTTCCAGCTCCTCGACGAGGTACGCGGTCATCTCCGCGTCGGCGCCGTCGCGTGCCAGCTCACGCGCCTCCGCGGCCTGGGCGACGACGGCCCTCAGGTCGCGGAACGGGCCGACGATCTCGCCGAGCTCGGCATAGGCCTTGCCGAGGTCGCGCAGCCGGTCGGGGTCGCTTGCAACCTTCGGCGTGGCCATCTCGGCCTCGACCTGCGCGTAGCGCGACTCGATCTCGGCGAGCCGATCGTCCATCCCCCTTGCCATGCCTCGATTGTGCCAGGCAGGCGACGGGTGACGGCCGCGCTACTCCTTCTTCTCGTCGTCGAAGTCGATGTCGAGCGAGGACAGATCGGGGATGTCGACCTGACGCGTCTCGGTCGAAGCCCACATGTCCTCGTAGCGCGGATCGACGGTCTCGGCCTCACTCGCGGCCTGGCCCACCGGAACCGGAGCCGGTTCCTTCGCCGGCTCGGGCTTCGACTCTTGCGGGGGGGCGGCGGTCTCCGGCGACGGCGGCGAGGAGGCCGGCGCCGCTTGCGGCGCTGGCGCCGGCTGCCCACCGGGCGTCGGCTGCGCCGGCGGTGTGTGCGCGCCTGGCGGTTGTTCCGCATCCGGGATCTCGAGGTTCTGCGCGACGGCAAGCAGGCGCGANTGCATCTCGTGCATCTGTCCGAGCAACGACTCGCGGCGCTGCTCCAGGCCGCCCAGCACGCGGTCCGATTCCTCGCGGGCCTTCGACAGCTCCGCGGCGCTCGTCGAGCGGGCCTGTTCCGCGTTCGCCTGCGCGTCGACGCGGATCCGGTCGGCCTCGGCGCGCGCATCCGCCATCAACTTCGTCGCCTCGGCGCGCGCCTGATCGATCAGCTTCTGCGCCTCTTCATCCGCGGACTTCAAGACGGAGGCGAACCGCTTGCTGATCCGCTCGTATGCCGCCTCTTCGGTCTCCGGCGCCGCGGTCTGCGGGGGTGCGGTGGCGGCCATCGCGGCCATCGCCGGGGCTGGCTCGGCGGCTGTTTCGGCGCCAATCGGCCGCTGGCGTGCCGCGTTGAGCCGTTCGTCGCGCAGATCGGTCTCGAGCGCCTCGACCTGCTCGGCGACCTGCTTCAAGTAGTCGTCGACCTGGTCGGGGTCATAACCACGGCGCACCGTGGCGAACTTGCGACGGCGGATCTGGTCGGCGCTCGGCAACAGCGGAAGATCGAGATCAGACATGGCGGGGAACCTCCAGATGTCGGACATCCATCATCGGATGCGCAAGCTTACGAATCAACGACCCAGGTCACGAGGGGCGTTCGGGGGATGGTGCATCCGCCTCGCGGCGCAAGACCTCTCGGAACGACGCGACCGCGACGGCGATCTGGCCTGCGTCGGGCTCCTGCGTTGTGATCTTCTGCAACCAGATCCCCGGGCGCATCAGCGCGCGCATCCACACGGAGTTGGGGAACCGCGCGCCCAGCCGGAGCGCCTCATACGCGAGGCCGGCGATGATCGGGATCGCGATCACCCGCGACAGCAGCCGCCACACGAGCCCGGGCGTGCCGAACAACGAGAACACGAACACGGTGATCACCATCACGATGATCAGGAAGTTCGTGCCGCAGCGGACGTGCTCCTTGGGGTAGCGGTCGATCCGCTCGGCCACGAGCTCGTCCTGGTGCTCATGAGCCGCGATCGTCTTGTGCTCGGCACCGTGGTACTCGAACACCCGGTGGATGTCCTTCGTCCGTCCGAGGACCCAGAGGTATCCGACGAACAGCCCGACGCGGAAGACGCCCTCGGCGACGTTGACGAGCACGCCGTGGGCCTCGACGCGGTCCTGGAGCCAGACGAACAGCGTCGTCGGGCCGAGCACGAAGATCACCACGAACGCGACGAGCGCGATCGTCAGCGCCACGCCGATCTGCGTCGAGGTCAGCTCCTCGTCGTCGTCGGTCGCGTGGTTCGACGCGATCATCAACGCGCGGATCCCGATCCGAAGCGACTGCCCGAGCACGAGGATCCCGCGGAAGAACGGCGCTCGCCAGATCTTCTGTCGTGCGGCGATCGAGTCGACGTCGTGCGACTCGACGTAGATGTCGCCGGCCGGCTCGCGGACGGCGACCGCCCAGTGGTCCTGGCCCCGCATCATCACGCCCTCGACGACGGCCTGTCCGCCGTAGAGGTGCGTCGCCGGCGAGGCCGGCGACGCGGAAGCCTCGCCCACCTGATCAGCCCTTGGCGGCTTGCTGCGCTGCCTGGGTCTTGGCGTACCGGCGCTGGAACCGCTCGACGCGGCCGCCCGTGTCCACGAGCTTCTGCTTGCCCGTGTAGAAGGGGTGGCAGTTCGAGCACAGCTCGGCCCGGATCTCGCCGACGGTCGACCTGGTCGTGAAGGTGTTCCCACACGAGCAGCGCACGTTCGCGATCTGGTAGTCGGGGTGGATTCCTTGCTTCATGGTCGTCCTCTCGATCGGTCAGGCTACCGGTTCCAACGCCCGCCTATTCCAGATCAATTGCCGGTCGGCGCCTTCGCGATGTCCTTCAGGAACTGCTCGTTGGACTTGGTCGCCCGCAGCTTGTCGATCAGCAGCTCCAAGGCGGCGCCCGCGTCGAGGGCGTGCAGCACCCGGCGCAGCCGGATCACCAGGGCGAGCTCCTCGGGGGGCAGGAGCAGCTCCTCCTTGCGGGTGCTCGAGGCATCGACGTTGATCGCCGGGAACAGCCGCTTCTCGGCGAGCTGTCGGTCCAGCCGGAGCTCCATGTTGCCGGTGCCCTTGAACTCCTCGAAGATCCCCTCGTCCATCCGCGAGCCGGTCTCGACGAGCGCGCTGGCGATGATCGTGATCGACCCGCCCTCCTCGATGTTGCGCGCGGCGCCGAAGAAGCGGCGCGGGGGGTACAGGGCAGCGGAGTCGATGCCACCAGTGAGGATCTTGCCCGACGCGGGCATCGCGAGGTTGTAGGCCCGCGTCAGTCGCGTGAGGTTGTCGAGCATGATCGCGACGTCGTGGCCCATCTCGGCCAGACGCTTGGACCGCTCGAGCACGAGCTCGGTGATCTGGATGTGTTGGTCGGTCGGCTTGTCGAACGTCGAGTAGACGACCTCGGCGGCCGTGACCGTCCGCTGCCAGTCGGTGACCTCTTCGGGGCGTTCGTCGACGAGCAGCACGATCACGTGCGTGTCGGGGCTCGACTTGACGATGCCGTTGGCGATCTGCTTCAGGATCGTCGTCTTACCGGCCTTCGGCGGCGCCACGACCATGCCGCGCTGCCCCTTGCCGATCGGCGACACCATGTCGACGATCCGCTCGGCGATCGCGAGGGGTCCGTTCTCCAGCCGGAAGCGCTCGTTCGGGAACAGCGGGGTCAGCTTGTCGAACTGCGGACGCTTGGACGCTGCCTCCGGCTCCAGGTCGTTGACCGACTCGACCAACAACAGCGCCGGGTACTTCTCGTTGTTCTTGGGCTCGCGGATCTTGCCGGTGATCGTGTCGCCCTTGCGCAGCGAGTGCTTGCGCACGTGTGAGAGCGAAACGTAGACGTCATCGGGGCCGGGGAGGTAGCCGTCGGTGCGCAAGAACCCGTAGCCCTCGGGCAGGATGTCGAGGATGCCGGTGCGACTCGGCGCCGTCTTGACCTCCTCGGCGCGGTCGGCCTCGTCGCGGACCCGGCGCTCCTCGCGCTGCCGCCGGCGCTCCTCGCGCGACGGCCGGCGGCGGCGATCGCGGTCCGATCCGTCGCGGTCCTGGTTCCCGCGGTCCTGCGGGCCACGGTCGGCGTTGCCGCGGTCCTGGCCGCGATCGGCGTTGCCGCGGTCCTGGCCGCGATCGGCGTTGCCGCGGTCCTGGCCGCGATCGGCGTTGCCGCGGTCCTGGCCGCGATCGGCGTTCGGCCGGTCGGTGCGGTCGCGGCGCACCGGCCGGTCGTCGTCACCGGAGGAGTCGCCGTCGTCGTCGGTGTTCGAAGTGGTCTCGTCGGCCGTCGTGTCGACGGTCGTGGTTTCGTCGGTCGTCGTCTCGACCGCCGCATCGGCTTTCGGCGCGCGCTTGGCGCGAGCGGGCTTGGCCTCGCCGCCGCCGTTGGTGCTGGAACCGGCCGCGACGATCGCGTCGATCAGGCCGGCTTTGCGGAGCTTTTGTGCGCCCTCGACGCCCATCGTCTGGGCGATCTGCTGCAGCTCCGGCAACAGTTTCGCGCCGAGGGTGTCTCGGTCGATCGTGGTGTCCATCAGGTGGAAGCCTCTCCTTCGAGCTCGGTATGGAGGGTTCGCCAATCGGCGAGGAATCGCTCCAAGCCAAGATCGGTCATCGGGTGCTTCACGAGGTTCGTGAAGACGTCGAACGGCATGGTGGCGATATCGGCGCCGGCCAGGGCAGACTCGACGATGTGCATCGGGTGCCGGAGCGAGGCTGCAAGCACCTTGGTGTCGTAGCCCTGTACAGCATAGAGGTCACAGATCTCCGTAACACCCCCATGCCGTCCGCGCCGGCGTCGTCCAGCCGTCCGAGGAACGGCGAGACACGATACGCCCCGGCCTCGGCGGCCAAGATCGCCTGTGCGGCAGGGAAGACCAGCGTCACGTTCGTGCGGATGCCGCCTCCGCGGAGCTCGGTTGCGGCCTCGGGGTCTGGCAGGCGTCATCGGGACCTTGACCACGGCCTTCGGGCCATCTCGCCCAAACCGACGGCCCTGCTCGATCATCCCGGGGACGAACAGCTTCATGCGCGGCGCCCTTCCTTCTGCGGCGTGATCTGCAACGCGCTGGCCGTCGCAAGCTCCGCGGAGACTTCGGCGGCCT
>C688J18823_10000901_pt1 | contig 17845 bp, 12 predicted proteins | sample HopSoiMetagenom1_FD_18823 | JGI IMG/M metagenome (IMG submission 18823) | reverse complement strand
GACCAATTACGACGAATGATGACCTTCGCACGATTTGGGGGAAAGCCCGGGTGGGCCTGAAATGGCTGGCAAAGGGCACAGGGCCGCTTGGCGTAGGAATCAACCAGGGTGGCCTATTTACAAAAATCCTGCCCGGGTCCGAGACACCAGACATCCAATTCCACTTCTCAACATTGTCGGCTGAACTTGCGGGCGCCAAACCACACGATTGGTCGGGCTGTACTTTCTCGGTTTGTCAGCTGCGTCCTGAATCGCGTGGTTACGTACGAATAAGATCTGCTGATCCGATGGAGCCGCCATCCATGAGGCCAAACTATCTTTCGGCGGAAAAGGATCGCATCTGTGCGGTCGAGAGTGTCAAATATGCCCGCCGACTCGCTGCGACGGAGGCGCTGAAGCCTTATCTGATCGGCGAGTACAAACCGGGTGATCTCGTCCGTTCAGACGATGAGATCCTTGATTTTGCGCGCGGTTATGGCGCGACAATTTTCCATCCGTCGGGCACTTGCAAGATGGGCTCCGATCGAATGGCTGTGACGGATTCACGGCTGCGGGTGCATGGAGTGTCTGGCCTCCGCATCGTTGACTGCTCGATCATGCCGACGCTTGTTTCCGGTAATACGCACGCGCCTGCAGTCATGATCGCGGAAAAGGCATCCGACATGATCATTGAGGACGGGCGAGAACGAGCCTTCACCGCCTGACAGCTACGGCGGCGTTCATTCGAGAACTGCGTTTCGTCGCTGCACACCGCATACTGAATTCGATTTCATTCCAACGTGGCGGAAAGCGCGCTGGAGGCTCTTTGAAGTGTGGGCAGTGTTTGAACCATCTGGTCGTATGAGAATCGAGCAACGGGAGCCTGCAAAGCCAGCGCAGCGATGCAGGTTCGGGAACGCCCCGCGCCCTTGAATACTGGAACGGCTAAACATATTAGGCCGGAAAGATACTCTTCTCGATCTACCGAATAACTCTGTCTACGGATTACGGTAAACTCTTGTCGTAGCACAGCAGCATCGATTATCGTTTTTTCCGTAAACTTTTCGAGGGTGAGTTCTCGAATGATGCGCTCTCGCCTTGAGGCCGGCAGTAGCGCTAGGAACAGTTTGCCGCTTGCCGAACAATGCGCAGGGACATTCGAGCCCGGTTGGAATGTAATACGTAACGGCCACTTTGACTCAACCCGGTCGAGATAAATGACCTGAGCCCCTCGCAAGATCGTCAGATTACAAGATTCTCCGACCTCTCTCACAACGCTCTGAAGGATCTCGTGGCGGAGTGCGCCACTCGGTCCATTTGACAAGATAGCAAACGCCAGCCGGGTGGCACGGGAGGCCAGCTCGAAACGTCGCCCGTCGGGCGTCCTCTGAAGCAGGCCCGCATTGGTCAGACTTCCTAACCAACGATGCACGGTCGGTTTGGGAACATCGCAGTCTTCCGCGATTTCTGCGAGCGTAGCTGGGTGGTCCATCCCCGCTACTTTCTCCAGCAGAGCCAGCGGCTTGAGCATAGTGGAAAGCGCATCCATGGCTATCCTGCGCAATGATATTCCACTTTCTGGAACGAATTGTCTCGAAANGCAAGTTTTCTTGAAGGCCGGAACTCGGCGTGTCATAAGGGGAAAAAGCGCTTTGTCCGAAGGAGGAACGCATGAGGATGACCACTGAGGAAGCTTTTGTGAAAGTTTTGCAGATGCATGGGATCGAGCATGCGTTTGGGATCATCGGGTCGGCGTTCATGCCTATCTCTGATCTCTTCCCAAAGGCGGGCATTACCTTTTGGGACGTTGCGCATGAGACCAACGGCGGACTGATTTGCGACGGCTATACGAGAACCACCGGCAAAACTGCCATGGCCATCGCTCAGAATGGGCCGGGCGTCACGGGCTTCGTGACAGCCATCAAGACTGCCTATTGGAATCATACGCCGATGCTTCTCGTTACTCCTCAAGCGGCGAACCGCACGATAGGCCAGGGCGGTTTTCAAGAAGTCGAGCAAATGGCGCTCTTCCGTGACATGGTTTGTTACCAAGAGGAAGTTCGAGATCCCACTCGAGTCGCAGAAGTGCTCAACCGCGTCCTCTTGAAGGCGAAACGCCTGTCAGCACCTGCTCAGATAAACATCCCTAGAGATTTTTGGACTCAGGTCATAGACATTTCGCTTCCTGCGATTGTTGAGTTCGAAAGGCCAGCTGGCGGTGCTAACGCAATATCCGAGGCTGCAAAACTGCTTTCACAAGCAAAGTTTCCGGTCATTCTATCTGGGGCGGGAGTAGTTCTCGGTAATGCGATCTCAGACTGCGTTGCTCTCGCAGAGAGGCTTGATGCTCCAGTTTGCAACAATTACCAGCACAACGACAGCTTCCCCGGCTCACACAGGCTTGCAGTGGGCCCGTTGGGCTATAACGGTTCTAAAGCTGCCATGGAACTCGTGGCGAAGGCAGACGTCGTGTTGGCGCTCGGCACAAGGCTGAACCCGTTCTCTACATTGCCAGGGTACGGTATCGATTATTGGCCAAAGGACGCCAAAATAATCCAAGTGGACATCAATCCGGATCGGATTGGCCTGACCAAGCCAGTCACAGTCGGAATCTGCGGCGATGCTCGTCTGGTTGCACGCGCCATCCTCGAGCAGTTGTCAACTGCAGCGGGAGATGCTGGGCGCGAAGACCGTAAAGCGCTCGTGCACACAACGAAATCACGATGGCTCCAGACGCTTTCAAGCATGGACCACGAAGAAGATGACCCGGGCACTACGTGGAATGCTGATGCTAGGAAACGTGATCAGGACCTCATGTCGCCGCGTCAAGCCTGGCGTGCAATCCAAGCCGGATTGCCCAAGGACGCCATCATATCCAGCGATATTGGGAACAATTGCGCTATTGGAAACGCTTACCCCACATTCGACCAAAGTCGGAAGTACCTAGCTCCCGGTCTATTTGGGCCTTGCGGTTACGGCTTTCCGGCAATCATCGGCGCCAAAATCGGAAATCCTGGCATACCTTGCGTCGGGTTCGCCGGTGACGGCGCTTTCGGCATCTCCATGAGCGAGATGAGCTCAATCGGTCGTGAGGAATGGCCAGGAATCACCATGGTGATTTTTCGAAACTACCAATGGGGCGCGGAGAAGCGGAATTCCATCCTATGGTACAACGACAACTTCGTTGGAACCGAGCTCGACCCCAACCTGAGTTATGCGAAAATTGCGCAGGGTTGCGGCTTCAAGGGTGTCACGGTGAAGACGCAATCCGAGCTGACGGAGGCTCTTCGGCAGTCGTGCGAGGACCAGAAGAAGCGCATGACGACCTTCATAGAAGTCCTGCTCAACCAGGAACTGGGTGAGCCCTTCCGCCGCGACGCAATGAAGAAACCTGTCACGGTTGCGGGCATTCGGCGTGAGGACATGCGCCCTCAGATGGGGGCGGCCGCAGCCTGACGCGACCTATGTCAAGTGACGTCACCTGCGAGCTCGCGCGCGATATAGCGCGCGAGTTGTTCCGCGGCCGCGGAGACGCTTCTTTTGCGATGCAGCACCAGCTCAATTGGCGGGAGCGTCGGTAAACCTTCACTCTTTCCCACGCAACGTACTCCTGCAACCACTGCGCAGCGGGGAAAGACCGCCACTGCGAGACCAGCGAATACAGCCGCCTGGAGTCCGGCGATGCTGTCGCAAATGGAGCGAATTGACCATTGCCGACCTGCAGCGCCGAGCGCCTCGAGCGCAATGTGGCGATAGACACTCCCTTGTGGCAGCATCGCCAGTGGCAGGGGATTTGCCAGTTCCGGCTCGCCGCGCGTGCCTGCCACCCAGACAATAGGTTCATGGCGGATAATTTCCCCNCCCTTGAGCTCTGGCTGGTTCGTCATCAGCGCGATGTCCAGCTCCTCGCGCTCAAGCGCCGCATGAAGATGGATGCTGCGGGTGCAGCGCAGTTGAATTTCAACGTTTGGAAAAGACCGAGAAAAGTCGGCCAGCACCTCCGGTAATAGGTACGCAGCATACAGATCGGGTGTCCCAAGCGTAACGTGGCCGGCAACGTCCGGAGCCGAGAAGCGGTTGCGCACCTCATCGTTCAGCCGCAACATCGCCCGCGCATATTCGAGAAGAGCTTCCCCGTCCCGGGTCAGAGTGAGGCGGCGGCGGTCGCACCCAAAAACAGGACGGCCTAGGCCGTCCTCCAAGCGCCTAATTTGATGCGTGATTGCTGGTTGGCTCCGCCCAACCCTTCTGCCGGCGGATGTGAGGCCGCCCGTATCGACGATCGCAACGAACGTCCTCAGGAGGGTGATATCTAGGTCTGGGGCCACGTCATAAACATTCCGAATGTTCCTGATGCAGATAATAAATTTCGTGGCGGCTGCGACAACCTATATCTTGGTCCCAAAGCTGCCCCGCCGGCTCAACGCCGTCACTCAGCGTGACCTTGCTGCTCGGTTGAGGCACGTAAAGTAAAAGCAATATCCGGGAGGACGAGAATGGTGTTAATGCGCAAGCAGACCAGTCGCTTGGTCCTTTTTACAATCTGCTTCATGTATCTGATTTTCTATGTCGACCGCGTTAATCTTTCGACTGCGGCGCCCGTGATGCAGAAGGACTTGGGCCTCACGGCCACCCAGCTTGGCATTGCGTTTTCCGCCTTCGCCTATCCGTACGCCATTTTTCAGATTGCAGGCGGATGGCTCGGCGATCGCCTCGGACCGCGCATGACGCTGCTCATCTGCGCAATCGTCGTTGCCGGATCCACGATCTGGACGGGGCTTGTCGGCGGCCTGGTAACGCTATTCTGCGCACGGCTAATGCTGGGTATTGGCGAAGGACCGGCTTTCCCGACCGCCACGCGAGCGCTGGCGAATTGGATGCGACCAGACCAGCGGGGCTGGGCCCAGGGGATCACGCATGCCTTCGCTCGGTTTGGTAATGCCGTCACGCCGCCGCTCATAGCGGCCTTGATCGTCGCCTTTTCTTGGAGGGTTTGCTTCATCGTCCTCGGTGTTGCGAGCCTCGCTTGGGCCGTCCTTTGGTGGTTCTATTTCCGGGATGATCCGCGCACCCATTCCGGCATCACGCCGGACGAGCTCACCGGCCTGCCGCCGGCCACGGTCGTGCAAACACGTAAAAAGGTCCCGTGGGGCCCTCTCCTTAAGCGCATCTTACCCGTCACGCTGACGGATTTCTGCTACGGCTGGATTCTTTGGCTGTACCTAAATTGGCTGCCCTCGTTCTTCCTGCATGAGTACAAGCTCGATCTAAAGAAATCTGCGCTATTCGCAGCGGGCGTGTTCCTCGCTGGTGTTGTCGGCGATACTGTCGGAGGTATTCTAAGCGATCGCATCCTGAAGAAGACCGGGCATGTTGGCAAAGCGCGTGTGACGGTCATTGTTCTCGGGTTCCTCGGCTCCTTCTGCTTCATGCTGCCGATCGTATTTGTTCATGACCTTGTGATTATCGCGATCTGCCTGAGCCTCGCGTTCTTCTTTGCCGAGCTTATAGTCGCGCCGATCTGGGCCGTGCCTATGGACATCACTCCTGAGTTTTCGGGCAGTGCAAGTGGCTTCATGAACTTCGGCTTCGGAATGGCTGGGATCATCTCGCCGGTAGTGTTCGGTGCTGTCATCGACGCGACGGGCCGGTGGGACTATCCTTTCGTGGGATCGCTTGCATTACTTCTGATTGGCGCGGCGCTCGCTTTCACTATGCGACCCGGTGAAAGATTCGTCTGGGTTGGTGAGGGAGGCGGCTCCAGCTCGTCAACACCCCTGTCCCGTGCCGCCCTCTAAGAATAGGAGCAGAATATGAGCTTGGCAGTTGCAGTCGATAGCCGATCGGCAGATGCACATGAAATCGCCGCTGACCTTGTGCGGCGTGCTCGCATCGCGCAGGAAATCTTCGCAGAGGCCGATCAAGCACGGACAGACGAAGCCGTACGTGCAATTGCCTGGTCACTGTATAAGCCGGAACACGCGAAGGAGCTTGCCGAACTTGCCGTCGAGGATACCGGCCTCGGAAACGTGCCCGACAAGATTATCAAGAAACAGCGAAAGACGTTCGGAACATTGCGCGATCTCCTGCGCGCGAAGTCCGTAGGTGAAATCGAGCGAGATGACAAACGCGGCATCGTGAAGTTCGCAAAACCAATCGGCGTGGTTGGCGCTATAACCCCGTCCACAAATCCCGGCGCCACCCCTGTCAATAAAGCTATGATGGCCATCAAAGGCCGTAACGCCGTAATTATTGCCCCGTCGCCGCTGGGCTATCGAACGACAGCGTTGGCGGTCGACTACATGCGTGCCGAGCTCACCCGCATCGGATTACCGGAAGATCTGGTGCAGATTTTGCCCTCACCGGTGACAAAGGACACCACGCAGGCGCTGATGGAAGCGGTGGATCTCGTCGTTGTCACGGGGTCTCAGGATAATGTCCGCCGAGCGTATATGAGCGGCACGCCGGCTATTGGCGTCGGTGCTGGCAACGTTCCCGTAATTATCGACGAGACCGCTGATTTGGCCGACGCGGCGGAAAAGATTCGCGCTTCGAAGACTTTCGACAACGCGACCTCCTGCTCTTCCGAGAACGCGGTCATTATCGTGGACGAGATCTATGACGACGCGATCGCTGCTTTGAAGAGGGCCGGCGCCTATCTTGTCGATGCTGCCCAAAAGACGCGAGTCCAAGCCGAGCTGTGGAAGAACGGAAAGCTCAACCGTCACCTGATCGCACGGGATATGCCGGTCCTCGCGGACGCGTTCGGCTTGCCTGAAGAAGCCGCCGCATCAAAATTCCTCCTGGTCGAGGAGACCGGAGTGGGACGCGCTTACCCACTTTCAGGTGAGAAGCTTGCGCTTGTCCTCACGGTCTACCGAGCTAAGGATTTCGCAGCCGCAAAGCAAAAGGTGCGCGAAATTTTAGATTTTCAGGGACGCGGCCATTCCACGGGTCTTCACACGAAGAATCTCGCGCGGGCGCGAGAGCTGGCCGAGGATCTGCCGGTTGTTCGAGTGCTTGTTAATTTCGCGCACACGTTTGGAAACGGCGGTGGATTCGACAGCGGTCTCGAATTCACGCTGACGATGGGCTGCGGGTCCTGGCAGAAGAACAGCATCTCGGAGAACCTCAATTACAAGCACTTCCTAAACATCACGCACCTCGTTGTCCCGATCCCGGAAGACAGGCCATCGGAGGAGGAACTCTTCGGACCGCATTGGTCGCAATACGGACTGTAAGCGAAACCATGAACCTTGAAGAGTATGCGGCGAAGGATCTCGTCCTGAAGCCAGGGGGCGTGCCTGTCCCCCGTGGCCGCCTCTGTAGGACGCCGGCAGAGGTGGCGGCTGCCGTGGGTGACATTGGTCCTTCCGTAATCAAGGCGCAGGTTCCGACCGGCAAGCGCGGCAAATCGGGCGGCATCAAAATGGCAGATAAACCCGCTGACGGCGAAGCTGCGGCGCGTGCGATTCTTGGTATGTCAATTGCAGGCAATTCCGTTACGCGCGTGCTTGTAGAAGAACGTGCCGCGATCCAGCGCGAGTTCTATGCAGCGGTGCTGCTTGACGTTGCCAGCCGCAGTCCACTTGTTCTGTTCTCCACTGAAGGCGGCATGGACATTGAAGAGATTGCCGCTGAACGCCCGGATGCAATCCGACGGAATGTGGTGAATATCGAAAGAGGATTTGATGTGGCGGATGCGACCGAAATGCTCTCGGGACTCGCTCTCGGGCCGCCAGCGGCTATCGTGGCGAACCTACTAGTCAAGCTCTACGCGTTGTTTCGCGACAATGACGCCGAACTCGTTGAAATTAATCCGCTTGCATTGCTGCACAGTGGTGCGGTCGTGGCGCTTGATTGCAAATTTGTGCTTGACGACGCATCAGCCGGACGCCAGCCGANCCTGGCACAAGCTGCTTCACCGGTGAAGTTAACGGAGCTGGAGGAGCGTGGCACAGAGCACGGATTGAAATTCATCCAGCTCGATGGAAACGTCGGAGTTCTTGCCAATGGCGCCGGCCTGACCATGACTACAATGGACGTCATCGACCATTTCGGGGGTCGTCCTGCAAATTTTCTCGAAATCGGGGGTGAGGCCTACACGAAGGCTGAAGTTGCCCTCGATCTTGTGCTCTCGAATCCCGGTGTGAAGAGTCTAGTCGTCAATTTCTGCGGTGCGTTTGCGCGCACCGACGTGATGGCCGACGGCGTGGTGCGCGCCTGGGAGAAACTGAAGCCCAGCGTTCCTGCTTTCTTTTCCATTCACGGCACCGGCGAGGATGAAGCTGTAACGCTCGTGCGTGAAAGGCTCGGGATCGAACCGTTCGATCTGATGGAGGATGCTGTGAAGGCAGCAGTCAAGGCGGCACGATGATCTATCGGCGCGGCCAGAGGGTTCTTGTGCAGGGGATTACCGGCAAGCAGGGCTCGTTCTGGGCTCAGAAAATGATCGAATCCGGCACCAACGTTGCTGCCGGCGTTAATCCAAAGCGCGCCGGAGACACCCATCTCGGCGTGCCGATTTTCGGCTCCGCAGTCGAGGCCGCGCGTGCAAACCCATGCGACGTGTCGGTGATTTTTATTCCGCCGAGTATGGCGCGCGATGCGGTAATTGACGCGATTGACGCCGACGTCCGCACGATCGTCGTCCTTACCGAGCACATCCCAAGCAGGGATGTCGTAGATATTCATGCGCATGCACGGGGCTCTGCAAGCCGCATTGTCGGCCCCAACACCGCCGGGATCGTCACTCCTGGGGAGGGGTTTGTTGGGATCATGCCTGGACATAATCCGAACATTTTCCAGCCCGGCCGTGTGGGCGTGATTTCACGAAGCGGTAGCCTCGGTACCCTGATCTGTCTCAATCTCACGCGCGCGAACCTTGGCCAATCGGCTTTCATTGGCATCGGCGGCGACCCTATGATCGGGACAACAACCCGCGATGCGCTCGAAGAGCTGGATCGCGACGAGCGGACCCATGCCGTGGCCCTCGTCGGCGAAATCGGTGGCACTATGGAAGAGGAGGCGGCGGAGTATGCAGGTTCGATGAAGAAGCCAGTTGCAGCTTTCATCGCGGGACGTTCCTCGCCTCCCGACAAGAAGATGGGACATGCCGGAGCCATCGTCACGGGCGGTCGTGGCGATTATGCATCGAAACGGACTGCGCTTGAAAGAAATGGCGTGAACGTTGTCGATACACCACATGAACTAGCGCGCGTGCTATCAGGAGCGCCTGCTGATCAGGCGATTGGGGGACATCCGGCAGCAGCATCGTGATCTCAGGGAGCGAGCAATGTTAGACCGACGACAGCTGTTCAAGCGAGCTGGCATCGGCGCTATGGCGGTAAGCGCCGGCGGCGCCGCGGGAATTATCGGAAGTTTAGCCGACGAGGGTACGTTGCCCATCGGCAACGGCGAAAGGCCGCTCGTCCGCTAACCCGGTAAACGGCCGCTCATCCAGCTGACCGCCCGCCCGCCGCAATCGGATCGGTCAGTCGCAACCAATGGAGCCTCTGTGGAATCCGGCGGGTTATATGCGCAATGTCGTCGAGACTCTGCGGGTGGAAGGGGTGTGAGGAGAATAACAATTTTACCAACCACGCCCCGCGCCCTGATTCTGAGCGCAGCTCTGAGCTTCGCCCCGATGCACTACGCTAGCAGCAGGCCTCTAACTTACACTCTTCCTGATGAGACATCGACGCTGAAACCCGGGCGAGGGCCTGCGTTCGAGGCCACTCAGAATAATTGCCTTTCATGCCACTCGAGCGACTACATTAAAACGCAACCGCCCAAGCGGGGCAAGGCGTTCTGGGACGCTGAGGTCACTAAGATGATCAAGGTCTACCACGCGCCGATCAGCGACGCGGATGCCAAGCTCATCGGCGAATATCTGGCGGAAGCCTACTGAGGCGCTGCCCCGCGGCAGAAAGTCCAACCCGCATCGCGAGAAGGGACGTTGATTTTCCATAGGGTCGTCTATACGCGTTAGGCGCGCTTCAGACCTCGCTTCCCGGCGTGGCTTTCGCGCTCGCATCGCGCGGTTCGCTTGCTCTTGGGAGGCTTGCTCGCAAGCTTCTCGGGACGTGGCCCTTCGACCAGGAAATCGGCATGCAGAGCAAACACGCTCCGTTCACTGCAGACACCCTCAACCCCAACGGGGATCTGGCGAAGTTCGGAATTGGCCAGCCACTAGTCCGAGTCGAGGACTGGCGCTTCATCACCGGCGCAGGTCATTACGTGGACGATTACCATGAGAGGGAAGTATTGCATGCGGTATTTCTTCGCTCGCCCCATGCACACGCAAACATCCGGGCGATCGATACATCCATCGCGCAAGCGGCACCGGGAGTGATCGCAGTCTTGACCGGCGAAGACTGGTTGAAAGCAGGCTTCTCCGGGCTCCCTCTGCGCCCCTCAATTAAGCAGGCTGATGGTTCGCCAATTGCAAATCCGCCGCGGCCGGGACTTGCGGTTGGACGCGTGCGATACGTCGGCGACTGCATTGCGATGATCGTCGCGAAGAGCGCACGTGAGGCGGAGGACGCGATCGAACTCATCTCTGTCGAGTATGATCCTCTGGAGGGTGTTGTCGAAGCCCGCGAGGCTTTGAACAAAGACGCACCGGTGATCTGGCCGGAAGAGGCGCCGGGCAATCTAGCCTTCGTTTGGCGCGTCGGCGACTCGGAGAAGACGGAGGCGGCTCTGCGCTCCGCCGCGCGAGTCGTGAAACTCGATGTAATCAACAATCGGGTGATTCCTCATTCGATGGAAACGCGAGGTGTTATCGCGAGACGCGATGCGCAAACCGGCCGCATCACGTTTGCGGGTTCAATCCAGAATCCATTCGGATTTCAGGGCCTCCTTTGCGACCTGTTTGGCTGGCCGAAGGAGAAGCTGCGTTGCAAGGCTGACGATGTCGGCGGTGGGTTTGGATGCAAAAATCAGCTGCAGCCGGAACACGCGATGGTGGTTCTAGCTTGCGAAAAGCTGCAGCGCACGATCAAATGGATCAATGACCGCAGCGGATCGTTCGTGTCGGATGCGCACGCTCGCGATCTCGTTTCTACTGTACGACTTGGCCTGGATAAGTCCGGAAAATTCACCGCTCTTTCTGTCAATACAATTGCCAACCTGGGCGCCTATGTGTCCACGAACGGCGCGCTAATTCCAACGCTGCCGGTGGCGGCTGTGCTTGGTGGCGCTTATGACTTGCCTGCGATCTCTCTGGAAGTGCGCGCGGCGTTTACTAATACGGTACCGGTTGACGCGTATCGCGGGGCGGGCCGCCCTGAGGCTGTCTACCTTCTCGAACGCACGATCGACGTTGCCGCGCGCCAGCTTGAATTGACCCCTGTTGAATTGCGTCTCCGAAATCTCATCAAGCCCCACCAATTGCCATACAAGAACGCGCTCGGTCGTGTCATAGATACGGGCGACTTTCAAACCGTTTTGCAGCGGACACTTGCCCTGGCCGACCTTGAGGGTTTCCACCAGCGCGCCGCAGCGGCAAAGGCCCGCAACTGCCGTCGTGGACTTGGAGTTGCCTATTATCTTGAGGCGACGCTCGGCCCGCCATCCGACACGGCACGGATCGCCTTTGCACCTGATGGTAGGGCTACTTTGTCCGTCGGAACACAGTCGAACGGACAGGGGCACGAAACTACTTTTCCGCAGCTCGCGGCAGCATTGTTTGGGATAGCGCCAGATCGCCTGTCCTTTCGACAGGCTGATACCGACGCCACGACCGAAGGCGGAGGGCATGGCGGTTCCCGGTCCCTGAACCTGGGCGGAACGGCAGTCATGCTGGCATCCAGAAAGATCATCGACAAAGGAAAATTGATCGCAGCACAACTGCTTGAAGCGGCTGTTGCCGATATTGAGTTTTCCTCCGGGCAATATCGAATTGCCGGCACCGATCGGACCGTCTCCTTCGACGAGGTGATCTCCGCATCATTTGATCGCGCCCGCCTCCCGCCGGACCTCGCGCCCGGGCTTGACGAAAGAGCTCGTTATGAGCGAGAGGCATTCAATTTTCCGAACGGGTGTCACATCTGCGAAGTCGAGGTAGATCTCGACACAGGGCTCACGCACGTGGTGAAATATTCGGTCGTCGATGACTTTGGACGTATCATAAACCCGCTAATTGTACGCGGTCAGGTCATCGGCGGCATAGTGCAAGGGATTGGTCAAGCACTTCTTGAGAACACGCAATACGACGACCATTCGGGACAGCTTTTGAGCGCGTCCTTGATGGACTATTGTCTCCCAAGAGCCGACGTTCTTACGAAGATCAATGTGGAGCTCTATGAGGAAGCGCCGACCGCAACGAATCCACTCGGAGCCAAAGGCTGCGGTGAGGCGGGAGCTACAGGGTCTCCACCTGCAGTCGTTAACGCTGTTGTGGATGCTCTCGCTGAATACGGAATCGAGCATCTCGACATGCCGCTGGTGCCTGGGAAGGTTTGGTCATCGCTACGTTCTGGCATCTCGTGCTGATTGATCCAACAGCGATGCGGCGCAAACGAAGGGCCACTGGGAGAGCGGAATGAAGGTGAAGATCAAGTCCATTCGCGACGATGTCGAATTGCCCGCTACCGTCGAAGTTGCGAAACTCCTTGCGTTTTATGATCGCCTCAGTGGGCTTCGCAGTCTAGGAGAGGGATTAGAGAGCACGATTAGAACAACTAGAAAAAGCTTTGCAGGGCTTTATAGCAAAGTGCGATATAGACCTGCCGGAGAAAGACGCGACGAAATTTCGCCACTACGCGAAGAATACGTTAGATGACCTCTTTGCGCGTGTACGCATAGATGATGCGCCCTTTAAAANTAACTAAAACTCAGCCATGTTCCTAACTGGTAGAGAACACCCCTTCCAGAGCTATCTACCGCTCAGCACCTGGCGGCAGGCGCCGAGGATACCCCCCCGATCTCTCGCTGGCGAACTCGCCTTCTTCTGTGGGAACTCAATGAACCTAGCTTTAGCATCTTATCCCTCTGCTTCCAATGCGGCGATTGGACGTTCATTTCTTCGCAGCGAAGATCCAGTGCTCGTGCAGGGCCAAGGGCACTATACGGACGATCTGAGCCTTCCCGGTCAGCTCTATGCGGTGGTGATCCGCAGTCCCCACGCACATGGCCTTTTGAAGGCGATCCATGTGAAGGACGCGCGAAACATGCCCGGCGTGGTCGCCATCTATACTGGTGCCGACCTTGCACATTATGCTCCGTTGATTAGCCCCTTGCCTATCAAGGGGCGGGATGGCAAAGGCCTACACGGCAACGGCCGTCCCGCATTCCCGATGGATAAGGTGCGTTTCGTCGGCGATCCGCTCGCCCTTGTGGTGGCGGAAAGCGAGCGGCAGGCTCGCGACGCCGCAGAAGCCGTGGCTCTCGACATCGACCCGCTTCCTGCCATTGTGAACGGTCAGGATGCACTCGCTGAGGGCGCGCCGCGACTTTACGAGCACGTGGCGGGCAATATCGCACTGGATTTCTACGAAGGTGATGCCGCTGCCGTGGAAGGGGCGTTTGCCGAAGCGGCACACATTACGCGTCTAGAGATCGTCGACAATCGCGTAGTCGTCAGCGCGATGGAGCCGCGCGCCGCGATCGCCGACTACGATGCTGAAAATGACCGCTACGTCATGCGCGTTGCCTCGCAGGGCGTTTTCGGTATGCGTGCCGGATTAGCACAGGTAATGAAGGTGCCGCTTGAAAAGGTCCGCGTCCTGACAGGTCACGTCGGCGGCTCGTTCGGTATGAAGAGCTCAATCTTTCCGGAATACATCGCGCTACTGCACGCAGCCTATGAGCTGAAACGGCCGGTCAAATGGACTGACACTCGCTCGGAAAGCTTTGTGTCAGACCATCAGGGCCGCGATAATGTAATACATGCATCGCTGGCGCTCGATGCAGACGGACGGTTTCTTGCAGTGCGTCTTTCTGTGCTCGCCAATCTCGGGGCTTACCTGACGCCTTGGCCAGCGTTCATCTCGACCAGCAACATCATGCGCAACGCAATCAGCGTTTACCGAACGCCGCTCATCGAATCCTCCGTAATCTGCGCGTTCACGAACACGGTTCCAATTGGTGCGTATCGCGGCGCCGGGAGGCCGGAAGGCAATTACATCATCGAGCGCCTCATAGATACGGCGGCGTGGGAGATGGGTCGCGATCCCGTCGAGCTCCGCAAGATCAATCACATCCAGCCGGATGAGCTGCCTTATCTCACGCCGCTCGGCACCGTTTACGACAGCGGCGATTTTTCCGGCCTGCTCGATCATGCGTTGGAGAGCGCCGACTGGGATGGGTTTGAGGCTAGGCGTGCGGAGAGCGAACGCCGAGGCCTGCTGCGAGGCCGCGGCGTCGGTCAGTATTTGGAAATTACCGCGCCGGCCATGAATGAGATGGGCGGTATCCGTTTTGACGAGGATGGTAACGTCACGATCATCACGGGCACACTCGATTATGGCCAGGGCCACGCCACTCCGTTCGCGCAGGTGCTTTCCACGCAGCTAGGGATCCCTCTGGAGCGCATTCGCCTGGTACAGGGCGACACCGACCAACTTGTCGCGGGCGGCGGCACCGGTGGCTCGAAGTCGATCATGGCAAGCGGCACCGCGATCGTGGAAGCTAGTTTGAAGGTGATCGAGAGAGGTCGAGCCGCCGCGGCGCATGTGCTCGAAGCGGCGTCGGCGGACATCGAATTTTTCGGGAGCGCCTTCCGCATCGCCGGGACCGACCGAAGCATCGGGCTCGTCGACCTGGCGAGGATTTTGCGCGAGCGTAAGGACCTTCCTCCCGAGTGCCCCGCCACGCTCGATGTCACCCATGTTCACAAAATGTCGCCCTCAACTTATCCTAATGGATGTCATATCGCCGAAGTCGAGGTGGATCCGCAAACGGGCATTGTACACGTCGTACGTTATACCATGGCGAACGACTTCGGGAACGTTATCAATCCAATGATTGTGGCCGGCCAGGCACACGGGGGCGTGCTGCAGGGCATCGGCCAAGCGTTGATGGAGCGCACCCACGTGGATGCGTCCGGACAGCTGCAGACAGGGTCCTTTCAAGACTATTGCCTGCCGCGCGCCCAGGACGCACCTCCTTTTGTCATCGANGACCACCCGACGATCGCTACGACCAATCCACTCGGTGTTAAGGGCTGCGGCGAGGCAGGTTGTGCTGGATCACTGCCGTCTGTGATGAATGCCTTAGTTGATGCGCTGTCGCCGTGCGGCGTCACGCACATCAACATGCCGGCTACGCCCGAAAGAGTCTGGCGGCTCGCGAGTCTCAGATCTTCCTGATGCTCTTCTGTGACCGAAGAGCAGACCAATCTGCTGGTCCTACCGGATCGCGCAAAGCGGGAATTTGGCCAACCTATGATAAAAAGAGCGATTTGTTCCAACGCACTCCGACGACCGAACCTGTGCGCCCCAATTCCCTAACTAACTCGTTCCCGGTACCTGTGTACGTGGTCGGGAGCTACGAGGCTTCAGAGAGAGGAAATAGCAACATGCTGGATAGACCGCGGAAGCTCCAGACATACCAAACCTATATAGACGGCCGGTGGGTAGACGCTGCTTCGGGCAAAATGTTCGAAACATTCGATCCGTATACCGGCGAGGCCTGGGCGTTGATCCCCGAGTGCGACCATACTGATGTCGACTGTGCAGTCGAGGCGGCGCACCGCGCCTTTGAGGCAGGTCCTTGGCCCCTCATGACAGCCACGCAACGGGGTAAGGTGCTGCGTCGTATTGCGGCGCTCATAGAGAAACACGCGGAGCACCTTGGCAAGGTCGAGGTTCGGGATAACGGCAAGCTTATTTCGGAAATGAGTGCTCAGACTCGATACATGTCCGAGTGGTTTTACTATTACGGCGGTCTTGCCGATAAGGTTCAGGGCGCAGTCGTGCCAGTCGATCGCCCCGATCACTTCAACTACACTTTGAGGGAACCGGTCGGCGTGTGCGCGTTCATAACTCCGTGGAACTCTCCGCTTATGCTGACTGCCTGGAAATTGGCGCCGGCGCTGGCAGCCGGTTGCACCGTGGTCATAAAACCATCGGAGCATACGTCCGCTTCGCTGCTTGAGCTTATGCGGTTGGTCATCGCCGAAGCTGACATTCCGCGGGGCGTTGTAAACGTAGTCACAGGATATGGTCCCGCGACGGGCGAGCCGCTCGTCAAGCATCCCAAGGTCGCTAAGATNGCCTTCACGGGCGGTACAGCCACAGGGGCCCGAGTGAACGAGCTGGCAGCAAAGAGCTTCAAAAAGGTATCTCTGGAGCTTGGTGGCAAATCGCCGAACATTGTATTCGATGACTGCATCCTCGAGGACGCAGTCAGCGGAGCTATTTCGGGTATCTTTGCTGCGACGGGCCAGACTTGCATCGCCGGGTCACGGCTTCTTGTCCAAGAAACAATCCACGACGTCTTCGTCGAGAAGCTTGTTACGATGGCTAAGCAGGCAAGGCTCGGCGATCCGTCGAACCCTGAAACGCAGGTCGGCCCCGTGACGACACCGCCTCAATATCAAAAGATTCTGTCGTATATCGACATTGCTAAAGGCGAGGGCTGTAATTGCGTTCTGGGCGGCGGCCCCGCTTCTAAGGAAGAAGGCGGCGGAAAGTACTTTGTGAAACCCACAATCTTCACCAAAGTAGACAACAAGATGCGAATCGCTCAGGAGGAGATCTTTGGGCCTGTACTCTCAGTCATCAAGTTCCGAGATGAAGAGGATGCGGTCAGCATTGCAAACGACATAGCCTATGGCCTAGGTGCCGGCGTGTGGACGCAATCGGTCAAGCGCGCACACACGATGGCTCGCCGCATCAGAGCGGGCACGGTGTGGGTAAACACCTACCGTGCGGTGAGTTTTCTTATGCCATTCGGCGGCTATAAGGCCTCAGGACTAGGACGAGAGAACGGAGTCGAGGCGATCGATGGATACCTCCAAACCAAGAGCGTGTGGATAAACAATGGCGCCGGTGGCGGGAACCCGTTCGTTATGAAAACGGCTGGGTAGGATAATTAACTCTCGATGTCCATTTGAATGAAGGAGGTACTTCGTTGTAGCTCTTGTTGTCGTGGGTCTATCTCATCGGATTTTCACGAGTGAGATCGTCTCTGCTTTGACGCGGAACATACGTCATTAGCTCCGCTACCCTGCCAGTCTTCTGCCGCACCAGGAGAGCGCGGATTTAGCCACCGCTGACCAGATTGCTGATCGTGACCATCACGCACCGGTCCTCCTCGGCCTCAAGGTCGAAGGGGAGCATAAAGCGGGCAGCTGTCAACGGCCGACTCTCGCGCAGAACGATCTCTGGATCCCGCCGACGCAGGCCTCATCGCTTTTGGAAAAAGAGGGATAGGTTATTGGCTGGCATTTTAATACGCTCGGACAGCTCCAGGCTATGCCGGGCGGCTAGGGCAGTCACTTCATCAAGGTGCCGAATGCCCCAAGCTGGATTACGGCCTTTTAGACTTCGGTCGAAGGACAGATTGGTGGGCGCAGTTTCGACACCAGGCTCGATATAAGGGCCGTACATAAAAAGGACGCCGCCCAAGGGCAGTATGCGACCCGCGCCCGTCATAAGGCCTTGGGTCGCCTTCCACGGCGCAATATGGATCATGTTGATGTTGATTATGGCGTCGGCTTTGTCGACCGGCCAAGAGGCAGGATCAGACGCGTCGAGTTGCAGCGGAGGCAGCAGGTTTGGCAAGGCGGCGTGAGCGCGCCAAGCAGCGATGCTATCTAACGAATCGGGGTCTTCGTCGGTGGGCTGCCAATGCAGGTAGGGAAAAGCGGCAGCGTTGTAGACCGCGTGTTCGCCGGCCCCGGCCGCAATCTCGAGGA
>C688J18823_10000900_pt1 | contig 17864 bp, 18 predicted proteins | sample HopSoiMetagenom1_FD_18823 | JGI IMG/M metagenome (IMG submission 18823) | reverse complement strand
GGTTCAACTTTTCTTCCGCGGCGAGCAGCCGGTCGGGCGGCCCGGCGAGCACGACGATATCGCCCGGCCGCAACACGCCGGCTTCCGCCGGCGCGAGCCTCAATCGTTCGCCAGGCCGCCGCACCGCGCGCACCGGCACACCGAGATCGAGCTCCGCGAGCCCGCGGCCGATCGCATGCGCGCCGTCCTCCAGCGTAATCGCATGCAGGCGGGTCACTTCTTCCCCCACGTCGGCGGTGCCCGCGAATAACCCGCGCAGCAGGCTGTATTGCTCGTCGCGAACTTGGCTCACGCGCCGCATGACACGGCTGAAGGGCACGCCGACGACGACCAGCGTATGCGATGCGAGCATGACGCCCGACTCGAACGCTTCGGGCACCACCTCGGTCGCACCCGCCTGCGTGAGCCGGACGATGTCCGGCTCATCGCGCGCGCGCACGATGACCGGGACCGCCGGATTGAGCGCGTGGATATGGGCCAGCACGCGCAGCGCCGTATTGACGTCGGCGAAGGTGACGACCACCGCGGCGGCGCGCGCGATGCCGGCCGCCACGAGGGCCTCGCGGCGCGAGCTGTCGGCAAAGACCACACGCTCGCCGGCGAGCGCCGCCTCGCGCACGCGGTCGGGGTCGAGGTCGAGCGCGATATGGCGCACTCCCTCGGCATCGAGCAGCCGCGTGAGCCGCTGGCCGTTGCGGCCATAGCCCAAGACGATCACGTGCCGCTCCGCATCCATGGACTGGGCCGCAACGCGGTGCACTTCGAGCGAGCGCAGCATCCACTCCGAGCGCGAAACGCGCAGCACGATGGCGTCACTCGCGCCAATCAGGAATGGCGCCGCGAGCATCGAGAGGATCATCGCGGCGAGCAGCGGCTGCATGAGCGCCGGCGCGACGACGCTCGCATTGAAGGCGAGGGCGAGGAGCACGAAGCCGAACTCGCCCGCCTGGCCGAGCGCGAGGGCGACGCGCAGCGCCGTGCCGGTCGGCGTGCCGAAGGCTTTCGACACGATCGCCACGACGGCGGCCTTGCCGGCGACCAGCGCGACGAAGAGCACCGCGACGAGCCCGGGTTGCGCGGCGACGAGGCGCAGGTCGAGGAGCATGCCGACCGTGACGAAGAAAAGACCGAGCAGCACGTCGCGGAAAGGCTTGATGTCCTCCTCGACCTGGAAGCGGTATTCCGTCTCGGCGATCAGCATGCCGGCGAGAAAGGCGCCGAGGACGAGCGACAGGCCGGCGAGGCCCGTAAGGTAGGCGAGGAGCAGGATGATGAGCACCACGTTCAGCACGAAAATCTCGTTGGAGCGCAGGCCAGCGGCAAAGCCGAGCCACGCACGCATGACGCGCGGCCCGACGAGGACGACCAGCGCGAGGGCGGCCACCGCCTTGCCAACGGCCGCGGCTACCGCGACGCCCAAGCCCCCGGCGGGCTGCGCTAGCGCGGGGATCACGACAAGGAGCGGGACCACGGCGAGATCCTGGAATAGCAGCACGGCGATCACTTGGCGGCCGTGCGCCGAATCGAGCTCGCCGCGCTCGGAGAAAAGCTTCGACACGATCGCCGTCGACGACATCGCGGCGACCGCGCCGAGCGCCACGCCGGCCTGCCAGCCGACGTCGAAGGCGAGCGCAGCGCAAACTGCGATCGCAGCCGTGGCGAGCACCTGAGCCCCGCCGAGACCGAACACCAGCCGGCGCATCGTCGAGAGCTTCCCCAGGCTGAATTCCAGCCCGATCGAAAACATCAGAAACACGATGCCGAACTCGGCGAGATGTCGGGTCTCCTCCGGATTCGCGGCGATGGCGAGCGCGTGCGGACCGAGTGCGAGGCCGGTGGCGAGATAGCCGATGACGGGCGGCAGCCGCAGCCGGCGGCACAGCGCGACCGCGACGACGGCGCTCGCAAGAAGCACGAGCACTGAGGCGAGGGAGACGGTACTGGTCACTGGGCTATACTCGCGGCCTATGATAAAGGCGGCCCGCGCGGCGCAAAAATCGAGCAAAACCAGCGCATTGGAGCTCGCGCGGCGCGTCCTCGCAATCGAGGCGGAGGCGGTGCGCGCACTCGGGGAGCGGCTCGACCAAGGCTTCGTCCAGGCCGTGGAGCTGATCAACGGCCGCAGCGGCCGCGTGGTGGTGAGCGGCATCGGCAAGTCGGGCCACATCGCGCGCAAGATCGCCTCGACCATGGCGAGTACCGGCACTCCGGCGTACTTCGTGCATCCGGCCGAGGCGAGTCACGGCGATCTCGGCATGATCGAGCCGGGCGATGTCTTCATCGCCATCTCGTACTCCGGCTCGAGCGCAGAGCTGGTGGAGATCGTGCCGCAGGTGAAGCGCCGCGGCGCGAAGCTCATCGCGATCACCGGCAATCGCGAGTCGACGCTGGCGCGCGAAGCCGACGTTCACCTCGACGCCGCCGTTGCCCAGGAGGCGTGCCCGCACAACCTCGCGCCCACCGCCAGCACCACTGCCGCGCTCGCGCTCGGCGACGCGCTTGCCGTCGCGCTCCTCGAGGCACGCGGCTTCTCCGCGGCCGATTTCGCGCGCACCCATCCCCGCGGCAAGCTGCCGAGCCAGGCGCTCGCGCACCAGGCGCTGCTGCATGTGCACGACGTGATGCGCACCGGCGAGCGGATCCCCAAGGTGGCGAGCGGCGCGTCGCTGCGCGACGCGGTAGCCGAGATGTCGCGCGGCGGAATCGGCATGACCGCCGTGGTGGATGCGAACGGCAAGGCGATCGGTGTTTTCACCGATGGCGACCTGCGCCGCACGGTGGAAAAAGGGCGCATGGATGTGCGCTCGGTCGACGAAGTGATGACCGCGCGGCCGAAGAGCGTGCGTCGGGACATGCTCGCCGCCGAAGCCGTGCATCTCATGGAAGCTCACCAGATCACCCAACTGCCGGTGGTCGACGCGGCGGGGGCGCTGGTCGGCGCGCTTAACCTGCACGATCTCTTCCGCGCCAAAGTCCTCTAGCACGCGATGCAATACCTGGCTCCGGACGCGCTCGCACGGGCAAGGCAGGTGCGGCTGGTGATTTTCGATGTCGACGGCGTGCTCACCGACGGCCGGCTCTGGTACGGCGCCGGTGGCGAGGAGCTGAAGGCCTTCCACGCCTTCGACGGCCACGGCATCAAGCTCCTCCTGATGGCGGGTCTGCGCACCGCGATCTTGAGTGGCCGCAATTCGCAGGCGGTGACGGAGCGGGCCAAAGAGTTGGGCATCGAGCACGTCGTACAGGGTGCCGACGACAAGCGCAAGGCTTTCCTCGCGCTGTTGCGCAAGCTGAAGGTCAAAGCCGCGCGCGTCGCCTACATGGGCGATGACGTGGTCGATCTTCCGGTATTGATGCGCTGCGGCTTCGCCTGCGCGCCGCGCGAGGCGCCGGAGGATGTGCGCCATTGCGTGCACCTCATTCCGAACGCACCGGCCGGACACGGCGCGGCGCGGGAGGTGTGCGAGTTCATCTTGGAAGCGCAGGGCAAGCTGGGTCGCGTGCTCGCCCGGTTCCACCGGTAATGTCGACGACGCGTCTTTTCCCGCTGGCGCTGATGCTGTCCCTCGCGCTACTCACGTTTTGGCTCGACCACCAGGTGCGCATCGACGAAGGCGCGCATCCCTCCACACGCCGCCACGACCCCGACTATCTCATCGACAACTTCACCACCACCACCTACACCCGGGACGGCAATGTGGAGACGGTGCTGTCGGCGTCCAAGATGGTGCATTTCCCCGACGACGACTCGACCGATCTCACCACGCCGCGCGTGCTGCAGGCGAAACCGGATCAGCCGCGCTACACCGCGCGCGCCGACCGCGGCAAAGTCTCGCGCGAAGGCGATGAAATTTTCCTGTACGACAACGTAGTGCTGGTGCGCGAGGCCGACAGCGTGCGGCCGCAAGGACGCCTCACAACTTCGTTCCTGCACATCCTGCGCGACCGAAATCTCGTGCGCACCGACCGCGAGGTGCTGTTCGAGGAGCCCGGGCAGTGGCTAAAGGGCAAGGGCATGGAGTACTTCAACGCCACGCGCGAGCTGTTCCTGCATTCCGACGTGCACGGCCAGTTCGAATCCAAGAAATGAAAGTGCTCTCCGCGCTGCTCGTCGCCGTCGCCTTGCCCGCCGCCGCCGAGCAGGCCGATTCCACCAAGCCGATCGAGATCGAGGCGAACAAGATGAGCGCCGACGACGCGCGGCGCACCAACGTCTTCGAGGGCAACGTCATCGTCAATCGCGGCACGATGAACATCCGTGCCGATCGCATCGTCGTGCGCCAGGACAAGGAAGGCAACCAGTACGCCACCGCCACCGGCAATCCGGTGCGCTTCAAACAGCGCCAGGACCCAAAGCCGCCGGAAAAGGAAGGCGTGTGGATGGAAGGCGAGGCAAAGCGCATCGAGCTCGACGACAAGGCGCAGAAGGTCGAGCTGTTCGAATCGGCGCGCGTGAACCGCGGCGGCGACGAGGTCGCCGGCGACTACATCCTGGTCGACCAGAAGAGCGACTTCTTCACCGTCACGCCCGGCAAGGGCCAGGGAAGAGTGCGCGCCACCATTCAGCCTAAACCGCCGGCCAAGTGAAGCATGAGTGAAAAATAAGTGAGCAAGCTCAGCGCGCAGCGGCTGCGTAAGCGCTACAAGACGCGCACGGTGGTGCAGGACGTTTCCCTCGACGTCGGGAGCGGCGAGGTGGTGGGCCTGCTCGGCCCGAACGGCGCCGGCAAGACCACCTGCTTCTACATGATCGTCGGTCTCGTGCCGGTGGACGCCGGCAACATTTTCCTCGAGACGGCCGAGCTCACCCACCTGCCCATCCACAAACGCGCGCGCCTCGGCATTTCTTATCTGCCCCAGGAGAACTCGGTGTTCCGCCGCCTGACCGTGGAGGAGAACGTGAAGGCGATCCTCGAGCTGCAGGGCCTCGCGCCGGAAGAAATCGAGACGCGGCTCGGAGAGCTCCTGAAGGACCTCAACATCTCGCACCTGCGCAAGCACGCGGCGATCTCGCTTTCCGGCGGCGAGCGGCGACGGCTGGAGATCGCGCGCGCGCTTGGCACCAAGCCGGCGTTCATCCTGCTCGACGAACCGTTCGCCGGCGTCGACCCGATCGCCGTCCTCGACATCCAGCGCATCATTAGGTTCCTGAAGGAGCGCAGCATCGGCGTGCTCATAACAGACCATAACGTGCGCGAGACGCTCGGCATCTGCGACCGCGCCTACATCATCAACGAGGGCGCCGTGCTCGCCTCCGGCCATCCGGAGGAGATTGTCTATAATGACAGCGTGCGCCGGGTATATCTGGGCGAGAACTTCCGGATGTAATCCGCTCAGGTCACCTGGGGTCGATGAAGCCTTCCCTGCAGTTCCGACTTTCGCAGCATCTCACGCTGACGCCGCAGCTGCAGCAGTCGATCCGGCTGCTGCAGCTCTCGACGGTCGAGCTCAATCAGGAGATCGAACGCCTCCTGATGGACAACCCGGCGCTCGAGCGTGAAGACCAGGAGCACGACGACTCCGACACGTCGGCGCCGCCGCAGGGCGGCACGACCTCCTCCAGCACCACGAGCGATGCGCCGCCGCCGGCGGACAACACCGACTGGTCGGCGGACGTGGCCTCCAACTGGCGCTCCGGCGGCGACGACGACGAGGGCGAGCGCAGCTTCACGCCGCCGGACTCGCCGACGCTGCGCGACCATTTGCACAGCCAGCTCACGCTCACCAACCTGTCGCCGCTCGACCGCGTGCTGGTCGGCCTTCTCATCGATGCGCTCGACGACGACGGCTACCTCACGCAAAGCCTGGAGGAGATCGCCGCGCTTTTGCCTGGGATCCTGCCGCCGGAAACCGAGGTCGACCTCGAGGAGCTATCGATCGCGCTACGCCACCTGCAGAACCTGGAGCCTGCCGGCGTCGGCGCCCGCTCGCCCGGCGAGTGCCTCGCGCTGCAGCTTCGCCTCCGCGAGGACTGCCCCGAGCGCAAGCTCGCGCTCGACATCGTGGGCAAGCACCTCGAGCTCCTCGCCAACCGCGACTACTCGCGCCTCAAGAGCGCCACCGGCGCCGACGAAGACGCGTTGCGCGCCGCACAGCAGCTGATCCGCGGGCTCAATCCCCGCCCGGGTGCGTCGTTCGCCAAGCTGGAGGCTCGCTACGTGGTGCCCGACGTCATCGTGAAGAAGCACCGCGGCCAGTGGCGCTCGAGCCTCAATCCCGACGCCATGCCGCGCCTTCGCATCAACCGCCTCTACGCCGAGATCGCCGCCGGCGCGCGCAGTGGGCAAGGCCTGTCCTCCCAGCTGCAGGAGGCACGCTGGCTGATCAAGAACGTGCAGCAGCGCTTCGACACCATCCTGCGCGTGTCGCAGGCGATCGTCGATCGGCAAAAGCATTTCCTCGAGCATGGCGAGGTCGCCATGCGCCCGCTCGTCCTGCGCGAGATCGCCGAGACGCTCAGCCTGCACGAAAGCACCATCTCGCGCGTGACGACCCAGAAGTACATGGCCACACCGCGTGGCACGTTCGAGCTGAAATACTTCTTCGGCAGCCATGTCGCCACGGAAGCGGGCGGCGCGGCCTCCTCGACTGCTATCCGCGCGCTCATCAAGCAGCTCGTCGCCGAAGAGGACACCAAGGCGCCGCTCTCGGACGCCCGTATCTCTCAGATACTGGGCGAGCAAGGGATCGTCGTTGCGCGCCGCACGATTGCGAAGTATCGCGAAAGCCTGCAGATTCCTGCCGTCAACCAACGAAAGGCTCTCTGACCATGAACGTGAACGTGAGCGGCCATCACATCGAAGTGACTCCGGCGATCCTTTCGTACGTGCGCTCGAAGCTCGAGCGGGTCGCTCGACATTTCGACCACGTGATCGATGCCCATGTCATCCTCACGGTCGACAAGATCCGTCAGAAGGCGGAAGTGACCCTGCACGTGCGGGGCAAGGACCTGCACTGCGAGAGTGAGGAGGACGACCTCTACGCCGCCATCGACCTCCTCGCCGACAAGCTCGACCGGCAGGTGCTGCGCTACAAGGACAAGCGCTACGAAAAGCGCCTGTAGCGGAGGCGGCCTGTACCCGAGGCTATAGAATGGCCGGCACATGAGCCTGGTCGGGAAGCTCCTATCCCCGTCCCACGTGCTGCTCGACTTGCAGGCGTCGAGCAAGAAGCGCCTATTCGAGCAGGCGGGACTGCTGTTCGAGAATCACGACGGCATCGGGCGCAGCGTCGTCTTCGAGAGCCTCTTCGCGCGCGAGAAGCTCGGTTCCACCGGCCTCGGCCAGGGTGTCGCCATCCCCCATGGACGCATCAAGGGACTCAAGGATGCCCTCGGCGCGTTCATCCGCCTCGCGCAGCCGGTGCCGTTCGAGGCGCCGGACGGCAATCCGGTGACACTCGTCTTCGTGCTCCTCGTGCCGGAGAAGGCGACCGAAAAGCACCTGCAGCTATTGAGCGAGCTCGCGCAGATGTTCTCCGACCGTACGTTGCGCGACGCGATGAGCACCGCGGCCGATGCCGCCACCCTCCACCAGCTGATCACGGCATGGCAGCCGGATGCTTCAGGTCAACGTCGCGCGGCTGCATGACGACAACCGCGAGGCGCTGTCGCTTGCCTGGATCGCCGGGCGCGAGGGCGGCAGCGTGGTGCGTCGCGAGGCTGCGGCGCAAGCCGCGCTGATCGGCCACCTCAACCTCACCCATCCCTACAGCATCCAGGTCATCGGCGCCTACGAAGCCGAGCAAGCCGGCCGGCAGCAAGCCCCTCGCCGTGCCGAGCTCGCCCAGCGCCTGGTGGCGAACAAGCCGGCGCTCATCATCTTTGCCGACGGCGTACAGCCTTTCCCCGAGCTAGTGNACGCAGCGACCGACGAGGGCCACACGGCGGTGCTTGCGACGCCGGCATCCGCCGCCCGCGTCATCGAGCGGCTGTCGCATTATCTCAGCAAGGCCCTCGCCGACTCGACCGAACGTCACGGCGTATTCATGGACGTCCTAGGGCTCGGTGTGCTGATCACCGGCGAATCGGGCGTGGGAAAGAGCGAGCTCGGCCTCGAGCTCATCAGCCGCGGCCACGGCCTCGTCGCGGACGACGTCGTCGAGGTGTCGCGCATCGCGGCGAACACCCTCGAGGGCCGCTGCCCGGCGATGCTGCAGGACTACATCGAAGTGCGCGGGCTGGGCCTACTCAATATCCGCACCATCTTCGGCGAGACCGCTGTGCGTCGGAAGATGAAGCTGCGGCTCATCACGCACCTCGACCGCCCGGTGCCCGGCGGCGGACGCGACCTGACCGAGCGGCTGCCGCTGGCCGAGCTGTCGGAGGATATCCTCGGCGTCACGGTGCCGAAGGTCACCATCCCCGTCGCGGCGGGGCGAAACCTTGCCGTCCTCGTCGAAGCAGCGGTGCGCAATGCAATCCTCAAGCTGCGCGGCATCGACACCACGGCCGAGTTCCTTGCGCGCCAGAAGCAGCAGATGGAACGCGGCGAGTAATGCAGCTGGTCCTGGTCAGTGGCCTGTCGGGCTCGGGCAAGACGATTGCGCTCCGCGTGCTCGAAGACGGCGGCTATTACTGCGTCGACAACCTGCCGGCCAACCTGCTGATGGAAACGGTGGACTTCCTCGCCGAATCGGGCCACGACCGCGCGGCGGTGAGCATCGATGCGCGCAGCGCAGCCCTGCCTACGCTGCCGGACCACATCGAGCAGCTCAAGCGGGGCGGGGTGGACGTGCGCGTGGTCTACCTCGAGGCGAGCTCGGCCGCGTTGCTGCGCCGCTTCTCGGAGACCCGCCGCCGGCATCCGCTGGCCGGCGAGGGCCTCACGCTCGGCGAGGCGATCGACAAGGAGCGCACCCTTCTCGCCGGCATCGCGGACCTCGGCAGCCGCATCGACACGAGCGAATTGCAACCGCGCGTGCTGCAGAACTGGATCCGCGACCAGGTCGGCATCGGCGCCGGAGCGATGACGCTCCTCTTCGAGTCGTTCTCCTTCAAGGACGGCCTGCCGCTCGACGCCGACTGGGTGCTGGACTGCCGCATGTTGCCGAATCCGCACTACGAGCCGCAGCTGCGACCCTTCACCGGCCGCGACACGCCGGTGATCGAGTACTTGCGCCGCGATGCCCACGTCGCGCGCTGGGTCGAGGATGTAGCGGCGCTCCTCAAGCGCTGGCTGCCGGAGATCGTGCGTGAGAACCGCAGCCACGTCACGGTCGCGATCGGCTGCACCGGCGGACGGCACCGCTCGGTCTATCTCGCCGAGGAGCTCGCCAAGCGCTTCGCCACCGACTGGCGAATACTGGTCCGCCATCGCAAGCTCGCGCAGGAAATCCCGCCATAACCGACCTCCCGCTCTTCCCGCTGCAAACGGTGCTGTTCCCGCGCGGGCGCCTGCCCCTGCGGCTCTTCGAGCAGCGCTATCTCACGATGGCCAAGGCGTGTCTGAAGAACGGCACCGCATTCGGCGTATGCGCTATTCGCGAAGGTAAGGAGGTGGGCACACCCGCGGTTCCGTTCGAGGTCGGCACGACGGCGAAGATCGGCGAATGGGACATGCCGCAGCTTGGCGTGCTGCAGGTCGTCGCCATGGGCGAGGCGCGCTTTCGAATCCTTTCCCACCGCGCCCAGCCGGACGGATTGCTGGTCGGGCAAATCGAGCTTTTACCGGCGGAGGCAGATGGGACCATCCCGCCCACCTGCGCGCCAACCGTCCGCCTCCTCGAACGCGTGATCGAGGAGCACGCCGGGTTGATTCCTCCACCCCACGACCTTGGATCGGCGGCCTGGGTGAGTGGGCGCCTTGCGGAGATCCTGCCGCTGCATCTCGCGGCCAAGCAAGAGCTCCTCGAGCTCGACGACGCTCGCGCGCGCCTCGAGCGTCTCAACGCCCTTCTGCGCGCAACCGCGCGAGAAGCGTCTTGACCGGAGCGGGCAGCGCCGCCCTTTCCGCCTCCTCCAGTGCGAGCCAGCGTCCCGAAACCGCAGTGCGAGTCGGGTTTTCGAGCAGCAATGGCAGGATCCGCAGGCGGAAATGCGTGAAGCCGTGCTCGATCGGCTCGAGGGCCTTCGCGCCGCGTGGCCGCTTGCCGGACAGCTCCGGAAAGCACCACAGCCCGCCCCAGATACCGGCTGAGGGGCGCCGCTCCACTAGGACGGCGCGGTTGCGGCGAAGCACGAGCCAAGTCGCGTCACGTTGCGGCAGCTCGCGACGCTGGCGTGGCGGCGGAAAGTCGGCGGTGCGTCCGCTTCGGCGCGCCCTACAGGCCTTCGCAACCGGACACCGGTCGCAGCGCGGGTTGGCGCGCGTGCACACGCTGGCGCCGAGATCCATCAGCGCCTGGGTGTAGCGCTCGATATTGCGCTTGGGCAGGAGTGCTTCCGCCTGTTTCCAAAGCGCGTCCTTCTCAGCGATGAGAAACACGCGAGCTAGAACACGCTTGACGTTACCGTCCAGGATCGCGGCGCGCTCGCCATAGGAGAAGGCGGCGATCGCGGCCGCCGTCGAGCGACCGACGCCCGGCAGTTGTGCGATGTCCACTGCCTTTCTTGGAAAGCCGGTAGCCGAGATCTCCATCGCCGCCTTGTGCAGGTTTCGGCCGCGCGCGTAATAGCCGAGACCGCTCCACAGTTCGAGCACCTGTTCTTCGCTCGCCGCCGCGAGGAGGTCGACCGTCGGATATTTTGCGATGAAGCGCCGGTAGTACGGAATCACCGTAGTGACCTGCGTCTGCTGCAGCATCACCTCCGACAACCAGATGCGATAAGGGTCCCTCGTGCCCTGCCACGGCAGGTCGTGGCGACCATGGCGCCGCTGCCACCGGATGAGCTTGTCTGCAAATCGCATCGGGTACCATTCTCGCAGACCCATGGCTGCCTTCATGCTCCGGCGATTGGGCCAGGCGATCTTCGTGATGCTCGCCGTGGGCCTCATCGCCTTCTCGCTCTTTCGCTACGTTGGGGATCCGGTGATCTTCATGCTCGGCCAGGACGCGACGCCGGAGGATCGCGCGCGCATCACGCGCCAATTGGGCCTCGACCGGCCGTTCTACGTGCAATACGCCGTCTTCGTCGAGCGTGCCGTGCACGGCGACTTCGGCCTTTCGCTGCGACAGGGGCGGCCGGTCTCGAGCCTGATCGTCGAGCGGTTGCCAGCGACGCTCGAGCTCTCGCTCATGGCGGCGCTCTTCGCGCTCGCGGCGGGCATTCCGATGGGCGTCTATACGGCGCTGCGACGAAATACATGGCTGTCGCAGCTTCTTCTCGGTGCGTCGCTAATCGGCGTTTCCCTGCCCACCTTCCTGATCGGCATCCTGCTCATCCTCGTCTTCTCCGTGCAGCTCGGCTGGCTGCCCTCATTCGGGCGCGGCGACACGGTGGCGATCGGCTGGTGGACCAGCGGCCTCCTCACGCTCTCGGGCCTGAAGGCGCTGATCCTTCCCGCCATCACCCTTGGCCTGTTCCAGATGACGCTCATCCAGCGGCTGGTACGCTCGGAGATGCTGGAAGTGCTGCGCACCGACTACATTCGCTTCGCGCGCGCGCGGGGCCTCACCGACCGCGCGGTGCATTTCGGCCACGCGCTCAAGAACACGCTCGTGCCGGTAATCACCATCACCGGACTGCAGCTCGGCGCCATCATTGCGTTCGCCATCATCACCGAGACGGTGTTCCAATGGCCCGGCATGGGGCTGCTCTTCATCCAGGCGGTGACGTTCGCCGACATCCCGGTGATGGCGGCCTACCTCTGCCTGATCGGCGTGTTTTTCGTGCTCATCAACCTGGCAGTCGATCTCCTCTACTATGCGGTCGACCCACGCCTGCGCATGCAGCCCATATGACCAGCCCCATCGAGCGCATCCGCGCCTACCACGCCGAGCTGCGCGATCTGCGGCGCGACATCCATGCGCATCCGGAGCTCGCGTTCGAGGAAAACCGCACCTCGAGGCTGGTCGCCGAGAAGCTCGGGGCGTGGGGCATCGAGGTACACAAAGGGCTCGCCAAGACCGGCCTGGTCGGAGTCATTGCCGGCAAGCGCGCCGCGAGCGGTCGGGCCGTCGGCCTGCGCGCGGACATGGACTGCCTGCCGATGCACGAGCGCAACACATTCGCACACAAGTCGCAGAGCGAAGGGCGCATGCACGCCTGCGGCCACGACGGGCACACCACGATGCTGCTCGGTGCGGCGCGCTATCTCGCCGAGTCGCGTAACTTCGACGGCACGGCGTACGTCATCTTCCAGCCCGCCGAAGAGGGCGGCGGCGGCGGCCAGGTGATGGTCAAGGAAGGGCTCTTCGAGCGCTTCCCGGCGAACGAGATCTACGCGCTGCACAACTGGCCCGGACTACCGGCCGGCCAGATGGCGGTGCGCGCTGGCGCCGTGATGGCGGCGACCGACGAAGTGCAGATCACCGTGCGCGGTCGCGGCGGCCATGGCGCCATGCCCCACCTCGCGGTCGATCCCGTCGTCGCGGCGGCGCACATCATCACCGCGCTACAGACCGTGGCGAGCCGCACGGTGAGCCCGCTCGATTCCGTCGTGGTCAGTATCTGCTCGATGGCGACCAGTCAGCTCGGCGTCTTCAATGTCATTCCGGATCAGGTGAAGCTCGTCGGCACCGTGCGCACCTTTCAGCCGGCCACGCGCGATCTCGCCCAGCAGCGCGTAAGGGAAATCGCCACCAAGACGGCCGAAGCGCTCGGCGCCACCGCGGAACTGACCTACGAGCGCGGCTATCCGGCGACGATAAACAGCGCGCGCGAAGCGCAATTCGCCGCGCAGGTCGGCCAGCGCCTGTTCGGGGCGGAGAACGTCATCACCGAGCACGAGGCCACGATGGGCGGCGAGGATTTCTCGTACATGCTGCAAGCACGTCCCGGCGCCTATGTCTTCCTCGGCCAAGGCGGCGCCGCGGGAGGATGCCTCTTGCACAACCCGAACTACGATTTCAATGACGAGGTAATCCCGCTCGGCGCCGGCTACCTCGCCGCGCTGGTGGAAGAGGCGCTGCCGCTCAAATAAAGGGAGGACCATGCGATACCTGCTGCTCGTGATGGCGCTCATTGCGGCGCCAGCCCCTGCCGTGACGCTGAAGTGGGCGGCGCAGAACGACATCCTGACGCTCGACCCGCATTCGCAGAACCATGCCACGACGCATGCGATCGTCCAGTACGCCTATGAGGGGCTCGTGCGCTACAACGCGAAATACGAGATCGAGCCCTGCCTCGCGGTGAGCTGGACGAAGTCCGACGACCTGCACTATCGCTTCAACCTGAGAAAGAATGTGCGTTTCCACGACGGCTCGGCCTTCACGGCGGACGACGTGGTGTTCTCGTTCAATCGCATCCGCGAGCCGCAGGGCACCAACCAGATCTACGTCTCCGGCATCAAGGAAGTGAACAAGGTCGACGACTACACGGTGGACTTCGTCCTGTCCGGACCCTCGCCCATCCTCATGCGCTACATCGTCGACTTCCGCATCATGAGCAAGGCTTGGTCGGAGAAGAATCGCTCGCAGCACATCCAGGATTACGCGAAGAAGGAGGAGACGTACGCTTCGCGCAACGCGAACGGCACCGGGCCGTTCATCATCAAGACGTGGGAGCCCGACAAGCGCATCGTCTTCGAGGCGAACAAGAGCTGGTGGGGCAAGCTGGATGGCAACGTCACGGACGTGATCTATACGCCGATCAAGTCCGATGCGACGCGCGTATCGGCCCTCCTCTCGGGTGAAGTGGACCTTGTCACCGATCTGCCGACGCAGGATGTGGAGCGCCTGAGGAAGGAAGCCAACCTCAAGATCCTCGACGGCCACGAGGTGCGCACCATCTTCATCGGGCTCGACCAGCACAACGACGAGCTGAAGTACGCCAGCGTCAAGGGCAGGAACCCGTTCAAGGATGTCCGCGTGCGCCAGGCGCTCAACATGGCGGTCGACCGCGAGGCGATCCGCAAGGTGACGATGCGCGGCCTCTCGCTGCCCGCCGGCGTCATGGTGGCGCCGGGCGTCCACGGCTATTCGAAAGACATCGACGTCATCGCCAAATACGACGTGGCGGGCGCGAAGAAGCTCCTGGCCGAGGCGGGGTACCCGAACGGCTTCGAATTCACGCTCGACTGCCCGAATGGCCGCTACGTGAATGACGAGAAGATCTGCCAGGCGCTCGTCGGCATGTGGGCGCGCGCCGGCCTCAAGGTGCGCCTGAACGCGCTGCCTTTCTCGAACTTCATCCCGAAGATCCTCAACTTCGATTCGAGCGCGTACATGCTCGGCTGGGGTGTGCAGACCTTCGACGCGCTCTACAGCCTGCAGTCGCTCGTACGAACGAAAACCACCGGCGCCGACGGCAGCTTCAACCTCGGCCGCGTGAGCGACACGCAAATCGACCGCATGGTCGACCAGGCCAAGACCGAGACCGACGATGCGAAGCGCGACAAGCTGCTGCGCGACGGCCTTGTGCGCACACGAGACCAGCACTACTACGTTCCGCTGCATCACCAGATGCGGCCGTGGGCGATGAAGAAGAACGTCAGCATCACCTACAGCCCAGACGATCGGCCCCAGGCGCGCTTTGCCGCGGTGAAGTGATTCTCCAGAAAGTTTGGCAGCATGACCTGGCGTGGAGCTTCCGCCGCTCGCCGGTTACGATCGTCGCCGCCATCCTGACGTTCGTTTGCGTCGGCGCGGCCCTCGCCGCGCCGTGGCTCTCGCCGCAGGATCCTTTCAACATGGCGGCGCTGAATCTGAACGACGCGTTCACGCCTCCCGCCTGGGACGAGAAGGGCAACCCGCAATACCCACTGGGCACGGATAACCAGGGCCGCGATGTCCTGTCGACCATCATGCACGGCGCGCGCATCTCGCTCGGGGTCGGCCTCGCCTCGGTGTTCTTTTCGCTGCTGCTCGGCGTGGCAACCGGGCTCCTCGCCGGCTACTACGGCGGCCGGCTCGATGCACTCATCATGCGCATCGCCGATGTGCAGCTCTCGTTTCCCGCCATCCTGATCGCGCTGCTCATCGACGGCGTGGCGCGGGTGGCTTTACCAGGCGACCGGCACGACGAGCTCGCCATACCGGTGCTCGTGCTCGCGATCGGCTTCGCGGGCTGGGTGCAGTACGCGCGGACGGTGCGCGGCTCGACGATGGTGGAGCGGCAGAAGGAATACGTGCAGGCGGCGCGCGTCATCGGCCGCCGCCCCCTCTCCATCATGGTGTCGCACGTGCTGCCGAACGTCCTCGGGCCGGTACTGGTCATCGCGACGATCCACATCGCCACGGCCATCATCACCGAGGCGACGCTCTCCTTCCTCGGCGTCGGCGTGCCGGCGACGCGGCCTTCGCTCGGCACGCTGATCCGCATCGGCAACGAATTCCTCTACTCGGGCGAATGGTGGATCACCGTCTTCCCGGGCGCGGCGCTGGTCGTGCTCGTGCTGTCGGTGAACTTGCTCGGTGACTGGCTGCGCGACGCCCTGAATCCGAAGCTGCGATGATCCTCGAGGTGCGGGATTTGAAGGTCGAGTTCCCCACGCGCCGCGGCTCGCTTACGGCACTCGACGGCGTCTCGTTCTCGATCGCACCGAGCGAAGTGCTCGGCGTGGTGGGCGAGTCCGGCGCCGGTAAGTCGATCACCGGCATGGCGATCATGCGGTTGCTCGAGCCGCCGGGGAGAATTACCGCCGGCGAAGTCTCCTTGGAGGGTCGGCGTATCGACAACCTGCCGCACGAGGAGATGCGCAAGCTCCGCGGCCGCAAGATCGGCGTCATCTTCCAGGATTCGCTGACCTCGCTCAATCCGCTCTACACCATTGGGCGCCAGCTGGAGGAAACGATCCGTACCCACCTACCGCTTTCGCATGACGAAGCGCGCCGTCGCGCCCTATCGTTACTGAAGGAGGTGGGCATCCCCGCGGCGCAGACGCGCTATGACCATTATCCGCACCAGTTCTCCGGCGGTATGCGTCAGCGCGTGGTGATCGCGCTCGCCCTCGCCGCCGAGCCGAAGCTCCTCATCGCCGACGAGCCGACTACCGCGCTCGATGTGTCCATCCAGGCGCAGATCATCGCCCTCCTAAAGCGCGTCGCGCGCGACCGTGGCGCCGCGGTCATGCTCATAACGCACGACATGGGGGTGATCGCCGAGACGGCGCAGCGCGTGGCCGTGATGTACTCTGGCCGCATCATCGAAATCGGCGCGGTAGAGGACGTGATCCACGCGCCGAAGCACCCGTATACGGTCGGCCTGATGGGCTCGATCCCTCGCATCTCCGCCCGGAAGCAGCGCCTGGTGCAGATCGAGGGCTCCATGCCGCGCCTCAACGCCATTCCGCCCGGTTGCCCCTTCAATCCGCGCTGCCCGCACCGCTTCGATCGGTGCGTGAGCGAGCGCCCCGACCTCATCCCGGCCGGCACCAGCCGCGCGGCCTGCTGGTTGCATGCCGCTGCTTGAGCTAGACGCGGTCAGCCGCGATTTCGACGTGTCGCGGCCTTGGCTGAACCGCGTCATCGAGCGCGAGCCGCGCCGCTACCTGCGTGCAGTGGACCGCGTCAGCTTTTCGGTCGAGCGAGGCGAAACGCTGGCGCTGGTTGGGGAATCGGGCTGCGGAAAGTCGACCGTGGCCCGCCTTATCGTCGGCCTCTACCATCCGACCGAAGGGCGCGTTGCGTTCGCCGGGCGGCGAATGCAGATGATCTTTCAGGATCCCTATGCGAGCCTGAATCCGCGCTGGCGCGTGCGCGACATCGTCGCCGAGCCCATCCGTTTCCTCGGCACCTCGCAGAACGTCGACCAGCTTCTGCGGCAGGTCGGCCTCTCGCCCGAGGACGGCGAGAAATATCCGCACGAGTTCTCGGGCGGCCAGCGGCAGCGCATCTCCATCGCGCGCGCGCTCGCCGGGGAGCCGGACTTCCTCGTCTGCGACGAGCCGACTTCCGCGCTCGATGTGTCCGTGCAGGCGCAGATCCTCAACCTGATGCTGGACCTCCAGGCGCGCCTCGGCCTGACCTACCTCTTCATCTCGCACAACCTCGCCGTGGTCTCGCAAGTAGCGGATAGGGTCGGAGTCATGTACGCGGGACGCATCGTCGAGCTCGCTCGCTCGGCGGAGCTCTTCTCGCGTCCGCGCCACCCGTATACGCGCATGCTTCTGGACGCCGTGCCCGATCTCTCCAAGGCCGGACGGGCGCGCATCGCAGTCGCTGGCGAGGTGCCGAATCCGCTTTCGCTTCCTCCGGGATGCGCGTTCAATCCGCGCTGTCCCTACGCGAACGAGCGATGCCGCGCCGAGACGCCTGCGCTCGACGACGGCGTGGCTTGTCACGCGGTGCACGAGAAAAGGATCTAGCGGAGGTTTGCGACGCCGAACGGCACGTGCCCGGCCGCTACGTAAGCACGCGCCGAGTCGATATGGCCGCGCTGGTCATCGAAGTAGAAGTCGGGCTCGAACGCGCGCAGGAACTCGCCCTTGTCGAGTCCGCCGAGGAACATGAGCTCGTCTACCGCGATGTTCCACTCCATCAATGTCCGGACGGCGCGCTCATGGGCAGGAGCGCTGCGCGCGGTCACTAGCGCCGTACGCACCTTGATCGCCACGTCCGTGCGCGCCGCCGCCTGCAGGCGATGCAGCGCCTCCAGCAACGGCTTGAACGGCCCGGGCGGCAGCGGCTGCAGCGCATTCATCGTCTCGTGCTGTGTGAAGGCGGCAAGGCCGTCGCGCTGGTAGACCCGCTCGGCTTCATCGGAGAAGAGCACGGCATCGCCATCGAACGCTATGCGCAACTCGTCCGCATGGCGGCTCGCCGCCTGCGTCGATTCCGGATAGACGCGGGCAGCGGGGCACTTGGCGTCGAGCGCGCCGAGTACA
>C688J18823_10000899_pt1 | contig 17866 bp, 12 predicted proteins | sample HopSoiMetagenom1_FD_18823 | JGI IMG/M metagenome (IMG submission 18823) | reverse complement strand
AACGAACGTGTTTTTTGTAATGGTTCCTAATTGATGGAGGTAACTTTTTATTTTCATAAAGAGAAATTTAATGATCTTACTATTACATTTTACGCATCGACTTTATGCATTGATCTTTCTGGCGCAAATTAAATTTTTTGTGCAACACTTTTGGATAGAGATTCCAGCAATGTGTTTAAAGTTTGCAGATTCTTAAAAGCATCTCCGATTGTATTATTAAAATATACATACACTTTTTTATATTCGTTTATCCAATCAGTAATGTAACCCGCGTATTCCTCCAGAAAGGATTCTGAATAGCTGCCTTTATAGTCACCGGTTGGTCCATGAAACCGAACATACATGAAATCTGTTTGATGATCAATTAACGGTGTGACCGATTTTGGCATATCGTGCACAACGATGGCTGCTTTATAAGAATCTAAAAGCTGATAGGTTTGAATAGTATACCAGGATTTGTGTCTGAATTCAACTGCAATTTCCCATGCACCCTTTGTGTTTAATTGTTGAATACAATGAAGGAGATGCTCCAATTGAGCAATTTTTGCATTGGTTATGCTTGGTGGGAATTGGATTAATAAGCAGCCACTCTTTTTACCAATATCAGCCAAACATTTAAAGAACAATGCTACGTCAGGTTCATTGAAATGTAAACCGTTGATATGTGTTATTTGTCTCCATAATTTGAATGTAAATTTAAAATCATCAGGTACCGATAATGACCATTTTTGAATCGTGCTAGCTAATGGGATTTTATAAAAAGAGCTGTTAATTTCTATGCTATTAAAAAATGTTGAATAATAGGTTAGGCGACTTACATGTTGATAAGGTTCAGGAAACGCATACTTTGGAACAGGAACCTGAAGTCCACTTAAGCCGGAATAAAATAAATTAGTTGTTTTATCAATTGCCATTTGATCCTTTTTAATTTTTGTTAATTTTTTGAAAGCAAAGAATGGACCAGGTGATTTGGCAAAAAAATTGAAATATTCCACAGAAAATAACTAGCTCTATAAAACAAACGCTTTAATTGGATAGATCAAATTAATAAAATGGTTATATATAAAGAGTTTCAAAAGTGTAGGAATATAAATTAGGAAAGAAAAGATTGAAGTAATTATATATCGTTTATGAATAGGTTCGTAATTAATTCCCCATTTTGAAATTTTTAAAGACTTGAATTAATTTATATTGTTTAACAATTTAATAGCATTAAAAATGGCAACACATTATTCCATTATAATTACGGATGATGATAAAGAAGATCAGGAATTTTTAAAAGAAGCGATAGAAAGATGCAGAGCGAATTGTGAAATAAAATCCGCATATAATGGTAAGGAGTTAATGAATATGCTCCTCGACAAAAATTTGAAATTACCGGATTTAATTATCCTAGACTTAAATATGCCTTTAATGGATGGATATGAGGTGCTAAAAAAGGTAAGAAAACATGCAGGTCTAAAACATTTACCTGTGTATGTTCTGACAACCAGCGAACATGAATATGATAGAATAAAGGCAGTTGCTTATGGGGCAAATGGTTTTTATTCCAAGCCAATGCAAACCAGCGGTTTAATTAAAATTGTAAATGAAATTTTTTCTAAGATACAATTTCTCGTGCTTTCTAAATAATACTTCGTGCGATAGTAGTAAACTTATTTATTTTTGTATTTTAAACTAAAAATAACAATTAATAAATTCACTAGGCATGAAAAGGAATTGGATAAAATAATGATCCAATCCATTTTTTTATACCCGTACCATATCCAAAGTATTAAGCCACTGAGTAGAATCAGGAGCATCATCAATGAAATATCATTGGCTTTTTTTTCGCGAATGATCTTTATTAATTGAGGTAAGGTAGCAAAGGCAGTAAAAATACTTGCTCCAATCCCTATTAAAAAAACGCTATTCATAAACGTTCTTACCAGTTAGAATTTTTACCTGTATGTGCAGGCAGCTTATCTGGTTTGTTCTCTTCATCTGTTTCTTCTTTTTTATCCTCTTTTTTCTTTTTGCCAAATACTTTCTGTAAAAACGTTTTATGAGTATCCACTTCTTCTACTTTACCAATATTAATAGTGTTATCAACAGAGGATTGCAATGCATATACAAAGGCGTTTCTTAATACATAATTAATTGCTGTCCATAAACCGGTCTCGGGGTTGTCAAATCTTCCTTCAATGGGAACTTTTGTAGCAACCTGATCCTTCTTTCTGTTTTCAAGTATTTTAGCCATACCCGCTACAATTTCATCCCATATGATCTCTGGAAATTCTTCCTCTTTTTTTACTTTCAACTCTTTTATAATAGGTTTCACATAACCCCTAAATTTTCCATTTTTAGCCGCAAACTCCGTATACAACCCAAGGTTACCTTTATCAACTTCAAACTTTGCATAGGCTTTAAAAAAATCGTTTAAAGATACCATGTTAATATTTTTAAGTCCTGCATTCATATCAAAGGTTGGTTGTTTTTCAAATGCATTGAAATTGACATTCAAATTAAATTTGCCATTGTAAACATCACCTTCAGCTATTAAGTTGGCGGGTAAGAGTTTACTGCTATCATTAACATTAGATAAATTGTTAGCCTTTACTTCAATGTTTTTCATCGCTACATCTATAGGAGGACTGCTATATTTATCGATATAGTGAATCTGGCCATTTGTAATTTCAAAATGGTTAATCGTTAAGGGCATCAATTTTTTAATGACAGTTCTAAAATCGGTAGTATCGGCTTTAACATCTTCATCTTTATGCTTTCCTTTCACAAAATTTAATACAGGATCTGTCAGGTAAATTTCACCAACAATAGCACCTTTGAAAATGGCGCCCCATTGAACGGACAAATCAATTTCAGGACATTTAAAAAAGGGGATCGTATCCGTTTTATGAGATACTGAATCAACTTTTTCAAGTTTAATATTCATAATCTGATACGCTCCCCGAATTAGTGCAATATTAATATCTTCTACATGCCCATGATATTCCTTCAAATCCCCCAGGGTTTTATTTACATATTTTAAAACAAAATAGGGTAATAAAATCCTTGCTATTATCAGAATAACTAATAAAATAAATAATGCAATTAGCCATCTTTTCTTTTTAACACGCTTTGTGGGGGATGTATGTACTGCTGAATCCATATGATATATAAATTTGTTCTTTTTTCTGTTCTTAAAAAACGTACCAATAAATGAACGAATTGGAAGGGAGGTTTCTCTCAATGTGTATAAACAACATTGTTTTCCAAAATGCTGGTGACAATAAGCTTTGAAGCCGCATTGCAAAAATCCAGTCCTGAATAATCTGGATTGTAACCACCTATATAAGGCACGGCCATCATATAAATGCGAGTGTTGGGCTCACCGTATTGATCAATTATCTGAAAATTGTCGCTAATGGCAATTCCAGGTACTTTTAAGTAATACTCCTCACTTGAATTTTTTTCCACATCCTTATTTCCTTTGTGCTGTTCTTTTTTTCCTGCTAGTGTCGATTTAAATTTCAGACACGCTGGACGAACACTCTTTGTAAGAAGCAAATTTTTAAATGGAAACTCCTCATATGATAAATGAGGCTGGCCAATACAATCAATAAATGTTTTATAGGTCTTTGAGTGTTGATTACCCGTTTCATCTTTGTATTGATATTTAATTCCTCCCTTCATTAAAGGTTCAATTTTACTTTCATCTCCAACTGGAACAATGTCCAACACTCCGGCATCATGAAGTGCAAGTAATTCTTCACAGGAACTTTGTGGTACAAAAGCAATAATAATGGAAATCAAGGGCATTAATTCTTTTTGCAAGCGTTGCATATCCTCCGCCGATAAATGTTTAGCAGGGTAATTTAATGCAAAACTAAGCGTCGCTATGAGTTCTTTCCAATAAATGGATTGTTTGCGCCTGATGGATTTTTTTGCCTCTTCATATTCCAACCTGAGAAGGTGAAAGGGTTCAGTTTTTTCACGCAACTTCATAATAGACTGTACAAATTCTTCAAGAGAGCTATTTTTTATTTGCTCATAAAACGCCGGATCTTTTTCTATAAATAATTCTTTAAAATTCTTTTCGAAAATGAAATCAAGTGATAGAAAACCATTATTTTCTGAAATATGTTTAGCAATTTCTTCAGGTGTTAATAATGAATCATTTGAAAGATGTGAATCGTCTAAGTGAAAACGAACGGCAGGTAATAACCCGTTTCGGGAGTGCATCACTATTTTAAATGCTGGAGCATGTTCAGCTCGTCGGTAGCATAGGGCACCATCCCTGTTTTTTTCGAATGCTCCATTGGTTCGGGCAAGCGTTCTAATCGCATCAATAACCGTTAGTGAGGAACCTTTTAATGCCACCGGATGATTGAGTTTTAAAATCAACTTTGATGGAGGATAAGGAGAGTCATAATAACCAGGAATCTTTCCTTCATATCGAATTGGCCAGTAATGGCCGGTGCTTATAATTACACAATTAAAATCAAACGCATCTTTTGCTTCTATTTTAATAGACACTTTATTTGCATTAGGTTGGTCAATGATATCGATCACATTGCTCTCAAAATGTACATGTGTTATAATTTCTTTTTCCCTTGCTTTAAGTAGCAACAAATCAAATTGCGCTGCTAAATACTGACCAAAGAATAATCTGGGAAGCACTGTGTATTCACTAAAGTTATCCGGATTGATCTTGAATCGTTGTAGTAATGTTTTTGGGGCAGTTTGCACCCATTCTTTAATAGATGTGACAATTTGCGGTATTTCATTGTCAGAAACATTGGTAATGTGTTCTTCATTTGCACCCCGTTTACTGTAAGGCATACCTGCTCCCAGCTGATCTTTTTTCTCAAAAATAGTTATATCAAAATCGTTTCGCCCTGATTCAATTAATTGTTTAAACATAAACATACCGCTAGGGCCGCCTCCAAGAATAGCAATGCGTTTTTTCCTTCTTTCAGATTTCATACATTTTAATTTTGCAGCAATTTTTTTTCAAAAATATCAGAGTGCGTATTGAGCAGATTACAGTAAATCAATTATTTTACCATGTTATTTCATGAGGGATGATAAAGCCTGCCCAAGGGCCTTTTTAACCTTCTTGTTACCTAAATGTGTTCATGTATAAAAACTACTAAACCACCTTTAATGTAACGATCATGAATAAACGAATTCTATTTCCAGTAATGCTGCTTGTTAGCACCTGTATTGGAACATTATCAGCTCAGGATCCCATATTTACGCAGTATTATGCGAATCCCCTTTACCTTAATCCTGCATTTGCAGGATCAGCGAGATGTTTGAGGGTCAATTTGAATTTTCGCAATCAATGGGCAGGTATTGAAGGAACGTATGTAACATATTCAGCATCTGTTGACAAGCATGTAGATGCATTGCAAGGCGGCCTGGGATTAATCGCAACAAGTGATAATGCTGGAAATGGAGTACTTAGAACAACCAATGTAAGTGGAATGTATTCCTATTTACTCGATGTTTCTCATACTTTTTCATTAAGATTTGGTTTTCAAGCCAGCTTTTTTCAAAAAAGTATTGACTGGTCCAAACTTACATTCGGTGATATGATTGATGAACGCCGGGGCTTTGTATATAATACACGGGAAGAAAAAAAATTGGATCAAAAATCCAATGTTGATTTTTCTGCCGGTATTTTGGGATACAGTAAAAGGTTCTACTTTGGTGCTGCTGTTAACCATTTAACACAGCCGGACGAAGGCCTTTTGGGCACAAGCAAACTACCCATGAAAATTACGGCCCATGCAGGCGCATTATTACCTGTTGGTGATAAGGGAAACCAAACCTTTTTTTCGCCTAATATCATCTATCAACGTCAACAGGATTTTGATCACATTAACCTGGGGGTTTATGTAAGTAAAGGGCCTATTGTTGGAGGGCTTTGGTGCCGCCTGAAAGATTCGTTTATTGTACTGATTGGAATTCAGCACAACTCCTTTAAAATAGGATATAGTTATGATGTTACCATTTCTAAATTGACAAATGTAACGTACGGATCACATGAAATTTCTTTTTCAAAGCAGTTTGAATGCAAGCCAAAGAGAAAAAGGTTCAGAGCAAATAGCTGCCCATCGTTCTAATTCGTAATTTGGTTAAAAATAGAATTAAAGGGTTATTGCTTTTTATTGATACCAATGTTTAATATCGCTTCGAAAATAAGGAAAAAGGATAAAAATGCCATTGCAGTACTGTATAATCAGTATGGGAAAAAGCTATATGGTTATGCAATCGTAAAATGGAAATTAAGTGAAGATGAAGCCTGGGAGCTTGTTTACAAAACCTTTTACAAGGTTATTGAAGTAATTGGCGAATATAAATTTGAAAGTGAAAATAAATTTGTTGGTTTTTTATTTAAAATATTTCTCAATTATATACGCAATCATTATCGGGATACAAAAAATAAAAAATTGGAAACTGTAGAGCTGACAGAAACCCATGAATTGCTGAGTGTAGATAAAAATGAGAAACAAGAAAGTACAGCTAAGCTAAGTCCATTGTTGGAATGCCTTCAAAAAGTATTGCAAAGCATGGAAGATTGGCAGCGGATTATTTTGTTGATGCGTGCACAAAATTATACATACGAGGATATTGCAAAATATGTGAGTAAACCAGTTGAACAATTAAAAGTATATCACCAAAGGTTGAAGAAGACAGCAACGGATAAAACAAATGAATGCATTAACAAAAGAGAAGCGTGATGGATAGAAAAAACATAAAAGAAAATAATCTGGATGCATTGCTCAATAAATTGTTTCTGGAAGAAAACGCAGCAGAATTTCAGGAGAATACGGCGGAGTTTGTCTTGAAACAATCGTATGCTCCTATAATGACTGCCGATAAAGAGCAGAAGTTAATTCAGAAACTGAATAAAAAATTAAAAGGCCCTAATGGTTTTTGGAATTATAGCATTGTGTTTTTTGTAGTTATTTTTACGATGGGCGCGTTCTTATACAGTAAGTATGAAACTAGAAAAGCAAAAGATGTAAAAAGAAATGCAATCAAAAATAGAGAAAATAAACTACAGGAAAGAACACTAGCACCAACCGATTTTCGCTATGAAACAATTCGTTCAGCTTCGGAAAAGATAAATGATAGCGGTTTATTAACAGTTCAAGAAAAACAAACAAATACATATAATCTTAAAAAACTTTCGAACGGAGCATCTGTGTACCCTGTAACAGGTGCTGGAAGTAAGTCAATTGTTTCATTTTTCAAACCAACTGAACAGGATGTTATTTTCTTTGATTTGTATAAAAAGGCGATGCTTGAAAATCTCCTTTATACAGATAAAGAAATGTATAGTGTTGTGGAGCAGGGGACTGTTAATTATCAAGGAAACCCGCTTAGCGTAGCACCCTTTATACTCCGGAATTATACAATTACCAATTTGGAATACAAAATTTTCCTGGCCGAGCTTATTAAGGAAAAGAAAGAAGAAGATTTTAAAAAAGCAACCGTTAAAAACGAAATCTGGATTGATTACAACGACAATATTCTTGCATCTACTTATTTTTTTGAAGAGAAATACAACAATTTCCCGGTTGTAAATATCAGTTCCGAAGCGGCTGCTCTTTTTTGTCTTTGGTTGGAAACAGAAATAAACCTATATTCAAAACAGATAAATTCTCAGGCAGAGCCAATGAAGATTCGCTTGCCACTTGATGCGGAATTACTCCTTGCAGAAAAAAATGGGTACCTGGATATACCCAATTGTAACGGTTACCAAACCATTTATGATAGAAAGCATGCGGTTGAAAAGTCAACCAATAAAAACAATAAGTGGACAGCACTTAATGATATGTATTTATTAAACAGATATGGAATGGATGAAAATAAAACACTTCAATTGTTTGAAAGAGGATTCAGCTATACAGGTAAATCCGTTGCCACAGCAACTAATCAAACCGGTATTGAGGTATTCAGCAAAGTGGCACATGTATCAGAGATAGTGGGAGAACAAGGAAGCAATAGAACAAAGGTAGCTGGCACCTGCTGGAAAACAAAGCAAGATTATATCAACATGACAAAAGCATTCGAAAAAGCAGGTGCCTCACCGTTTGTAGGGTTTAGAGTGGTAATTGTTTATGGGGAGCACTAATTATACAATATAAAACTTACGAAATCGGAACCGATTGTTTCGATTTCGTTTTTGAAAACAACCAGCTCAGCAAAATAACCTGAACAAGTAATGTTGCCGGATACATAAAACGAAAATCATCTCCTGTAATGGCTAATAAATAGGAAAAATAATAGGCTAAAGGCATTAATAATACAATGAATAACATGGAGCGTATTTCTTTTCTTTTAATTAATAAAAAAAGGAGAATAAAATTTACGAGCAACCACACTAGATGCTCGGCACTTATCAAGCTTGTTAACATAATATTTCGAATATTATTAGCCAATCGCTGCCACCCCAATCGTATGGGTTTGAATAATTCATTTTGAGCAAGGCCCAATTGGTTTGGGTCAAGTTGTGTATGATACCAATATTTTCCTGTACTTGGCATAATCATATTAAGGAACCCTTGCAATTTTACATTGGCAATAGTAAATGGAGCATGCAGCACAAGAGCAAAATATTCTGTTTTTATACGTGGATCCGCAATATTAAATGTTTGTTGATTTACTGTTTTTTTCGACCCAACCCAATTCATTACAGAGGCAACTTGCCCTGGAAAGTAAACCTCTTTATAATCAGGTGTTAAATTATTTCTAACATAAGGCGCATATTGTTCATTATGAATATCAGCTACAAGTGCTCCTACCGACTCTGTTGCCATTACTTGATTTTCTGGATATAATTTTTTCACCGAAAAAGCAGCGTACAATTGTTTTTGGACGGAAAAGTAAATGAAAAAAGGTAGAAGAGCCCATAAAATAAGCGGTATAATTGACTGGCGTACATCTGCTAATCGTTTTGAATTAAACAGGAGCAAAATAAAAAATACCGGGAATAATACAATGGCATTGTATCGTGTTAAAAAAAGGAAGCTCATCAAAAGAATCAAAGCAGAATAATTGAATCCATACCGCTTACTTTTTTTCGTAGCAATCCTTGCTGTTCTAAGCCCAAAATAAGCAACCCAAATCAATCCAATTGAAATCCAGGTGTCTTTTACAAAATTCATTAAATAAAAGGGAAGGGGGCTGACCGGTAAAATTAAAATAAGTAAAATATAAAAAGGAGCCCAGGTAATTTTTTTTGAAGATGCATTTTTCTGAAGTAGTATTTCTTGTGCTAAAAAATAGATACCAAAACAACCGGATAATGTTTGTGTAAGTGTAAGGATAGATATACTTCCCCCCATTATTAACACATAATGAAGAATAACAGCCATTATCGGTGGGTGCCAATCATCATAGGTTCCCGCTAAAGCCTGCATATACTGTGCGATTGCATCAGCAGACATATAAGCAGGATAAAATAATATCCAGATGCTAAGGGAGAGGCAAAAAATAAGGATAAGTACAAGATTCGTTAAAAAAAATTGTTTAATGCGGGACGAAAAGGGCTGGACCATTATATCAGTAATCATTTTAAATAATCAGCAGCAAATATAGGGAGATGTTCATATTCAGTCCAAAATCATTTTAGTATAATTGGGTAAATAAGGAAGAAAAAATATGTAAAAGGAAAAAAAATAGCTAAATTTGAATTATTAGCCTTGCAGTTTTTTACTTTGTAAAGTATTTGAAGTAAATTTTTATTCCGATTGATTTTCTATCACCATTTACAAATTTTGTCTTTCTCAAAAAGCAGTAATTGAATTAATTATTGAAGATTTGTGTAGCAGGTTGTTTTCTTAAGAATTTTTAATTGATGTTGTTTCGTATAATTTATACTCGCTTTGATGGATAAGAATTTTCCAATACCTGAAAACGAAGCAGAACGTCTAAAAGCGTTAGCTAAATATAATATCCTTGATACTCTTCCTGAAGAAGAGTTTGACCGGCTTACCAAACTCGCTTCTATTATATGCGGAGTACCGATCGCATTAATTACTCTTATTGGAAAAGACAGGCAATGGTTTAAATCAAATCATGGCTTAAAGAGCACTGAAACGTCAAGAAAAAATTCTTTTTGCCAATATACTATCATGGGTACTGATACACTTGAAGTAAAAGATGCAACAAAAGATAAACGATTTGTTGACAATCCTTTCGTTATGGATGAGTTTGATATCCGATTCTATGCGGGGCACCCTTTAATAGATCCTGAGGGATATGCCTTGGGTTGCTTATGTGTCCTTGATAAAAAAACAGGAAATCTAAATTCAAATCAGCAGAGAGCATTGGCCCTATTGGCTGAAGAGGTGGTATCACAACTAGTGGCCCGAAAGAAAAATCTGGAAAAGGATAAACTGGAAACACTATTCAATTTATCGGTTGATTTGATTTGCATTGCAGGTATGGATGGATATTTTAAAAAAATAAATCCTGCTTTTACTCTAATACTTGGATGGACTGCAGAAGAATTACTTTCTAAACCCTTTTTGGACAATATTCATCCGGATGATATTCCAGCTGCGCAAAAAGAATTGTCAAATTTATATAAAGGAGAGAAAACGCGAGGTTTTGAAACAAGGTTCAAGACCAAACATGGAGAGAACCGCCTGATACGTTGGGTAGCAAACCCTAACATAGAAACAAATGAAATTTTCGCAATAGGTAGATATGATGCAGATCGTGAACGCTGGGAACAAAACCTACTAGTGAGTGAAGTAAAGCATCGAACTTTTTTTGAAAACTCGCAGGGATTGATGTGTATGCATGACCTGAAAGGAAATTTTATTGAAGTGAATCCCGCGGGTGGAGCTTCAGTTGGCTATTCCAATGAGGAATTGCAAGGGAAAAGTCTTTTTGATATAGTACCTGATGAGGATAAAAAAAAATTGGTACCTGCTTATTTAATGGAAATTGAAAAAATGGGATCTGCACGTGGTATTATGCGTGTAGTTCACAGGAATGGTAATATAAAAAATTGGATGTTCAACAACATTGTAACAGAAGGTAGCAACGGCAAGTATGTGATTGGTACCGCAGTAGATATTACAGATCGAATAGTATTAGAAAGAGAATTAAAGGAGAGTAACAAACGATTTTTTAAAGTATTTGATAAGAATCCGGTAAGTATGGCACTGGCAAATACGCTGACCAAAAAAATCGAATTTGCAAATGAAACATTTCTTGAAACACTTGGATTTACAAAAGAAGAAGTGATTGGAAAAAGCTATGAGGAACTCAATCTTGTTATATCTCAGGAGCGAGAACAAAGCCCACAAACAATAAATGAAAAAGGTAGCTTAAAACCCGTTGAACGGCATATCCGAAAAAAGAACGGAGAACGAATATGGATGTTGAATTCACTTGAAATGGTTGAAATCAATGAAAATTCCTTTATCCTAAGTTCTCTTTTTAATATCGATGAACGCAAAAAAATGGAGGAGGAGATAAGTCGCTTAGCAGAATTTCAGAAAATAATGCTGGATGGTACGGATTATTCAATTATTTCCACCACTGAACCTGATGGTATCATTACCAGCTTTAATAAAGGAGCCGAGAAAATGTTGGGCTATAAAGCAGTAGAAATGATTGGTAAAACCCCTGAAATTATTCATGACGCAGCCGAAGTAGAAGCCCGTGCACAAAAGTTATCAGAGGAATTAAATATAAAAATACAACCGGGTATTGATGTGTTCCATTATAAGTCAAGAACACAAAACATAGGTGACGTAAATGAGTGGACCTATATTGCGAAAGATGGTACAAGAATTCCTGTTGAACTAAGCATCTCTACACTTCGTGCGCCGGATAAATCAATACTTGGCTATCTTGGAATTGCAAAGGATATCAGCGAAAGCAAGAAAGTAAAGGATGAGCTTCTTCTTGCAAAAGAAAAAGCAGAACAGGCTGTTATTGTAAAAAATAGTTTCCTTGCCAATATGAGCCATGAAATAAGAACACCAATGAATGCAATTATTGGTTATGCAGAATTGCTGGAGCAAAGTAAATTGGATGAAGAGCAGAAAGAACATATCAGCTATGTTAGAATAGCGGGAACAAATTTACTTGCCATTATAAATGATATTCTTGATTTTTCGAAAATTGAATCAGGAAAAATTGATTTGGAATCTGTTCCATTCAATTTAAAAGAAACATTAAAAGCCACTTATAATCTATTAAATGTTCGAACAGCCGAGAAAAACCTGGAATATAATTTTTTACTTGATTCCTCCTTACCTGATTTTGTTTGCGGTGACAGCGTTCGGTTAAATCAAATTTTGGTAAATCTAATTGGTAATGCAATTAAGTTTACAACTAAAGGACATGTAACTGTTTCTGCAAAAAAAGTAGAAGAAGATAAAGACACTTATAAATTGAAATTTAGTGTTCAGGATTCTGGAGAAGGCATACCTCCTGATAAAGTTGAATTAATTTTTGAGCGATTTACGCAAGCAAATGCAGAAACAACAAGGAGATTCGGAGGAACGGGTCTCGGTTTAAGTATTGCCAAAAATCTGGTAGAATTGCAAGGGGGGAAAATGTATTTAAAAAGTGAATTAGGAAAAGGCACTGAATTTTCATTTGAGATAAGCTATAAAAAAGTAGATGCCAATGCACAGCATCCTTTACAAAGGGTGTTTATAACGAAAAAATCAGCACGCACAATAAAGATACTCTTGTGCGAAGACAATATACTAAATCAGAAACTTGCTAAACGAGTACTTGCCAAATTTGGAATGGAAGCAGAAATAGCGGAAAATGGACGCATTGGTATTGAAAAATTGAAACAAGGAAAATTTGATTTGATTTTAATGGATTTGCAAATGCCTGAAATGGATGGGTATCAGACTGTTCTGGTAATCAGAAAAGAGTTGAATCTTCAACTTCCAATTATTGCAATGACAGCGCATTCTATGGTTGGTGAAAAAGAAAAATGCCTTGAAATGGGCATGAACGATTATGTAGGCAAGCCATTTTCACAAGAAGAGCTATACAATAAAATATGTGCGAATCTTCCGGAAGATCTATTTATTGCATGCGATGAAAAAACAGCGGATAAGGAAATGGTGTCACCGGTTAATATTCAGGAGGTAGACCTAAATGTATTAAAGGATTTTTCTGGTGGCAGCAAAGAATTTGAAATAGAATTAATCGACCTTTTCCTTGATCAGGTTCCAAAAGAAATGACAGTATTAGAAAAAGCCTTTAAGGATTCGGAGGTTGGTCAGATAAAAAGTGTTGCGCATAAACTGAAATCATCCATGGCCGTTGTTGGACTAGCAAGTTTAAATGAGCAGCTGAGTTTCATTGAAAAAAATGTAGAAACAGCGGAGATGAGAAAAATGTCTTTTGAGAAATTTGTAACAGTTAAAAGCATACTCGAAAGAAATTATGCGATCCTCCAAAAATTCAAAGAAGAGTAAATTTTAAATTAATTTAAAAGGGGACAATTGGCATGAGATGCAATAGCAAAGAAATGTCTAAACAGCCACTCCAGGTACCCTTAAAAAGTTATAAACCGTTAAAATGTTAAAAAAGCGAAGCTGTTAATCTTTTTAACCTGTTCCAAATGTGTTATTTTTGATTAACGAACAGTATTTAAATTAGTTGGCAGTATGAGCAAGAAGTCGAAATATGAACACGAATTAATAATAGAACAAACAGTTCTATATCCAACCTATTTAAATAAGGAGCATCTTTTAAAATTCACCTTTTTGATCCTCGATAATATTGAACAATTCCACAAAGAAAATATTGAGGTCCAAATTCGAAACTGTTTTGACCATAAAGCGATAGAATGGCAGGTTAAGACATTTTATTACGATAAGGGATTTTGTCTTGATAAGACCTATACATTTTTTCTGATGCCAGATTGGAGCGTTCAATTTATCCATGAGCATTCCTATACAGAGCATTCTATATGCAAAAAAATAATTCTCACAGAACAGCAAAATAAATTGTTGTATGAAGCAATGGAAACCTTTTTAAATTATCTGGCCCATTATTATCAAATGACAGGAAGAGAGGGAATGACGAATCGTTATCTGGGTACAGCCAATTGGAGGGTAATTTATGCAAAAAGCATGAAAGAGGAGCAGGTAAAAACCTCGGAAAACCGTATTCAGGAATATTTAAGGTTGATCACCAAGCCGCTGAGCCATCCAAAAAAGTAATAAAAATAAAAAGAGAGCATTCGCTCTCTTTTTAGTGCCTAACAAAAAAATGTCCGGGTCTTGTTCTATTAATTTTTAGTTCTCTATCTAACACTAAATAATAATTAAGCCATAGATTCCGGTATTCACGGATCAAATGTAGTTAATATTTGAATGTTGAGACGAATCGCCTTCACCACTTTTTAAACGGTTGGGAATTGAAAATAAATGGAGGTTAAAATGATTTAAGCGGCAAAGCAAACATTTTATTTGGATTTTCGTTCTATAGGTGCATCTTATATCACCTACTCAGATGAAAAGAAAGATTTACACTCCCATCCTATTTTTATCCCTGTTTCATATATCAATTGATGCAAAATCACAAGAAGATAATTTAATACCTAATCCCGGTTTTGAGGAATATAACTATTTACCAAGTAGAGACAAGGAAGGCCTCTCTTGTGCTGCTATATGGAAAAACCCCGTTTTGAGCGGAGTCGGAGATTATTATCATGCAGAATCAAAAACGAAGAAGTATAAGACCGGCAGAAATGTATTAGGCAAACAGCAGCCGCACTCAGGGAAAGCATTTGCTGGAATATGTGTCAGTAAAAAATTCAGGGAGTATTTACAAATTCAATTATTAAGACCCCTTGAAAAAGATAAAGAATATAGAATAAGTGTTTTCATAAGTTGTGCTGATAAAATGTGGTTAAGTAGATTGGATGAGTTCGGAATTATCTTTTCAAAAAAATTGCTCACAATTAATGGAAACGATTATCTGGTTGACCCGCCAGCTGTAATATTTAGAAACGAAAACAAATACAGAAATAAAAAGGACTGGATAGAGCTCTCTTCTATTTACAAAGCAACAGGTTATGAAAAAGTAATAACATTTGGATCCTTTTTGTATAGAGAAAAAATAGTTGTTGAAACAAAAGAACATGGAACAATCATGGGACTAACAAAATATGCCCACTATTATATCGATGATATGTCCCTTATACCACTTGATGACGATTTTCCTATACAAGCCGGCATAACTCAAAAGGAGCAACCGGCAACAAGTGTAACCGATTTTGTTCCCGGTAAGGTGTATATTTTTAACGCGATTCAATTTGAAACAGGCAAATCAGAATTATTACCGGAGGCTTATCCTGAGTTAAATAAATTAATTTTCTATTTGAAGAAAAATCCGTCTGCAAAGATCCTAATTACAGGGCATACAGATAATGAGGGGAATTCAACAGATAATATGAAATTATCATACGATCGTGCAAAAGCAATTATGCTTTATTTGATATCAAATGAGATAGATGAAAAAATGATTTCCATCGAAGGTAAGGGCGATCAATTCCCAATTGATTCTAATGCTTCTGAAGAAGGCAGAGAGAAGAACAGAAGAGTAGAAATCTCTTTCTTTTAAGTTTCATCCTAAAATCGTTATCCTTATACCGCACCTCTTTAACTAGTTGTTAACCTATGTTTATTCTTTAAATACCCTAATTGCATTGAGGTTAAGCAGTTATGCAAGAGAGGAGAAATTAAACCTTTTGATCTATTTACCGTATAAACAATAATGTTTGCTTTATCCTCAGTTGTAAATATTTGCTAAAAAATACGTAAAAAATAAATGTCAACTAGTTTCGTATCTCTATTAAACAAAGAAGAACAAGCAATTATCAACAAAAAATTAGTCATAAAATGGTACCTGCTTTTTTGTATACTTTTTTTTGCAGTCACTTCCCGTGCTACGATTTATTATTCGTATCAAAGCGGAAACTGGACAACAGCAAATACCTGGACAACTGACCCTGCTGGAACAACCTTATTAGGACCAGCAGTTCCAACCAATAATGACCAAATAGTGATTCTTGCCGGTAGAACTGTTTCACTTGCAGCCAATGTAGCGACAACAGGACATAGTATCAATATTAACAGTGGAGGGATATTGGATTTATCAACATTTACGGTAACTACTATAACTTTACTGGAAGGAGAAGGAGGAACGCTTCGAATCGGGGCATCCTATTTTCCAGCTGTAACAACGAATACATTTATTACGGCAACTGGAGGAACGGTTGAATACTATAATTTTGGAGCGCCTACTACTTTGCCAACATCACCTACTACGTACTATCACCTTTCTTTATCCAATTCAACATCTTCAAATTATACCATGACGCTGGGCTCGAATTTAACCGTGCTTGGAAATTTTACGGTATCTGTAACAAGTTCAGGTACACTCACATTTGCGATCGGAGATGATATAGCAACGGTTCGTACACTTGCATTTACGGGTAGTGTAACTATTGGTGCTTCCTGTACCTTGTTAGTTACATCAGCATCTTTAGCATTGCATGCCATCACCATGTCAGGAAATTTTACCATTAATGGAACGGTTGATTTAACCAACAACTCGGATTATGCTTTAAATACATTAGGTGCAGCTTCTCTTACATTTACAGGACTTAGTGATAACACCGTAAGTATTAATAATGTAAATACCAGTTTTTATAGTTTTATTGTAAATAAAGGGGTTGACCAAACTTTTACGTTAAGTGTTACGGCATCCGTTGCCACATCACCATTTGATGGTAGGAATGGAAATAACATGGTTACCTTAACAAAAGGAACCTTGAGACTTGGTACAAACATTACTGTTCCTCAATTAAATACTTCTGGAAATAACTATGACTTAAGTACTAGTCAGGATGTGAACGCAGGCCTTTGGATAGATGGTGCAACAGTTACACTTGGTGGTTCTGCACTTGTTGTTTATGGAAAATTTAGAATTACATCTGGAACTTTTACAGTGAACAATGGACAATCAGCAATTGTAACACGTGGTCCTGCAGAAATTCAAATTGAAGGTGGAACAGTAAATATGTATACGTTTCGTGTATCTTCAGCGGTGTTAGGTACAGGTACCTATACACAAACGGGTGGTACCGTCAATATTAGCGGAACAAGTGTATCATCTGGTTATCCTGCATTTTGTTGGCCATACCCGGAAACAACATTTATTATGACGGGTGGAACAATGAATATTTCTAATCCAGGTGCAAATGCTTCTGCTGTAGGTGGTGGAATCATGATTGGTTCTTCATCCTATAATGTTACCGGTGGTACCATAAACATTACAATTCCAAGTTCAGCAGTAAATTTTAATATCAACTCCACCGCACCTTTTTGGGATGTAAACATTCAACAACTTGGAGCAGGAGCCGGAAACGTAGTGATAGCTGATCAACCAAACACTACAGGTAATGGGGTAAGTGACCCTGTATTAGCAAAACCATTGGTTGTATTACATGATTTAACACTTATTACAGGAAATACAATTGCATTGGATGCGACTCCGAATATTGATCAGAATGTGACAGTGGGTGGAAATTTTAATATTCAGTCGGGAACGAGTTATACACCTGGAACAAACGTGACCACGTTCAATGGAAGCGGCAGTAAAACATTTACCAATAACGGTACAATTACAACAGGATTAAATTATTTAACTATAAATAAGCCAAGTGGAACATTAACACTTGCGGGATCTGTAACAACCACTTCTGTATTAGCTGATTTGACAATCACTGCCGGAACACTTGCAGATGCAGGGAACACCATCGATGTAAAAGGAAATGTTTCCAATTCGGGTACACATTCCGGAGTTGGTA
>C688J18823_10000898_pt1 | contig 17873 bp, 13 predicted proteins | sample HopSoiMetagenom1_FD_18823 | JGI IMG/M metagenome (IMG submission 18823) | reverse complement strand
GCTCATAAACAAAACCATGACCAAATCAGATTAGTGCAATCGCCGAGCCATATTCGTTCCTTCGTATTGTATACAAAGTGTGGCTTTATCCTTCGTGAGCCTTTGTTTTTGATGTAAGGGCAGCCATTAAAAAGTGGTAATAACATAGACAATCGCAGTGTACGCCTAGTTCTTGATGATAACGATGTTTCTGTGTGTAACGAGCTTTGCAAGTCTGTAAATAGATTTTCAAGGGAAATGGAATTACGTCAAGCAAAAGACCGAGGCGTTGCCACTATGATAGAACGAGATGGTGTCGTTACAGGCTACGCAGCAGGTATAGGTATATTCGGCCATGCAGTTGCAAAATCAAATGGGGAGCTGAAGGCATTGATTGCCAGTGCATCTACAATTCTTGGCCTCGGTTTCTTTGCACCTGCTAAAAACTATGAAGTAATTAGTTGGTTGCTTGAGAATGGCTTTCAAATTGGTTGGCCTGCGAATCTTATGACTATTGGTCCCTACCAAGAACCACTAATGCCTTTTCTTCCATCTCTAGCATATTGAGATCTAGGGAATACTTGAACATAAACTCCAGATTCTCCTCCAATATCATTCATCTTTCTGAATTTAAACAATCAAATCAAATATCTTGCATAGTAGTGACACATGCCTTACTTGAAATGGAAGCTTCTTCTAATGGAGATATGCTCCAAAATATGTAACTGGATGTAATGATCAGGATCGCTATCCCCAGCAGCCAAGATGGTATTGCAAGTATGTACTAAGACACTAAGTTTAGACAAAGATTGTGAAGCTTTATCTAATAGGTAACTATTATATATTTCGTTAGATATATCTAGTTAATACATAGACCAATAGTTTGGTACCCATAGAAGTAATCGTTATAATAATAATGATCTTTTATGAATAGAATAAAAGATATCAGTACAAGTTCCTAGTATTTGTTCTAGTGACTATCGCGAATCATTGTGTGCCTATAGGTTGTAATACGCTGCTAGTTCATTTGGAGTGATAATCATTACATCATGACCCATTCTCAATTCATGATAATCCATATTCCTTCTCTGTGTCTTGATTCTATTTATCATGAAATCACCAAAATCATTGCTCGAGTTTCCAGTTTTAATTTACAAGATTTTATTGAATATATTTTGAAAAATAATGTGTTATTCATTCAGTTTCTGTGAACATTTTTTCTTCAGTACAGGTCAAAACAGTATTCAAAACACCAGTTGGAGTGAGCCATTTGGCCTAATTGCTGGAGTTTATATTCTTTAATACAACAACACACATAGTCACGCACTAATTACCTGTTGTAAGTACACATCTAAACCTAGCTTTACCACTCATCATTAACTCAAAGGCTTCTGGTGCCTGCTCAAGTGGAAACACTTGATTTATTGACCTTACGTCTGACTGAAGGCTAAAGGAGAGTGTATCTTGTGAATCGATAGAAGTACCACTGGGCCAACCTATAATCGATCTACGCCCACCTATCATTAGATTTGGAGACACTTCAATGCTTTCATCAGAAGCACCTATGACTATAAGTTTTCCATTGACAGATAAACCACCCAATACTTCACTCATTGCTTTTCCACTTGGGGCTGTTGCAAGGATGACTTTGACACCATCTGCTCCTTCTATTACTACACCGTTTTGACTACTATTGCCAAACTTGACAAGTTCTTCAACAACATCTTGAGACTGACTATCAACGTAATAAATTGCACCAAGCTTTCTTACCATCTCCTCCTTATCCTTTCCTCGTCCGATCGCAACGGTCCTAAAACCCATCTTGGCTGCAAACTGAATTCCCAGATGACCAAGTCCACCTATTCCAAGGATAGCAACTGCATCGCCTATTCGTGCACCGCTATTTCTAAGAGCATTATATGTAGTAATACCAGCACACATAAGTGGTGCGGCTTCTACGGCTGAAAGATGCTCTGGGATTAAGGCTAAAGCTGAAGAAGGAGCAATCATATAATCTGCGTAGCCGCCATCATATGAAATCCCAGGCACTTGAGCATACTTACAAGTAATAAAATCCCCACGTCTACAGGATTCACAGTGGCCACAATGACCCCCATACCAGCCAACAGCGACTCTCTGTCCGGACTTCCATTCAGAGACTACATCCCCTCCTACTTCATCTATAACACCTGCTACTTCGTGTCCTGGAGCCCTCGGATATTTGATTCCTGGAAATAATCCTTGCTTTGTGATATTATCACTGTGACAGATGCCGCAGGCTTGGACTTTGATACGCACTTCCATAGGACCAGGCTTTGGAACCTCTCGTTCCACAATTTCAAAAGGCCCGTTAGCTTTAGAAACTTGGACTAAACGCATATACATTGTTCTTTTCTACCATAAGCTGCATACGTATAATACTATAATAATACACAGGTGAGATAAAGTAAACTGAGCTACTCGATGGTAAGTTGGCCCTGAATACTACCTTACTTGGATAGTCAGTGAAAGTAAATAGGAGTTGAATCGGGGTATGAGTATGAGTAATATGCTATGCATTCAGGGTTAATGAGGTATTATCATAGATGCTATCTATACATCATGTATTAGTTGCTGTTCACTTCAATCTTTCCATTGTATCATCATGATATCACCTTGAGTTTCACTAGCTGAGTAGGTGAAAAGCTGGGGCAGTCAAGTAATAAGTAGCATAATACGATCATGTCTCGCCTCCTTTAGATGATGTCCTAGTAGTTATTTAATTTAGAATCTGTGATTTCATAACTATTGCAGTAGTATAGAGAATAAGCTGGCCAGAAGAAAGGTGCGTTATGCCGAATATGACTTTGAACATGATCCCGATGACAGCGGCAGTAACTTCATGTCTCACTTTCTTTTCCTCGTCATCTTCTAGTTCGGACGTTGCTGCTCGTCGGGTTTTTGCTCATTGTCTTTTCCCATATCTTTCGCCGGGGAATTTACTCATTTGAGCAATCATTCGAGTATGTCCCTTGGTTTATTCTTGCTTTTGTAGGTACTCGCGGTGGCAGTCATTTATCTCTTATTTTATAGTTCGCCGGTTTTGCCAGCGAGGATCTCATAACGCAGTCATAAAGACTGGAAAAGGTCAAAATTGTTCCGCGACATTCTCTTGGGGCTATATACAGCTGATGTATAATGTATCATACTATAGTAACTTGTCAGTTATTGATACATGGGAACTGACTGTCCATTTCCTCTTCTGCAATAGTTTAGCTACTCTGAAACCGACCAAGACTAGATGTATTATGCTACGATGCAACACCTGTGGCGCTTTGGTGTTCGTCAATGGAATTATATCACAGCAGAGAATCCAGAAACTGCGAGATTTTATATTTACACCTATACGTTGATCTAATGTGAGGTAAAGATGATAGCGTAGTTAATGCTTTGCTCAAGCGGCATTGTATCGCAGTTCTTTGACCAGTAGTATTCTGCAGTTTACTTGCTGGTTTAGACAATCGTGGCATAGATTTCGATCAATTACCGACTATTATAAACTTGAATATAGTGTACGAATTAGACTACCTTTTGTACTAGCATTATTGTATCACACTGTATACCTACTATTTAAAAAATATCTAGTGATAGTATAATTGCCATATGTTTATGGTGGAACGGTGGTAGAATGGTGGATAGGTAGGTAAGATCTGTTCTCCTGATTCGGCTTAGTCTGGTGCAAAAGTAAAATAATATGCCCTTGAATTTGGCTCGCTCATTCGATCGTTCATGTACCAGACAAGGCCCAACCAAACTAAACCAAAACTAGAACATTCGGTCCTTCGTTTCACTCTGACTCCGTTATATAAGTTAGTTAATTGGTCTAATATGTTCTAGCCAACAAATTACATATGTGATGTGTCTCTATCGTTGACTCTAGCATTATCTAATATTTCCCATTAGGGGTATCTTGCAAGTGCCGGCGTGGATCGAATACAGTCTACCGAAATACAATATCTGAATAATAAAAATTCTTATTAAATACCTAATTATGGTATTATATGTGATTTGAAATTATAATTTCTCATGGAATATTCGAGTCGTTGCTATTAGGCTTTATAGCGTCCAGTCCTTTACTAATTGATTGTATAGCAACGCACTTCGCGAACCTGTCACAAAAATTGATAACCACGATAATGGCTTTTGAAGTAGCGTATTAATCGCAACGTTAACTTTTTCAATCCTAGTAGAGGCCTTTAACGTTACTCACACACTAACGGCAACGGCAACTGGATTCATCTTGGGAGGTGTTTCATACAGCATAGCAAATCTAATTCTAGAGAGGAAGTCAAAACCTAAGAAGTCAAAAAATGCTTGCTTCGTAGAGTTTGGAGTATAACGAAAATTCTTATCTAGCATAAGCAACCAGGCAATAGTTTCACTATTACTAAAGATGGTAGTTTGCTTATGATGAAGGACGCTATACAGAACAATTGGTTACACAGCTTACCTAAATCTAAAAGCATAACTCAATCCATAATAAACCTAACTTTTCGAACTGTGTAAACCATCATAGCGGGCCTTAAAAACAGCTCATTTTATTTCAATTTCTCTGCTGATAGTAGCAGACTAGTCAATACGTGATGCTGTATTATTAAAACCTATTTATTGCAATTGGTAAACTGAACGCAAACGTAGCTCCTCTCTCATCCTTATTATTTTCAGCCCATATATTTCCATCATGAGCCTCTACAATACTTTTTGATATGAATAATCCTAAACCTGTTCCTGAAAAGGATTTTGAAGCAAATTTGGAAAATAATCTTGGAAAAAGCTCCGAATCTATGCCTATTCCGGTGTCTTTTATGCTAACTAGCATGAGATTATCATTTCTTTCTGAAGTTATACATATTCTTCCCTGTTCGGTGAACTTGAGAGCATTACATAGAAGATTAGATATAACCTGCGATATTCTTCCCCTATCTGCTTTTATTATGATATCTTTGGGTTCATATGATAATTTTACATCCTTCCAGTTATTCATCGTCACATCATTTATACAGTGTACGATTATATCCTTAATGTTAAATTTCTCTTTGTCCAGTTTTAGAGTATGGCTTTCGATTCTAGTGACATCTAATATATCACTAGTAAGTCTTTGAAGTCTAACAGCATTTCTTGATATCGCCCGCATGAATTCATCAGATTTGTCGGGGTAGTTTTGTAGCAATTGGGAATATCCCAGTATGGCCTGAGTTGGAGTTCTCATTTCATGACTTGCTATATTTATAAACTCTTTTTGCATCTTATCATTAACTTTTAATTGTTCGTTTGCTGATTCGAGTTCTCTTGTTCTCTTTTTTACTTCCTTATCGAGGTTAGTATTCCATTTAATTAGAAAGACTACTAACACAGCGACTGTAATAGTAACGCCTGCAAGCAGGGGGTGAATATCTCAATCATATGCATAGAGATAACATTGTCTATCTGTGAAAAGATTGTTGACGTAGGGGTAACTACAAATCCATAATACTTTGGTTTTGATCCAACCATAATGGGATACCCAGTGTTAAGTCTCTCGCCATTTCTAAATTCATAAGTACCTGAATATGGCTTTCCTGATAATACTGTACTTATTATATTATTAAGAATCAGGTTATGTCCTGTAGCTTGTTGTGTATGGTTACCATAAAATGATGTACCAATAAATGACTTTACAGGATGAATTAATTGAATTGCGTTTCTGTCTAAAACTGCTAGATACTGCGACTTGATATCATAGATGTTCCCATAATGTTTAAACAAAGGAACAGTAGGTAACAAGGCTGCTACCAAACCCAAATATTTTCCAGTATTTTCATCTACAATGGGAAAAGTAATAGCAATTCTATATACGCCATCTCTTCCTAGAAAACCATTAGAAAATACTGGTGCTAGAGTGTCTTTTGTTTCTCTTGCCCATTGCATAGACGATAGGTTAATGGCACCTACAAATTCTGGTATGTATTTAGCAGCTGTATTAGATCTTACTAGATTGTTTCTATCCAAAACTAAAAGCCTGTCTACCGGAGCGGTTGAGTTTATCCGATGTAATGCTTTTTGCAGTACTTCTTCTGTTTTATTTCCTGATAGGTTTCCATGTTGCAACGTATCTGAATTAGCCAAGAGCTCTAGTCTTGACATTATCAAATCTAAATCTGATCCAATGTGACGAGACAGGGCTCCTACCGATTCTATCTGCCGATCCTTTTGCTGTTCAAATAGACTTTTTCTGATATTCGTCTCAGTATTGTTCAGTATATAAAAGAATACAGCATATGATACTGCGATAACCAATATTATAGAGATAATGGTAATTTTTGTCGTATTTGAAAAAAGGATTTTTCTAGCTTGATTTAGTTTGTTCATTTTTATTGCTAGGCATTTGGAATATCATATCTCGCTATACTTATACTCTAGGTAATTTGTACGAACATAATAGCAAAACAACGCAAGATTTAACAGTAATTTATCACAGGGAAGATCAATCACATTATATAGCTACATCTATAAAACAATTAATTATTTCTCAACACCGTTACAATTGATTAGATAGAGAATTTCAAGTCCAATGTATATCTAATACATTTAGAAATGATTTGTTAAGGTCTTCTATATCATATTTATAGTCATAATCCTATCTGAAGCAGTACTTTGTTTGTCTCAATAACTAAGATGAATGTATTTGAAAGAAGAGTGATATAAAAAAATAATAATTACAGCTGCTGAAGTATTGATTAAACTTGGATTAGCCGGTATCCAATTACTGTCACTATTTGATTTAAAATCTTCAGCCTATGACTACAGGAGGGATATTACCGTTTGTTATTAATTTATTAATTTATCAATAGTTACCTGATTATGCTTAATACTTTTAACTGGTTATATATATGAGGCGCTGGTTGTTTTGTTAAATGAGCATATTTATCTTTCTCTTTTCTTTCTTGCTCTGTACTTTGCTCAATTTATCGCAAATTTACTTATTTCATCACCTCTGGTCGGTAAATAATTAAGAAACTAATAATCATATGAAATATTGAATAATTGAATATTGTTAAATGAGCATTTGACCCCCCCTGTTTATGGAGTTAAAGTGATAAATACAGATGAAAACCTGGCTGCAAACGATCTTGGATCCTGTTAAAAGATTATTGCTTTTTGAATTACGATGTACTACTGTAAACCTTATACATTCTTCCTGTTTTTTCATTTAGATAACTCCAAATATTAGGACTGACATCTAATTCTTCAAAAGTCGACCTTTGCTTTTCATCTAATATATTATATGCTGCTTGGCCTATGGTAATACCATTAGGCTTTGCCAGATTTGTCATTTTTGCTGCTACATTAATTGTATGTCCTAATATGTCATAATGTGGCTCTTTAAACATTATTTGTTTTCCTTCTACTTCTTTTCCTTCTGCTGTGTGTATATCCCATCCATATTGTATTATTGCAACTTCTCCGATGTCTATTCCTATACGCACACTTATATCTGAGTAATCGAACTGATTGAGAATTGGATTTATACCCTCCTTGACTACTTTGATCATAGATCTCGCACAATTAATCGCATTTATACAGGGCAAATAGTAATATTCTGACAATTTGTTCTTTTCTTGATTCTGGGAACTACGACCATTGTTTACATCTTCTTCATCATTGTATCTATAATTACTATCAGAACCATTTTTGGCTAGGTTTGTCATAAAAAATGCTAAAACTGCATCGCCTATGTACTTCAAGACATATCCACCATACAATTCTATCATAATAGACATCTCTTGACTAAATGTTTGAATTATAGTTGTAAGCCTTTCAAGTGGCAGTGTCATTGATAATTGAGTAGAACCGACAAGGTCAATATGTAAGATTACAAAGGTAACCTTTGATTTAGAAAACTGATTTAATATTTTGTTTGTTCCTTCAATAGAGATATTAAACTCTGGTCCCGATCTTAATGCCTTCCACATTCTGGTTTGCGCATTTCTGATAGCCAAATCAATGTTAACTACGGCGTCAAGATAAAATGAACTACCCATAGAAGGAGAAGCATCTAATATTTTCTGTTTCATTTCCAATTCCTTCTTCTTTTCTTCATCTTCTTTTATGATCTTGTTAGCTTCTTCTTGGCTAATATCTAACTGATAGGCAATGACATCAGGTTCAATACCTGAATTGTACAAATTCAGTATTATCTGTCGTTGTTCCTTAAGTTTAGAAGGACTGATAGAATAGATTTTGCTATTGTTATCGTCTCGTTTCTGTTTGGTCATAATGTAATTTCAATCTCATCTTCAAATATTCTTAGTACAGTGTATAACTTTTTGTGTATGTTATGAGTTGTACTTCCAGACATGGGTGACATTAGCATACACACATATGGTTATATTCTTGTGCAAATTGGATTTAGGAAGATATCTGATATTATAGCCACAGATCTACAGAAATCGAAATCTATCTCTGGATCTTAAGCCGGCGAATAGACTACTAATATTGTTTAAAGTCCACCAATTAAGATATACTGTGTAAGCAGAGCAAGGATTGACTCCTTCTACAGACAAAATGAATTAGAAACTGCATTAGTCGAAAGTTATAACGATTTTTTAACAGATTATATGCAATATAGGAAATAGCCAGAAAAGAGAAGCGTTCTGCGTACAAAAGTAAAATTTGTTATACTACTTTGAATGTACTTTTACCTATTGTCAATGAACAGTCAATTGTTGCAGGATAAGTTTGGTATATGACACAGGATTGCGCCGCGAGCACTAATGGTTAGTCTGTATGCGCACTAGCTCTTGGCTCAGTCTCGATTATAGCAATACTACTAACTGCTACAATCGCCACAGCTATTATGAGTAGCCTAAGCCTTTCATGGTTTATTCCTTTTTCCATAATAATTATTTAGTTAGAGGTATTGATATGTTGTAGTAGATCCTAGTTGTAATTTGTAAAATCTTGCTATGATATGAAATGAGTAAATATGATTGAGGTACATTATGCAATACTTTTTACTATAACTAAATAATCCTACAGTAAACTCATGTCTCCTGAGAGTTCCTGGGATCTGGGACCATCAATTCAAAATGCGCACAGGAAATTAAAATAGTACAACTATGGGATGGTCAAAGACCTGCAATAAACTACCTGTTGCGCGATTTTACGAGGTGGCTCATTAATGAAAAGTTAATGCAGAGGCTAGTAGGTAGTAGAAAGGGGAAGCCCACAAATTCAACTATAATCTCATGGATAGAAAAACTATTACAAACTCAAATAGATGATCACAGAAAATTTGTTGTATGGCGCATATTAGTACCTTATCCTATATTAGAAAGTGTTCCACTGATGAAGCATCCAATATTATCAGGGGATGGCTAGACTGATGTTGTAGTCTAAGACAACTAGGTTCAGGCCTAACTACATTATTAAACGAATATTAATTCTGCAATTAGGAATGGCTATCTACCGATAAGTCTGGAGAATCTAAAGGTAGAAACTAAATATTTGTTCAATATATTAACTACATCTTAAGTAGAACTAACTCACATATTCGTAATCTAACTCAGACTATATTAGATCCGGTATAAGTATTTTGCAAAAAGGTATTTCTAATTTTGTTGTGCGGCACGCACAAGATATATGACTATGTAATACTCATATTCGCAGTCATAACGCAGTATCCAATTTGTAGAGATGAATAGCAGAACAAAAATAAAAAAAGGCTAATTGACTCAGCTTAACTTATAGTCATTGTTAGTTTTCAAGACCTGGTGGACAACCATTTTTATTGCCATTATATGGTTTTCCATTAGGAAGCGGTAGCGCGCAATGATGATGGTGGGGAGGATCGGCCTGCACATTAGAGATCAAGGTAGTAATCAATGCCATTGCGACGCCAATAACTGCGAATAGCCCTATCGCAGCTACCAGTCCAACTTTTTGTTATTTGTTGTCTCATAGGAGACGTTCCAGATGGTATTTTTATTAAACATTTTATAGCCGAATTAGCTATTTTTGATTATTTCAAAGTTTCAGAAAAATTCCCACAACCTAGGTCTAACCCTTGTTCGTTTCAAAAACTGAAGGTTTTGATGACAATTTTCCTTGTAGAAAAACAAATGTAAATTACAACATATACAAAAATGGCAGAATCTATTTGTCGGTCATCGTAACAAGGGGTAGATATCTTAACTTTACAGAGCCTTAAAAGTCATGGCAGCAGATTTACTTGCTTACAGACTTTTCAATAGCTAATCCAAGGGGGATAACGGTGCTGGCATTTATTTTCATCGTGAGTTCTACATTGAATTCGAACATTGCTTACCGTGTCCGTATTATGTCTATTTAATACTAAAACAAGTGTAGAAAGATTCAATTCTTCGAATAGGCTAGTCTTGTGGACGGTCTCTTCCTTTGAAAAACCGTCATATGCCGTGGAAGAGGATGTTCAATGCTTTCGCTGTATCGGCTTAATAGGACCGATCCAAAGTAGTAAGGTTATATAGAGTTATATAATATGGGGTCTAAAATTGAGAGATACAAGATAATGTTACTTACACCAGCTAAGAACCAGTCTCCTTACCCGATTTTAGATAATGTGGTTAGTTCATTTCGTCATTCTTATAGTAACAATGCTGATCGTCATCAGCAGCAATATCTTTCCGAGTCTTCATTTCTTACCGATCCTAATTACCTACAAAATCAGGGATCGCGTTTAGATACCATCATAGAAACAGAAACAAAAGAACAACCAAAATCTCCATTTATTAAAAGGATACTTCTTGTAGATGATGATGATCCTGATATTACGTTAACTTTCAAAGCAGGTTTAGATGGTCATTATTATGGCGACGGTGACAAGAAGAAAAAATTTGAAGTATACGCATATAACGATCCTTTATTAGTGTTAAAAGAATTCAAACTACATTATTACGGTCTTCTTTTAACTGATATTTATATGCCAAACATGAATAGCTTTCAGCCATGTGAAAAGATATTAGAATTAGATGTTAACATGAGAGTATGTTTTATGTCTGCATTAGAAGTAAATATTCGAGCACTAAGAGATGTATATCGTAATGTAGGCTTTGGATGTTTTATTGAAAAGCCAGTGTCGATAAAATATTTAATTGAAATATTAGCAACAGAGTTGGATTAGTTGATAGGGTAACTATTTGCATAATATTTTGATTCAAAGGGATGTTAGGGAATTTAAGGATCTAATTCGTGAGCTACGTCAAATTTCTATAGAACACCACGTTGTAAAGAATACTTGGTCTATCTAGATTTTAGAATTTTATTGATTGAAATCTGGTTAGCTCCAATAAATAAACAATATTTATTATTAATCAAGATAACTGTCTACCAGAATAAAAACATGAACCATTAATAATTCATCTATATGTTTGAACATTCAATCGATCCAGCTTTAGAGTTTGTTATAACTCTATCTCCACCTGAGACAGCTTGGCATTATATATATCATATATGACAGCCGACAAGACCATAAAAGATTGCATGTATAGTCCAGCGATTTAATGAATTCAGTATGGAGGATCAAATCTGGAAAAAGAAAGTAAAAAATCAATGGTAAATGAAAATGTCAAAGAGAATCACTATAGTCGATGATGAGGCTGACATCAATACTGCATTACGTGAGATATTCGAATCAAATGGTTTTACTGTTGATTCATTTGATAATCCTCGCGATGCTTTAGAGAACTTCAAACCACATTTTACGATCTATTAATTCTTGACATAAAGATGCCAGAGATGAATGTTTTTCCTTTTATAGAGAGATTAAAAAACTTGATGAGAAGAGAAGATGAAAGTGTGCATTCTTACAGCTGCAGAAATTAACTATGGAGAATATTCAAATATTCTTTCTTCACTACCAGACAACTGTATAATTCAAAAGCCTATGGCAAATGAAGATCTATTGAAAATTATAAACGAAGTAATGGAATGTGATCATAAATAATATTACCATAAATAATATTACCAAAAAACATAATCCAAAAGATGTCGCTTTATATAGTAATGTAATGGTAAGTCATAGCTAATTAAACTACACATTAAATGATTAGTTTCAAAAAATCTGGTTGACTAGTTTGTCTTGGATTACCAGGTAATGCTTCACCTTCTGTCTCCGAGACTCTAAAGTCATCGTTCCATGTTACTTCTGACAAATCCAACATTTTCCGGAATGTGTTAACAGTTGCTGGACCAAGTCCAGCATAATGATTATTTGCTGCTACTATTGCTAGGTTAATTATCTCCTGTTCTTCTTCTCTATCTCTTTTCAGAAATCTAGCCCATTTTTTCATCTCTGCAACTCTATCTTTCGGTATTTTGCCAAAATCTATTATGCTGGCTTTGGATCAAAGACTGCCTATATGTTCAGAAAGATAATTGGTTTTCCTTCAATAGATTGACAAGAAGTTAAGAGGAAATATGATAGGCTAGTTCGAACAGATAATACTACTACCATTCCCACAGGGCAAAGATTATTTTCTGATTATCTGTACACAATTAAATGACCTTTCCATTCCCTATACGTCGAAACGATCCTTTAATTGAGATTCCTTTACTTCCTGCTGCCAATTATGAATCAGAGTAACTTCAACTGTTTTTACTTCTTGGCTAACAGACGACTTCCGATTGTTTAACACAAATGCATATGCATCGCTTATAATAGGCCTAAAGACATCATTAATTTTTAGTCCACTTCTGTCATAATATGGTTTAATTTTAGAACTTCTAATATCATTATTTTCTTTCCATCCTGGGATGTCTTTTCTACTAACAATTAGAACCTGTATTTCATCATAAGGATTCTTTACCTCTATGTCAAAGGCAAGTCTATAATCAAACATGAGTACGAGATTTACACCAAAATATAATACTTCATAGCCATGGGAATTTCCGGCAGGTATGTTAAATTCATTGATGTTTCTCACAACATGTGGAAGGACTTTCATTCTCACATAAAGAATCAAGTTAATGGTTAATTTGATTGTCTTGGTAGCTCATGATAGAGCATCGAGAAAACTTTAGCCCTTTTATGACTGGGTACATTTCAAAGGTTGCATCAATGATGCTGAAGTAACAATTACTGTTAAATCCGCTTACATACAAGATTGAATGGAAGACCATCCTTATCTTATCGAGTACATTCCAACTCCTTTTTAATTTGACTGAGCTTTCTGTGAACCATTCGACGCCGTAAAAGTGATCTATGCTTAATTCATTTTTTATTGCTGCTTGTTCACCATTTCGAGTGAAAATAAATAAAAGATATTATTAACTACTAATCATGCAGGAAAGGATCTCATTATTATGATTTTGAATAATAAAGTACGGCAAGCCTTGACAGCAGGCAATCTCGCTCATCTTGTGACTCTAAATAAAGATGGCAGTCCTCAAGTCTCTATCGTCTGGGTTGGTCTTGAGGGTGATGAAATTGTCTGTGCTCATCTGAATCTCTACAAAAAATTGAAGAATATTCAGCGCGATGCTCGGGTCGCACTCTCAATGCTGACTGGTGGGAAGACTAATGAACTAGATAATTATCTCGTGATCAATGGTCGTGCCAGAATTACCGAGGGTGGTGCACCCGAATTAGCAAACCGACTAGCCCAGATATATATCTCCCCAGGCAGAAAGTACGTTCCTGATGAAGCACCAGGGGGATATATTACCCACATTACTGTTGAACATATTCACGGCATCGGACCATGGGATGAGTGATTTAGACCTGTTTGACTAGCGCGACTAATCGGAATAGAAAAATCTTCTAGTCTCTTTAAGACCCTAAATACGCTATATAAAAGCAGTCAACAGAGTAGCACTAAAAAAGTATAGCACAGACAACATATAAATATAGATATGAGTGGCTCAAGATTTTTAAATTCTATTGGTATTGATGAAACATTTAGATATATATTTTGAAGCATAACCAAAAAGTCTGAGGTCTAATTACTGCTTAGTCTAATCAAGTTATATCCCATATTCACGTAAAAATGACTATTACTAATAATGTCTGTTTGAAATAACCAAAATATTGACTTTGGCTAAAACTTAGAGAGGCATTTATATTATGAAAGTAAAAATAGAATCATGAGAAGACAATTAGAGTGTCATCTAAAGGATCAGGACAGCATTACGAATGGCAAATAGTTGATAAGGTAAGAGAAACTCCTGATACATACACATATTCTTTTTCACCCAACTCTGGATCCCAGAGATTTAATTTTAATGTAGGACAATCCGTCACGATTCGCGCATTTCTTAGAAGGCCTTTAGCATCAGGAAAGTTCGAAGAAGGCTTCGTTGAGAGAGCATATTCAATTGCATCATCTCCCACTAGGAATTTGATTGATTTGACAATCAAGGACGAAAAACCATATGGCTATATTAATCCGGTGACCGGAAAGGCTGACGGTTTTGCAGCCTATTTCCTCGAACAGACCAAGATTGGCGACAAGATTGATGTTCGGGTAAATCCAGCAAAAAATCATTTTTTGTGGAAGATTGCGGCTGGACTAGAGAATGATATAGCCTACTGGTCAGGTGCAAACGGAATAGAGTCTGCCAGATGCCTTATTCAATATCTGGAAGATTCAGGGAATCCAGATATTTGTCTTACATTATTCTATAGCAATCCAGCTTTACACGTCATCAAGGAGCAAGATGACAGGTCATATTTGAACGTAATCTATTACAAGTGGTTAGTCGATATGGCAAAGAAAATAGAGGGTCTTAAGGTCATTTTTACGTTCACTAGAGATAATGAAATATTATCATCAGATCATCCCAGAATTATATATAGAAACGGAAGATTCTTTGTAGGTCCAGATGGAACCAAAGAAAAAACTCTTTCAAAATATCATGGAAATATCAATAATACCGATAAAATCTTTAATCCTATATGTGGAAGCAGCGGTTTTATTAATGGCATAGTCAAGTTACCGAATGGGAAGATAGAGAGAGGAAAGGGAATAATGCAAGATCTGATGGATATTGAAGGTGTTAAATCAGAAAACATTGATAAGGAACAGTATTATCTAGAAGTTGTAGGTGTCAAATAAATACGCTATATTTTAGATGAAGTCTTATCTCACATCAAGAGAGTTAATTTTTAGATAAACAAATTCATGCGATTCTTCAGGATGCGATTTCATTCTCGAGTATGGCATGAGATTAAATAACGTAAGATATTGGGAACAAAATTTGAAAATATGTAACTACTGGGCTAGGGTTCAACTGTAATAGTTACATATGAAGGACTGCTGACTGCACCATTATTATTTATTATTAATTGAAATGTTAATGTGGTGGATTCGGTGACTTGCGGCGCTTCAAATGTAGGTTTGATACTATTGTTGTTTGATAATGATACGATATGACCACCTGCTAGCTGTAACCACGAATAATCTATTTTCTTTCCATCCGGATCGTAACTTTTACTCCCGTCTAAAGTAACACGATTCAAAGATTGCGTATTCTTGTCAGAACCAGCATTAGCGACAGGGATACTCCCAGAACTCAATTCCTTTTCTTGATCATCATTCGCATTATTAGTAGTTGTGTAAGTACTTTGCTCTCCATTAATTATTGTCGGAGATGAATTATATGAATTTGCAGTAGACTCTGTGCCTACTACAACCTTTCCGTCAGAAGTATGACATGGGCTAATATTGCAAGGGCTAACTGGACAGGGATTTATTAGACATGGGTCAACAGCTTTATCGCATGGATTTGCACTTACACCATAGCCTGTACAATGTTGTTCAATATGATTCGAATTATCTTGATGTATCTCATTTGAACGGCAAGAATTGATGCTTAGTCCAAAACCTGTACAATGTGCCGCTGACTTGGCGTTGTTTGGATTGATATTATTTGGATGTATGTTGTTTGGATTTATCGTGTTAGGTTTAATATTATGCGGAAGACCGTTGGGAGAATTGAGATGGGGAGGACCAGCCTTACCAGGAGAAGGAGAAGTACCTAAAGAAGACAGACCACCGAATCCAGAATGGCTACCCCCATCTGGTAAAGCAAAGACTCTGGATTTATCAATAAGTGTTGCAGTTGATAACAGGGTTAGAGATACAAATAACAACATTGCAATTTTTTTTAAAGATTTTGAACCGTTTTCAACAAACAGAAAATTTGATGGATCGATATGTTTAGAACAGTCAATTAAGAATTTTTCAATATTAGATTCAGATTTAGCACTTTTTTGCCCATATATATCATTTAAAACTTGTCTTTTAAAAACCAATTGGAATACTAAATTCAAATATATTAAGTACAATTATGATAAAGATGGGTTATGATATATAGACTTTTACAAACAATTTTTAGAGATTAAGATAAGAGTTACTCGCTTGCAAGATTTTTTAAATTCATGATATAAAAATACTAATGCGATAATTATTCTAATACATAGTAATAGCACATAGAAATTCTCTGAAAGCTTTAATGGAAAATCTGGTTGGAAATGATGTGCAGTGGAGACAATTGAGTGGATAGTGATCCAGCATTTATTCATGGCTCGGAGCTCATTCTGGATTTACAGATCATGCAGCTACCGCCATGCGCCTTCCTACCATTTCTGTACAATCCACTAACTCTAATGCTAAATAAGTAATCCAGAAGATAATGCGTGCGCGTGCACTAAAGAATGCGTGTTCCATAAATGAAAATTATTTAGAATAGTGCGCATGGAATTTCATATATGATACTATACTTTGATACCTGGCCTTGTGTTCGTAACTATATTAAGACAAATGAAAGATCTTCACATAATCCATATCGGCAATTAAGAGGAAGTTAGATGTATGCCTACACAGTAATGTCGTATCTAGATGTCTTGCAACTACACACCATACTCATGACAGCGTGTCCGTCCCACATCTGCTAGTCTAACGTTTAAATCTCCATCCAACAATTCTAAGGGATCGTTACCTATGTTTCTTAACATGTATTCTCTTAATGCACTTTTGACCGTATCTATACTATATTCACTTAGTACTGCTTGTCGTATTTCTTCAATGACAAATACATTAGGACGTCGGCCATGCTCACTATTGTCAATACGATTAAGTTCATTATCTCTCCTGCAAAGTTCTTTCATGAACGTTCGGACTATTATCTCGTTCTCTGAAGATTCATTGACAACCATAATACTTGTACTCTTGGTTATGTATAATCTGAATATAAAGATAAGCAGAGAGCTGAACCGAACGGATCGATTACATGGTACAGGCATTATGTATTTATATTTTTATCTTCAGTACCTTCGTATAGTTATTGTTAGACGCATTATATGTCTTGACTATAATCATCACTATATACCTAGATGACCTGTGTCTTAGACTATCATGCTGTTAATACCACTTAACAGATTGTTCGATGTGCTTAGTCAAACCCGATTATATTCTTGATGTGATAAAGGCTCTATAGAGTCTTGACAAATCTTAGTCTTACACTTGAAGTAGTAAAGGTAATTAGTAAGGGAGCGCCACTGAACCAATCAGATAGCACTACAATACCCTGCTGCCAAACTGCGATAAATTCAATGAATGTTATAAGGCGCTCGTTTAATCTAGAAACGGTCCCCCACTGACGGCACTAACGTATCGGGTCTATATGCCCTTCGGTTCAGGCCAATTATCAACACATAATTGGTCTATAGGTTGATTGCAGTCTCCCTGTCGTTAGACGAAAGGTGTCCCTTTCCTATCTGGCCCGATATATTCTGGATGCATAAATTCGCTAGCGTATCTTATACGCGCACTTGACCACTACATCATACGTCCAGCGTCTTGCTAGGTTAATCACACCTAAACCTGAAGTACCTGATT
>C688J18823_10000895_pt1 | contig 17890 bp, 14 predicted proteins | sample HopSoiMetagenom1_FD_18823 | JGI IMG/M metagenome (IMG submission 18823) | reverse complement strand
GCGCTGGCTCGCGCGCAGCGCGGCAAGGCGCGGATGTTCCGGCCATGCATCGTCCTCGCCCGAGCGCTCGGCGAAGACGTTGCCGAAGTGGCGCGCGACCGCCGCGCGGTGCTCTGCGAGCTCGCTGTCGAAGGCGTCCCAGCTCGGCAGGCGCATCATCTGCGCGAGGCGGCCGCGGTCCTCCGCATCGTGCGGAAGCTCATGGCGCTGCGCGTCGTCGAGGTATTGCAGGCCATGCTCGACGCGGCGCAGGAAGATATAGGCGCGCGAGAGCTCGTCGGCCGCGCCGGCTGGCAGCAGGTTCTTCTGCGAGAGCGCCGCGAGTGCCGGCAGCGTCGGCCGCACGGTGAGCGCCGAGTCGCGTCCGCCGCGCACCAGCTGCAGCGCCTGCGCCACGAATTCGATTTCGCGGATGCCGCCGGGGCCGAGCTTGACGTGCTCGGCGAGCTCCCGGCGCTCGACGTCGCGCCGCACTTCGGCGTGCAGCTCGCGCATCGCGGACAGACTCGCGTAGTCGAGGTACTTGCGGAACACGAAAGGCCGCACAATTGCGTCGAGCTCGCGGTGGTGGCTGCCGGTGAGCGCGCGCGCCTTGAGCCAGGCGTATCGCTCCCAGGTGCGCCCCTGCGCCACGAAGTAGTTCTCGAGGAAGTCGAAGCTGCAGACGAGCGGCCCCGAATCGCCATAAGGCCGCAGGCGCATGTCGACGCGAAACACGAAGCCATCCTCGGTCACGTCCGCCAGCAGCCGGATCAGCTGCCGGGCCGGGCGCTCGAGCGCCTGGGCGCGTTCGGGTTCGGGATGCAGGAAGACGAGGTCCACGTCCGACGAGACGTTGAGCTCGCGGCCGCCGAGCTTGCCCATGCCGACCACCACCAGGTCCGTGGCGCCGAGCCACGCGAGCGAGGCGGCGATGGTCGTTTCCGCGAGGTCGCTCATCGCTTCGCAAACTTCCTCGAGCGACGCAGTGCCGGCGAGGTCGCGCGCCATCTCGCGAAGGAGCACGCGCTCGCGCAAATCGCGCAACCGCCGCTTGAACGTCGCCTCGTCTTCGCCCGCAGCCCCGTCCAGCGCGCGCTCCATTTCGGCGCGGCTGAAGGCGCGCGGCGCCGAAAGCTCCGTGGCGAGCGCCGGCCGCGCCGTCAGCCGACGGGCGGCGAAGCGGGAAAGGCGAGCGGGATCAATTGCCTGCGACATTGCGGATTAGAATGCCGTCTGGGGATCGCATTTCCAATATGAAGCGACTGTGGCGGACGCTCGAAATACTCGCCTGGGGGACGTTTTTCGTCCTCGCGGCGGCGGTGCTCGGCCTGCGCTATGGCGTGCTGCCGCAGGTGGAACGCTATCGCGCGGAGATCGTCGAGCGCGTTTCCTCCACGGTCGGGCTGCCGGTCAAGATCGGACGCATCGAGGCCGAGTGGAACGGCCTTCGGCCGCAGCTCAACCTCTCCGATGTTCGAATCTACGACGCCGAGGGCCGCGAGGCGCTCACGCTGCCCTCGGTGGAGAACATTCTCTCATGGCGCTCGCTTGCGCACGGCGACCTGCGCCTGCACTCGCTGCACGTCGAGGGTCCCAAGGTCACCGTGCGGCGCGACAGCGCGGGCGCCTTCTACATCGGCGGCATCAAGCTCGCCTCCTCCGGCGGTCCCGGCGGCTTTGGTGATTGGCTCTTCGACCAGCGCGAAATCCTGATCCGCAGCGCCCGGGTGGAGTGGCGCGACGAGAAGCGCGGCGCGCCGCCGCTCGCCTTTACCGCCATCGACGTTCGCCTGGAGAATCGGGGCGAGGACCATTCAATCGGCGTCGCCGCGCGTCCGCCCGACGGATTGGGGATGCTCCTCAAGCTGAGCGCGCAGCTTACCGGCGCGAGCGTCTCAACGCTCGAAGGGTGGAGCGGCAAGGCCTATGCCGAGCTGGGCTACACCGATGCGGCGGCCTGGCGTCCGTGGATCGACTATCCGTTCGAAGTCCACCGCGGGACCGGTGCGCTTCGCGCCTGGACGACGATCGCTGCGGGGGCGGTGCGCGAGGTCAGCGCTGACGTCGCGCTGAACGACGTCGCGGCGACCTTCGCGCCCGACCTGCCTGCTCTCGAAGTCGCCTCCGCCGCCGCGCGCCTGCACGCCAGCCGCTCGGGCGAGGGCTACGAGCTCGAGGTGCGCAAGCTCCAGCTCACGCCGCAAGGCGGTGCCGCCCTGAAGCCGGTCGACTTCAAGCTCGCCTGGAAGGTCGAAGGCGGTCTCGCAGCGGCGAACGCGCTCGAGCTCGCGCCGCTCGCTCACTTCGCGGAGTCGCTGCCGCTGCCGTTGCCGTTGCGCAGGCTGGTGATGGAGCTCGAGCCGCAGGGGCGGTTCGCCGACGCACGCTTCGAATGGCAAGGCGCCATGGCCGCGCCGGAGCGCTACCGCGTGCTCGCGCGCTTTTCCGACCTCGGCCTGCGTGCGCGCGAGAACCTGCCGGGATTCGCGCGCCTCGCGGGAAGCTTCGAAGCGAGCGAGGGCGCAGGCCGCGTCCAGCTGCAGTCGCAGGACGCGCAGATCGACCTGCCGCGCGTCTTCCCCGAGCCGCGCATGGTGTTCGAATCGCTCAACGGCGAGTTCGAGTGGCGGCGCGACGGTGAACGCCTGCAGGTGCAGGTGCCATCGCTCACGCTATCGAACGCCGATCTCAGCGGCAACGTGTTCGGCTCGTACAGCTACGACGGCAACGGTCCGGGGCGCATCGACGTCTCGGCCAGCTTCAACCGCGCCGACGCCAAGAACCTCGCGCATTACCTGCCGCTCGCCACGCTGATGGGCGAGAAGACGCGCGGCTGGCTCGCCAAGGCCATCATCGCCGGACAGGCGAACGAGGTCGAGGTGCGCGTGCAAGGCGACCTTGCGGAGTTTCCGTTCGCCCAGCCTTCGCAGGGCAAGTTTCGTGTGGCGGCGCGCGTGCAGAACGGCGAGCTCGAATACGCGGAAGGTTGGCCGCGCATTCGCGACATCGACGCGGACCTCGTGTTCGAGGGCGACCGCATGGAGGTGAGCGGGCGCGCGGGCTCGATCCTCGGAGCGCGGCTTTCGCAGGTGAAGGTCGGCATTGCGCACCTCGCCGCCGCGCGCGTGCAGGTGAGCGGCGTGGCGCACGCGCCGACCGCGGAATTCCTGCGCTTCCTCCAGGAGTCGCCGCTCAGGGATTCCGCCGGCCGCGCGACCGGCGCGCTGGCGGCCGCTGGCGAGGGCGAGCTGAAGCTCAAGCTCGACCTGCCCATCAACGATCTTGCCGCCAGCAAGGTCTCCGGGGAATACGAGTTCGCGGCCAACCGCCTCACGCTTACGCCCGAGCTGCCGTCGCTCGACGAGGCGCGCGGCCGGCTTCTCTTCACCGAATCGAGCTTTTCCATTCCGCAGGTGCGCGCGCGCATTTTCGGCGGCAGCGTTGCGGTGAGCGGCGGCACGCGCTCCAACGGCTCGCTCGAGTTCCAGGCGCGCGGCGACGCACAGCCGGCCGCGCTCGGTCCGCTCGCCGATCACCCGTTGCGCCGCTCGCTCAGCGGCTCGGCGCCGTACGTGGCGACCGTCAGCCTGCGCGACGGCTTGCAGCGCGTGGTGGTGGATAGCTCGCTAAAGGGCATCGTGAGCAAGCTGCCGCCGCCTTTCGAGAAGGCCGCCGCCGACACGCTGCCGCTGCGAGTGGAATTCGTTCCCGCGGAGAGCGGTGCGGTGCAGCGCATCTCGGTCACGCTCGGCCGGGTCGCGGCGGCCGAAATGATCCGCCGGCGCGAAGGCGATGAGATGCAGCTGCAGCGCGGCACGCTTTGGTTTGGTCCGGTCGCGGGACAGCCGATCCGCGGGCCGGAGAGGCCGGGCCTGCTTATCTATGGCTCGATCGCCGCGTTCGATGCCGACCGGTGGCGCGCCGCACTCGGAGCCGATAACGGCGAGGCGCTTGCCGCCGCCATCGAGCTCAAAATCGCGCGCCTCGACATCTCCGGCAAGCGCGTCAACAACCTCTCACTTCGGGGCTCTTCCGACGCGGCCGGTTGGGCGGCGACCGTGGACGCGGACGAAGTCGCCGGCCAGCTCACCTATCGGCGGCAGGGGAGCGGCAAGCTCACTGCGCGGCTCCTGCACTTCACGGTGCCGAACGCGGTGGACGAGGACAAATGGGCGTCGATGGCGAAGCCGGCAGACCTGCCGGCGCTCGACCTCGTCGCCGAGCGCTTCAACCTGCGCGGCAAGCAGCTCGGCCGGGTGGAGCTGGTCGGCCAGAGAAGCGGCGACGACTGGCGCATCGACCGCCTGGCGATCCTCAACTCCGACGCCACCTTTCTCGGCACCGGACGCTGGCGCGACGGGGTGCTGACGACGAGCGAGATCGAGTTCCGGCTCGACGTGGCGGAGGTTGGCCAGTTCATGTCGCGCATCGGTTATCCGAAGAGCGTGCTCGGCGGCAAGGCCGAGTTGCAGGGCGCGCTGCGCTGGAACGGCGAGCTTGCGTCGATCGACTATCCGAGCCTCGCCGGCGAGCTCAAGATGACCGCCGAGGACGGCGAGTTCCTGGAGATCGATCCGGGCCTCGGCAAGCTGATCTCGCTCATGAACCTGCAGGCGCTGCCGCGGCGCATCGCGCTCGACTTCCGCGACGTCTTCTCCAAGGGTTTTCGCTTCGACCGCATCGACGCCAACGCGCGCATCGATCGCGGTGTGATGGACATCGCCGAATTCCGCATGCGCGGCCCGGCCGCCGAGGTGGCGATGTCCGGCAAGGCCGATCTCGCGCGCGAGACGCAGGACTTGCGCGTGCGCGTGGTGCCGAGCCTCGGCGGCTCGGCTGCCACCGCCGTCGCGATCGTCAATCCCGTCGCGGGCGTCGCCGCCGCCGTCGCGCAATACGCGCTCAAGAACCCGCTCGGCCAGATCTTCGCCGGCAATTTCGCCGTCAACGGCAGCTGGGCGGATCCGAAGGTGTCCAAGCTCACGCCGAACGCCGCGCCCTCGAACCCGATCGTTTCTCCTTGACCCGGCACCGCATCGCCGCGCTGCAGATGGTGTCGGGGCCGCAAATCGGTCCGAACCTGGCGGTGGCGGAGCGCCTGATCGCCCAGGCAGCCGCCGATGGGGCACGGCTCGTCGCGCTGCCGGAAAACTTCTACATCATCGGCCGCCACGAGGCGGACAAGGTGAAGGCGCGCGAACCCGACGGCTCGGGCCCGATCCAGGACTTCCTCGCGCGCGCCGCGCGCACGCATCGCGTCTGGATCGTCGGCGGCACGGCGCCGATCGCGTGCGCCGATCCGGAGCGCATTCGCAGCGCCTGCCTGGTGTTCGACGATAGCGGCCGCCGCGTGGCGCGCTACGACAAGATGCATCTCTTCCGCTTCGCCGCGGGCGAGGAGCGCTACGACGAGACGCGCACGGTCGAGCACGGCACGGCGCCGCTCGCCATTTCGAGCCCCTTCGGCCGGCTCGCGCTCTCGGTTTGCTACGATGTGCGCTACCCCGAGCTTTATCGCGCGCTCGGCGTCTTCGATGCGCTCTTCGTTCCTTCCGCCTTCACCGTCCCGACCGGCGCCGCGCACTGGGAGACGCTGCTGCGCGCCCGCGCCATCGAAAACCAGGCCTACGTCGTGGCGCCCGCGCAGGGCGGCGTGCACGCCGGCGGCCGGCGCACTTATGGCCATACGATGATTGTCGACCCCTGGGGCGAAATCCTCGCTCAGCAAGCCGAAGGCGAAGGCATCGTTGCCGCCGAGATGGATCTTGAGCGCATCCGCGAGGTCCAATCGTCATTGCCGGCGCACGCCAACAGGAGAATGCATTGATTCTGCAGACCGCCACCACGACGCTCCTCGAGCCCTACGACCTCGAGGGCCGCAAGCTCGAGCGCATCTTCGGCACGCTAGCCGCCCGCAAGGTGGACTACGCCGACCTCTACTTCCAGTACTCGCGCTCCGAGGGCTGGAGCCTCGAGGAAGGCATCGTCAAATCGGGCAGCTTCAACATCGAGCAGGGCGTCGGCGTACGTGCCGTGTCGGGCGAGAAGACCGCCTTTGCCTATTCCGACGAGATCAGCTTCGATGCGCTGGAAGACGCCGCTAAGGCGACGCGCGCCATCGCCTCCGCGGGCCAGGCTCGCGTCGTGAAGGCCGGCGCTCGTAAATTGCCCACGCCGCTCTACGCCGCGGTGGACCCGATCGCCTCGCTGCCATCGGAGGCGAAAGTCGCGCTGCTGGAGAAGCTCGAGCGCAAATGCCGCGCCCTGGATCCGCGCGTCACGCAGGTGATGGCGAGCCTCGGCGGCGAGTATGAAGTGGTGCTGATTGCGCGCGCCGATGCCGAGCTCGCCGCCGACGTGCGCCCGCTCGTGCGGCTCTCGGTGCAGGTGATCGCCGAGGCGAACGGACGGCGCGAGGCCGGCTCCGGCGGCGGCGGCGGCCGCACCGATTTCTCGCACTTCACCGACGAAGTGCTCGACCAATATGCGAAGCAGGCCGTCTCGCAAGCCTTGACCAACCTCGAAGCGCGTCCTGCCCCCGCCGGCACCATGACCGTGGTATTGGGCCCCGGTTGGCCCGGCGTGCTGCTGCACGAAGCGATCGGCCACGGCCTGGAAGGCGATTTCAACCGCAAAGGCAGCTCCGCGTTCAGCGGCCGCCTGGGTCAGCGCGTGGCTTCGCCCGGTGTCACGGTGGTCGACGACGGCACACTGCCCGGCCGACGCGGCTCGCTCACCGTCGACGACGAAGGCACGCCAAGCCAGAGGAACGTCCTGATCGAGGATGGTGTGCTGCGCGGCTATTTGCAGGACAGCCTGAACGCGCGGCTCATGAAGATGCCGCTCACCGGCAACGCGCGGCGCGAATCCTTCGCGCACCTCACCATGCCGCGCATGACCAATACGTACATGCTCGCGGGCCCGCACGACCCGAACGAGATCATCCGCAGCGTGAAGAAGGGGCTCTACGCGACCAACTTCGGCGGCGGGCAGGTGGACATCACCAACGGCAAATTCGTGTTCTCCGCCGCCGAGGCTTACATGATCGAGGACGGCAAGGTCACTCATCCCGTGAAAGGCGCCACGCTGATCGGCAACGGTCCCGATTCGCTGACTCGCGTGAGCATGATCGGCAACGATCTCGCCCTCGATAGCGGCATCGGCACCTGCGGCAAGGAAGGACAGAGCGTGCCGGTCGGCGTCGGACAACCCACGCTCAAGATCGACGGACTGACCGTTGGCGGCACGGGCTGAGGATCTAGCGGGCCGCGTCCCCGACGGCGCGCTCGTCGCGCTGCCGCCGGACTATTCGCTGCCTTCGATGGCGCTGGTGCACGCGCTCATCCGCCGCAACGCGCGCGGTTTGCGTTTGCTGGGTGTGCCCGTACTCGGACTCTCCGCGGATCTCCTCATCGGCGCCAGCTGCGTCGCCGAAGTCCACTCGAGCGCGGTCTCCCTCGGCGAAGCAGGCCTTGCGCCGCGCTTCAGCGAAGCTGCCGAGAAGGGCAGCCTCAAGGTGGTCGATTACACGTGCCCTGCCGTGCACACCGCTCTGCAAGCGACGGAGAAAGGCGTGCCCTTCATGCCGCTGCGCGGCGTGCTCGGCTCCGATCTCGTCGCGGGGCACGCTGACTGGCAGGTCGCCCAGAATCCTTTTTCCTCTGCGAAGGACCCCATCCTGTATGTGGCGGCCATCGTGCCCGACGTCGCGCTCTTCCACGCGCGCTGGGCCGACGAAGCGGGCAACGTTTGGGTCGGTCGCCGGCGCGAGCTCGCCACCATCGCGCACGCCGCGCGCAACACCTATGTAACGGTCGAGGAAATGCGCAAAGGCGACATGCTCGACGACGAGCTCCTCGCGCCCGGTGTCATTTCATCGGTCTACATCACGGCGCTCGCCCAGGCCCCGCGCGGCGCTGCCCCGCTCGGCGTGGCGGATCTTTACGCGATCGATGACGCGCACCTCGCCATGTACGCGAAGAAAGCGCGCACGGTCGACGGCTTCCGGCAGTACCTGGACGAGTTCGTTTGGCAAGGACGGAAGAGCTCCTTGCCAGCGTAATCGCTCGGCTGATTGCCGACGCGAGACACGTGGCCGTCGGTGCGGCGTCGCCGATTCCGGCGACGGCATGCGAGCTCCTGCGCGCGAAAGGCGCGCCGATTCGCGTCACCCGCCTGCACAAGCGCGCCGGCAATCCGTTCACCGAGGGCTCGCGCGAGCTCTTCGATCTCGCGGGCCAGGGCCGCATCGACTACTTCTTCCTCGGCGGCGCGCAGATCGACGGCGAGGCGAACATCAACCTCGTGCGCGCGGAGGGTCGGCGCTTCCCGGGATCGTTCGGTTCCGCCTTCATGTACTTCACCTGCCGCACGATCCTCTTTCGCGAAGAGCACTCGCCGCGCGTGCTCGTGCCGAAGGTGGAGTTCGTTTCGGCACCGGGCTGGAGCCCGCCCGAGGTGACGCGGCGCGGCGGGCCGGTGGCGCTGCTAACCGCCAAGGCGCTCTTCGCCTGGGATCGCGAGCGGAGGCGCTTCCGGCTCGAAAGCATCCATCCCCCGCACAGCGAGGCCGAGGTGCGGGCGCAGACGGGCTTCGATTACGACGTCGGCAATGCACGGGCCACGCCCGCCCCAACGGCCGAGGAGCTCGCGCTGCTGCGAGGCAGCGTCGCCGAGCGAATCGCCCCCGACTACCCGGAATTTGCGAAACGAGTGTGGGGATAAACTAGAGCCATGAACGCTCCCGAGAAGGTCCGGCAGTACGACCGGGCGGCCCAGACGGTCGGCAACATCGTCCACCTCGAGCACTTCAACGTGGTGATCCCCGACCAACGCCTGGCGACCCTGTTCTACGTCGTCGGCCTCGGCGGCACGCGCGACCCGTACCTGTTTCCCGGCCTCGAGAACATGTGGGTCAACTTCGGCCGCACGCAGTGTCACCTGCCGAGCCGCGCGGTCCCGCCTCGCGCCGAAGTGGTGCGGGGCACCGTAGGCCTCGTCGTACCGAACCTCGAGGACCTGGAGAAGCGCCTGGCTCACGCCGGCAGCGAGATGAAGCGCGTCGTGCCCGAAGCCCAGACCCAATTCAGCTGGACGCGCAAAGGCGACGTCGTCGAGACGACGTGCCCCTGGGGCAATCGCATCCGCTGCCACGCGCCGGCGCCGGAGTTCGGCCGCCTCGACATGGGCATCGTGTACGTCGATTTCGACGTGCCGCCGGGTACGGCAGATGGCATCGCGCGCTTCTACGGCGAAGTGATGCGCGCGCCTTCCAGCGCAACCAAAGGGCGGGCGTCGGTGGCCATCGGCCGCAACCAGCGGCTCTATTTCACCGAGACGAAGGCAAAGCTGCTGGAGTACGACAACCACCACATCCAGGTCTACATCGCCGACTTTTCCGCGCCTTATGAGTGGCTGAGGGAGCGCGACCTCATCACCATGGAAACCGATGCGAACGAGTGGCGCTTCCAGTGGATCACCGATCCGAGGGACGGCAAGCGTCTCTTCCAGATCGAGCACGAGGTGCGCAGCATGAAGCACCATCTCTTCAACCGGCCGCTGGTGAACCGCAACCACGGCATCACCAACATGACGTACCAGTACGGCCAGGACTCGTTCCGGGGCATCTACTGAACAAGCCGCGAGAAGCCGAATCTTTCCATAAGGTTTGGAACGATTACGCGGGCCCGCACGCCGACCTGCGCGAGGCTCTGGATCGCATCGAGCGCGCGGGCGAACTGATGCGCATCAAAGGCGCCGACTGGAAGCTCGAGATGGGCACGCTCGCGGAGATCGTGTACCGCCAGCCGAATCCGCCCGCGATCCTCTTCGAGGACATTCCCGGCTATCCGAAAGGCTTCCGCGCCATGTCGGGCGCGACCAATTCCGCCAAGCGCCTGGCGATCGTGCTCGGCTTTCCGACGCCTTCGCATCCGCTCGACGTGGTGCGCGCCTATCGCGATCGCATGAAGACGCATAAGCCGATTCCGCCGCGCGTGGTGAAGGATGGGCCGGTGCTGCAGAACGTCATCAAGGCGGGCATCGATGTCCTCAAGTTTCCCGCGCCTTTGCTGCACGAGCACGATGGCGGCCGCTATCTGGGCACCGACGACCTCGTGATCATGCGCGACCCGGAGGAGGGCTGGGTCAACTGCGGCACGTACCGCTCGATGGTGCAAGGCCCGGATCGCCTGGGCCTGTGGATCTCGCCCGGCAAGCACGGCCGCCAGATCCGGGAGAAGTACTGGAAGCAGGGCAAGCCCTGCCCGGTGCTGATCTCCTGCGGGCACGATCCGCTGCTCTTTCTCGCCGGCGGCAACGAGCTGCGCTATGGGCTATCGGAGTACGACTACGCCGCCGGGCACCGCGGCGCACCTTACGACGTGATCGAGAGCGAGCTCTATGGCTTGCCGATGCCCGCGCACGCGGAGATCGTGATCGAGGGCGTGATGCATCCGGACGAGACGATGCCCGAGGGACCGTTCGGCGAGTTCACCGGCTACTACGCCGGCGGCCGCTCGAACCAGCCGGTGGTGCGCGTGGAGCGCGTCTACCATCGCAACGAGCCGATCCTCGGACTTGCCTGCCCGATGGTGCCGCCTTCGGATTTCTCGTACTCGAAGTGCGTGATGAAGGCGGGCATGATCTGGGACGAGGTCGAGCGCGCCGGCCTCGGCGGCGTCAAAGGCGTCTGGGTGCACGAAGCGGGCTGCGCGCGCATGTTCAACGTCATCGCCATCAAGCAGGCCTTCGCCGGACATGCCAAGCAGGCGGCGCTGCTCGCGGCGAGTTGCCAGTCGGGCTCCTATCTCGGGCGTTTCGTGGTGGTCGTCGATGACGACGTCGATCCCACGAACCTGGACGAGGTGATCTGGGCGATGTGCACGCGCACCGACCCGGCGGAAGACATCGACATCGCAAGGCGGACCTGGAGCGGTCCGCTCGACCCGCGCCTGCCGAAAGGCACCACGTGGAACTCGCGCGGCCTGATCGACGCCTGTCGGCCTTACGACATGCTGAAGGATTTTCCGCCGGTGGTTAAAGCCTCGGCCGAGCTGCGCGAGAAGGTCGCGCAGAAATTCCGGAGTCAGATCGAGAGGAGCTAGCGTGGCGAATCTTCGCGTGGAGGTCATGGACTGGGCGAAGGCCGAACCGCTCGCCGCGCCGATCCGCTTCGCTGCGTTCTTCGAGGATTCGCGCCCCGGCATCGAGCTCGACGCAGACGACGCCAAAGCCGTGCATGCCATCGCGTTCGACGAGGCGGGGAAGGCCGTCGGCACGGGGAGGCTCCTTCCGGACGGGCGCATCGGCGCCTTTGCTGCGCCGAAGGAATGGCATCGGCTGGGCGTCGACGCGGTGCTGCTGGACGCGCTGCTCGCGGAAGCGCGCAAGCGGAGCTATTCCGTCGTGACGGTTACGGCGCCGCTGCAGACGGCGGAGATGTTCCGCGAGCAGGGATTCGCCGCGGAGGGCAAGATCTTCCAGGAGGCCGGCGTCCTGCAGCAGCCGATGCGCAAGACGCTGGCGCCTTAACGAAAGGGAAAAAATGACCGCCATTACACAGCCCGAGATCGACCAGCAGGTTTTCGATCTCTACGACGAGTACTGCCACGGCCGCATCGAGCGCCGCGAGTTCCTGAAGCGCGCCGGCGCGCTCGGGGCATTGACGTTCGCGCTATCCCTGCTGCCCGACTATGCGCGCGCGCAGACGATCTCCTTCACCGACACTCGCATCAAGGCGCAGTACGTCACCTATCCGTCGCCAGGCGGCAACGCGGACAAGATCCGCGGCTATCTGGTGCACCCGGCTGGCAATGGTCCGTTTCCGGCAGTGCTGGTGATTCACGAGAACCGCGGCCTCAATCCCTACGTCGAGGACGTCGCGCGGCGCGCGGCGGTGGAAGGCTTCGTCGCGCTCGCGCCTGACGGCCTCTCGCCGCTCGGCGGCTACCCGGGCAACGACGACGACGGCCGCGACCTGCAGGCGAAGCTCGATCAGGCGAAGCTGCGCACCGACATGCTGAATGGCGCGCGGTTTTTAAAATCCCATAAATCCTCTACGGGAAAGCTCGGCGCCACCGGCTTCTGCTGGGGTGGCGGCACGACCAACTGGCTCGCCACCGCGATGGGCGCTGACCTGCAGGCCGGCGCGCCGTATTACGGGGTGGCTGCCGCAACGAGCGAGGTGGCGAAGATCAAGGCGCCGCTCCTCTGCCATATCGCAGAGAACGATGCGCGCGTGAACGAGACCTATCCCACTTTCGAGCAGGAATTGAAGAAGGCCGGTGTGCGCTTCGAGGTCCACCAGTATCCGGGCACGCAGCACGGCTTCCACAACAATTCGACGCCGCGCTACGACGAAGCGGCGGCGAAGCTGTCATGGGAGCGCACGGTTGCCTTCTTCAAGAAACACCTGGCATGAGGCTTCTCGCGCTCATGCTGATGGCCGCGCCGGCGTTCGCGCAGGTGTCGAACATGCCCGCGCAGGTGCAGCAGCGCCTCGCCGAGGTCGGGCCCGGATGGGGCAAGGACATCGGCGGAAATATCGAGAAGACGCTCGAGGTTTACACCCCGCTTCTTGCCGTGGCGCCGAAGCAGGGCGTCAGCGTCGAGCGCAATCTCGCTTATGGCCCCGATGCGCGCCATCGCGCCGACCTCTTTCGCGCCGACGGGCTGAAGAACGCGCCGGTGGTGGTTTTCCTGCACGGCGGCGCCTACGTACGCGGCGATCGCGACATCAACGCCGAGGTGTACGGCAACGTACCGATGTACTTCGCGCGCCAGGGAATGCTCGGCGTCAACGCGACGTATCGCCTCGCGCCGGCGGCGCAGTGGCCGGCGGCGGCGCAGGACGTGGCGAGCCTCATCGCATGGCTCAAGTCCAATGCCGCGCGCTACGGCGGCGATCCGAATCGCATCTACCTGATCGGCCACTCCGCGGGCGCGACGCATGTTGCGACCTACGCGTACCTGAAGGAGCTGCAGCCGGCGCAAGGCCCCGGCCTCGCCGGCATCGTCCTCATCAGCGGTCGATACCACTTCGATCCGCATCCGTCGGATCCCAACCTGAAGAACTTCCAGGCGTACTTCGGCACCGATCGTGCGCAGTACCCGGCGCGCTCGCCGATCTCGCACGTGAAGGGGGCGGCGCGCCTGCCGACCTTCATCGTGATCGCCGAGTACGACAACCCGGATCTCGACACGCAGGGGGCGATGCTGCTCGCCGCGCTTTGCGAACGTGACCGCGCCTGTCCGCGTTTCACGCGCATGGAGAAGCACAACCACCTGTCGGAGGTCTACCAGTTCAACACCGCCGACGACGCGCTGGGCCGCGAAGTGCTGGAGTTCATCCGCCGCGGCCGCTGAATCAGAGGCCGAGCACGGCCTTCACGCCTTTCACCAGGGTCGCGTGGTCGAAGGGCTTGCTGACATAGCCGTCGGCGCCGAGCGCGAGGCCGCGCATCACGCTCTCCGGCTTCGCGTCCGCCGTCAGCATCACCACGGGAATCGCCTTGAGCTGAGCATGCGTCTTCATGCGCTGCAGGACCTCGAAGCCATTCACATCGGGCATCGCGACGTCGAGCATGACGAGGTCGGGCGGCGGCGGCGCGCGCAGGCGGGCGATGATCGCGTTGCGCGTCGCGCAGATGGCCACGGCGAAGCCTTCGCGCTCGAGGAGGCGCTGCACCAGCGCGGTGAGATCCGGGTCGTCGTCGACGGCGACGACCTGTAGCTTTGCCCCGGCCGCCGGCGTGCGTGTTTTGACGGCCTTGCGCGCGATGCTCACGTAATAGCCCTTGCGCTGCAGCTCGGGCGCGCCGGTCGCGGCTTCGTTGCCGGCACTTTTTTCCGTGCCCGGCGACGAAGGCTCGAGGGGTCCGGTTGCCTTGAAGAATGCATCGAAGTCCACGCCAAGGTCGCCGCGCTCGGCGAGCGAGTTGCTGCGGATCAGCTTCACGTCAAGAAGCGAGCGCAGAAGGTTGCGCAGCTTCTCCGCCGGCATGTGCGGCATGCGCTGCTCGAGATCGCCGACGGTGCTTTTGCCATCGAGCATCACCAGCACCTCGAGAGCGCGCGCGGGAAGCCGTGTGCTGCCGGACTGGATTTCCTGCCGGCCCTCGTCCGTGAGGGCGAATACGTCGTGCGGATAGATCGCTACGTCGGCGCGGTTTGCAGTCGAGAAGACGGAAATGCCGCTCGTCACGAGGCAAGTCTACGCCGCCCACCCCCGGGTACGGCTTACCGCTTCCCGCCACCGAGCCATTTTGCTTTCGGCTTCCTTGCGCTCCATGCGCGGCTCGAAGCGCCGGTCGAGCTTCCACTGCGCGGCGAGCTCGTCGCGGGACTTCCACAGGTCCACGGTCAGCCCGGCGAGGTACGCGGCGCCAAGCGCGGTGGTCTCCAGCACTTTCGGCCGCAGCACCGGAACGCCGAGGAGATCCGCCTGGAACTGCATCAGCAGATCGTTCGCCGCCGCGCCGCCATCGACGCGCAGCTCGGTGAGCTTCTGGCCCGAGTCCTTCTGCATCGCATCGAGCAGCTCGGCGCTTTGGTACGCAATCGATTCCAACGCGGCCCGGGCAATGTGCCCCTTGGATGTGCCGCGGGTCAGGCCGAGCAGCGCGCCGCGCGCGTGCGGGTCCCAGTACGGCGCGCCAAGGCCAGCGAACGCCGGAACCAGATAGACGCCGTCGGAATCCAGTACGGAATTGGCGAGCGCCTCCACTTCGCGCGAGCTCGCAAAGAACTCGAGCTGGTCGCGCAGCCACTGCACCACCGCGCCGCCGATGAATACGCTGCCCTCGAGCGCGTATTCCTTCTTGTCGGGCAATTGCGCGCACGAGGTGGCGACCAATCCATGCTGGGACTGCACCACGCGCTCGCCGGTATGGAGGAGCATGAAGCAGCCGGTTCCATAAGTGTTCTTCGCCGTGCCGGCCTGGTGGCAGATCTGGCCGAACATCGCGGCCTGCTGGTCGCCGGCAATGCCGCCGATGATGAATGGCTCGTCGAGCACGCTCGCCGGCAGCATGCCGAACGCGCTCGCCGACGGCTGCACCTCCGGCAGGATCGCGCGCGGCACCTTCAGGAGATCCAGCAGCTCCGGATCCCAGTCGTTCATGTGGATGTTGAAGAGCAGCGTGCGCGAAGCGTTGGAGACGTCCGTCACGTGTGTGCGGTTGCCGGTGAGCTGCCAGACCAGCCAGGTATCGACCGTGCCGAACGCGAGCTCGCCGCGCTCGGCCTTCGCGCGGGCGCCGCGCACGTTATCGAGCAGCCAGGCGATCTTCGTGCCGCTGAAGTACGGATCGATCACCAAGCCGGTGCGCTCGCGCACCAGGCTCTCCGCGCCGGCTTCCTTCAGGTCGGCGCAAAGCGGCGCCGTGCGCCGGTCCTGCCAGACGATGGCGTTATGGATCGGCTCGCCGGTCTGCCGGTCCCACACGATCGTCGTCTCGCGCTGATTGGCGATGCCGACCGCCATGATGTCCTTCAGCGCCACGCCGCTCTTGCGCACCGCCTCGCGCGCGGTCTCGCGCTGCGTGCGGAAAATTTCCTTTGGATCGTGCTCGACCCAACCCGGCTGCGGATAAATCTGCTGGAACTCGCGCTGTGAGAGCGAGACGATCGCACCTTCCTCGTTGAAAAGGATGGCGCGCGAGCTCGTAGTGCCTTGGTCCAGTGCAAGAACGTAGCGCAAGGGAAAAGTCTACCAACACCCGATGCTAGAATCCGCGCCCATGTCCCTTCCGGTTTCCGAGGTTGAGCGCGAGCTCACCCACACACGGCGCGTGCGCTACGAAGGCTATAAGCGCGCCGACGGGCTCTGGGACATCGAGGCGCACCTCTTGGATGCGAAGAATCATGATTACCAGCTGAAGACCGGCGTGCGCCGCGCCGGCCAGCCGATCCACGACATGTGGCTGCGAATCACTATCGACCGCACGTTCAAGATCGTCGATGCGCTGGCCACTATGGATGCGGTGCCTTATCCCGGCGGTTGCGAGCTGATTCCGCCGGCCTACAAGAAGCTGATCGGCCTCAATCTTACGCGCGGGTTCCGCAAGGCGACCTGGGAGCTGCTGGGCAGCACGAGGGGCTGCACGCACCTCACGGAGATGCTCGCGGGGTTGCCCACGGCGGCGATCCAGACCTTCGCCGGCGAGATGAAGGAAGAGCTCGAAGACGGCACCAAGCCGTTTCAGCTCGATCATTGCCACGCGCTCGAGACGAGCACCGAGACGGTCAAGCGCTGGTATCCGAAGTGGTACAAAGGGAAGGCCGCGTGAAAATCCACGAATATCAGGGGAAGCAGATCCTGCGCGAATACGGCGTGCCCACACCGCGCGGCTTTCCCGCGATGAGCGTCGACGAAGCGGTCGATTCGGCGAAGAAGCTCGGCGGAAAAGTGTGGGTCGTGAAAGCCCAGATCCACGCCGGCGGCCGCGGCAAAGGCGGCGGCGTGAAGCTGGCGAAATCAATCGACGAGGTGAAGAAGCTCTCATCGCAGATCCTCGGCATGCAGCTGAAGACCCACCAGACGGGTCCGCAGGGCCAGAGGGTGCGGCGTCTCCTGATCGAGGAGGGCGCCGACATCAAGAAGGAGCTCTACGTCGGCATGGTCGTCGACCGCGGCACGCAACAGGTCGTGCTGATGGCTTCTTCCGAGGGCGGCATGGACATCGAGGAAGTCGCCGCCAGGACCCCGGAGAAGATCAAGAAGGTGTTCATCGATCCGGCGCAAGGCCTCAGCGACGATGACGCCGACGAGATCGCGCTTGGCATCGGCATCCCGGAGTCCGCCGTCGCGCAAGGGCGCTCGGTGTTCAAGGCGCTGTACAAGTGCTTCGATGCGACCGACGCCTCGCTCGCCGAGATCAATCCGCTGATCGTCACCGGCGACGGCCGCGTGGTGGCGCTCGATGCGAAGCTCAATTTCGACGACAACGCGCTCTTCCGGCATCCCGAGATCGTGGCGATGCGCGACCTCGACGAGGAAGACCCCTTCGAGATCGAGGCGTCGAAGTACGACCTGAACTACATCTCGCTGGACGGCAACATCGCCTGCATGGTGAACGGCGCCGGCCTCGCCATGGCGACCATGGACACCACCAAGCTCTATGGCGGCGCGCCGGCCAACTTCCTCGATGTGGGCGGCGGCGCCACGGCGGAGAAGGTCACCGCGGCCTTCAAGATCATGCTGAAGAACCCGCGGGTGAAGGCGATCCTCGTCAACATCTTCGGCGGCATCATGAAATGCGACACCATCGCGAACGGCGTCGTCGCCGCGGCGCGCGAGGTGAAGCTGTCGATTCCGCTGGTCGTGCGCATGAAAGGCACGAATGAGGATCTCGGCAAGAAGATCCTGAAGGACTCGGGCCTGCCGATCATCTCGGCTGACAACATGGCCGAGGCGGCCCAGAAAGTGGTTGCCGCCGTGAAAAAGAAAGCATCCAAGCCGGCTGCGAAGAAGGTGAAGCCGGCAGCGAAAAAAGCAAAGAAGCTTGCGAAAAAAACCAAGGCCAAGGCAAAGGCAAAGCCTCAGAAGAAAGCAAAGAAGGCCAAAGGGAGAAAGAAAAAAGCATGAGCACCGTAAAACCCCGGCGAAAGCAATGAGCATCCTCATCGACAAGAACACGCGGGTGATGACGCAGGGCATCACCGGCAAGACCGGCATGTTCCACACGCAGACGAGCCGTGCTTATGCGAATGGCAAGGCCTGCTTCGTGGCCGGCGTGAATCCGAAGAAGGCCGGCGAGGACTTCGAGGGCATTCCCATCTATGGCACGGTGGCCGACGCCAAGAAGGCGACCGGCGCCAACGTGTCGGTGATCTACGTGCCGCCGCCGTTCGCCGCTGCGGCGATCGAGGAAGCGGTGGAGGCGGACCTGGATCTGGTGATCTGCAT
>C688J18823_10000893_pt1 | contig 17914 bp, 19 predicted proteins | sample HopSoiMetagenom1_FD_18823 | JGI IMG/M metagenome (IMG submission 18823) | reverse complement strand
TCTGGAGGTTCCAGGGCAGGCTGGTGGTGGTGGCGAAGGCCTCCTCGACCTCGATGCCCTCGAGGTTGGGAATGGTGAGGAAGATGTCGCCGCGGAAGTATGGGTCGACGATGGCGGAGAGGGCGAGCTCCACCTCCTGGGCGGTGAATCCCACCGCGTGCCTGCCGCCGGACGCCCCCAGGTTGGGGTCGTCGCCGCTCTGGAACTGCGGCGCACGGCGCTGGTAGCCAATGTCCGCGTCGAGGATGGCGCTGATGTCGGGGTTGAGGCTCTGCGTCCCGCGCGGCGGCGTTTGCGGCGTCGCGTCGGTGGAGGTGGCTGCCGGCGGTGCAGAGGGCGCGGGCGTCTGCTGCGCGCTCTGACCCTGCTGCTTCGCCGCGGCCTGGTCGGACTGGATGGCTTTCTCGAGCTCTTTCTGCAGCTCGGCATCGGACACGCCGCCATCGCCCTGCTGTGCCGCGACAGGGGCTGCCAGCAGGAAGAGCAGAAGAGCGATCTTCATCTTCCAGCCTAGACGGCGTTGCGCCGGAGGATCTTCAGAAGCCCCGGCACGAGGAAGAGCGATGCCACCACCACCATGCTCGCGCCGGTGGGCAATTGCTCGACCCAACTGGCGTAATAACCCAGCGCCGCCGCCACTACGCCGAAGGTCACAGAGAGGACGATGGTCGAGCGCAGCCGTTCGGTGATCATCAGCGCTGCCGCCGCCGGGATGACGGTGAAGGCGAAGACGGGCAGCGCGCCCACCGCGCGGGTTGCAACCGAGATGACCACCGCGGTGGCCAGGTTGAGCAGCAGCTCGTACTTGAACACCCCGACGCCCTGTACGACCGCGGTCTCGGGGTCGTAGCTGACGAAGAGCAATTCCTTGAAGAAGAGCGCGTGCACCACCACCGCGGCAAGCGAGGCGGCGGCGAGAGCGTAGATCTGCGAGCGCGGCACGGTGACGGCGTTGCCGAAGAGGATGTCTCCCACCGCGTGTGCTTCCTGCGCGATGCGCGGGCTGTTCAAGATGGCCAGGACCAGCGCGCTGGCGATGATGTAGCCGAGGCCGACGATCGTCTCGGGCGCCAGCTTGCGGTGCCCCGGCTGGAAGGAGAAGAGCGCCGCGGCGGCGCAGGCGAAAAGCAGCGAAAACCAGGTGGCCTCGAGGAGGACGGGAACCTCCGCGTGCTGGTGCGGATTGACACCCATCACCGCTCCCAGCCAGAAGGCAAAGGCCACGCCCACGCCGGAGATCTCGCTCAACGCGGCGGAGACGAACACCATCCGCTTGAGCACGATGAACACGCCGATGTAGCCGAGGATGGCACCGGCCAGGATGCCGGCGATCATCGGCTCGCGCCAGAGATCGCGGCCCGCCCAGAAGTCGGAGAAGTCGCTCACTTCGCGGCTCCGTCGCCGATCACCACCGCCGTCTGGCCGCCCACCTGGGCCACGCGCACCTCGCGGCCGTAGAGCTGACCCAGGCGCTGCGGATCGATCATCTCGTGCGCCGGCCCCACCTGGAAGAGCCGGCGCTCGCGGTCGACCAGCGCCACGTCGGTGGCGAAGCCGGCCACCGCGGTGAGCTGGTGGGTGACCAGCACGACGCTGAGGTTGTGCGCTTGCTTCAGACGGGCCACCAACTCGAGCAGCATGCGCTCGGCGGCGGGATCCATGGCGCTGGTCGGTTCGTCCAGCACCAAGAGCTCGGGCTCGGCGGCGATGGCGCGGGCGATGAGCACTTTCTGGTGCTGCCCGCCCGAGAGAGCGTAGAGGGGGCGATCGGCCAGGTCACCGACGCCGATTTCCTGAAGGGCGTCGCGCGCCGCGCTGCGATCGCGCGCGGTATAGCGGCGGATGGGGCCGATCATGCACACCCGGCCCATCAACACCACGTCGAGGACCGTGAGGGGCCAGCTCATGTCCAGCCGGTCGCGCTGCGGCACGTAGCCCACGCGCGGCGCCCGGCCCTGGGGACACACGCGCCGTCCGCCCATCAGAGGCAAGAGACCCAGCAGCGACTTGAGCAGCGCGGTCTTGCCGGCGCCGTTGGGCCCAAGCACGCCGAGCGTCGCGCCGGCGCGCACGGCCAGATCGAGGGGAGGGAGAAGCGGCGTCTTGTAGCCGATGACGGCGCCTTCCAGGCGGATCAGTTCCAAGGGCCGTCTCGGTACCAAAGCGGAGAGGCGCTGTCCATGAAGATGCCGCTTCCGACGCGAGCGCCGGGAGGTTATTCAACCGTCCCGATGCTGATTCCGCACCGCTGGCCGGGCGAGGCGCGCGAGGCGGTGCTGATCGAGCGGCCCAACCGCTTCCTCGCCGTCTGCCGCCTGGGACGGCGCACCATCGAGGCGCACGTGCCCGATCGGGGGCGGTGCCTGGATCTGCTCTTGCCCGGGCGCCGGGTGGCGGTGGTGGCGGCGCGCGGGCCGCTGCGGCGCACGCGCTTCACGGCGCTGCTGGCGCAGTCCGGCGCCGGGACCTGGGTCTCACTCGATCCCGCCGGCGCGCCGAGGCTGGTGGCTGCGGCGCTGGAAGGGGGGCTCTTGCCCTGGGGGCTCCTCGCCGCCCGGCGCGAAATCGCGGTGGGTACGAGCCGCATCGATCTGCTCTTGCAGCCCGGCGAGGTGCTCTGCGAGGTGAAGTCGGTGGGCGCGGCCCGCGACGGTGTGGCGCTCTTCCCCGACGCTCCCACGCTGCGCGGCCTGCGCCATGTCCTGCTGCTCACGCGCCTTGCCCGCAAGGGCCGCCGCACCGCCGTGGTGCTCTGCGCGCAGCGCGAAGACGTGCACGCCGTGCGGGCAGACGAATCGATCGACCCCGCCTTCGCGCGGGCGCTGCGGCGCGCGGCGGATGCCGGCGTGCGCCTGGGCGCGATCCGCTGCGCCGCGCGGCTCGAGGGGATGGAGCCTCACCGCGAGATTCCCGTGCTACTGTGACCGCTCCGCATGACTTCGCCCACCCTGCAGCTGGTCGTACCGGTTCGCTTCACCGGCGGTGGTCTCGCCATGCAGACCACCTCCAGCCGCATCGGACCGGGCGGCGTGTTCGTCCGCTGCCTGGTCGCCCCCAAGGAAGGGTCGAAAGTGACCGTCGCGCTGACCCTGCCGGGCGGCGCGCGCCCCTTCGAGGCGGCAGGTACCGTGGCCGAGCGCGTCCAGGCCGCGGGACAGGGGAAGGAAGCCGGCTTCTGGGTCCAGTTCGAGCCGCTCTCGAAAGACGCCCGCGCGGGGCTGGATGCCCTGCTCGCGGCCCGCGGCTTCAAGGGCGCGGTGGCGCCCTCGCCGGAGGCGCAGGGAGGGCGTCCCGCGGCCGACGTCGAACCGGTCGCCAGCCAGCGCGCGTTCGCGCGGGCGCCAACCCGGCTGCAGATCGGCTGGTCGTCCCCGCGCGAGTTCCTCGTCGCGCACTCCGAGAATATCAGCCGCGGCGGCATCTTCGTGGCCACGCGCAACCCGCCGCCGGTGCGCGAGGTGGTGGAGCTCCTGTTGGAGCTGCCCGACGGACACGCGCCGGCCAAGACGCAAGCGGAAGTGGTGCAGTGCGTGAGCGCGGACGAGGCCCAAAAGACCGGCAAGACGGCCGGAGCGGGCCTGCAGTTCATCGGCGGAGACGAGGACTTCCGCCGCCGCGTCGACGCCTGCATCGAGCACCTGCTCGGCAAGGACAGCTAGAAATTCGGGGAATTCGGGGACACGATACGTAATTCGTCCTACGGACATTGGCCGCCGGGTCGGACGAATTACGTATCGTGTCCCCGAATTTCAGGAATGCGCGGCTTGGCTTGCGAAGGCGTGGAGGATGGCGCCGGCGTCGACTTCGCGGACCTCCCCGAGCAGCGCCTCCACGTCCCAGCCTTCGACTGCCAGCTTCTCGCGGCGGGAGAGGATGAGGTCCCGCATCGCCTCCGCCCACAGCTCGGGATGGAACTGCACTCCCGCCACGGTCTCTGACAGCCGGAAGGCCTGCGCCGCGCAGTTCTCGTTGGAGGCGAGCAGCACCGCGCCCGCAGGCGGCGGATCCACCGCGTCCATGTGCGTCGCCTGCACGTGGATTTCGGCTGTCCCCGCCCAGGCGAAGAGCGGGTCCCTGCGCGCAGCGTCGGTGAGCCGCACGCGCACCGTGCCGATCTCCCGCCCGCGCGGGTTCTGCACCACGGCGCCGCCAGCCACCTTGCCGAGCAGTTGGTGGCCGAAGCAGACGCCGAGGACCTGCGTGCCGCGCGCGCCGATTCGCAGCAGATCTGCCCCGAGCTGCAGCATCCACGGCGCCTCCTCCATCACGCTGAGCGGCGAGCCGGTGACGATGATGCCGTGGGGCCGCACTCGATCGAGCGCCGGCCCCAACCGCTCGCCTTGGTGCGCCCGGACCACGGGCAACTCACGCCCCAGCGCGCGCTCGAACCAGCGCGGGTAGTCGCCGTGCAGCGCCGTGGTGCCGGTCTGGACGACCAGGAGTCGGGGAGTGGACAGGGCGTCCTGCATGCTCGTCACAATCTAACCCGGACACCCTTGACGCGCAGTGGCACCACCCCCACGCTGGACGGCATGGAGACGGCCAAACCCCGGGCAGCGCAGGTCGAGCACCTGCGCGATGAGTTCAAGCGGCACGGCATCCGCAGGGTGAAGCTGGGCGGCTTCGACATCGACTGCGTCCTGCGCGGCAAGTACGTATCGCTGGACAAGTTCTGGGGCGTGGCCGAAGGCGGGCTGGGGTTCTGCGACGTGATCTTCGGGTGGGACAGCGGGGACGTGCTCTACGACAACTCCGCCGTCACCGGGTGGCACAGCGGCTACCCCGACACACATGCCAGCGTCGATCTCTCGACCTACCGCCGCATCCCCTGGGAAGAGGGTACCGCGGCGTTCCTGCTCGACTTCGAGGTGCCCGTCTCGCCGCGGCAGGTGCTGCAGCGGGTGGAGCAGAAGGCGCGGTCGCTGGGCTTCTCGGTCAAGTGCTCCTGCGAGTACGAGTTCTTCCTCTTCAAGGAGACGCCGCAGTCGGTGCGCGAGAAGGGCTACGGCAACCTGACGCCGCTGAGCCCGGGCATGTTCGGGTACTCCTGGCTGCGCGCCTCCGAGAACGCGCCGCTGGTCCACGACCTTCAAGATAGCCTCGACGCCTTCGACATCGAGGTGGAGGGCTTCCACACCGAGACGGGGCCGGGCGTCTACGAGGCGGCCATCCGCTACGATTCGCTGCTGCGCGCCGCCGACAAGGCCGCGCTGTTCAAGACCGCCGCCAAGGAGATCTGCGCGCGGCACGGCGTGATGCCCTGCTTCATGGCGAAGTGGAACAAGGACCTGCCAGGCTGCTCCGGACACCTGCACGAGTCGCTCTGGTCGGCGGGGGGCGAGCCTGTGTTCCACGACGCCCGCGGGCCCAACGGGATGAGCAAGGTGATGCAGCACTACGTGGCCGGACAGGTGGCGCTGATGCCCGCCTTCACCGCGCTCATCGCCCCCACCGTCAATTCGTACAAACGGATGGTTCGCGGCGCCTGGTCGCCGACGCTCGCCACCTGGGGCGTGGAGAACCGCACCACGGCCTTGCGGGTCATTCCCGGGTCGCCTTCTTCCACCCGGGTGGAGTACCGCTTCGCCGCGGCAGACATGAACCCCTACATCGCCATGGCTGCGAGCGTGGCGTCGGGGCTCTACGGCATCGAGCACGAGATGGCCCTGCCGCCGGAGACGCGGGGCAACGGCTACGAGGCCAAGGCCGAACCACTGCCGGGATCGCTGCGGGAGGCGACCGCGCGGCTCGCGGAATCGAAGGAAGCGCGCGAACTGTTGGGCGAGACGTTCGTGGATCACTACGTGCGGACCCGGGACTGGGAGTGCCGGCAGTTCGAGAGCGCGGTGACCAGGTGGGAGCTGGAGCGGTACTTCGAAATCATCTGAGGAGCGTGGCATGGCGAGCGTAATGAGTTTCCCCACCCGGATCGTCTACGGGAAAGGGGCGATCCAGCGGTTGCCGGACGAGCTGAAGCGGGTGGGAGCGACGCGGCCTTTGTTGGTGACCGACAAGGGAATCCTGAAGGCCGGCCTGTTGCGCTTCGTCACTCCGCTGTTGGAACAGGCGGGCATCAAGGCGCAGGTCTTCAGCGAGTTCGAGGCCAATCCCACCGACGCCGACGCCATCCGCGGGGGTGAGGCATACCGCGGGGCCAAGGCGGACAGCGTGCTCGGCGTCGGCGGCGGCGCCTCGCTGGACATGGCCAAGGCGGTGGCGCTGCTCGCCCACCATCCGCCGCCGCTCGCCCAGTACGACGACGCCAAGGGCGGCGATGCGAAGATCACCGCGGAGGTGCCGCCCATCGTCCAGGTGCCCACCACGGCGGGCACCGGCAGCGAGGTGGGCCGCAGCACGGTGCTGGTGATCGACGGCACCAAGACGGTGATCTTCTCGCCCTACCTGATGGCCAAGGTGGCCATCCTCGATCCGGAGCTGACGGTGGGGTTGCCGCCCTTCGTCACCGCCGCCACCGGCATGGACGCGCTCACGCACAACCTGGAAGCGTACGTGGCGCGGGGCGAGCATCCGCTGGCCGACGCCATCGCCATCGACGGCCTGCGCCGCATCGCCGGCCACCTCAAGCGGGCGGTGCAGAACGGCCGCGACCTGGAAGCGCGCGAGCAGATGCTGCTGGGCAGCGCGTTCGGGGCCATCGCCTTCCAGAAGGGCCTGGGCGCCTGCCATTCGCTGGCCCATGCGCTCACGCCGGTGGCCGGAACGCATCACGGCCTGGCCAATTCGCTGATGCTGCCGGCGGTGATCAACTTCAACCGCATGGCCGCCGAGGAGCGGCTGGCCACCGCGGCGGTCGCGCTCGGCGCCGATCCGAAGATGAGCGTGCAGGAGCGGGCGCACCTCTGCGTCGAGCTGGTGGACGACCTGCGGGGCGAGTGTGGTTTGCCGCGCAGGCTCTCCCAGGCCGGAGTGACGCGGGAGATGTTCCCGCGCATCGTGGAGAAGGCGCTGGCCGACGCCTGCCACCAGTCCAATCCGCGCCCCGTCACGCAGGTGGACTTCGAGCGGCTGATCCAGGAGGCGTTCTGATCTAGATTGGCGGGGTGGACGGAGCAGACCTCTCCCGGCGGTTGCTGTCGCGCGCCCTGGCGCAGCATCCCGTCGATCTGGCGCGNGCCGCCCTGGCGGTGGCGCGCGAGGAGTATCCACAGCTCGAGGAGGATCGGTACCTGCGGCAGCTGGATGAGCTGGCCGCGCGCGTGCAGTCCGGGGTGCCTGCCGGGGCCAGCCCGGAGCGGCGGGTGGGCCGGCTGAACACGGTGCTCTTCCACGACCTGGGGTTCGCCGGCAACCGCGAGGACTACTACGACCCGCGCAACAGCTTCCTCAACGAGGTGCTGGACCGGCGCATGGGCATCCCGCTCACCCTCTCCATCGTCTACATGGAGGTGGGCCNCCGCTGNGGCCTGCGNGTCGACGGAGTGGCGTTCCCGGGCCACTTTCTNTGCAAGGTGCAGCTCGACGGCGGCGAGCTGGTGGTGGATACGTTCCACCGCGGCCAGCTGCTGGGCCTGCCCGAGCTCAAGCAGCGGCTGGCATCGGCGCTGGGCCAGCAAGTCAAGTTCGATCCCCGCATCCTGCGCGCCGCGGAGCCGCGGGAGATCCTGGTCCGCATGCTGGAGAACTTGCGCTCGGTGTACCAGGAGCGGAAGGACATGCCCCGCGCGCTCAGCGCGGTGGACCGGTTGCTCCTGCTGCAGCCCGCCAACGTGCGCGGCCTGCGGGAGAGGGCCGAGCTTCGCGAACAGCTCGGTGGCGAGTTGGCGGCCGCCGCGGATCTGGAAAGAGTGCTCGAGCTGGAACCGAAGGCCTCCGACGCCGCCGCCTTGCGGGCCAAGGTGCGCAGGCTACGCGACGGCTCCCGCTTCCTGAATTGAGTTTCGGGGACACCTTACGGAAGGTTACGTATGGTGTCCCCGAAACTATTTCTTGTCGTAGAGGCGGAGCCGCTGCACGGGTTCGCCGCCGATCAGGTGCTTCTCCACGATCTCTTCCACGTCGGCCTCGGTGACGTGGCCGTACCAGACCCCCTCCGGGTAGACCACCACCGAGCATCCGTTTTCGCAGTTGTCGAGGCAGCCCGCCTTGTTGGCCCGGATGGCCTCGTCGAGCCCGCGGGCGCGCAGCGCGTTCTTGAGCTTCTTGAGCAGGTCCGGCGACCCCTTGCGCGTGCAGTCCCCGCGCGGCGAGTCGGCAGGCCGCTCGTTGAGGCAGACGAAGACGTGCTTGCGGAAGGGCGGGGGCATTTGTGCTCAGGACTCCTCTTCCAGCGCGGCGCGGAAGGCGGCCGCGTCCTCCAGCGAGCGATCCAGCGCGGCATCCGCCCGCCCCCTCGCTGCCGCGTCGAACGAGAGCAAGAGGACCAGTGTGCGGGGGGCAACCTCAAGATGGAGGAGGGAAGGCGGCAACGCAACCACCGGCGCGCGGGCTGCCACCGCGCGCTCCAGCTCTTCGGCGGAGTCGCAGGAGACACAGGCCGCCATGTGCGTCGAGGTCGCTGCCCGCACCAGCCGCGAGAGCACTTCTTGTGGCACTGTCCCCGCGAGCAGCACCGCGTCGGCGCCGGAAGCGCGCGATTCGTAGATCCGGAACTCCTCGGAGAGTACGTCGGCGCGCAGCACCGGTATGGAGACCGCGCGCGCCGCCTCGGCGAACCTCTCCATCTCCTCGCCAGCGGCCACGGCCAGCGCTGCGGCCTCCGCCTCGTCGAGCGCGCACGCGACCTCCGTCAGATCTGCCCGCGCGACGTCGAGCAGCGGAATCCGTTCCAGCGCCTGGCGCTGCCGATCGATGGCCTGGGCGAAGTTGCGGATGGACGGCGTGACGCCGGCGCGCGGATCCATCGCCCTACAATAGCCGCAAGAGCCGCCGCCGCATCTCCTCGCGAGTCTTCCTGTCCGGAGATGCGTGCACCGCCCGCTCCAGCGCTTCCACCGCTTTCCGCCGGAAGCCCTTCTGCTCGTAGAGCGCCGCAAGGGCGCGCAGCGCGGGGAAGAGGTTGGGACGCAGCTCCACCGCGTGCTCGTACGCGGTGATTGCGGGAAAGATGTCGCCTTGCTCGTGCAAAGCCCTTCCCAGCGCGAAGTGCGCCCGGGGCGACTGGGCGTCCTGCTTCACCGCCCGCTCGAACAGGGCGCGCGCCTCGGGCAGCTTCTTCGCCTCCAGGAGGCTCATGCCTTCCTGGTAGAGCTGCTCGGACTGGTCGCTGGGAGCCCCCGCCGGCCCACCGGTAAGCCGGGCCTGCACCCTGCGCAGCAATTCGGGCAGGTGGAAGGGTTTTTCGAGAAAATCGTCCGCGCCGAAGGCCTCCCGGGCGTCGTGCGCATAGCGCCACCCGCGGTAGACGGCGGACACGAGGATCACCGGGATGCTGCGGGTGCGCGCGCTGGCCTTGAGCCGCGCGCAGATCTCGAAGCCGTGCACGTGCGGCAGCATGGCGTCCAACAGCACCAGGTCGTAGCGACTGGTCTTGAGCTTCTCCTCCGCCTCGCGTCCGTCGCGGGCCTGCGTCACCTGGTAGCCCGCCGACACCAGCGCCTTCTCCAACAGCCGCAGGATGTCCGGATCGTCGTCGACAACCAGGATGCGTGCCGGGCCGGTGCGCATCTGCACCGCGTGCAGCACCTCGACCTCGCCTTCCTCGTCGTCGCCGACTTCCACCGCGAACTCGTCGCCGCGCAGCTCCTCCAGCTCCTGCGTGGCGGCGAGCACCTCGTCGGTGCCTGGGTGAGCCAGAGTTCCCGGCTTGTTGCCGGGCAGCACCACGGCCACGCCCGCGTCCGCGTCGGCCAAGAGGCCCGGGCCGCGCCAGTAACGCTCGCCGCGCTCCTTCGTGTCGTAGGCCGCGGCGATGGCCCGCTCCAGCGGTCCCGGCAGCGCGGCGTAGGGCGACACCTCCTGCCCGGTGATGAAGCGCAACTCCTCGAGCACGGCGTGCTCGCTCGCGCCGCCGCTGACGGCCACGTGCAGCCGGCCGCCGTCGGTCGAGAGCGGCAGCACCACGTCCGACTCGGCCACCACCCGCGGAATGCTGTCGAGGACGTCGAGATCGATGGTGGTGCGGGAGAGATCGACCCCGGGCATGCCGAGCTCTTCCGAGAGCAGCGAGACGAGGTCCGGCTCGGGGACGCCCGCGCGCAGCACCGCGCCCAGGAAGGACGTCCGCGTCTTCGATTCGCCTTGCAGGCGCTGCACCACCGGCTCGGGCAGCACGCGGCGCGCGGCGATCAGACGTGCGATGGACCCGGGGGAGGCCACGCGCTCCGGTCATACCACAGCCTCCACGGACCCCGGATCAGGCGGCGAAGAGGAAATGTGCGCCTTCTACGTAGCCCCGCAGCTCGAGGACGGATCGGATCTCTTCGCGCGCACCGGCCGCCCCTACCGCGCAGAGCATCAGCGCCTCGCCCGGCGGCGGCAGCTCCCGCTCCAGCAGCACCGGCCTGCCGCGCGCCAGCCGCTTCTTCCGGTCCACGTCGTAGAAAAAGCGCGGCCGCAGGCCATGCCGCTCCAACTCGCGCGCCAGCCGCTTGCCGGTGGGTCCCGCGCCCCAGAGGTCGAATTCGCGCCCGCGCAGCGGCCCGCGCGCGAGGTAGTGCGCCCGCAACCGCACCATGCGGTCCTCGCCGTAGGCGGCGCCGGTGCGGGTGAGCCGGCCGGGCGAATCGCGCCATTCGAGCAACATCTCGGGCACCTTGGCCAGCTCCCAGCCCTGCTCGACCAGGCGCAGGAGCAGGTCCCAATCCTCGGCCCACCCGTGGTCCTCCCAGCCCGAGCCAAGCGCCTCGCGGCGGAACATGGTGCTGGGGTGGACCAGCGGCGCCTCGACGAAGCGCCCGTTGCGGCACTGCTCCCGCGTGACGGTCCGGTTGAGCCAGTCTTGCAGGCGCGTCAGCCCGGGCGAGAGCGGCGTGGGGAAGCAATGGACCAGGCTGCCCACCGCGCCGAGGCGCGCATCCTGCGCCAGTGCTTCGGCTTGCAGCCGCAGCCGATCCGGATGCATGAGGTCGTCCGCGTCCATGCGCGCGATCAGGTCCCCGCGGCAGTGGGCGAGGCCGAGGTTGAGCGCCACCACCAGCCCAAGGCCTTCGCCGCGCACGACGCGAACCCGGGGATCCGTCTGCGCGGCCGCGAGCAGGGCGGGAGTCGCGTCGGCGGAAGCGTCGTCGACGCAGACCACCTCGAAGGGCGGCGGCCGGCGCTGCGCAAGTACGCCGCGCAGAGCTTCGGGCAGGGTGGCCGAGGCGTCTTTGGCCGGCAACAGGACGCTGATGAGCACGCGGCAAAGAGTAGCAGTAGCCTTGCGTCCCATGCTGGCGCCGCATCTCGCCGCCATCGAGCAGCAAGAACCGCTCCTGCCGTCGCGGGACGCAGTCCACGATGCCCGGGTCGCGTGTCGCCGCGTGCGCGCCGGATTGCGGCTGTCGGGACGACGGGACCTGGACGCGGGCGTGAAGGAGCTGCAGGACGCCCTCGGCAAGGTGCGGGATCTCCAATTGCAAGTCGTTTGGTTCGAGGAGCGCGACGAGGACTTGCGGCGGCGGCGCGCGGCGCTGTGCGCGAAGGCGGAGAAGGCCCTCCAGCTCGCACTGCGCAGGTGGCACGGGCGGACCCTCCCTGCGCTGATCAGCCTGGACGCCAAGGCGGTCTCGCGGGGTCACGCCCGCAAGGTGGTGCGCAAGCGCGTGGGAAGGCTGGGCGAGCGGCTGGAAGCGGCACGGGCCCGGCCGTCTCCCCCGGCGCTGCATCGCGCGCGCATCTCCGTGAAGCAGGTGCGGTACCTGATCGAGCTGTCGGAGAGGGTGTTGCCCCGGAAGGTCGTGGCGCTGAGCCGCGACCTCAAGACGCTGCAGGCTTCCCTGGGCGAGCTGCACGACACCGACGTGCGCGTCGCGCTGCTCGAGCGCAAGCCTGCGCTCCTCCGCGAGCAGCAGGACCTGCGCACCCGGCTCTTGAAGATCGCGGCCGCGCAGCTGGCGCGCTGGCATGGGCAGAAGATTGCCCAAAGGACGCGCGCGCTGCTGGAGTGAGGCCTGGCCTCAGTGACCGTGCTCGCCGAAGACCTCGCGCATGGAGTTGGCGATCTCTCCCAGCGTGGCGCGCGACTTCACCGCCGCCACGATGCGCGGGACCAGATTCTCGGTCCCTTCTGCCGCACGCTTCAGCTCCGAGAGCGAGCGCGTGGTCGCGGCGTTGTCGCGCGAGCGTCGGAAGGTCTTGAGGCGGGCGATCTGTTGCTCCTCCAGCTGCGGATCGATGCGCAGCATCTCGAAAGCCGCTTCGCCTTCGTTCTGGAACTCGTTCACGCCGACGACGATCTGCTTCTTCTCCTCGATCTCTTTCTGCGCGGCGTAGGCGGCGTCCTCGATCTCGCGCTGCGGGTACTGCCGCGAGATCGCCTCCACCATGCCGCCCATCTCGTCGATCTTGTGCAGGTACGCGACCGCCTTCTCCTCCAGCTCGTCGGTGAGCGCTTCCACCGCGTACGCGCCGCCCAGCGGATCGACGAAGTCGCAAACGCCGCTCTCGTAGGCGACGATCTGCTGCGTGCGCAGCGCGATGCGGGCGCTGGCCTCCGTGGGCAGGGAGAGCGCCTCGTCGCGACCGTTGGTGTGCAGCGACTGGCAGCCGCCCAGCACGGCTGCCAACGCCTGCAGCGCCACGCGGACCACGTTGTTGTCGGGCTGCTGGGCGGTGAGCGTGGAGCCGGCGGTCTGGGCGTGGAAGCGCAGCGTCCAGGAGCGCGGATCCTTCGCCTTGAAGCGCTCCTTCATCGTCCGCGCCCAGAGCCTGCGGGCGGCGCGGAACTTGGCCACCTCCTCGACGAAGTTGTTGTGCACGTTGAAGAAGAAGCTGAGCCGCCCGGCGAAAGAGTCCACGTCCAGCCCGCGCCGCACCGCCGCGTCCACGTAGGCGATGCCGTCGCCCAGCGTGAAGGCGATCTCCTGCGCCGCGGTGCTGCCCGCCTCGCGGATGTGGTAGCCGGAGATGCTGATCGGGTTCCACTTGGGGATGTTCTTCGTGCAGTACTCGAAGGTGTCGGTGATCAGCCGCATCGAAGGGCCGGGCGGGTAGATGTACGTGCCGCGGGCCATGTACTCCTTGAGCACGTCGTTCTGGATGGTGCCTACGAGGTCCGCCGCCTTGGTCCCGTGTGCCTCGCCCACCGCCTGGTACAGGGCGAGCAGCGTGGCGCCGGTGGCGTTGATGGTCATCGAGGTGGAGACCTGGCCCAGATCGATGCCCTTGAAGAGCCGCTCCATGTCATCGATGGAGTCGATAGCTACGCCGACGCGGCCCACCTCGCCGCGGGCGCGCGGGCTGTCGGAGTCGTGCCCCATCTGCGTGGGCAGATCGAAGGCGGTGGAGAGGCCGGTCTGGCCCGACTTGAGCAGATAGTGGAACCGCTCGTTGGTGTGCTCGGCGCTGCCGAAGCCGGCGTACTGCCGCATGGTCCAGAAGCGGCCGCGATACATGGTCGGCTGCACGCCGCGGGTGAACGGGTACTGCCCGGGGAAGCCCAGCGACGGCGGCGGCTCGTCGGGCCCGTAGAGAGGCTCGATCTCGACGCCGCTGGAGGTCTGGAACAGCGCCTTGCGCAAGGCCCCCGGCTTCGCGGCCGCCCTGCCGTAGACTTCCCGGGCCCACTTCTCCAGCGCCGTCATCGCCGCGCTCCTTCCGCCCAGCAGATCGAATACCAGAACGCCGCCTCGGGGCGCCGCGACCATTCGAGCAACGCGGCCAGCGCGGAGTCGATCTCGGCGGCGCCGAGCAGCCCGCCCGCGATCATCGCACCGCGCGCGCCGGCGAGCTGGCTGTGGATGTTTTCCACGAAGCCCGACCAGCGCGGCTCTCCGGCGCAGGCGCCAAAGAAGATCCAGGTGGAGCGCACCGGCGACGCGCCGGCCTCGTGCAGCAGGGAGATGAGGCGGCGGCCGATGAACGGATCGCAGCCCAGCCGATCGTAGCTGCGCTGGAAGGCGCGCCAGAGAGCGGCGAAGCCGGGTGGTTCGGGCCAGGCGCGGAAGACGTCGTGATCGTCGTCCTGCAGGACGATGCGGCCGCCCGGGCGAACGGCGCGCACCATGTGTCGCACCACCGAGAGCGGGTCGCGCACGTGCTCCAGCACGAAGCGGGCGTGGGCCACGTCGAAGCTGCCCCATTCGCCATCGCGCAGCGGTGGCTGCTGCGCGTCGCCCTGGCGCAGGTCGAGCAGCGGATGCCGCTCGGCGCGCGCCAGCTGCTCCTCGCTCTGCTCGATTCCCACCAGCCTGGTCCCGGCGGCGCGGGCCATCTCCAGCGAGAGCTGGCCGAGGCCGCAGCCGAAATCGACAATCCTTTCGCCGCCCTTCAGCGAAAGCTCGCGCAGGGCGGCGTCGTTCATCAGGCGGTTCAAGAGCGAAAGCCGTCCCTGCTCGGCCGGTGAGGTGCCGTGCAGGTAGGCGGCGCCGGTGGTCATGCCCCCGCTTCTAACGCAATTCCGCCTGTAGCGCCCCGTGGCTACCTCTTCGATGTGCAGCCACAAATGCGCCCCGCCGTCGCCACACCGTTGGAGCGCGTCGCCGCCAGACCGTTGGAGCGCGTCGCTGCTCGCCGCAGTCCGCGCGCTGGGCGGATGACACTGGGAATCCTCGCTGTCGTCGCCACCGGGCTCTTCCTCTGGGTGGTCTCGCCCTTCGCCTCGCCGCTGCTGCTCGCGGCGGTGCTGGCGGCCGTCTTCCAGCGGCCGCTCGGGCACCTGACGGGCACGCTCCGCGGCCGGCGGAGGTCGGCCGGCGCGTTGATCGCCGTCGGCGTGCTGGTGGTGATCGTGATGCCCTTCGCCAGCATCGCCACCTTTACCGCGCGCGAGGCCATCGGCGGGTTCGAGTACCTGCGCGACACCATGGGCGTGCAGAGCGTGTCCGACCTCAAGACGGCTCCATTGCCGCCCGCCGCGGAGAAGGCGCTGCGCGCCGCACATCTCACACGCGAGCAGGTGCACGACTTCGCCTCGAAGGCGGCCAACCGCGCGCAAGAGCTGGGACCCGAGCTGCTCAAGCAGTCGTGGGAGGTGCTCTTCCACACCGTCCTCATGCTGTTGGCGTTCTACTTCCTGCTGGTGGACGGGCCGCTTTTGGTTCGCTGGCTGTGGAGCGTCTCGCCCTTGCAGGCGCGCCAGACCGAAGAGCTGCTCACCGAGTTCCACAACGTGGCCACCGGCTCGATCGTCGGGAACGTGGCCACCGCTTTGTTACAAGGCGTGCTGGCCGGCATCGGCTTCGCCATCTTCGGAGTGGGGCACGCCTTCTTCTTCGGCATGCTCACCGCGGTGGCGTCGTTCGTGCCAGTGATCGGCACGGCCATCGTCTGGGTGCCAGCGGTGGGACTGCTGGCTGCCACGGGCCATTCCGGCGCGGCCATCGGACTGGCGGCCTGGTGCCTGATCGGCGTGGTGGGCGTGGAGCACCTCGCCAAACCGTTCATCCTGCGCGCCACCTCCGGCGGCGAGATGCACACCGGCCTGATGTTCCTGGCGCTGCTGGGGGCTGGAGGTGTTCGGGCTGCTCGGAGTGATCCTCGGGCCCTTGATCGTGAGTTTCTTCGTCTCGCTGATGCGGATGATCGAGCGCGACGCGGGAATTCCAGCGACGTTGCACTAGGACATTGGACGTTGCACTAGAATGTCCTTCAACTGTGCGCGCGCTAGCACGACAGCGATGCGCGGAGAAGCTAAAAGCAGAGTCTCTTGTCGTCGCGCGCGCCGCGCTGGACGCCGGCGGCCATCAGGACCAGCTTCGCCGCCTTCGTGAAGAACCGCACGCGTTCGTTGATGGCGCACTCGTCGACGTTCTCGCAGACGATGTTCGAGTAGTCCGCGTCGGGCACATCGGCCCTGTGGTAGTTCGACTCCGTCGAGCGCGCGCTCCCGTGCCTTCATGGCTGCACGGGAGCGCGACGGGAAACGAGACGAGGGAAGTCCCTCGCTGCCGGAGCTCAGATCCCGAGCGTGCCCGGGTTCGGCTGCACGTTGAACTGGCTCATCATGTCGGAGTCCTCGTGCGAGCCGTTGTGGCAGTGGAACACGAAGCGGCCGGGGAAGTTCCAGAACTGGTGCCGGACGGTGATGGTCTGATTCGGGCCGACCCAGACCGTGTCCTTGAATCCCGTCAGCTCGCCGGGATTCGGAGCCCGCCCCTCGACTTTCATGACCCTGAAGCGGCCGAGGTGGATGTGCACCGGGTGGCCCCATCCGCCCGAGTCGTTGATCAGGACCCAATCTTCGGCCGTGTTGATCAGCGGCTGGGCATCGTCGCGCGTCGGATCGAATTGCTGGCTGTTGATGGACCAATAGCCCCCCTGGCGATTGAACCGGAAAGTGCGGACCGCCGAGGGCGGCTGCACGTCGGCCGGGTGGGCCCACGCCGCCGCGGGCCAGATGTCGGCCTGGCTGCGGTCGGCTTCGACGCGGTTGACGCGGAATTCCATGATCGGGAAGAGCCGGTCGTCGTCCTTGTCGACGAGCAGGTTGACGAGGGTGAGCCGCGTCCCGACCGGGTACCTGGAGAAGTCGATCACGAACTCGTGCCGCTCGGAGATGTTGGCGTGGAAGAAGGTGGTGATCTGCGGCGCGCCGGTGAAGAGCAGGCCCTGGTCCGTGCCGATGTAGCGGAAGACCTCGTTCGGCGCATCCTTGTAGTTCGGACCTGCGCGAAGCGCGAACAGGTACTGGCGGGCATCGGATCCGTTCAGCAGCCGGAATCGATACTTCCGATTCGCCACTTCGAAGAACGGCGTCCCCACGGCGGGACCGGTACCGGCGACGAAGGAACGGAACGCGCCTTATGCGACCTCACCTCCCCGCATATCGGGGGGTCCCGCGAGTCAGCTTAAGGCCAATTTCAAGCTCGGAAGCCTTAGTTGTGATCGAGCAGACGCCTCAGCGCTTCGTACGTGTCCGGAAAGTGGTAGACGACCAAAGCGCAACGCGAGTCAGGCATCGATCCGGGGTCGAGGGCGTGGAATGTATCCTTCCGGTTTGGCAGTGTCATGGCCTGCGCGCCCGGAAACTCCAATCGAAGCGACACGAGAGACGCTCGCATACCTTTGCTATTGCACTGCAGCGGACACGTCCTCAGGATCAAGTCTGAACCCGCGAGATCGGTGAATGCGATGACATCGCCGTTGGAGTATCTATCTTCCGGCGCATTCGGGAATTCCGATTCGCGCACTAAGACGGTGTCGCGTTCCATTTCAAGCGTTCGCTGGCCGATAACGTCGCGCCAGGGTCGCGACACAGCCGGGCGTCGCGCGCTTTTCGAAAGGCGAGACTTAGCTGTGTCGTATATCCCGAAACTCAAAGCGATCTCTGCTTTGTCCCAAGGTGGAGAACGGCCACCCACCCGCTTGACGAAGAACACGTGCGTCTCGAAAGGGCACTCCATTACATCGCCTAGAACGGGATCTCGCGCGACCACTGCTTGCGCCCGCCGGACCTCGCCTGGCAGTAGACCAATCTCGAAGGCTGAGAGTTCACGAATTTGTTCCGCGTATCGATCGAAGGCGCTTCGGACAGCGGGGTCAGAGAGCGGCAATTCGTAGGTCGGAGAAAGCACCAGTTGTCCCAGAGGCCTGAACAGCCGTTCGAAGCGCGCAGATGTTTCCAACCCCTCCTTCCGCTTGATCTCCTCGTCGGTTATTTCGGCGGCGAGGCTCACGGTAAGAAGCGCGATTCCGGACAACATGCGACGTCGGCGCCCCGCTTTGTTCTCGAGAGCCTCGCGCAGGGACGTTGCGAATCCCAGGAATGCGCCGACTAGTCCGACAGTCTTAAGGACAAGAAGCAACCAGTGCATGATGTTCAACTCCTATGGCGTCCCGAGAGGATAGGCGATTCAAACCCGCGCTTTCGGTGGGC
>C688J18823_10000892_pt1 | contig 17914 bp, 18 predicted proteins | sample HopSoiMetagenom1_FD_18823 | JGI IMG/M metagenome (IMG submission 18823) | reverse complement strand
GGACACCGGCCACGGCGGCGACTTCACCGTGATGAAGCGCTTCGAATCCAAGGGCCGCCCATGCGAGCTGCTGCGCGTGCGCAACCAAGCCCAGGGGCGCAAGTCCGACATGCGCCATAACCTGTGCATGGTCGAGGGCCGCTGGCGCCTCGTCGGCGACGTCAAGACAGGAGCCGGTAAATGACCGATCAGCGACGCGGCCTCACGATCTACTTCATGGACGGCTCGGACATGAAGCTCGACTTTCCGAAGCAGACGATGAACGAGTACGGCGCCGCCATCAAGCTGAAGGAAGTCCTCGGCCACAACCACCTCCTCGCCGAAGTGGACGGCATGCTGCTCATGATCCCGTTCGCGAACATCAAGTACATCGCCGCCTATCCGGCGATGCCCAACCTGCCCGAGCACACCATCAAGGGAGCAACCACCGCCGGAGGCTAGCCATGAAATGGATCGTTATCTTTATCGCCCTTGCCGCCTGCTCATCGGCGCCCCCGCGCACGCCAACGGACTATGACGTGGTGCTGAAGCGCCCGCGACCCACCAACGACGACGCGCGCCGCCAGGAATGCAGCTGGATCGATACGTCTATCGCGCGCGAGAAGAAGCTCGCCGACTACGCGACGGCGAGCTCGATCTACCCGACCACAGCACTCGCCCATCAGGACGCCAGCCAGCGCAACGTCGCGGTGCTGCAATCGCGCTCGCAAGCCATCGGCTGCCAGGTCGCCGCCACGAACGCGCCTTTCGACCAATGCTTCCAGCGCTGCACGCAATACACCGAGCGCGGCAAGGAGCAGTGCTTCGACGCGTGCAATAAGTAGCGCCCTTCTCCTGGTCGCGTGCGCTCATGCGCCGGCGAGCCTGGAGGGTAGTGCCTGGCAGCTGGTCGCCTTCCGGGGCGGCGATGGCACGGTGCTGCAGCCGGTCGCCGGGTCACGCTACACGCTGAGCTTCGAGGCCGACGGCGTGTTCACGGCGCGCATCGACTGCAATCGCGCCCGCGGCGGCTGGAAGTCGACGACGCCTGGCCGGCTCGAGTTCGGACCGATGGCGGCCACGCGCGCGGAATGTGCGGCGGGATCGCTGCACGACCAGATGGTGCGGCAACTGCCCAATGTGCGCTCGTACGTGCTGAAAAGCGGCCGGCTGTACCTGTCGCTGATGGCGGACGGCGGCAGCTACGAATTCATTTCTTTACCTTGACGACGGCCTTCTTCTTCGGCGGCGGCGCGTAGACCGCGGCGGCGGCCTTGCGCGCCTCGAGCGTCTCGAGCTGCAGCCGGTAGGCGGCGTAGTACTTGTAGATGTTGCGCACGTACATCACCGTCTCCTGCCCGACCCGCCGCGCGGCGACCCGCTCGACGTTGCCGAACCAGACATCGGAATCCAGGCCGGTCTTCTCCGCCTCCGCGCGCAGGGCCGCGACGCGTCCCGGGCCGCAGTTGTACGCGGCGATCGCGAATAGCGTGAGATTTTGTTCGTCGGGCGAGCCGCCCGAAATCGAGCGGTCGCGAAGGATCCGAAGGTATTTGGTGCCGCCGTGGATGTTGCGCTCCATCTCGTGGACGTCGCCGACGCCGAGGGTGGCAGCGGTGTCCGGCATGATCTGCATCACGCCGATCGCGCCGACGTGGCTGCGCGCGTTCTGGTCGAGGCGCGACTCCTGGTAGCCGAGCGCGGCGACGAGCAGCGGGTCGAAGCCATAGCGCGGCGCATATTTCCGGAAGAGCGCGATCGTGCCCTGGAAGCGCTTCCAATCCGCATCCGCGGTGGCATGGGCGAGCTGCGTCACATACGCGGAATGGTTTCGGTAGCGCTTGGCGTGCGCGCCGGGATAGTGGTCGACGAAATCGTCGACCACCGCGGCGAGCTTGGGGCTGGCCGGACGAAAGGCCCAGCCGATGGGCTGCGCCTCGGTCAAGGCAAGATCGGTGCGCGCCTTGAGTCTCTTCTGCATCCGCACCCAGATTTCGGCTTTCCACGCGTCCACCACCGTGAGGGCGATGAGGCCGGCGGCCACCATGTCCATCAGGTCTTCGTCCTCGAGCGCTTCGGGCACGAGGGCGATGTGCACGCCCTGCTTGTTCTCGGCGCGCAACCGCTTGTTGAGCGCGACCAGGCTCGAGTAATAGCTGCTCGACTGGCGCACGTGCACCTCGAGGCCGCCGAGATCGTCGAGCGAGGCGAGCTTCGCCGAGCGCGGCCCGGTCACCACGATCTCGCCCGCGTCCTGCATGACCGCATGCGAGAAGCCGAACTTCGCCGAGCGCTCCGGCGTGATCGTCAGGTTGCCGGCCGCGATGTCGCCGCGGCCCTCGAGCACGCCGGTGAGGAGGTGCTCGCGCGTGGTGGGGATCGCCACCACCACGAAGGGCTGCACTTTCTTGGGATATTTCTTGTTGAGGAACGCCTCGAAGTCGCGCAACGCGTCGGCCGTGAGGCCACGCTGCCGGCCCTTGTCGTTGAAGTAGAGGGTGCGGCTGTAAGGCACCAGCACGCGCACCACGCGCCGCTCGAGAATCGCGTCGAAGTCGCCAAACTGCGGCTTCTGCTGGCCCTCGAGGGCCGTGACCGCGTGCGCGGTGCCCACATAAGCCAGGGCGGCCAGCGCTAGGAGCTTCAGCACGAGGCATTCGAGCAAGGGCGCCGGGGGGGCGGCAATGGGACCAAGGTCCAATGACCGGCTGCGGCCCGGAAAAACACAATGGCGGCCATGGCTGCCGTGATCGGCGAAACACCCGCGCGCGTCCTCGACCCGATTCAGCGGGTGCAGGAGGTGATCTTCGGCGTGCTGATGGCGATGACCTTCATCGGCGCGATGAACGTCGCCACCGCCGGCCAGGAGGAAGTGCGCACCGTCATGAAGACGGCGCTTGGCTGCAACCTCGCCTGGGGCCTTGCCGATGCGGTGATGTATCTCGTCACCGTCATCACCGAGCGCACGCGCGACGACCTGCGGCCGCGCCTGCGCGCGCGCGACCTGAAGGGCGCGCTCGGCGTGTTCCTGCTGGTCGCGCTCTCCACGTTCCCGCTCGTGCTGCCGTTCCTCGCGATCCGCGAGCTGGCGCCGGCCCTGCTCGCTTCACGTCTCGTCGCGTTGTGCATCCTCTTCGCCGGCGGCTGGCTTCTCGCCCGCCATGCCGGCGGCAACCGCTGGCTCGCCGGCTGCTCGCTGGCGGCAGTCGGCGCCGTGCTGCTCGGCGCGATCGTCGCGCTCGGAGGCTGAATGAAAGGCAAGCAATACGACAAGGAGCTCGAGCGCCTGCACGGCGAGCTCGTGAGATTGCAGCAGTGGGTGGTGCACGCGGGCCTCAAGGTGTGCATCGTCTTCGAGGGCCGCGACGGCGCCGGCAAGGGCGGCACGATCAAGGCGATCACCGAGCGCACCAGCCCGCGCATCTTTCGCGTGGTCGCGCTGAGCGCTCCGAGCGAACGCGAGAAAAGCCAGATGTACGTCCAGCGCTACTTGCCCTACCTGCCGGCGGCGGGCGAAATCGTCATCTTCGACCGCAGCTGGTACAACCGCGCGGGCGTCGAGCGGGTGATGGGCTTTTGCAGCGAGAAGGAGTCGCGGCGCTTCCTCAAGATGGTGCCCGCCGTCGAGAAGACCATCGTCGATTCGGGCGTGATCCTGCTCAAGTACTGGCTCGAGGTGAGCCCGCAAGAGCAGACGCGGCGGCTGGAGGCGCGCATCGACGACCCGCGCAAGATCTGGAAGCTCTCGCCGATGGACCTCAAGTCGTACAGCCGCTGGTACGACTATTCGCGCGCGCGCGACGACATGTTCAAGGAAACGGACACCGCCTTCGCGCCCTGGTACGTGGCGCGCTCCGAGGACAAGAAGCGCGTGCGGCTCAACATCCTCACGCACCTCCTCTCCAAGATCCCCTACAAGAAGCTGCCGCGCGAGAAAATCAAGCTGCCCGAGCGGCAGAAACGCAAAGGCTACAGCGAGCCGAAATACAACTACCGCTACGTCGCGGAGAAGTTCTAGTCAGAACCAGCGGTCGAGGCCGATCATCAGCTTCGATCCGTAGGTCGCCTTCACCCCCTCGCCCCATAGCAGGTGGCCCGCCAGCAGCCACAGGCTCCACTGCGGGTCGAGGCGGCGGCCATACTCCACCTCGCCGACCGCGCCGGTCTTGCCGAGCTCCCAATCCGCGCGGGTGTTCACCGCGAGCTTCACCCAGTTTTCGCGCCAGGCATTCCTGAGCGACAAGTCGAGCTTGGTGTAGTTGATGTCGGCGCGCGCCTCGTCGCCGGCGACCGAGTTCACCTGCTGCAGCTGCGACGTGAACCTTCGGCCGCCGCGCTCCACGGCGGCCGACACGCCGGCCGACAGCTGGTACTTGCCGGTGCCCAGCGCCGCCGGATCGGCGGTGGGCGCCGTCGCCTCGATGAAATAGGAAATGGCGGCGCGGCCCGCCTGGAACGGCGCGAAGCGATAGCGCACCTTGCTATCCCCGAGCCGGGGATTGAACGGGCTGCCGGAGAAATCGGTTTCCTCGTCGGGAAACGCCACCTGGAAGGAGAGCATTCCGCCCCAGACGAAGTTGTCCGAGCGGATGAAGGTCTTGGTGGTCTCTTCGTTCGTGGCGCGATCGACATTGTCGCGTCTCACCTGGACGCGGCCGTGCCAGCCGTCCGCGGAGCCCGGATCCTCCGGGCCGCTCTCCGCGGCCGGCGCCTGCGCCGCTGCCAGCCACAGCAGCGCGCCCAGCGCCCATCCCTTCACAGCAGGCGCTCGGCCTGCGCGATCAAGTCCTCCTTGGACGGCATCTCGGCGCGCGGGCAGCGCGCCACGGCGATCGCGGCGCGGAAGTCCGGGCCGATCGTGAGCTCGACGATGTCCAGCTCGTTGGCCGGGCCGGCGGCATCCTTGGCCAGGCGAATGCCGAGCGTGCTCAGGCGCAGCCGCGAATGGCTGACGGCGACATGCTCTTCAGGCTTGGAGAAAACATCCTGGATGTGACCGATGTAGCCGTCGAGCGTGGCGAGGCTGCCCTTCGCCTCGATGTAGCCCTCGACGGTTTCCTTCAGCTGGCGCTCGAGCGCCTTGCGGTCGGCCGCGATCTTGGAGCGGTCTTTCACGATGCCTTCCATGCCGTCCTCGGCGAGGCGCAGGAGACGCAGGCGCGCGCCGAGGTACGCCTTGTGCTCGCCGAGCTCGGTGGCTTTTTCGTCGGTCGCGACGATGCGGATCAGCGCGAGCTGCGCGAGCCGCAAGAGGAGCCGGCGGCCGACTTCGAGGCGCGCTTGCGCCAGCACGGCGTGCGGCGCGACCAGGCGGTGGTCCGCGAATGAGACGACTGTCTGCTGCACTTCGCGCTGCACGGCTTCACCGACGAGGTCCATGCCGAGCACCGAGCGCTCCTGCATCCTCATTCCGAGGAGCGCGTAGGCGTCGGGGGCGGGATTGCTGTCGAAGAAGCGGCGCAGCTCGTGGCTGCGCCCAAGGCAGGCCGGTACGTCGTCCGCCGTGGCGAAGAACGCATTCACCCGCGCGTCGCCGGCCCAGGCCCCGCGGCTGAGGAGCACCGGCTCGAGCGGCTCGCGCGCAAGCGAGCGCAGGTAATCGATGCTGCGGCGAATGCAGGGCTCGAGCTTGCGCCGGTAGCGCGAATGCAGCTTCACCTTCGGCTCGACGGCGTCGACGACAGCATCGATGGTCTCGGCGACGAGCGCGGCGTCGGGCTTTTCCGCCGCGAACAGGCGATCGAAGAGTGCCACTACCAATCCATTGTCGGCACCCACGCGTTCAGCGGGCGCCCCTTGTAGAGGCGGCCACTGATGCGCTTGGCAAGCGTTTCGGCCTGCGGCCGGCCCATCGCCACCTCGATCAGCGCGGTCGGCGCGCCGGTTTCCGTGACGAGCTTGATTTTTTCGACCGGGGCGAAGGGCTTGAGCGCCTCCTTGATGCTTTCTTCAGTCACGTCATCCGGCAGGTTGCCGATCACGATGCGCATCAATCACTCCTTTGCTGCGTGGCGAGCCAGGCGTTGAGAAGCGTGTAGGTGACAGCCAGGACCACCGGGCCGACGAAGATGCCGATCAGCCCGAACGCGATGAGGCCGCCGATCACGCCGACAAAGATGAGCAGCAGCGGCAGGTCGGCGCCGCGCTTGATGAGGATCGGGCGTACCACGTTGTCGATCGTGGCCGTGACCAGCGCGATCACGAGCAGGAACGTCCCCCAGCCGGGCGAGCCGCTCCAGTAGAGCCAGATCACCGGCGGCACGAGCACCAGCGCGCCGCCGATCTGCGCCACGCCCAGCAGGAAGATCAGCGCCGTGAGGAGCGCCGCGAACGGCACGCCCGCCACGGCGAGGCCGATGCCGCCGATCAGCGCCTGCAGGAGCGCGGTCAGCACCACGCCGAGCGCGACGCCGCGGATCGCCTGCGCCGAGAGGCGAATCACGGCTTCGCCCTGCTCGCCGGCGAGGCGCCGGCCGAAGCGCAGCATGCCGTCGGCGGCGTGCTCGCCGCCTGCATAAAGCACGGCGGCGGCGATCACCGTCAGCAGGAACTGCAGCGCGAGCGCACCGAAGCTCCCCAACCGCACCAGCAACCACGCCACCGCGGCCTGCGCGTAGGGCGCGAGCTGCACGCCGAGCGCCTGATCGCCGAACGCGCGCCAGGCGGCGGCCGCGCGCTCGCCTACCAGCGGCAGGCCCGCCACCCACGCCGGCGGCGCGGGCAGCGTGAATTCGCGCAGGCGATGCAACCCGGCGTTGATCGCGTCGACGTTGCCGAGCACCGTGCCGACCGCCGCGAACACCGGCAGGAGGAAGATCGCGAGCAGCACGAGCGACATCAAGGTCACCGCCGCCCAGCGGCGGCCGCCGAAGAAGGCCTGCGCCCGCAGCATCAGCGGCCAGGTCGGGATGACGATCATCACCGCCCAGACCACGGCCCCGAGGAAGGGCCGCAGCACCCAGAACGACCCCGCGATCAGCGCGCCGATGAAGAGCACGGCGAGCACGATGCGCGTGAGATCGCCCTCGCGCAGCGACACGGACACGCGCTCGCTACTTCTTCGCTGCCTTCGCGGCCGGCTTGGAGGCGGGCTCGACCGACACCGCGACGGCTTCGGTGTACGTCACCCTGACGTCGTCGCCGACCTTGACCACCTTGAACTGGTCCGGATTCTGCACGTCGAGCGTCACCGTGTTGCCGCGCGGTCCCTTGAGCGAGATGGTCTTGTCCTTCTTGCTCACGGCGGTCACCTTGGCGATCGCCTGCACTTCGCGCGCGCCGGCGATCGCCGGACGCTCGCCGGGCTTCGCGGTGACGACGGCTTCGCTCGCGCCGGCGGCCTGGCCGCCTTTGACCTTCTGCAGCTCGAGGGCGAGCGATTGCATGAAGCGCACCATGATGAAGTCGCCGGCGCGGATCTGGTCGAAGTTCTTCACCTCGGGGCTGATGGCGACGTCCTGGACGTTGCCCTTGGGTCCTTTCAGCGTGAGCACGCGCGCGAACTTGTCCACCGCCATCACCTCGGCGGAGATCTCGATCGCGCGCACGGCCGCCGCCTTGCCCGGCTCGCTGCCGACGACGGTGCCGCCTTTGATGTCGGCCTTCTGCTGGGCCGAAGCCGGCATCGCCGCGGTGAGAGCAATCAATAGAACAAGGGGAATGCTGCGCATGGTGACTCCTTTGGGGGTTGAGGTAGAAAGATTCATGGCGCTTCGGTGCGCCAGGTGGAAGGATCGGCGCCCATCTTCTCGCCGAGGTCTGCGAGATCGTTCATCACTTCGGAAACGAACGAGCCGGGCTTGGGCGGCACCCACGATTCGGGCACCGCCATGATGCGCACCTGCACGTCCGCGCCGTACTTGAGGCGCACCAGCTCGGCCTGCGCGAACAGGTGGCGCATCGAGTTCTTGGTCGAGGTCTGGGTCGCCATGATCGTCGCCCGGCTCATGATGTCGGGCCAGCGCTCGCGCACCAGCTCCGGCGGGAAGCGGAACTGGTTGTTGAAGATCACCCAGTAGCGCAGGCGCGGCATCGGCGTCTTCGGATGCGCGGCGCGCCAGCGCGCCGGGAAACTCTCCGCCTCGCTCGCGCGGCCGCCGTAAAGGATGTTGCCGGTGATGGCGCCATCGACGTAGAGATAGTTGCCGATGTCGCGCGCCGGGAAGATCGCCGGGATGCCGGCGCTCGCGAGCAGGATCGCATAGACACGCTCTTCGTCGCCCTTCGCGAGCGCGGCTTTGGACTCGCCGACGATGTCCCATGCCTGCATGTCGCCCAGATCGATGTTGGTGGTGTTCACCAGCAGGTTGCGGCCATTGCCGGCTTCGGCCGCGATGCGCTCGATCAGCTTGCGATCGAGCGACTTGCGCATCTCGCGCTCGAGTCCGGGCAGCGAGTAGAACGACGGGTTGTTCGGCATGAAGAACATCAGCCCGCGCGATTTCACCCAGTCCTCGCGCGGATGCCGATAGAGCTGCACGATGCGCTCGATCGAGTCGTCGTCGCCGAGGAAGGCAAAGGGCGCGATCATCGCCCCGGTGCTGACGCCGGTGACCACGTCGAACTGCGGACGCGCCATGTCGCCCTGCACCCGTCCCCAACCCTTCAGCACGCCGGCGCCGAAGGCGCCCCAGTCGCCGCCGCCGGAGATGACCAGCAGGTCGACCGTCGTCTTCGACTCGGCGCGCTTCAGGAACGGGCCCATCAGCCCGTTGAAGGCGTCGGCGCGCTGCGCATCGGCGGCGTCGCGGGCGCTCGCCAGGTCCTTCGGCGAGCGCTCGGTGCGCGGCGGCATCGAGCAGCTCGACGCCAAGAGGACGGTGAGCAGGACGAATGGAAGCGGAAGTTTTGTCATGATCCCTCAGAAGCGGAACGACGCGCCAAGCGCCGTGCCGCTGAAACGGAAGTCGTGGAGGAGCTTGTCGGCGCTCTGGTCGTACACGAGCGTGCGGTAGGCGAGCACTACGTCGCCCCATTTGAAGCCGTAGCCGACGCCGACCAGGCTTTGCCAGGTGAGCTCCGAAGAGCCGGTGCCGATGTCCAGGTAATAGGGCGAAAACCAGGCGCCGTCGCCCCAGCGCACACGGCCGCGCACGCCGACCAGTCCGTCCCAGATATCGGCGCGGCGCGAGATCGTGCCCGAGGCCGGAAAAGTCTGGCCGCCCGCCGGGCCGCTGATCGTGCCGTTGAGCTGCCAGCTGGAAGAGGCGTCGACGTGGAAGTAGCGCACGCCGCCGAGCACGTCGAGCGTCGCGCGCGGCGACTGCAGCACCGTATAGGCACCGGCGAGCGTCCATTCGACGCCGGTGAGCGATGAGCGCGACGAGGCGGCCCCGCTCGTGCTCACCGCCGAGCCGCCGAAGTCCACCGAGCGCACGTTGCTCTTCTCGCCGTCGAAGTCGATGTAGACGAGATCGCCGACGACCGACCAGCGCCCCCGGCGCGCTTCGCCGGACAGCATGAGCGCCATGCTCAGGTTCTCGAGATAGTTGTTCGGGCCGGTATCCACCGCCGGGGCGCCGCCCGCGTTCGGCGGCGCGCCGTACTTCAGCGTGCCGTTCACGTTCGGCAACCAGACATACGGCGTCACGGTGAAGGCCCAGCGATCGCTGCGCGGCTCCTCGGCCGCGGCAGCGGTTGGGATGAAATAGAACATCAGCGCGATGATCAAGTACACCGCCACCAGCTGGACGCCCTTGAACCAGTTCGCGCGGCCGTCGCCCGCCACCACGGTGCCGACGATCGCCGCCATGAAAAGCGCGCCCACCTCGGCACGGCTGAACGACAGCTCGAGCGGCTGCGGCGCGATGAAGTAGCTCGCCAGCACGAGCACCGGCGCGACGAAGAGCGCGATCTGGATCGAGCTGCCGAGCGCGATGCCCATCGTGAGGTCGACCTTGTTCTTCAGCGCCATGGCGATCGCCGAGCTCGACTCGGCCGCGCCGCCGACGATGGCGAGGAATACGATGCCGATGAAGACCTGCGACATGCCGAGCGCCGCGCCGGTGCCTTCGGCCGCGCCGACCAGGATCTCGCTCATCCACGCCGCGAGCGCCGAGGCGAGCACCAGGCCGCCGATGGCGCGCTGCGCGCTCCAGCGCTTGCCGTGACCCTGCTCGCCGCCTGCGCCCGGCTCGCCCGCGAATTCATCGGGATGGGTCTTGAGCATGAACACGAGGTAGAGCGCGTAGGCGCCGAGCAACACCACGGCGAGGCCGACATTGAGGAGCGTTTCCTCGCGCACGGTCTCCTCCGGCGCGAGGAAGCGGCTGAACGCGCTCGGCACCATCAGGCTGAGCGCGGCGATCAGCATCATCGAGCTGTAGAGGCGCGCGGCGGACGCGTTGTAGGTCTGCGTGCGGTGCCGCAGCCCGCCGGCGAGGAACGCGATGCCGAGCGCGAGGAGCAAATTGGCGAGGATCGCGCCGGCGAGCGAGGCGCGCACCATGTCGAGGAGCCCCGCGCGCAGCGCAACGAGCGCGATGATGAGCTCCGGGGCGTTGCCGAAGGTCGCATTCAGCAGGCCGCCGATCGCCTCGCCGGTGTAGCTGGCGAGGTGCTCGGTCGAGCGCACGATGAGACTCGCGATCGGGACGATCGCGACCGCCGCCGCGAAGAAGATCCACGGGTCGCGCGCATGCGCAAATTCCAGCGCCAGCGTGATCGGGATGAAGATGAGCAGCCAGTTCACGGCTTCGGCTCGAAGCTGCCACCGAGGGCAAGATGCAAATTCACCCGCTGCACGAGCCGCTCGGCCTGCACGCGCAGGAGCGCGGTGCGCGACGCATGCAGCGCGAGGGCCTGCTGCTGCACGGCCCGCAGGTCACCCGCGCCGACGCGATAACGCACGTTCGCGAACTCGAGCGCGCGCGCGTTCTCGGTCACGGCTTCCCGCAGGATCTGCTCGCGATCTTCCAGCGCGAAGCTCGCCGAGAGCGCGCTCTCGACCTCGGCAAAGGCGCGCGAGCCGACGCGGCCGTACTCGGCGACGGCCACCTTCTGCTCGGCGGTGCGGATCTCGATCTGCGACTGCAGCTGCCCGCCCAGGAAAAGCGGCGCGGTGATGGAGGCGCCCGCGCTCCACACCGGGTTGTCGCGATCCTTGAGGACAAAGAGGTCGCTGGAGATGCTGGTCACCGCGGCGGTGAGCGAGATGCGCGGCAGGCGCGCAGCCTTCGCTTCCTCGACGCCATAGAACGCGGCCGCCACGCGCCGCTCGGCAGCCACCACGTCGGGCCGGCGCTCGAGGAGCTCGGCCGGCATTCCGACCGGCACCGGGCCCGGCATCGGCGCGAGCTGCGGCGGCACGTCGAGCGCCGCCGCCGGATAGCGCCCGGCGAGCGACTCGAGCGCGCGCAGCGACTGGCGGTAGGAGTACTCGAGGCTGCGCGCACTGTCGCGATAGGCAAGGAGCCCGGCCCGCGCCAGCGTCACGTCGCTCTGGTCGCCGCGGCCGACGCGCAGGCGCTGCGCGGCCAGCTCGAGCTGGCGGCCGGCCGCGTCGGCCATTTCTTCGGCGATCGACTTCTGCAGCCGGGCCTCGGTGGCGAGGAACCAGCTCTTCGCCGCGAGCGCCGCGACCGACTGCCGTGCGTACAGGGCGTCGAGCGCGCTCGAGTCGTACTGCGTGGCGGCCACCTCGCGACCGGCGCGCACGCGGCCCCAGAGATCGAGCTCCCAGTTGGCGAAGATGCCGGCGCCCTGCAGGCCGCTCGAATCGCCCGACAGCGCGCCGCCGCCGCGCGCGAGCGCGCTCACCTGCGGATAGAGCGTCGCGCCGGCGAGCTTGACGTAGCCCGCGGCCTGCTCCACGCGCGCCGCCGCCACGCGCAGGTCGCCGTTGTACTGCACCGCCTCGCGTACCAGCGCGTCGAGTTGCGGATCGTTGAACGAGGCGAGCCAGCCGTTCGCCACCGCTCCGGCGGCGAGCGCCGGCTCGGCAAACTGCGCCGGCACCTTGAGATTGGGCGTCGCTTGCGGCACGAGCTCCCCGCGCGGCGGCGGCGACTTCAATGCGCAGCCGCCCGCGATGAGCATCATCAGCAGGGCCAGGGCGGCGCGCATGTCAGTGCAGCTTGAGGACGAGGTAATTGACATACGAGCCGACGCGGATGATTACCTTGCGGATGATGTGGATCGCATGCCCATGCTCGGTGTAGATGGCGGCGTGGCCGGCGGCGCCCGCGGCGAGGAACAGCTGGCGGTCGCGCTCCGCGATGTTGAACTTCACCGCGTAGCGGCCGGGCGGCGGCGGCACGAAGCCCGACACCGGAATCGTGCCGCTCGCGGCGAGCTGTCCCTGCCCTTGCGCCCAGATCACCGAATCGACCTTCGCCTTGATGACGCGCCCCGGCATCGTGTCGAGCGTGAACTCGGCTTCGTTTCCCGCCTCCACCTGGTGCAGCTCGTTCTGGTGATAGAGCGCCACCACCTGGCCGTCGGCCTCGATGAGCGTCATCACCTGGCTTAGCGCGGCCTGCCCGACGAAGGCGCCCGGCCGCAGCGCGAGGTTCACCACATAGCAGTCGCAGGGCGAGCGCGTGGTCGTCTGCTCGAGGAGCCACTTCGCCTGCTCGAGCTGGGCGCGCACCTGGGCGATCTGGGCGTATTCGCCGTTGGCGCGGGCGCCGAGCTTCTGGTCGATCTGCGACTCGGCCGCGCGCGCCTGCGCCTCCGCGCTCTTCGCCGCGGCGAGCTGGCCCTGCTGCTCGCGCACATCGGTCTGCACGCGCTCGAGGTCGAAGCGGTTGCCGGCGCCGCTCTTCGCGAGCTCGCTGTATTGCGCGACCCGCCTGCGCGTGAGCTCGAGCTTGGCCGAGACCTCCGTCGCACGCGCCTCGGCCTCGGCGATCTTCGCCGCCGCGCCTTTCGCCTGCTCCTCGAGGTCGCGCATCGCCGCTTCGCTGTTGGCGAGCTGCGCCTGCAGCGTGTTGACGTCGAACTGGTAGGGCGTCGGGTCGATGCGGAACAGCACATCGCCCGTGTGCACCAGGCGATTGCCCTCCTCCACCGCTACTTCCAGGACCCGGCCGCGCACCTGCGAGACGATCGGGATCGTGTATTTGTAGACGCGCACGTCGGGGGAAGACGGCGCCACCACGTTGAGCGTGAGGATCAGCGCGGTGAGCCCGATGATCGGGATGATCGCCACCGTGACCTGCGAGGTCGTGTTCCACGGCAGCCACTTCAGCTTGATGAAGATCAGCCAGACGAAGAACGAATAGATGCCGAGGAGAATGACTTCCATCTAGGCGGCCTTTTCCTCGGTCGATCCTTCCTGGGCCGCGAGGCGCAGCCGCGACAGCTCGTCCTTCAGCGCGTGCAGCCGCGGCGGCAGCGCGCCCTTTGCCTCCATCGCCTCGAGCTCTGCCCGCAGGTGCAGGATGTCCTCGCGCACCAGCGTGCCCGAGCGGTGCTTCTCGGCGAGCTCGTCGTAGTAATCCTCGTGCTTGTCGGTGCCATAAGCGCCCCGGTAGGCCACCGGCTTGGTAAAGGCCCACAGCCACGCGAACGGCCAGAGCAGGCCGCCGAAGGCGAGCGAGAGCAGGCACAGCACCTGGATCGCGTCGCGTTGCGGGTGGTGGCGCTTGTGCGCGAACTTCTCCGGCAGGATGTGCACCAGCCAGAACACCACGATCGCCACCACCGGCACGAAGATCAGCACGATGATCGCGAGCACGTCGGCCGCGGTGTCGAGCGCCTCGCCCGAGAGGAATGACGCGCGCGCCGGGCCGCTGGCCGCGAATGCGAGCCAGCCGCCGACGAGCGCCCGCCGGCAAAGCGATTTCATGGTCGTATCGTGCCCGGCGCGCCAGAGGGCCGAAATGGGACCATGGTCCAATTGCTGCACCCCACCGCCGGACCTAGATTCACCGGGCGAATGGCGGCACGCAACAAGCTCTGATGCGAGGACTGCTGCGCTGGCTTGCCTATCTCGCCGGTTTCGCGGCCGCGGTGCTCGCGACCATCGTGCTGGTCTTCGCCGTGCAGGCGCGGCTGCGCCTGCCCGACCTGCGCGCGTGGCATACGGTGACCCTCGGGCAGCAGGAGTTCCGCGCCGGCCGCGCGGCATCGTTTGCGGAATACCTCGCGCTCGAGGAGCGGCTGTTTGTCGAGCTGCGCCGACGCGTGCTCGACGATGCCGCCGTCGCCGACCAACAGATGTTCAGCCGCTACAACCCGGCGAGCGCCGTCGCCCGCCTTGCGCTCGAGACCCCGTTCAACCACTCCTACGAGCTCGTGCCGCCGGGCGAGGCTCGCGGCGCCGCGCTCCTCGTCCACGGCCTTTCCGATTCGCCTTACAGCATGCGCGCCCTTGCCGAGACGCTCCTGGCGCAAGGCTATTACGTGCTCGCGTTGCGCCTGCCGGGACACGGCACCGCGCCCGCGGCGCTGGTAGACGTGTCGTGGGAGGATTGGTACGGCGCGGTGGTGCTCGCGGCCGGGCACGCGGCCTCGAAGGTCGGCGCCGGCAAGCCATTCGTCGCCGGCGGCCATTCGACGGGCGCCGCTCTCGTCACGCTTTACTCGCTGCGCTCGCTTGCCGATCCGGCGTTGCCGCGGCCGCAGCGGCTTTATCTGGTCTCGCCGGCAATCGGCATCTCGCCGTTTGCCGCGCTGACCCAGGCGGTTTCCTCGCTGGCGTTCATCCCGGCGTTCGAGAAGTCGCGCTGGATGGACGTGCTGCCCGAATACGATCCGTACAAATACAACTCGTTTCCGGTGAATGCAGCACGGCAGATCTACGCCCTGACGCGAGTGCTGCAGCGCACGCTCGACGCCGAAGCGCAAAGCGGCCGCCTCGCCGGCATGCCGCGCGTGATGGCGTTCCAGTCGATCGTCGACTCGACGATCACGGCGCCGCAAGTGGTGCGCGGCCTGCTCGGGCGCCTTCCGCCCAACGGACACGAACTGCTGGTCTTCGACATCAACCGCGGCGAACCGCTCGAGGGCTGGATCGCCCCCGGCCCGCTCGAAGACCTGGAAAGGCTGCGCGCCGCGACCGACCTGCCTTTCCGGCTCACGCTGATCGCGAACCGCTCGCGCGATACGCGTGCCGTTGCCGCGTACACCCGCCGCGCCGGCGAGCGCCGCGTGACGATCGAAAACCTGCCCTACCAGTGGCCGGCGGGCGTGTTCTCGGTCGGGCACGTTTCGCTTCCGTTCCCGATCGATGATCCCGTATACGGTCTCGCCGCCGCCGGTGCGGGTTTCAATCTTGGCGCCCTGGCGCCGAAGGGCGAGAGCGGCGCGCTGGTGGTCAGCGCCGGGACGTTCGAGCGTTTAAGGAGCAATCCATTCTGGGGCGTGATCCAGGCGAAGATCATTGAAGGCGAGCGGCCGGCCGACGCTGCCCGGCCAGCGCCTTGAGCGCCTCCACCATCCGGCCGCTGCTGTTGGCGCTTTGCCTCGCGTTGTGCGCGGGCTCGTCGCTCGCGCAGCACGTGCCGCGCATCGGGCTCGTGCTTTCGGGCGGCGGTGCCCGCGGACTGGCTCATGTCGGCGTGCTCAAGGTACTGGAGGAATTGCACGTGCCGGTGAGCTGCGTGACCGGGACCAGCATGGGGGCGATCGTCGGCGGCGCCTACGCGGCGGGCACTTCCGCGGCAGATTTGGAAGCGTTCGTGCGCAAGGCCGACTGGAACGAGGTATTTCGCGACAGCCCGCCGCGCGCGGAAATTTCGGTCCGCCGCAAAGTCGACGAATACAAGACGCTTTTCGCGCCGGAATACGGCGTCACGCGCAAGGGGCTCGTGCTGCCCAAGGGCGTCATCGCCGGCGTCTCCATCGAAGCGTTTTTCCGCGCGCTCACGCAGTCGGCGATCGATATCACCGATTTCAACCGGCTGCCGATCCCGTTCCGCGCGCTCGCCGCCGATATCGAGACCGGCGAAGCCGTCGTGCTCTCGCACGGCAGCCTGGCGCGCGCCCTGCGCGCCAGCATGTCGGTCCCCGGCGCCCTCTCGCCGGTCGAGATCGACGGGCACCTCCTCGTCGACGGCGGCATCGCGGACAACCTGCCGATCGCGGAGGCACGCAAGCTCTGCGGCGAGGTGATCATCGCGGTCAACATTTCCACCCCGGCGCTCAAGCGCGAGGAGATCACCTCGGCGCTGAGCGTCGGCGGCCAGCTCATCAACTTCCTCGGCAAGGTCAACGTCGAGCGGCAGCTCGCTTCGCTGGGCGCGCGCGACGTCCTCGTGGCCCCCGAGCTCGGCGACATTTCCGCATCCAGCTTCGAGCGCTCGGCGGACGCGATCCGCATCGGCGAAGAGGCCGCGCGCGCCCTCGCCGCCTCGCTCACCCGCTACAGCTTGCCGGCGGAGCAATACGCGTCCCTGCGCCGCCGCCAGGTGGCGGAGCGCAAGCCCCTCGGCGCCGTGGATGAGATCCGCTTCGAGGGGCTGCAGCGCACCAACCCGCAGGTGCTGCGCGCGCTCGTGCACAGCAAGCCCGCGGAGCCGCTCACCGAGGAGGAGGTCAGCGCGGACCTGCGGCGCATCTACGGCACCGGCGACTTCGAAAGCATCGATTACCTGATCCGCGCCGAGCCCGGCGGCCGCGTGCTGGTGATCCAGCCCCAGGAAAAGGCGTGGGGCCCCGACTACCTGCGCTTCGGACTGGGCCTCGCCACCGACTTCCAGGGCGAAAGCCTCTTCAACCTCCTGGTGCAGTACCGGCGCACGTGGCTAAACAGCCTCGGCGGCGAGTGGCTGACCGAGGCCCAGATCGGAAAGGAGAACTTTCTCGCCACCGAGTTCATCCAGCCGCTCGAGGCGCGCGGCCGCTATTTCGCCGCGCCCTATGCGCGCGTCGGCCAGGAACAACACCCGGTCTACAGCGGCGGCCATCGCGTGGGCGAATACGAGGCGAAGGAATCGCGACTCGGGCTCGATGCCGGCATGTTCCTCGGCAGCCAGGGAGAGGCGCGGCTCGGGGCGGTGTGGCGCGACGTCGATGCCAAGACCGTCACCGGTCCCGAGGTGCTGCCCGATTCGAAGGAAACGACGGCCGGTCTGCGGGCACTCCTGTACATCGATCAGCTCGATAACGCCTGGTTTCCGCGCGCGGGCTATCGCACGACCGCGACGGCGTACGCCGCCGAGCCGTCCTTCGGATCGGCGCATCAATACCGCCGGCTCGCCGGCGAAGCCATGGCGGCGGGAACCTGGGGCCCGCATACGCTGAACGTAAAGATCGCAGGCGGCACCGACCAGCAGACCACGATGCCCAGTTACGAGAACTTCCGGCTCGGCGGACCGTTGCGTCTCTCGGGCTATCGCATCGACGAGTTCTCGGGCCAGCGTTATGCGTTCGGCCGGGCGATGTACTACAACCGCGCCATACCGCTGCCGGACCTATTGGGCTCCGGTGTCTTCGCCGGCGCATCGCTCGAGCTCGGAAAGATGCAGGTGCGCTCGGCCGGACAGGCGTCGGCCGGCACGCTCGCGTCTGGATCGGTTTTCCTCGCCGCGAGCACCTTTGCCGGTCCGGCGTATTTCGGCTTCGGCCTGGGCGAGAACGGCCGTTACAGCCTGTACCTGCTCCTCGGCGCGCCGTAGAAAGACCGAGCCGTGGGACCAAGGTCCAATTGGCGCGCCAGCCGCCCGAGCCTACCTTGCAGCGAAGCCAACTGCGGGACGGTAAATGAACTTCAACTGCAAGACCCTCACCATGACAGCTCTCGCCGCGCTTGCCGCGGCTTCGAGCATGGCCCTCGCCCAGGCGCCGGCGCGCGTCGTGGCGCCGGACTCGAGCGCCGAGAAGGGCGCCAGGGATTCCGGCGAGGCACGCCTCGAGATCAGCGGCAAGGTGATGCTGGACATGATCCTGGACCTGAAGCGCGTCGACCCGGCGTGGCATTCGACGCTACGGCCCTCGACCATCCCGGTGACCTGTCCGGGAGACCCCGGATGCGGCAAGGACGGCGAGACGA
>C688J18823_10000891_pt1 | contig 17926 bp, 13 predicted proteins | sample HopSoiMetagenom1_FD_18823 | JGI IMG/M metagenome (IMG submission 18823) | reverse complement strand
CAATGGGCAACCGGCGGTTGCGCTGTATCCCGCGACTGCCGACGGGCAGCATCGTCGGCACGCCCTACACGTGCTCACCATCGCGCCACACGGCGTCGGCCGCATCGTGGCATTCATGGACATCGACGGACTGGCGCGCTTCGACCTACCTTGTGTGCTGCCGACCCAAGGCTGAACCGCAAGGCGCGGCCGCCAAATCAGCTGCGGCTGACCGGTTCTGAGTCGCTGGGCTGTTGCTGCTTGGGCTGGTGCCGGTAGAACGACACCGTCGCGGGCGGCAGCGGCTCATTGCCGAGAATCAGGTCCGCCGCCTTCTCGGCGACCATCATCACCGGCGCGTAGATGTTGCCGTTCGTCACATACGGCATCACCGACGCGTCGACGACTTTCAGGCCCTCGACGCCGTGCACGCCCATCGTCTGCGGGTCGGTCACCGACATCGCATCGGTGCCCATCTTGGCCGTGCACGACGGGTGTAGAGCTGTTTCGGCGTCGCGTGCGACCCAATCGAGGATCTGCTCGTCGGTTTCCACACTCGGGCCGGGGGAGGTCTCGCCGCCGTTGAACGGCGCCATCGCGGGCTGGTTGAGGATCGCGCGCGCCACCCTGACGGCCTCGACCCATTCCCGGCGGTCCTGGTCGGTGGACAGGTAGTTGAACCGCAGTGCCGGATGTACCCGCGGGTCACGGCTGGTGATCTTCACGCTGCCGCGGGTATCGGCGTACATCGGGCCGACGTGTACCTGATAGCCGTCGCCGCCTTCCGGCGACGAGCCGTCGTAGCGGACCGCGATCGGCAGGAAATGGAACATCAGGTTCGGGTAGGCGACGTNGTCGTTGCTGCGGACGAACCCCCCGCCCTCGAAGTGATTTGTCGCACCGGGCCCGCGACGGAAGAACAGCCAATTGGCTCCGATCCACGGGCGGTAGCGCCATTTCAGGTACTTCTGCATGGAAATCGGTTGCTTGCAGGCGTATTGGATGTACACCTCGAGGTGGTCCTGAAGATTCTCGCCGACGCCGGGCAGGTCATGCACGACGTCGATGCCGAGGGCCTGCAAATCTGCCGAATTGCCTACGCCGGAGAGTTGCAGCAACTGGGGACTGTTGATCGCCCCTCCGCACAGCACGACCTGGCCGGCGCCAACCCGCTTGGTGCCGCCGAACAGGTGCCGGTAGTCGACGCCGACTGCGCGCTTGCCCTCGAAGACCACCCGCTCGACGAACGCCCTCGTGATCACGTCCAGATTCGGTCGACGCATCACAGGATGCAGGTAGGCGCGGGCGGCCGACAGCCGCCTGCCGTTGCGGATGTTGCGGTCGAACTTCGCGAAACCCTCTTGCCGGTAACCATTTACGTCATCTGTGCGGGGATACCCGGCCTGTTCGGCTGCGGCGAAGAACGCCTCGAACAAGGGATTGGTCGCCGGCCCGCGCTCCAGCGCGAGCGGACCGTCGTGCCCGCGGTACGGGTCGTCGGAAGCAGCGGCCAGGCAGTTCTCCATCCGATTGAAATACGGCAGGCAGTGCGCGTAGTCCCACTCGGACATGCCGGGGTCGGCGCCCCAGCGTTCGTAGTCCATCGGATTGCCGCGCTGGAAGATCATCCCGTTGATGCTGCTGGATCCGCCCAGCACCTTGCCGCGGGCGTGATAGATGCGGCGCCCGTTCATGTGCGGCTCGGGTTCGGACTCGTATTTCCAGTCGTAGAAACGACTTCCGATCGGGAACGGCAGCGCTGCAGGCATGTGCACAAACACGTCCCACAACGAATCGTTGCGGCCCGCTTCCAGAACCAGAACCTTGTTGGCCCGGTCGGCTGACAGCCGGTTGGCGAGCGCGCATCCTGCCGATCCGCCGCCGACGATTACGAAGTCGTACCGCGTAGATTTCATCGTTGTCCTTCTGCGGATCGTGGGAAAAGGCTATCGCCCTGGCGCGTGATACGCATCAGGTTTCTCTATGTGCAACGGAGTCTCGTATAGTTGCGCTATGAGCAACCCTCGAGGTGAAGGCGCCGGCGGTGTGCAGTCGGTCGACCGCGCCATCAGCGTGCTGGAGATCCTCGCCCAACGCGGTGAAGCCGGTGTCAGCGAGGTCGCCACGGACATCGGCGTGCACAAGTCGACGGCGTTCCGGTTGCTCGCCGCGCTCGAGGAACGAGAATTGGTCGAGCAGACCCAAGAACGCGGAAAGTACCGCCTCGGCTTCGGCATCCTGCGGCTGGCCAGCGCGGTGCCCGGCCAACTCGACGTCACCGGGCAGGCCCGGTCGGTCTGCGAACAGCTCGCCGCGCAGCTCGGCGAAACCGTCAACATCGCTGTGCGGCGGTCGCATTTCGTCGTCAACATCGACCAGGCGCGCGGGCCGAGTGCGGTGGCTACGCACAACTGGGTCGGTGAGCTGACCCCGTTGCACGCCACTTCCAGCGGCAAGGTGCTGCTCGCGTACATGACCCCCGAAGAGCGCCGAGAAGTGTTGGCGGGCTCGGCGCTTACCCGACTCACCAAGCACACGATCACGTCGCAACGTGAAATCGAGGCGCAGATCGAGGCGGCCGCACGCAACGGATATGCATCCTCGGTCGAGGAACTGGAAGAGGGGCTGAATGCGCTCGCCGCGCCCGTGCGCGACCACACCGGCAGTGTCATTGCAGCGCTTAGTGTTTCTGGTCCGGTCTACCGATTCACCGAAGAACGAATGCGCGAGGTGACGCCCGATGTGGTCGCCGCCGCGGCGGCCATCAGCCAACGGATGGGCCACCTCGACTGACCGGCCTGACGCGGTCATTTCGTCAGCTTTGCCTGCAGCCAGTTGTGAAACTCGCCGATGTGATGCTCGCTGGGCACTAATACCCCGCCGTCGCGGTAGGTGCGTGAACTCATCGCAGGCTGGCAGCGCTCACATGCGGCGAAGTCCTGCTGATTGACCCGGTGGAACAGCTCCACCGAACGGCGGACGTCCTTGCCGGAGTCCACCACCTCGGGCAGGTACAGCCAGTCGCATTCGACAATCGTGTGGTCCGCGGCGACGGGAAACATCCGATGCAGGATCACGTGGTCGGGCACCAGGTTGACGAACACCTGCGGCTTGACCGTGATCGCGTAGTAGCGCCGGTCCTGGTCTTCGGCGACGCTCGGTATCTGGTCGAGTCCGGCCGAGCCGTCGATTGTGAATCCCTCAACGTCCTCGCCGAATTCGGCGCCATGCCCGACGTGGTACTGCACCGCCAACCCATCGGCGAACTCAGGCAGCACCTCCGTCAGTTCCGGATGAATGGTGGCGCAGTGGTAGCACTCCATGAAGTTCTCGATAATGAGCTTCCAGTTCGCCTTCACGTCATAGCGAATCCGGCGACCGACGCGCAGGTTCGCAACGTCGTACTGGTCGATCAGTTCGACGTCTCCGAGCCGATCGGTGATGTCCTTGCGGACCGTGTCGTCGAACGACGGCGGAGTATCGGCCAGGCACACCCACACATAGCCCAGCCACTCGTGCACCGCGATGCGACGCAGGCCGTACTCGACCCGGTCGATGTCAGGCATCTTGGTCAGGTTGGGCGCGGCAACCAGCTTGCCGTCGAGGTCGTATGTCCAAGCGTGATAAGGGCATTGGAATGCGCGCTTCACTTCACCGCTCTCGTCGGTGCACAACTGTGCGCCACGATGCCGGCAGACGTTGAAGAACGCACGGACCTCGCCGCTGCGGGACCGCGTGATCAGCACACTCTCGCGACCGACCTGCACGGTCTTGAACGCTCCTGCCTTGTCCAGATCGTCTGCCCGCACGGCGCAGAACCACATCGACTCGAAGATCTCGCCCTGTTCCATATCGAAGATCGTGGCGTCGGTGTAATAGCTGCCGGGCAGCGTCGAGATGAGGCTTTGCGGCAGGCCGACGGTGGTCATCGCGGTCTCCTGTTGGTCGACGGGTTGCATGGGGTCAGGCCGCGGCCGGGACGACGGCCAGTTGGCGGCGCCAGCGGGTGAACAGCTTCGGCTGGTCGACGCTGAGCACCGCGACGGGCTGCCCGGCGCGGCGGTACACCGCCAGGAAGCTGGTGTCGCGCATGGTGCCGACCTCGAAGACGATCTCGTCGCAGGGATGGGCGATGCCCGCGAACTGGATCCGGCGGCCGTACTGGTCGGACCAGAAGTACGGAGGCCTGGCGGGCGGGCCGTTGTGCCGGCCGCCTGCGAGCAACGTCGCGACCGCGATCGCCGGGCGTTCCAACGCGCCGGTCCAATGTTCGACGCGGTGCGGCAAGCCGACGCACGGTTCATGCCATGCCGCACAGTCGCCCACCGCAACGACATTCGGAATCGACGTGGCGCCGCCTTGGTCGCACACGACGCCGTTGGACAGTTCTAGCGGGCTATCGCGCAGCCATTCGACGTTGGGACTCGCGCCGATGCCGACGAGCACGACGTCAGCAGCGAGCCGACGCCCGTCGGCCAATTCCACGCCGGTGACTCGATCGCTCCCGATCAGGCCCGCGACGGGAGCCCCGCACAGCAGCCGGGTGCCGTGCTCGGTGTGCAGCCGGGCCACCGCGGCGCCGAGTTGCACGCCGAGTGGGCCGGCCAGCGGTGCCAGCGCGGCCTCGACCACCGTGACGTCCAACCCCAATTTCACTGCGGTGGAGGCGACTTCGGCTCCGATGAATCCCGCGCCGATCACCACAAGCCGCGCCCCCTGGCGTAGTTCGCCGCGCAACGCCAAGGCGTCGTCGACTGTCCGCAACACGTGCACTCCGGCAAGGCCGTCTGAGCCGGGCCATGCCCGCGCCCGCGCTCCCGTCGCCACCACGATGCCGTCGGCGTGAATCGCGGTTCCGCTGTCGAGCTGCACCGCGCTCGCGTGCGCGTCGAGGCGGGTCGCGTGCACGCCGAGCAGCCACTGGGCGGCCAGGTCGTCGTCGTCGGCTTCGAGGGCCAACGCGTCCTCGCCGATGTCACCGGCCAGGAACTCTTTGGACAGCGGGGGACGGTCGTACGGCCGCCGCGCCTCAGCGCCGACGATCGTCAGTTCGCCGTCGAAACCCTGTGCGCGCAACGCGCGGGCCGCTGACAACCCCGCCAGCGACGCACCGATCACCGCAACGCTTTTCACTGCGCCACCTCACCGGCCGCGCGGGTGGTGACGCCGGGCGGAAGGTTGGGCGGGGCGTCGTCGAGGACGACATTGATCACGTCGTCGACAATCACCACCTCATGCGTACGCACTCCAAGCTTCGCCGGCGGCGCGTCGACCCCACCCGTGCGCAGGTTGAAACGCGAGGCATGCAGCGGGCATTCGATCTCGCAGCCTTCCAGCCAGCCGTCGGCGAGTGACGCGTCCTGATGCGTACAGGTGTCGTCGATCGCGAACACCTCGCCGTCGTCGGTGTGGAAGACGGCGATCGGAGGATCCGATTCGACCCGCCGGGCCTCACCCCGGGGCAGGGCCGCGAGTGGGCAGATTTCGAGCACGACCTAGACCTCTCCGTGGCAGTGGTTTGTATCGAATTGTGCAACGTAGTTCGTATTATGCAACAGCCTGAGGGAAATCGCCTCACCTTGTCAAGAGCTGCGATGCGCGAATTTTGACGTCGCGCGCAGGTCGTTTCAGCGGGTGACTAGGCCGCGTTTTCCGCCCCGGTTCCCGCGAGCCACTTGGCGACGAGCTGCGGGTGCGCATCGATGAACTTTTTGGCGGCCTCGTCGTCGCTCATCCCGTCCACCGCGATCGAGCGGGCGACCGAGTTCTGGTCATCGCCCGTCCACTGGAAGTTCTTCACCAGCGTGTAGGCAGGACTGCCAGATTCGGCGAACTTGGTCGAGACGATCTTGTCCAGGTCGTAGTCCGGATAGTCGCAGGCGATCTTGGCCGGATCGGCGTCGCATCCGTCCGTGTAGGGCGGTAGATCGATCTTGACCATCTTGACCTCACCGAACAACCACTGCGGCGAGTAGAAGTACGCGAGCAGCGGGGTCCGCTGGCGCTGCGCCTGACGAATGCTGGAGATCAGCGCCGTTTCGCTGCCGCCCTGCACCACCTTGTAATTCAGGCCGAGGTTGGCCACCAGGGCGGCGTCGTTGGTCACGTAGGCCGGATCCCCGTCGAGTAGCTGCCCCTTATCCCCGGATTCGGAGGTCTTGAACAGGTGGGCGTACTTGTTCAGGTTGTGCCAATCGGTGATGTCCGGGTATTGCTCGACCATCCACGGCGGCACGTACCAACCGATCTGCCCCTTGACGCCGGTGGAGCCGGCGCTCTGCGCGACGCCCATGTTGTCGATGTACTGCTTCCTGAGGTCGTCATGACCCCAGTTCTCCAGGATCACGTCCACCTGTCCGGTGGACATGCCCTGCCAGGAGACCTGCTCGGCGATGTGCTTCTGCTTGACGAAGCAGCCCAATACGTTCTCCGCCAGATAGGTGACCACTGCTGCGTTGGCCTCGTACCCGACCCATGAGTTGATGGCCATGTTGACGGTGCCGCACGGCTTGCTGCCCGGCTTCAGCGCTCCGTGGCTTTGGAGGTCCGACACCTTGGTGGCGTTGCAGCCCGATATCAGCAGCGCCAGCGCTGCGGCGGCCGCCACGATCGCAATTCGTCTCATTCGGTTGTCCGTCCTATCCGTTTCGATGCGGCCGCGGTCGTGCGGTCGAGGATCGTGCCTAGCAGCACGATCGCCAGACCCGCCGCCAAGCCCTTGCCGAACAGGCTGGTCTGCGAGAAGCCGGCCACCACGAGGTAGCCCAGCGCGCCGCCACCGACCAGACCGGCGACGACGACCATGGAGAGCACATAGATGAGGCCCTGGTTGGTGGCCAGCGTCAGCGACCGCACCGCCATCGGCAGCTGCACCTTGGTGATCACCTGCCAGGAGTTCGACCCCACCGAGCGTGCTGCCTCGACAGTCTCGGGTGACACGCCGCGGATCCCGTCGGCCATGATCTTGATCGAAACCGGGGCGGCGTAGACGATCGCCGCCACGATGCCGGTGAACCGCGACGCCGAGAACAGCGCAAGGAACGGAACCAGGTACACGAACGACGGCATGGTCTGTGCAGCGTCGAGGAACGGGCGCACGATATTGTCCGCGGTCGCACTGCGGCCCATCCAGACGCCGACCACGACCCCGAGCGCGACGACGATGACCGTGGCCACCAGCACAGCGGCCAGGGTGTCCATGGTGTCCTGCCACAGCCCGATCGCGATGATCAGGCCGAGGCACACGGCCGTGATGAGCGCGGCGACGCGGCCTCCGACGATCGCGGCGATCGCGGTGATCGCCACGAAGGTGAGCCACCACGGTGAGCTGTCCAGCAGCGCTTGCAACGGATCGAGCGCCACCGCAGTGACCACGTCCTTGATGCCGTTGGTCACCGACGCGAAACTCGTTTGCGCCCAATTGGTCACGGAGTTCGCGACGTTGATGATGTGCGTGCCGACATCGAGCCCGATGTGCACTGACCCGATCTGCAGCGACGACGGGAAGATCGCAACGAGTTGGTAGGTGTAGGACAGCCAGATCGCGATCGCCGTCACGACGGCACCGATCACGATCCCGGGACGCCGATACTTGTTGGGCTCGGCGGACTTTCGCCGTTGGGTTTCGACGCGTTCGCTCGCGGCCGTGGTGGTCCGGTCCAGGATGATCGCCAACAGCACGATGGCCAGACCCGCGTTGAACGCGGTGCCGACGTCCTGGGTCGACAACGCCTGGACCACCACCTGGCCTAGGCCGGGTGCGGCGATCAGCGCGGCGATGGTCACCATCGCCAGCGCGGCCATGATGGTCTGGTTGATGCCGAGCACGATGGTGCGCTTCGCCATTGGCAGCAGCGCCCCGAACAACTCCTGGGATCGCGTCGCACCCAGCGACTCGACCGCCTCACGCGACTCCTGCGGCACCGACCGAATGCCATGGGCGGTAAGGCGAATCACGGGGGGAGCGGCGTATATCACCGTCGCGATTATCGCCGCGGCCGGGCCGATCAGGAACGCCAGCGTCAGCGGCGCGAGGTAGACGAACGACGGCAGGATCTGCATGAAATCCAGCACGGGCGTGATCAGGCGACTGAACCCGTTCGACATGCCCGCCCAGATGCCCAACGGAATTCCGATGAGCAGCGATATGGCCACCGCCGCGATGGTCAGCGCCAGCGTCTCCATGCTGTCCTGCCACAGGCCCTGCAGTCCCATGAACAGCAAGCCACACAGCGTAAGCAGCCCGACCTTCCAGTTGCCGAGCATCCAGGCCAGGAAGGTGAACAGCACGACGACACCGAGCCAGCCGATGTAGGGGACGGGTCGCGCGTCGACCGGGTGTGCGATCAGGTCGGAGATCGCGGTGCCGAACGCGTCGATCACCGATCGGATCGGATTGAAGAGATAAGTGAAGAGCGGGTTGGTGTTTCGGTGCTCGCCGACGGAGGTCTGGAGGTCGGAGAGCCACACGTGCAACGGTTTGGTGTCGGCCGGCGCGAGGGCGAGGGTCTGCCGGCCGTGCAGCAGGCTGAAGAACACGAGCCAGGCGCCAAGCACCGCACCGATGGCCGCAAAGTATTGCGCAGGCCCACGTTCGGCGAACCACGACCAGGCAGTCCGCCGCGCCTCCGGCGCAGGCGGTGCCGGCGGTGCGCCTACGGCGATGGTGGCCATTACGCACCGCCCTCGTCGACCCTGCCGATCACCGCGAGAATCTCGCTTCGGCCCACCATGCCCAGTAACTTGCCGTCCGAGACGACCTTGATCGGCTTTTCGGCGGCGAGCACCGGATCGACGGCATCGCGGATCACGGTGTCCGGGGACATCTCTGGTCCGTCAAGCGGATCGTCGGCGCGCTTCTCGCGCATGATCCATTTCAGGGTCAGCACCCGCGAACGTGGTATGTCGCTGACGAATTCGCGGACATAGTCGTCGGCCGGGGCGCCGACGAGCTCATCCCCGGTGCCGATCTGGACCATCGCTCCGTCGCGCATGATCAGGATCCGGTCGCCGAGCTTGAGCGCCTCGGACAGGTCGTGGGTGATGAACACCATCGTCTTGCCCATCTCATGGTGCAGCCGGATCACCTCGTTCTGCATGTCGCGCCGGATCAGCGGGTCCAGCGCCGAGAACGGCTCGTCGAACAGCAGCATGTCCGGATCGCTCGCCAGTGCGCGGGCAAGCCCGACTCGCTGCTTCATGCCGCCGGACAGCTGATCCGGGTAGGAGTTCTCGTATCCGGCCAGCCCGACCAGCTCGGTGACCTCGCCGGCGCGCTTCATCCGGTCCTTCTTGTCGGTGCCACGGACCTCGAGGCCGTAGGAGACGTTGTCCAGTACCCGACGGTGCGGCAGCAGACCGAAATGCTGGAAGACCATGGAGACCTTGCGGCGGCGCAGATCCCGCAGCGCATTCTCATCGGCGGACGTGATGTCGGTGCCCTGGAACACCACCTTGCCCTTGGTCGGCTCGATGAGCCGGGTCAGACATCGCACGAGGGTGGACTTGCCGGAGCCGGAAAGGCCCATCACGACGAACACCTCGCCGCAGCCCACGTCGAAGCTGACGTCACGCACGGCGACCGCGCATCCCGTCTTCTTCTTGATGTCTTGGACGCTCAGCCTTTCCATGCTGTCGTCACGCGCGACGTCGGAAGCCTTGGCGCCGAAGACCTTCCACAGTCCTTCGACGCTCAACTCCGCGTCGCTGCGGCCGGGGGTTGGCGGAGCGACCACTGCCGTGGGTGCGCTCTCTGTGTGGATGGCCACCAGGATCTCCTAACTTCTTGGGCTGTCGGTCAATCGAAATGCAGCGGGCCTGGGGTTATCCCCGGAACCACCGCTCGGGTCGTGGGTTGGTGTTCTGCCAGATGTGCTTTATCTCGCGGTATTCGTCGAGACCGACGCGGCCGAGTTCGCGGCCGTTGCCGGAGCGCTTCATCCCGCCCCACTCGGCCTGCGGCACGTAGGGGTGGTAGTCGTTGATCCAGATGGTCCCGTGCCGCAGCCGGTTTGCGACACGCTGGGCTTTGCCCGCGTCCTGGGTCCACACCGCGCCTGCCAACCCGTAGACGGTGTCATTGGCCAGCCGCACTGCTTCGTCTTCGCCGTTGAACGTTTCGACGGTAAGCACCGGACCGAATGACTCTTCTTGTGTCACTGACATTCCCGCGTGGCAGCCATCCAGAACTGTCGGTGGATAGAAGAAGCCATCGCGTAGGTGCGCGTCATCCGGCCGCCGCCCACCGCAGCGCAGCACGGCACCCTCGGCGAGGCCTGCGGCCACGTAACCCTCGACCTTTTCCCGGTGTGAGGCCGAGATCAGCGGACCGGTCTCGGCGTCAGGATCGAATGGACCGCCGAGCGTGATCCGCTCGGCGCGCGCGACGACTTCGTCGACGAACCGATCGTGCAGTGACTGCTCGACAATGAGCCGCGCGCCCGCCGAACACACTTGTCCCGAATGCAAAAACACGGCGGTGAGCGCGAAGTCCACTGCGGTCTCGAAGTCGGCGTCTGCGAAGACCACGTTGGGGTTCTTGCCGCCTAGTTCCAGCGCGACGCGCTTGACGGTCGGTGCGGCGGCGGCCATCACACGGGTGCCCGACGGGACACCGCCGGTGAACGAGACCATGTCCACGTCCGGGTGCTCTGACAGCGGAGCACCGGCTGTGGGCCCGGCACCGAGAACCAGATTCGCGACGCCGGCGGGCAGGCCGGCTTCTTCCAATGCCCGCATCAAGAGAACCGCGGTGGAGGGCGTCAGTTCACTCGGCTTGAGCACGAAAGTATTACCCGCCAAGAGCGCGGGGGCCACCTTCCAACTCGCTTGTAGCAGAGGGTAATTCCAGGGGGTAATCAGTGCACAGACGCCGATCGGCTCGTAGACCAGCCGACTGATCGCATCCGTCCGACCGGTGTCCACTACGCGACCGGCCTCGGTGCCGCCGACGCCGGCGTAATACCGAAGGCACGCAACAACATCGTCCATGTCGTACTCGGCCTCGACGATGCGCTTGCCGGTGTCGAGCGCCTCGGCGCGCACGAAGTCCTTGCGGTCGCGGTCAATCAGGTCCGCGGTGCGTCGCAATACGTCTGCTCGTTCGCGTTCCGCTGTGTGCGGCCATGGGCCGGCGTCGAATGCCTCGCGCGCCGAGGCGATCGCAGCCTGGGTGTCCTCGCCGGAGGCCTCGGAGGCGGTCGCGACCAGCTGGCCGTCCGCGGGACATCGGATTTCGCGGCGAGCTCCGTCGAGCGCGGGGCGCCATTCACCCGCGATGTACAGATTTAGGTGTTCCGCCACCTAGTCGCCTCTCGCCCCAGCAACCTAGCGTTGCGTATTGCGCAATAGAACCCTCTACATGCAACAGAGTGGACCGTGGCACAGGTCACTGTCAAGGGCTGGAGCTAAACGAAACCCGCTGGTAACAACGTGCCGGACCCGAACCTTGACCGCCAAAGCTGCGTCCAGCTATGATTCCGATCACACCCTGATATATCAGTCATCGTTATTCTGATATTCAGGATTTTCCCACCCGCAACGAACGGAGCATCGGCATGAGCGTCCTGGATGAACGTCTCAGCGATTTCGATCCCGAGATTGCCGAGTTGATCGGTAAGGAACTCGAACGCCAGCGCAGCGGCCTCGAGATGATCGCGTCGGAGAACCACGCGCCGCTTGCGGTCATGCAGGCTCAAGGTTCGGTGCTCACCAACAAGTACGCGGAGGGCTACCCGGGCCGGCGCTATTACGGGGGTTGCGAGCACGTCGACGTCATCGAGCAACTCGCGATCGACCGCGTCAAGTTCCTGTTCGGCGCGGAGTTCGCCAACGTGCAACCACATTCCGGCGCACAGGCCAATGCCGCGGTCATGCATGCACTGCTCAAGCCGGGAGACACTATCCTCGGGCTCTCGCTCGACTGCGGCGGTCACCTCACGCACGGGATGCGCCTGAACTTCTCGGGGAAGCTGTACAACGTTGCCGCATATGGCGTTTCGCGTGACGACTACCTGATCGACATGGATCAGGTGGCCGAGGCGGCCCGAGAGCATCGACCCCAGATGATCATCGCGGGATGGTCGGCCTACCCGCGCCATCAGGATTTCCTCCGATTCCGGGAGATCGCCGACGAAGTCGGTGCCTATCTGATGGTCGACATGGCCCACTTCGCGGGCCTCGTTGCCGCCGGGTTGCACCCGTCACCGGTGCCTCATGCCCATGTGGTCACGTCCACCACGCACAAGACCCTCGGCGGTCCGCGTGGCGGCATCGTGCTCACCAAAGATGCCGACATCGCCAAGAAAATCAACTCGGCGGTCTTCCCCGGTCAGCAGGGCGGGCCGCTGGAGCACGTCATAGCGGGCAAGGCGGTGGCGTTCAAGATGGCCGCCATGCCCGATTTCGTTGAACGTCAACAGCGATGCATCGACGGCGCGAAGATCCTCGCAGAGCGGCTGTCTCAGCCAGACGTCCGGGACGCGGGGATCGCCGTGCTCACCGGCGGCACCGACGTCCATCTGGTACTCGTCGATCTGCGCAATGCGGATATCGACGGACGGCAGGCCGAGGACCGGTTGGCGACGATCGGTATCACGGTGAACCGCAATGCTGTTCCGTTCGATCCGCGTCCGCCGATGGTGACGTCCGGTCTGCGCATCGGCACGCCTGCCCTCGCCGCACGCGGTTTCCAGGCCGAGGATTTCGCTGCCGTCGCCGATCTCATTGCGCAATGCCTGACCGCAGCGGCCGACGCGGACACCGCGAAGCTCGCGCGGGCGGTCGGTGAGCTCGCCGAGCGTCATCCGCTCTACCCGCAGCTATAACCAGGGAGGGACTGCCAATGACCATCAGTGTGTTCGAGCTCTTCAAGGTCGGCATCGGTCCGTCCAGTTCGCATACCGTCGGCCCGATGCGGGCGGCCGCGAACTTCGTCGACGAACTCGAAACGGCTGGCGTGCTCGCCCGCGTGGTAGATGTCCGGGTCGAGCTGTATGGGTCGCTCGCGGCGACGGGCCGCGGCCACGGCACACTGCCCGCGGTCCTGCTCGGACTCGAGGGGTACCGCCCGGAAACGATCGAATCCGAGGAGATGGAATCCGGGCGGGAGCGGCTGCGCATCACCGGCAAGATCATGCTTGGCGGACGAGTTCCGATTGCCTTGTCCGAGGAGGACGTTGCGCTCTACACCCGGACGGTGCTGGCCTTCCACCCCAACGGCATGACGCTCACCGCGTACGGTGCCGATGACAATGCGCTGCATCGCCAAACGTACTTCTCCGTCGGCGGCGGATTCGTCGTCACGGCGTTCGAGGCGGCCACCGGTCCCGTCATCGCCGACGAGGACGACACATCGTTCTCCTCGGCCGCCGAACTGCTCGAGTTGGCCTCCGCCTCAGGCAGGTCGGTCAGCGAGGTGATGCATGCCTTCGAATGCCGCACCCGCAGCGCTGAGGAGGTGCGCGCGAAACTGCTCCATCTGCGTGACGTCATGGTGGAATGCGAGCAGCGCGGCATCAGTCGCACGGGGCTGCTTCCCGGCGCGCTACAGGTACGCCGGCGGGCGGGACACTGGTATCAGCGTCTCAGTCAGGAAGACCCACACCGTGATCCGAGCTTCGCCGAGGATTGGGTGAACCTGGTGGCGCTTGCTGTCAACGAGGAGAACGCGTCCGGCGGCCGTATCGTGACGGCACCGACAAATGGCGCTGCCGGCATCATTCCCGCTGTGCTGCACTACGCCACGCACTACACCAACGCGGGCAAGGTGGACGCGGACGAGGTGGCCGTGCGTTTTCTGCTCACCGCGGGGGCCATCGGATCGCTCTACAAGGAGCGGGCATCCATCTCCGGTGCCGAGGTCGGCTGCCAGGGGGAGGTCGGCTCCGCGTCATCGATGGCGGCCGGTGGACTGGCCGAAATCCTCGGCGGCACACCGGAACAGGTCGAGAATGCCGCCGAGATCGCGATGGAGCACAGCCTGGGGTTGACCTGTGACCCGATCGCCGGGCTTGTCCAGATCCCGTGCATCGAACGCAACGCGATATCTGCCGGCAAGGCCATCAACGCGGCGCGCATGGCTCTGCGCGGCGACGGCACACATCGCGTCAGCCTCGATGAGGTAATCGCCACCATGCGCGCCACAGGTCGTGACATGAGTTCGAAATACAAGGAGACGTCGACCGGCGGGCTCGCGGTAAACGTGTCGGTCAATTACGTCGGCTGCTGAACGAGAATGAGCTCCGCGAACTGATCGGGGCACTCCAGTGGCGTGAAATGCCCGACGCCGTCGGCGAGGTGCAGCCGCACGTCGGTGAAGTAGCACTCGAGTTTGTCGGCCCATCGTTGGGGAAACAGCGGATCATGCTGTGGCCACAGCACATCCGTGGGGGTACGAATCTTGATGGCGCGATCGGGCGGCAGTTCGGTGAGTGATTGTGCAATCATCCCTGCGCCGGCGCGGTACCAGGCAATCGATGCCGTGAACGCGCCAGGAAGGGCATAGTCGGACACCAGGCGGTCCAGATCGTCGTCGGAGAGAGTGAAATTTGGGCCGGACCAGTGACTCCAGAAGTGCCGCAAGTATTCTCGGACTGCATCGGGATTTCCGTCGATCAGCTGGGCGGCCAGCGGGAGCTGGTGGAAGGCTTGATACCAGAACTCTCCCTGCGCCTGCGCGGTGAGTACGCGATCGCCGGCGCCGGGCAGCGGGGGAGAGAGCACAAGGGCCTGCACCAGGTCGGGGTGCATCCGCGCCACACTCTGCGCGACGCGGCTGCCGACGTCATAGCCGGCGATGACCACATCGGACAGGCCCAGTTCCTTGATCAGGCCGACGATGCTGCTGGCTTGTGCGGTGGCGCTGTAGAAGTGGCGGACCGCCACCGCGTGTTTGTCGGAGCCACCGAAGCCGCGCAGATCGGGCACGATGATGTCGGCGACGTTGTCGAGTACCGGAACGACGCGTCGGTAGTCATGCCGGTTGCCGGGCCAGCCGTGCAGCATCACGACCGCCGGCGCGCCCCTGGTCCCGAAGCGGTCGAAGGCCAACCGAAACCCGTCGACGGGTGAGCTGCGCGACGACATTGGCCCATTCTGGCCATATCCCAAGTCGGGATGGGCCTGTTTGCGACGTTTGCAGGTGTGTCGTGCGCTTCTCGCGAAGCATATGGGAGACGATGAGGGCCGGCGGCTTGTATTCGAGTAGGTAGGCCTGCTCTTTCGGGAACCACTCCAGCGTGGACGGCTGATCCTCGAATAGTTCCTCGCTGACTACTGGCCTGCGCCTTCCGGCCACCCTGGACTCGGCGGCGACGTCGGAAAGTCACTCCGTGGATGCTCACCGTTGAGAAGAAATGCGCGACGTTCCAGCGGATCGGGTACCTTCGTCACACAAGCGGCAAGATCGGCTTCGAAGTTGGGCCAATGCGATTTGACGTACTCGGTCCCGGTCGCCACCAAGAATCCGGTCACCTGCCACTCCCCAAAGACATCGTTCTCTGGTGAGTTGGCAGGTCCTGCTTGTGGAGATAGAGCAGAAGTCGACTCGTCGGCAGGTGCCGTCAATAAGACTCGAAAAGTGTTGACCCCGCGGGATTCAATGGGCCCAAGGTTGTTGAAGGCGACGAACTTACCGTCGTGTTCTTTCGCAACTGCATAGTTGAAGTTGCATACGGTCACGGTCACATCGCGACCTGAGCGCTCGATCGCCTGGATGTGGTAGGTGATGTTGCCGAACAAGGGCGCAGCTAGCGGATACTCAAGAGGTGGTTGGCGGTCGCGGGCACTGACGTTCGGACTGTCTTGGGGTTCGTTCGGCGTCACAGCACGGTCGAATCCGGGATATGTCTGGTCGATCTTCCCCACGTACTGAGCTAGCAGCCGTGACTCCAGGTAAGCGCGCACTGGGACCGCGACGCCGGTGACCAGGTCGATACCTGGTTCGGCGTACCACTGCGCACGAACATCAGCGAGATCGCCTGTCCACCTCTGGACCGATTCTTCGCTTTCGTGCTGGCGCGTGCAGCCCGCAACCACGCTGGAAGCTAACAAGATTAGCGTGATGCACTTGCGAATGGCCGTCATCATTTTCCAGGTTCGTTCGGCTCTGGGTTCTTGATGACGTTGTTGTACTGCGATGCGATGGCATCGGCGGGGTTGAAATCATTACCCACGGTGCCGTCCAACGCTCTCATCAGCTGCTCTTGCATGCTCGCCTGGCCCACCCCTCGATATTGCTGTAGCTCGTCGAGGGTCGGCACTTGGCTCAACGTGCCGAGCTCGGGATGATCTGGATCTGCCGGCACGTTGGCGAACCATCGGGGATCGACTCCATGCACCGGAACACCGTCTGCGACAAGTGCGTTGACTGCGAAGCGTGCTGACTCCTCTGCCCCCATGTTCGCTATGGTTGGCGAGGAAATATCCGGAGGTGGTCCCAGGATCGAACTCGCCATGGCGTTGCCATAGATGTCGATGCTCTTGTCGAGGGTGACACCGACCGGACCGGGAACAAGACTTCCGCCGCCGCTCAGCAGCTTGACGCCCAAGTCATAGGCCGACTTCTGCTGCTGGTAGACCTGCTCGGCGTCGAGACCCAACGCGCGTGCGGCCTCGGTGCTTCCAATTGTCTCCAAAGCTTTCAAGGTCGCGCAGTCGACCAGCCTCGCGTCGTGATCACTGACAGCTACGCCGTTTTTGACGTCCTCGGCCCACTGGTGGCTCTCTGCGACCAGATGCGCATTGGCTACGCTGTGAAATTCTCTGTAGGCGTCTTCTTGGGTGCTGAGTACCGAGAACAATCCCTTGGCGATCGGTCGTTCTTCCGGATTCTGGACATCGAGCGGGCCGAATGCATCGTGTGGATCGGCGGTCGACAAGCCGGCAATATCGCCCGTGTACGGTGTCAGGCCGTGGGCGTAGCCCTTCACGAGTTCCGGATTGAGCTGTCCCAACGTCTGGCCGTCTATGCCCATCAGATCAGGCTTGTGGGATCCAACGTAACTCGCATATTTCTCCGCGGTCTCCGCCGCGATAGTCGACTCCGGCCCACTGTGAGCTTCGTTCGTCCAACTGAACAGCGAGGAAGCGGCCTTGCCATCATCGGTCCACGCGATTCTGTTGACGTCGTGCAGGAAGTCGTCGCCGTCGTCACCATGGGTGCCGAGCAGGTGGTCGTGGACAATTTGATGATCGCGCCCGGCTGCATCGAAGATATTCTGTGCGGTTTCGGCGGCCTCAGCTTTCGTATCGATTGTGTCGTATCGATCCATCACCGTGTCGGCCGCCCGCATCATCCCACGGTCAAGCTCTGTGCCAGTTTGAAGAACAGGGTTACCGTCCTTCACAATGCCCGCAATGTCGTTGAGATTGTGGGTGTTCTTCAGGTAGGTCGTATTGTCTTGATGCGCATACTGTCCCGCGTGCTGGAGAGTGTCCTGAACGCTCCGCGGCAGTTGATCCAGTCCGCCCTTGGCGATTGAGTCGGGACTATCGAGCGCGCCAATTTCGGTGTCGGTCTTCGGGAAGTAGACGTCGTCGTTACTCATCAATTGCCACGAGTCCGCCATGATGTGCTTTTGATCGCCTAGCCGTTGCTCCGCGGTCTTCAGCGCATCGACGCTCATTCCGCTCTGTTGCGCCTGCATCTGGCTGAGGTACGAGCCCTGCTCCGGAGACAACTGCTGCCCAGGCTTGATCTTGTCTAGGACGGACTCGACGCGCCTTGCCGCCTGTTGATCGCCCGCCAGCGCATCACGAACGTCCTTCTCGGCTTGCCGACGCTTCTCCTCTTCGTCTTCCTTCTTGCCCTCAGACCCGAGTAACGCCGGACCTTCTTTTGCGAACTTCTGATTACTCAGCGCCTGGTACTCGTCCCCGAGGCCGCGGATCCGTCCGCCGATGGCGTTCATGTCGCCGTTCGATTTTTGGATGATCTCCTGCAGCTGAG
>C688J18823_10000890_pt1 | contig 17939 bp, 20 predicted proteins | sample HopSoiMetagenom1_FD_18823 | JGI IMG/M metagenome (IMG submission 18823) | reverse complement strand
TCGAGGCGATCGGCCGATGCCAGCGCGAGCCGGAGATCGATCGGCTCGGCGCGAGCTACGGCGCGGTAGGCAGCGACGGCGCGTCCGCGCTCGACCCTTCCGGCGGGCTGTTCCTGGCCGAGTACAGCGCGCCGGAAGGCTGCCGACTCGACGACCCGGCCGGGTGGTGCGCGGCTATGCCCGGGCTCAATGTCGACACCGACGGGCCCGACGGCTGGCAACCGGCGCCGATCACGACGGAGGCGGTGCTCGGATTCCTGGCGACCGACCCGCCAGCGGTGTTCCGCACGGAGCTGCTCTGCCAGCGGGTCGGCGTGCTCGATACGGCGTTCGATCCGATCGAGTGGGAAGCGTGCGCCGATCCTGCGTTCTCGCTGCGCGGAGCGCGCGAGGCCGTGGCGGTGTGTGTCGACGTCGCCCTCGACGGCGAACACGTGACGGCGTGCGGCGCGGCCCGACTGCCCGGTGAGCGCGTCGGCGTTGCCGTGCTCGGCGCGTGGTCGGGTCGCGCAGCGGTGGCGATGGCCGAGCGGGCGCTCCCGGGAATCCTGACGTCCATCCGGCCGGTCGAGATCGGGTGGTTCCCGTCCTCGCCGGTCGGGGCCCTCGGCCCGGTGCTGCGCCGGTTGCGCCGGACCACCCGGCGGATCGTGCCGATCGTCAAAGAGGGGCGCATCGTCCTCGACGACGAGCATCGCGCCGCACAGATCACGGCGACGATGGAGCGCGAGGCGGCCCAGGGGCTCGCGGAGTTGATCCGGTCCGGACGCCTGCTGCACCCGTCCGACCCGCTGCTCGACGCGCAGACGGTCGCAGCGCAACGGGTGGACGCACCCGGGGGCGAGAGCGGCTGGCGGCTCACGCGCCGCGGTGGCGGGCACTGCGATGCCACCTACGCGGCGGCCGGGGCCTGCCACCTCGCGCGCATGTCGCCCGATCCGATCAAGTCGTCGATGAAGGCGCGGATCTATTGACACGGCCGTGTCAATCTCGAGCTAGTCGATCATGAAGGGGGCGAGTCCAGTGGGGTGGTTCGCAGGCGCATTACAGGCGCTCGGCGCGGCGGCGGTCGCGGTCGGCCTGTTCGCGACGTGCACATGGCCGGTCGCGGTGCTCGTCCTCGGCGTGCTCGCGGTGGCGGGCGGGACGGTGCTGGAGATCGGCAAGCGCCCGCGGGCCGTGCTCGGCGCGGTGCCGCTGTCGGAATCAGAGCGGCGCGTGCGCTCGCTCGCGGACCGCGCACAGCACGCGAGCGGACGGTAAGCCATGGGACTCGGCGAGATCTTCACACGCGATATCAAGATCACCCAGACAGACACGCAATCGGGCGCCTCGGTGACCGACGTGATCGTGACGGCGCCCGGCGGGGCCTATCCCGAGTGGGGCGGCCAGGGGCCCTACGGCGGGGTGATGCAGATCGCGGCGGCCTGGCGCGCGTCGCTGCTCCTGTCCGACCTGCTCGGCCGGTTGCCGTGGGACGTCTACCGGTCCCGGCCCGGGCTGGCCACCGACGAGGAACCACCCGAGCAGCTCCCGACCCCGCCGATCCTGGAGCAGCCGTCCCCGCCCGATACCCGCATGGTCACGTTCTCCTCGTGGGGGCTCGATGCGCTGTTCCACGGGAACGCGATCGGGGTCTATGCGGCGCGCGACCGGGCCGGGTACCCGACGGCGCTCATCCCGGTCGAGGCGGATCGCGTGTGGATTCGGCGCGTGATGCGTGGCGATAACCTGCCGTATCCGGTCGGCGCTCCGGCCTACTGGATCGGCGACGCGCCCAACTGGTCACTGGACCCCGGGGCGCCCGGGCACTGGTACAGCGCGGACGAGATTTTCCACGTCAAGGGTCCGTGCCGCCCGGGCGCGCTGCGCGGNATGGGCGTGCTGGAGTCGGGCCTGACCGGCGGNCCGCTCGGCCTCGCCGCGATGCTCGATCAGCAGGCGGCCGGGGTGGCNACCGCGGGCGTGCCGACCGTGCACATTAAGTCTTACGACCCGGACTTTGACGGCGGNCAGGCNGCGGAATTGAAGTCGAAAGCCATTGAAACGCAACGNGTGCGCTCGCCCATGGTGACTAACGCGCTCGTCGATGTGATGCCGCTGTCCTGGAATCCGACCGAAACGCAATTGATTGAGGCCCGGCGGCTCTCTCTCGTCGATGTCGCAAACATGTTCGGGATGGATGCGGAATGGGTGAACGCTGGTCAGGTATCCGGTACATATCAGAATATCGAGCAAAAAGGTATCGATTTTCTCCGTCATTCTGCGGGTGGGTGGCTGGCCCGTTTCGAGCAGGCTTTGAGTTTACTCCGTCCGCGTGGGCAGTGGGTCGAGGCAAACCGCGACGCGGAATTGCAGGCGGACACGATGACGCGCTTTCAGGTCTACGAGATCGCGGTCCGCAACGGCGTGCTGACGCGCGACGAGTGCCGCAGGTTGGAGCGGCGCCCGCCGCTGACGGCCGAGCAGCGGATCGAGGCGCTCCCGTCGTCGGACGCGCACGAACCGGCCGGGCCACCCGGGAGCAACAACGAGCCGGGCGGGGTGCCGCAGGGGAGCCGTCAGCCGGGCAAGCCGGGTGCGCAGGGGCCGAGCCACGGGGCCGGTCGGAAGCTGGCCGCTGTCCGGCGTGCGGAGGCGGGCGAGCTGTGAACGTTCGGCAGAAACCGGAAAACGTCTACGTGTTCGACGTGGGGAGAATCGTGAAGCAATCCCTGACCAAGAAAAGCCGGACCGACCTCGGCCGGTCCATGGTCGGAATGTGCACGCTGACCGGCTGGCAGGGCACCACGCTCAATCCGGATATGGCGGACCCGGACAAGCTCGTCATTGCCACCACGCAATTCGGCAAGATCCTGGCCCAGGACGATCCGGACGCGCTGTACGCCGAGCTGATTCGACTCTCGGCCGTGACGATGGGATGGGCCCAGGGCATCGAGCGCCGGGCCAAGCGCGACCGTAAGCGGCTGGCGCAGGCCGCAAAGAAGGCTCGGCGCAAGGCCAAGCGGTCGGCCGAGAATGCCGAGAAGAATAAGAAGAAGAGTGATGATCAGTCCTGAGCTGGCGATCGAGGGCCTGACCGATATCGCGCTGTTCATCGCCATCTATGTCGGCGTGTTCACCACCGTATACGCGGTGGGCGATCCGGAAACGAAAGGCGAGGAAATGGCCCGAGCGGTGGCCCTGTGGCTATGCGCGGTCGCGGCGGTCGTGCTGATCGTGTGGCTGATCGTGGCCATTCTCATCCGTCTCGGTCTGATCGCACACGTGACATGACCGAGGAGACGCGGCTGATCATCTTCCTGGTCATCGCGATTTTCCTACTAGCCATGACGCTGTATCTCGTCGCCCTCATGACCTGGCGAATGGAGCGGCTTATTCGATTGCTCACCACTCACTCGATCATCCTGCGCCGATTGAATCGGGCGCTGATCGGCACACCCGTGGAAGGGGTAGAAAATGTCGACACTGGAGACGCTCTACCGGCCGGTAGCGGCCGAGCTGGACATCATGAGAGCGGAGGCGGGGGGCCAGGACGGCCGGACCGTGTTCGGGATCTTGGTCCCGTGGAACCACCCGATGCGGATCGACGCGGAGCTGCGTGAGCAGTTCGAGCCGGGCGGGGCTGATCACGTGATCACGGCGGGCGAGCGCGGTCAGGCGCGCGGCGGCATCCCGGCCTACCGGATGCACTTCGCCCGTGAACACGTCCGCCAAGGCGGCTCACCGATCGGGCGCACGATGCTGCTGCGCAACGATGCGGCCGGGCTGTACGGCGAGTGGCGGGTGAGCCGGACCCCGGTCGGCGACGAGACGATCGAGCTGATCAAAGACGGGGTCTACCGGGAGCTGTCCGTCGGATTCCGCTGCGCGCCCGGGTGGTCGCGCCGGTTGCAGGACGGCACCGTCAGCCGGACCCGGTTCGATCCGTTCGAGGCTGCGGTCGTCCTGCGCGGCGCCTACGCGGACGCGGCCGTTGTCGCTGGCGTGCGGGATGAGGCAGACGAATCCGAGGCGCACGAGGCTGCTGAGCGGGCGGAACGGGCCAACCTGTCACGGGCCCGCACGGTACTGGCAGCCTGGCCGCTGGTCACCCCGCCCGGGGTCCGGCACGCATGGGAGGGGGCACGGTGAGCGGGCTTGTCCGGCGGATCGGCGCCGAGCTGATCGGGACCTTCATCCTCGTATTCTTCGCGGTCGGCTCGGCGGTGTTCGGGCTCAATCAGATCTCGCCCGTGGGCGTCGCGCTGGCGTTCGGTTTCCTGCTGCTCGCGCTGGCCTACGCGATCGGGCCGATCAGCGGGTGTCACGTCAACCCGGCCGTGACGCTCGGCGTCGCGCTCCGGCGCGGCATCCGGCCCGACGCCGCAGCGGCCTACATCGGCGCGCAGTGCGTCGGCGCGATCCTGGCGGCCGGACTGATCAAGATCATGGTCACGGCCGGTGGCGTCATGGACAACACGGGGGCGCTCGGCACCAACTCGTGGGGCGCGACGGTGAACGTCACGGGCGCATTCATCTTCGAGACGGCGGGCACTGCTCTACTCGTCCTCGTGGTGCTGCTCGTTACGCGGGCCGACGTACCGGCCCCGGCCTCGGCCGGGCTGGCCATCGGCACGGTGCTGGCAGTGGATCACTTTGTCGGCATCCCGCTCACGGGCACGTCGGTCAACCCGGCCCGATCCCTCGGCCCGGCCCTGATGTACCTTCCTGCGCTGCCACAGCTCTGGCTATTCGTGGTCGCGCCGCTGCTCGGAGCACTGCTCGCGGTCGGGGCTGTGGCGTTCCTGGCCCCTGCCCGATCCCCGGAGGAGTCCCGCGCGTGACGACCGTGCACTACCGGCCCGCAGGTAAGCGGGCCGAGCTGCTCATCCCGACCGACAACGAACACGTATGGATCGCGATGGCCTGTTTCCGGGTCTCGGCCGAGTCCCTGCGCGGCGTCGCGGCCGATCAGGTCAACCTTGATCGAGAGAACCTGGCGATCATCGAGGTTGGCTGCTACGTCTGCGAACAGGGCTGGTCCGAGTCGCTCAGCTACGAGAAATGCCCGGGCGAGCCGACGTGACACCCGTGTGTCAATCGGGCTAACCTCGCCCAAGATTCTCCGGTTCCCCGGCGGTCGCAAAGATCCGGCGCCCTTGACAGTCNCGTGTCAATCACGAGGAACTTGATCAAGCATCCCGGTTGCGGTACGACTCGGCACCCCGGTCCCCATTCGTGCCCTGACCGGGAGCCGTCATGTTCGTACGTCGTCGTCGCGGCGGCATTCTGTTGCCGCTGTTCCTGCTCACCACCACCCTGGCGATGCACCGCCGGGCCCCTGGCGGATCGGCCGTTCTGAGCCGTCGTCGTCAGGAGTTCACCACCCTGCACGAACGCTCCCGCGGCGTGATCGACGCTGCCGCAGCGGCCGAGAACGGCGCCGGGCGCGACCTCACAGAGGCCGAGCTGGCAGCCATCACGGCCGACCGCGAGCGCGCCGAGTCCCTCGCGGTCGAGATCGAGCAGCTCGTCGAGGACGAGATCCGGGCGGCCCGCGTGGCGGCCGGATACGCCGAGATCGGCGGCCAGACCGGGACCGGCGAGAACGCGGGCACCGGGGACCAGGAACGCGACGAGCACGACACGTCGGGCAACGGCGGGACCGGCAACGCGCAGACCCAGGATCGCGACCCGGGCCACTACCGCAGCGCGGCCGAGGGCGGGGAGCACTCGTTCTTTGCCGACATCGTGCGCAGCCGTGAGGGCGACGGAGAGGCCGCTACGCGCCTCGCCGAGCACAACCGGGCGCTGTCCACGGGCGTGGCCGGAGCGGGCATCGTGCCGCCGCAGTGGCTCACCTCGGAATACGAGGCGCTGGCCCGGCAGGGGCGCGTGGTGGCCGAGCTGGTCCGCCACATCCCGATCACCAACCCGTCGCCCATGACGCTCCAGCGTCAGACGGCCGGGACCGATGGGGTGCTCGCTCAGCAGGCCAGCGAGAACACGCACCCGACCGAGACGGACGCGTTCGCGACCACGGTCGACACGGTCACCCCCAAGCCGATCTCGGGCATCCAGGTCGTCTCCCGCCAGATGATCGACATGACCAACCCGGCGGCCGACTCGCTGATCTACGGCGACATGCTGAGCGTCTATAACCGCAAGATCGAGGACAGCGTGACGGCTGCCCTGATCACGGCGGCCGGAGCGGCGGTCAAGACCTTCGCCAGCGACGCAACCGACTTCACCGCGGCGGGCGCCGAGGACGGCATCACTGACGCCGCAATCAGCGTGTGGAACGCGCGCAAGCTCCCGGCCGATGCGGTCGTGATGCGGGTGTCCCGATGGGGCCGTTTCAACAAGTTCCGCGACACGGCCGGGCGGCGTCTCTACCCGACCAGTGAGGGCCAGCTCGTCAACGTCTCGGGTCGCGGATCGGTCCAGGTCCCCGGCACGGTCGGCGGGCTCGCGGTCGCGGCCACCGATGGTATCGGTGTCGGCGGCGCGACCTACCCGGAAAACATTCTCGTTTTCCGCACGGCGGACACGATTCTGTTCGAGGGCAACCTCCTGCGATTCCGCTATGAGGAGGTCTCCGGTCCGGAGAGCGTCAAGCTCGGCGTGTGGGCCTATTCCGCCGTGATTGTCCGGCAGGCGGCCAACTCCGTCCGGCGCGTTTCCATCACGGCTGCCTGAGAGGGGTAACCACCATGGCCGAGAGCACCAAGGCAAAGACCGACGAGGCCACCGACGAGGCGGCCGACGAGGTCACCGAGGACGCGACCGCGGGCGCCGGACCGGAGGGTGGCCCGGTCCCGGGCGACCCGTCGTCCGAGCCGGTGGCCACCGCGGCGCAGTCGCACGTGTCCGGGCGGGTCGGCCCGCCGAGCATCGCGCAGGACAGCGACGCGGTATGGCACTCGCCCGACGGCGTAACGCAGCTCGATCCGGGGGCCGTGTTCCCGGCCGAGACGGCGGTCGAGGGCGGCAAGATCGCTCTTGCGCAGCCGGACCCGTCGTTCTTTGGGGCGGGCCCGTACGGCGGCGACACGCCTGCACCAGAGGCACCCAACGCGATCGGCAAGGTGACCCCGGGCAAGGACAAGCCGGGCGCTGACGAGCTGCCAGAGGGCACGCCCGTACCGACCGACGAGAGCGACTCCGGCGGGCCGGTCTCGTCCCCGCCCAAGTCGAGCAGCAAGACCAGTGCTGCGGCGTCGGCCGAACCGTCCGAGTCGGCCGACGCCGCGCCCTCCTCCTCGCGCACCACGCGCAAGAGCTGAGGGTGAGCCGTGCCGTGGGCACCGAGTTATGCGACCACCGACGAGCTACGGGAGTTCGTTCGGATCGACGACGCGGCCGACGACACGGTGATTGCTACGTCGCTGGCGGGGGCCTCCCGGGCGATCGACTACGCGTGCGACCCGCGGCCGGGTCGTACGCGTCAGTTCGGCAAAGTCGATCAGCTCGAAGATCGTTACTACACGGTCCGGCGGCGCGGCTATGGCGTACCGGTTCGCGGGCACTGGATCGCGGATGTCGACGACATGGCCAGCGTCGTCGGGCTCGTCGTCGCGGCTGACACGTCGGGCACGGACAACTACATCCCGATCACGGGCACGGTCATGCTGCCGCGCAACGCGGCGGCCGAGGGCCAGCCGTTCGAGACGATCTTGTTCTCGTCGTCGACACTGCCGACCCCGCCGCAGGTGGCCGAGGCGATCAAGGTCACCGCGTCGTGGGGCTGGCCCTCGGTGCCCGATGCGATCCATGCGGCCTGCCTGCTGCAAGCCTCCCGGCTGCTCTCGCGCCGGGATGCCCCGTTCGGCGTGGCGGGCTCACCGGAGACGGGCACAGAGGTGCGCTTGCTGGCGCGCCTCGATCCCGACGTCGAGATCTTGGTGAAGCCGTACGTGCGCAAGATCGGCACGGTGCTGGCGTGATCTTGACCGACGTCATGGCCGAGATCGGCACCGCACTGGAGACGATCTCGGGGCTGCGCGTGCGGCCCTTCACGGAGCAGCGCGTCACCCCTCCCGCGGCCATGGTCACGCTCCCGACCCGCATTGACTACGACGTGTCAATGAGCCGGGGCTCTGACGAGATATTGCTCCCGGTGATCGTTTTCGTCGGCCGGGTGGACGCGGGCAGCTCGGCGCGGGCGCTCGGCCATTACGTCAACGGCACGGGCGACCGGTCGGTGAAACAGGCGATCGAGACGCATGACTCGTCGGGCGTTTACGACTTCGCTCACGTTAAAGATTCACAATTCCTGATTATGTCGGTGGCAGGCGTCGAATTGCTGACGGCCACCTTCCGGGTACGCATCGTAGGAAAGGGTTAGATAATGGCGTTCGTACACGGCAAGGGGACCGTCATCTCGGTCGATGGCGCGGACATGAGTGTCTTTGGTACCTCGTGCGAGTTCGAGATCAAGGCCGAGGCGCATGACGTCACGACATTCGGCCAGGACTTCAAGGTCTTCGCCGGTGGCCTCAAAGAGTCCTCGATGAAGATGGAGGGCAATTACGACGATGCCGCAGCGGGCCCGCGGGCCACGTTGGAGGACGTCGTCGGGACCACCGTCGAGATCATCTACAAGGTGGAGGGCTCGGGCACGGGCAACCCCACGCGCACCTTCGACGGCGTGCTGACCTCGTACAACGAGGCGGCCCCGGTCGCGGACATGATCAAGTTCACCGCGGAGTTCCAGGGGTCCGGCGAGGTCGTGACGACCACCGTCTAACCCACCCCTTTCATCGGACGGAAAGGCAGAGCAATGGCTGACGACATCGAGGCCACCGAGACCACCGAGAACGGTCAGATCTACCTAGGCCGCGGGCCCATCGCGGCCGAGGACGAGGCGCCGGTCGTCGACAAGGCGGCGCTACTCGGCGGGCGCGCGTTCGGCGTGACCTCGGTCCCCATCCCCGGGATGGGCGTGATCAAGGTGCGCCCGCTGTCCCGGGCCGAGGCGCTGAAAATGTACGCGCAGGAGATTCCCGCGGCCGAGATGGAGCAGACCGTCATCTCGCTGGCGTGCGTCGAGCCGACGTTTACCAAGCGCGAGGTAGCGCAGTGGCAGGCGTCGAGCGCGGCGGGCGAGATGATCATCATCGTGAACGCCATTCTCGAATTGTCGGGAATGGACATCGGCGCGGGAAAGGCAGCATACAAACGATTTCGAGGCGCGTCCTGAAACGGAGTTCGCGCATTTCCTGGCGCTCCAACTCGGGATGACCGTTTACGACCTCACGGAACGAATGAGCAATCAGGAGTTCATCGAATGGATGATCTACTTCGGCAGGCGGCGGCAAGAGTCGCAGCTCGCTGCCGCGAGCAGGTGATCCGCCGTGGCGCGTCGTGACATCGATGTGGAGGTGTCCGGGGTCGAGCTGGTCCGGGTGGCCCTGGCCTCGCTGGAGATCCAAGCCACTCAGCAGCTCGACGACATCGGCAACGATGCGGCCGAGTCCGTGGCGGCCCGGCTGCGCCTGGCGCTGCCGATGGGCCCCGTGGAGGCCGGGCACGCGCGCAGCTCCGTCGAGGTCGACCACCCGCCCGGGCTGCGCGCCACGGTCCGCGAGGGCGGCGTCCGGTTCCCGTACGTCGGGTGGCTGGATTTCGGCGGCAACGTCGGGCGGCACAACTCCAACCACCGCACGTGGATCAAGGGCGGGCGCTACCTGTTCCCGATCTTGAAAACGGTCAAGCCGGGGCTAGAGCCACTCATGCACGAGGGTCTGCGCGAGGCAGCGCGGCGCTCGGGCTGGAATCCGCGGGGCTGAGCCATGGCACTCGCGGGCGGCCCCACGGTCACGCTGACATTCAAGGGCGACGTCGATGATCTTAAGCGGGCCATCTCCAGCATCGGGATGATGGTCGGCGGGCTCGGCGCGTCCGTCGGCGTGCTCGGCGGGATCGGGGCGGCGGCGGCTGCCGCGTCGGCCGCGCTCGTCCTGGTGCCGGGCGCGTTCCTCGGTATCGGCATCGCGGCGGCGGCGCAGACCGATATCGTCAAGAATCGATTTAGCGAACTAAAGACGCACGTCATGGACCAGATGGGCCATATGACGGCGTCTATTCAGGGTGAGCTACTCATCCTCGCGGACAAGCTGACGGCCACCTTTGACCGGCTGACTCCGCAGCTTATGAACATGTTCAAACTGTCCTCGCAATACATGGCCCCGCTGACCGACGGGCTTATTGCGCTGGTCGAGAATGCACTCCCCGGGTTCGAGGTCGCGCTCCAGAAGGGGATGCCGATCGTCGAGGCATTCTCCCGCGGGCTCGGCACGCTCGGGACCGGCATCGGCGGATTCTTCGCAGCGCTCACCGAGGGCACCCCGGGCGCGGTGCAGGGCCTCGATGCCCTGTTCAAGTTGACCAAGGACTTGTTGATCTACCTTGGCCAGCTCATCGCGCAGCTCTCCAACGCGCTCGGCCCGGCGTTCGCTGCCCTAGAGCCGTCCCTCATGGCGGTCGTGCGGGCCCTCGGTGACGGCCTGCTGTCGATCATCAAGACGCTCGCGCCGTACATCGGCCCGCTCGGTAAGGACATCTCCGAGCTACTCACCGCGGCCCTCGACGCCATGCTCCCGGTGATCAACGCGCTGCTCCCGCTGCTGGCCGAGTTCGGCGGGATGCTCATGGAGTCGATCACGCCGATCTTGCGCGAGCTTGGCCCCGTGCTGGCCATCGTGGCCAAGGAACTAGCCGACGGACTGCGCCCGGTGATCCCCGTGGTGGCCCAGGCGTTCCGCGACATGGCCCCGGTGATCGGGCAGATCGCGCAGGAGGCGGGCCCACTCCTCGCCGAGGTCATCCGCACTCTGGCCCCGCTGTTCCTGGAGCTGGTCAAGGGCTCGCTAGAGCTGACCAAGGCGCTGCTCCCGGTCATCCCGCCCTTGCTGGAGATGGCGAACAACGCCATGCCGCTGGTCTCGGGAGTGATCAACGATGTGCTGATTCCCGCGATCAAGTTCCTGGTCACCGAGTTCGTCGGACTGATCGACTACGGGACCAAGATCGCGGAGAACTTCGCCCAGCTCTCGGTCCGCTGGCGGACCTATTGGGAGGAGATCAAAGCGGCCTTCGCGGACGCGGACGCCAAGATCCGCGCGGGCATCGAGGCATTCGCGTCACTGCCGGAGATCGCCCGTCGGCATTGGGATGCCATGTTCGCAGCGATCAAAGAGCGCATCGGCGCCATCGTGGCCGAGGTCAAGACCTTCCCCACGCGGGCCACCGAGGCCATCGGCGATATGACTAACGCGCTGGTCGAAAAGGGTAAGGCGTTCATTAACGGATTCTGGGAGGGTGCCAAGGCCATCTGGCAATCCGTCCTGGATTGGTTCAAGAACTTCCCCAAGATGATCATCGACGCCATCGGGGACACGTCTAAGACGCTGTATAACTCCGGCGCCTCGCTGATCGACGGGTTCAATAAGGGCGTCGAGTCCAAGGTCGAGAGCGCGCGGCAGGCGGGCACCGTGGCGGTCGACGCGGCGTCCAACCCGTTCCCGCAGTCCCCCGCCAAAGAGGGCCCGTTCTCCGGGCAGGGCTGGACCCTCTACCGCGGACAGTCGCTCATTCAGGGATTCATTGACGGCATCATGTCAATGGTCCCGCAGCTCAAAGAGATCGCGGCCTCGACGATGGCCGGGGTGTCCAACACGCTCGGCGGCACGGGCGACATGATGAATGCGGCCAAGGAATTGGTGGGCCGTATCGGCAGTGGTAAAGGCATGTTCGAGGATCTGTCCTGGCAGGGTATGTCTGCGAATATGGCGAACTATAACGACGTGTTCGCCAAGGCGCTCGGCCCCGGGGCCTCCGGCCTGCTCTCGGCCGCAAAGGAATTGCAAGCGCGGCTCGCCAGCGGACAGGGCATGTTCGAGGATCTGTCCTGGAAAGGCATGTCCGCCAACATGGGTAAATACAATGACCGTTTCTCGATCGGCGCCAGCGGAAAGCTGGAGCTGAAAGTCGCCCCCGGGGCCGACTCGGCGCTGTCCTCGATGCTGATGAACCTGGTCCGGACCGGTCAGCTCCAGCTTGCGAGGGCTTGACATGGGCGTGTCAACCTCGAGTTTTTCGATCATGGGAGCGGGCGGCGTGCCGGGCGTGCCGGTGCTGCTCGGGCTCTCGTGGATGAACCTGGCGGCGGTCATGCTGGCCGGGTTCGCGGCGGCCGACGTCGCGATCATCGCGGGCGTGGTCCGGTTCATGACCGGCGCCGGGCCTCTCCCTGACCCGGCGCGGGCCCTGAGCGTCGCTGAGCATCGCACAGGGCTGCCGGGTGTGCTGGTGCCGCCCACGGCACCCACGGCCGCAGGCGGCGCGCTCAGCCTGCCGGACGGGGGCCCCGACACATGGCACTGAATGCCACCTACCGCGGGCACGTGGATGGCGGTGTCGGCTCGTCGTCGGCGGTATCCGGGCCGATCTCGTGCGTCGCGGGCGATGCCCTGGTGATCACGGTCTGCGCGGACTCCTATTTCGAGGGCACGCGGGCGACGGTGACCCTGTCGACCGGATGGGGAATCAACCACGCGCACTGGAACACGGGCGAATACAGCGGCAACGGTGCCTTTACCGGGATCTTCGCGGCCATCCCGGTGCCTGCCAACGGCTCGCCCGTGATCACGGTGACCACGTCGGGTGGTTCCGACGCGGGGCAGCGGCGCCCATCGTTCGACATCTGGACCCTGACCGGGGTCGACGGCTCTAACCCGATCTTGCAGACCCGCAGTGACGCGGGCGGGCTGTTCGATCCGATCTATCTCAACCCGCGCAGCGCGGCAGGTTCCCCCGGGCAGACGATCGCGATCATCGCGGGTACCGACGGGTACAAGCGCGGCGCGCCGTACGTGTCCGGTGAGGGGCTGCTCGGCGGGCCGGGCAACGGGTTCGACCAGCCGACGAGTCCCGGGCAGCGGGGCATCTCGGGATTCTCCACCGCGGCGCGGTGGGCCACCCCGGACAAGACCTACAGCTACACGGTCGATCCCCCGGTCAGCGGCGGCGCGTACTACGTCTACCACCTCGCCGAGTTCAAACCGGCGCCCGTGGTGCCCACGGTCGATGCCGGTGCGGACCGCAGCGTGGAGCGCACCAAGGGGATCATCCGCACGGCGGGGGAGACCAGCGACGGCGGCGCGGCGATCACCGGACGCCAGTGGCGTCTCATGTCCGGCCCGGCGGGCTCGGGCGCGCCGGTGAACCTGGCGGCCTACCAGGGCGACCCGTTGCAGGTGCTCTTGCCCAGCGCCGTGGCCGGGGTGCACGTCGTCCGCTACACGGCCACCAACTCGGTCGGCGGCGGCTACGACGAGGCCACGATCACGGTCACCCCACTCCGGCCGACGGTCAACGCGGGCGCCGATGCGACGCAAGCGGCCGGGCTGTTCACCCGCACGGCCACCGAGTCCGCGGGCGACGCCGCGATCACGGCCCGGGCGTGGAAGATCGCAGCCGGGCCGTCGCTGGTCGGGACCACCATCGGCACCGCGGCGGCGCTGTCCTGGACCCCGCCGAGCCTCGGCCAGTGGACGCTCAGCTACAGCGCGACGAGCAGCGCGGGCACCTCGGATCTCGACACGCTGGTCTTGACCGTCGGCGTGACCGGCATCCCGATGCCGCACCTGCGCCGCACGCCCGTGCCGCGCTTCGCGGTGGCGATCGCGTTCGGCGGCAACCTCGCCGATCCCGACGGGTCCGAGTGGGTCTTTACCGAGGTCACCACGGATGTCCGGGTGGCCAACGGGGTCTCGATGAAGCACGGCCGCGGGGATGAGGCGGGCGTGAGCCAACCGGCCTCGCTCACCCTCACGCTGGCCAACCGGGACGGAAAATACTCCCTCGGCGGGCGCTCCCCGTTCTGGCCCAACGTCCGCCAAGGCACGCCCGTGCAGGTCGTCTGTGATCTCGGGACCGGCTTTAAGACGCTCTTTACCGGCTACGCGGACGGCTGGACCCCGGTCTACTCGACGCGTCCGGCGGTGACCGGCGAGGGTGACTCGTCGGTCGTGCTGGAGGCGTCGGGCACGTTGCGCCGGATGAACCAAGGGCAGCCCCCGGTGATCTCACCGCTGCGCCGCGGGCTGGCCGGGTCGTCGGGGGTGGTCGCGTACTGGCCCTGTGAGGACGAGCCGGGCGCGCGGCTGATCGCGTCGGCCATCCCCGGGCACCCCCCGATGGACTTCTCCGGACGGCTGCACGGAGGCAGCAACCCGGGGCTACCGGCGGCCACCCCGCGGCTCGCGCAGTCCGACGTGTTCGCCTGCTCGCTGCCGCTGCCGCTGGTCAGTGATTCCGAGTGGTACGGCCCGGTGCCGGACTACACGGGTACCGAGATCATCCAGATGCGGTGCCTGATCGACATCCCGGCGTCGGGGTCCAACGATGGCGCGGTCATCCTCGGGCTGATCACCAGTGGTGACCCCGGTTTCTGGGAGATCCGCTATCGGACCGGCGGGTATTTCAACGTCCGGGCCTGGCGCAATTTCCAATCCCTGGTGCTGGACACGCCATCGCTGGCGATGCTCCCGGGGCCGTCCGGGCCGTCCACGTTCGTCGGTGCGGACGGCCGCCGGGGCCAGCTCGGGCTCACCCTCACCAAGAGCGGGAGCAATATCGATTGGGTGCTCGACTTCATCGAGTCGGGCGCCTCGATCGGCTACGTCTACGGCCCGGGGACCGGCGGGGCCACGGTCGCGGGGGGCTCGGTGGGCAAGGCCCGGCGGGTGCAGACGGCCACCGACGGCGGGCACATGGACGTCACGCTTGGGCACGTCGTGGTCCGCAAGGATCTGCGCGACGGCCCGTTGCATGTGAAGCAACTCAACGCGTGGGCGGGCGAGATCGTGGGCGAGCGGCTCGCGCGACTGCGCGACGAGTCGGGCCTCTGGTACGTGCAGATCGATCCGCCACCGCCGTACTACCCGATCATCTCCGACACCATGGGCCCGCAGCCGGTCGGCACGTTGCTGGACCTGTTCCGGGACTGCGAGACCACCGACGGCGGCTTGCTCTGGGATGGCGTCGGGCCGGGCCTGACCTACACCACCAAGCGCTACCGGGAGTCGCGCGGGCCTGCGCTCATCCTCGACGCGGCGCGCGGTGAGGTGGGCCTCCCATTTCAGCCGGTGCATGACGATGCGTACCGGGTGAACCGGGCGGCGGCCAAGCGTCGCGATGGCGCGTCGGCGGTGTTCGAGGACGTGACCGGGCCGCTCGGGTCGGCGCTGGTCGGGCGCTACGAGGACTCCCGCGAGTTCGGCGTGTTCAGCGATACCGCGCTCCCGCAGTACGCGGGGTGGATGGTCGGACAGGGCACCGTCGAGGGCTACCGCTATCCGCGGCTGAGCCTGGATCTCGTGGCCCATCCGGAGCTGATCGACGAGTGGCTGCTCATCGTTCCCGGGGACCGGGTGGACGTGATCAACCTGGCCGCGGTGCACCCCTCGGCGCCGGTCGAGTCGCTCGCGCTGGTCGTCGAGGGCTACGAGCAGACGATCACCCCGACGACCTGGACCGTCACGATGAATACCTCGCTGGCGCAGCGGTGGGCGGTGGCCNNNGTGGCGGCCGAGACGATCGGCGGCGCGGGCGACCCGCGGCCGGAGTACGTGGCCCGGGTGGACACCGACGCCACGGTGATCGCGGCGTTGACAGCNGTCGGTCAAGCCACGCTCACGGTCGACGTGACGGCNGGTCCGGCCTGGACCACGAACGCGAATGCGACCACCGGGGACTACCCGCTTTACCTCGACGTCGGGGCGGTTCGCGTGCGGGCCACCGGGTGCAGCGCGCCCGGGGTCGGCGGCAACCCGCTCCGACAGACGTTCACGATCGATCCGATGCCGGTCACCCGTCCGGCCGGGGTGGCGGTGCGCCTGTGGCGACCGCCGGTCTATGGGCTCTGAGAGCGTGTGCAGCGTGGCGCTCGGGCTCTCGATCCTGTTCCTACTGGCCGCGATGTACGCGGAAGGGAAGCCGTAATGCCGCTCTACGCCGCAGGCCAGCGCATCCGCGGGAGTGAGATCAACGCGCTCCCGCAGACGTACCGGGTCACCACCAACCAAGTGATCAACAACAACACGAACCTGATCAACGCGGTCGGGCTCGCATTCCAAGGCGAGGCGAGCGCGGTCTATCTGGTCGAGGGGCTGATCTGCTACAAGTCGAACGCGGTCCCCGGGCTCAAACTCGCGTGGCAGATCCCGGCCGGGCTCACCGGATGGGGCGGAATGCAGGGCGGGGCCGGGCCGAACAACCGCATTGGTGACTGGAATACCGTGGCGTACCTCGACGACTTCACGGCCACATTCGGGCTCACCGGTGATGACACGTCATGGGGTGCGACGATCTGTAGCCCGCTGGCGGTGATGACGGTCGGCACCACGCCCGGGACCATTCAACTCCGGTTCGCGCAGACCACGGCGCAGGTGTCGAATACCACGATCTTTGCCGGGTCGTGCCTGCGGGTGTCGAGGCTGGCCTAGCAGATCCGCCAGAATTGCAGCGAGGCGCGCGTGACGTTCTGCGTGACGCCGCTGTCCTGGAAACAATAGAGCTGGACTCCCTGGCCTTGGGAGAATCCGGCAATGCGGGTGTAGTCGAATGCACATCGGCCACCCGCTCCGGTGAAATACTTGTTCCATTGCACGAATGCACCATCGGCCAGGTTCGGGCCGATGCCCAGCGCCATGTTAAAGTTCTGACTGATCCCGTCGGCCAGCCGGACGAGCGCTTGGCAGTAATACGTACCGCCCGCCGGAATGGTATAGACGTCGGTGTTCGAGTCCCAGCCTCCGGCGTTGTTCGCCCATACCGTTCCGGCTGCATTGATTTTCGTCCACGTCGCATTGTTTACCGTGGTGATGGTGCCGGTGCCGTCCCCGTTCTCGACGTCCACGAAATAGGCCAGCGGAGACCGGGCGTAACGGGCGTCGGCCACGGCCAGCGCGGGCGGTGCCGCCGCACCTACCCCGCCCATGGCCGCGATCAGCGTGGCCAGGGTCCGGGTGTCCCAGGTGACCGGGGCGTGCCCGCGGTAGGGCTCGGGGAGCGTCACGGCGCCGAGCGTAACCGTCGGGGGCTATCGTCCCGGGTCATGTCCACGGGTGGAATGCACGGGCGGGTCGTCGTCGAGGCGATCGCCTGGCGCGATGTGCTGGCGTCGTGGTTGGTCGCCCGCGGGCTGCGGATGGCCAGCCGGAAGACGCGCCGCGAGATCTCGGCCCAGCTCGCGGCCGAGGGATTCGGGCAGACCACCTCGCCGATCGCCCGGGGCGTGATGGACGCGGCGAGGCAGTGGGACCGTGCGGCCCGGCCGGTGGCCTCTCCGGCCGTGATCCGGCGCGCAGACCTCGATGAGCCCCCGGTGGTCCGGTACCCGGGCCGCGGTGGCGAGTGAGCCTGGCGATCTATGGCGGGCTCGTCGTGCTGCTCGGCCCCGGTCTGATCACGTTCGGTGTGTGCGTGCTGGCCCGGGCGTGATGATCCACCCCGGCCGGGCGCGTTGACACGGGTTAGTCAAAGATGGTCCAGCCGCGTCCCCCATCGATGGCCGGGATCTGCGGACCGGGCCACGGAGAGCGCGGACCCCGGGGGGTGGCGGTAGTCGATGGGGGACGTCGGTCCAAGGGTGCGCCCGCTGAGCGGGCCTGCACCACTCCCGGTTCACTGGCCGGGACATCCGGGCGCGCGGCGGCCGGGACGCGCTCAGCGGCGCACAGGGGCCCACGGCGGTGGCACCAGGCGGTAGCGCCCGGGGTGCTCCGCGACGAGCGCGCCGCACTCGATGAGGCAGGCCAGCGCGGCTCGTCGAGACCACCGGGTAGTGATCCGCTCCGAGCAGCGGGCGGCGGCCGGGTCCACGGTCCGGTCCCGCATGTCCACCGCGGGCGCCAGCTCGCGGGCGAGCAGCACGGCCGAGCGGGGCAGCG
>C688J18823_10000889_pt1 | contig 17943 bp, 15 predicted proteins | sample HopSoiMetagenom1_FD_18823 | JGI IMG/M metagenome (IMG submission 18823) | reverse complement strand
CAGTGCGTAGTAAGCTTGCACCTCAAAATCGTCCGGATAGCGCTCCGCCATTCTCTGCATTGCAGAATTGTAGGCGACCATCCGGGCGTCCACGGGGATCTTATCGTGGTCACGGAAATAGGCGCTCAACGCCTCGATCCAGTCGCGCTCGCGTTGGGTTTTAGCTCCGAGCGCTTGCGCCTTACCCAACGCATCCCACGCCGCCTGCGCTTCGCTTCGTGAGGGAGTCGTTGCGAGCGTGTTGCCAAGATAGTCCATCGCGACCCCCCAATAGGCCATCGCGCAGTTGGGGTCCTTCTGCAGAATTCCTTCAAATGTCCGGCGAGCGATGATGAACCAGTAGGAATGCAGCATGGCGACGCCACGCTGGAACTCGACTTGGAGGCTCGGGTCGCAGGACGCTGGAAAGCTCACTTTGCCTAGCTTCTCGTCCTGCTGGGCAACTGCGCCACTGGCAAAAGCAGTGATGAGACTGGCGGCTAGCAGGGTGCGTCGGGTTCGCATGGTCATTGGTAAACTCCTCGCGGTGGGCGCAGCGCGCGCGTTTCCTTTGAAGGCTCAGCACAGACAATTACCGTTACGATGAAATTGGGTTGGCCTCTTCGAACCGACGCATGGCTCGTTCGGCATCGAATCGTCCCTCCGTCAGGGTTTCCGAATCCCATTCGCTTCGTTCGGCCGCGAAGAAATCACCGCCATAGACGTGAATCGCGCTCGTCAGCCGCGGTATCGGATTGGCCACCGAGTGAATGATGTTGCGGCCGAGGGGCTCAGCATCTCTGGCGCACAAGGCCCGAGCTCCCACTGCCTCGATGCGGCCGTGTCCTTCAGGTAACCGACGCCAAAAGATGTTGTCTTCGCGGCCCGAATAGACGCCGATGACCGCCCACATCTGATGATTATGGGGCATGATGGTCATCGACGGGCCCCAGATCACGTTGAGAATCGTGAGGTCGCTCGCGTGATGGAGCTTTTGGATGTGGGCGCGTTTCGGCTCGCCTAATGCTTTCAACACCTCCATCGGCTCCGACACCGCGCGGGCCACAGTCTCGCGTATCAGTCGGTGGGACCGGTCAGCGGCGAGTGCGCTCTGACAATCTTCAATGAGTCGACCAAGGTCGAACATGACGGTCCTCGCCAAACGAACTCCGAGGAGACTACATATTCCTGCAAGGTGCCCCTTGTTGTTTCATCTGTCCAATGCATTTAATGTAACCGAACTCATGCACAAACCGCATTAGGTCCATGAACTTCCGCCAACTGCATACTTTCGTTCTTATCGCTGAGGCTGGTGGGTTTGCCGCCGCAGAAGAGAGCTTGCACCTGAGCCAACCGGCGGCTTCGCGGCAGATCCAAGCGCTGGAGGCTGAACTCGGCATTCTGTTGTTTGACCGCATCGGGCGCAGGGTCAAGCTGACCGCGGAAGGCGAGAACCTGTTGCGCCGCGGCCGTCACTTACTGCGGGAAGCAGAAAGCTTTGTTGAGCTGGCTCGCGCGCTGAAGGGCGGGGAGGCGGGGACCTTGCGCGTTGCTGGCAGCCCGCAGCATATCGAAATGGTGCTCGCGGACTTCCTGCCTGGCTACCGAAAAAGACACCCGTTAGTCGATGTGGATCTTATCGAGGAGGGCGGGGCTCGCGTGCCGGAGCGTCTGGAACGTGGAGATGCTCACCTGGCGCTCATGGTTGTGGGACGTGAGCCGTACCAGTGGCGCGTATTGGCGCCCGTGTATTTGCTGGCGGTGGTATCGACAAAACATCGGTTTGCTGGTCGCCAGATGTTGGAGTTCACCGAGCTGGTTGACGAACGCCTTTTGCTGTTGCGGCGAGACTTTGGATCGCGTGCATGGTTCGATGCGGCATGCGGCATTGCCCACATGAGGCCTCGGATTGTTCTCGAAAGTGCCGCGCCCCACACGCTTTTGGCTTTGGTCAAAAGCGGAAACGACGTCGCCATTGTGCCGTCTAACGTTCAAATTTCACGCGAATCGGCTCGCGCTTTGCCGCTGCTGCACCGGCGCGCCCCCATTGGACAGTGGGCGGTGGTCGCTTGGGACCCGCAGCGGTTCCTGTCGGAATACGCCAAACAATTTATTGACGAGCTCGTCGTTTTTTGCCGGCGCAATTACCCAGGGCGCGAGCTAATCAAACGCGCCCCACCATTGCCGAAACCGAGGGAAACGAACAATTAGGCGCAAGATGTGACCTCACGCTGGTTAGGGGGCTTGGCCGTCGATCTAGTAAGGTCGGCGTCAGGTCCGCTCACCCTCGAACAACGGCAGCGACGCGGACATAGCGAACTTCGCGTTCGGCCCATGAGCGGACTTCCGCCAGCTGTCTAATTCACCCCACGTTCTTTGCCTTTCCAATAAGGATCACGAAGACTGCGTTTCAAAATCTTGCCGGCACCCGATTTGGGTAGCGGATCACTGCGGATCGCCACCGATCGGGGCACCTTGTACCCGCCGATGCACTCCCTGCATACGGCTATGATCTCGTCGACGGTGACAGAGGTGCCCGATTTCGTGACTACCTCCGCGTGGACCATCTCGCCGAAAGCGTCATGGGGAATCCCGAACACTGCGACCTCAAGGACCGCAGGATGGCGAAATACGGCGTTCTCGACTTCCGTCGTGTAAATGTTTTCGCCGCCCGAGATGATCATGTCCTTGGTGCGATCTACGACGAACAGGTATCCTTCTTCGTCAGCCCAAGCCACGTCCCCGCTCTTGTACCAACCGTCGCCGACAAGGGCTTTGGCCGTCTCCTCCGGCCGCTTCCAATAGCCCTGCATGATGTTCGGTCCTCGCACATATACTTCGCCGATCTCATGAGGGTTGCAGATTGAACCGTCCTCACTGCGCACCTCAACTTCGACCCCGACGACCGGTTGCCCGCAGCTGGCAAGACGGCTCTTGGCCGGTTCAACCCCGCGAGCGCCCTCGCGATTGTCGGTGCGCTGCGTGGAAGTGACCAGCGGCGACGCCTCGGTCATCCCATAGAGTTGAACGATGTCGCACGGCAGCAGATTGCAGACCCGAAGCAGCAGTTCCACGGGCATCGGTGAAGCTCCGTACATGAGCAAACGCCATGCTGTGAAATTCCGACTGGCAGTAGCTGGATGGTTAAGCAACATATTGATCATCGTCGGGACGATCAGAGCCACTGTGACTTTCTCGGATTCAACGACCCTGCCAAACAACTCCGGCTCATAACCGCGAATGCAGACATGCGCACCACCGACGAATGTCAACGCGAATGTAGTCGCCGCATCGGCGGCGTGAAACATCGGTGCAGCATGGATAAAGCGATCCGTGGGGAGCAGTGGATTGGCAAGCAGCATGTGTTTGGCGTTAGCCAGTAAGTTGGCATGACTCTGCATCACGCCCTTAGGCCGGCCCGTTGTACCGCCTGTGTACGAGATAGCCGCAAGCGTGTCCGGCACAATTGCGTGCAGCTCCGGGTGATCTTCATGGAGCGGTGTCGCCGCACAGAGATCGTCCCAATGTACCCAGCCTTCTGGCGTCGACTCTGTCCCGGAGTAAACTAGGTACTCGAGAGAAGTGCATCGTTGCTTCAACTGGCGAGCAACGTCGAGGTACGCCCCATCCGCAACGATGGCTCGGGCGCTACAGTCGTTGACGATAAATTCCAACTCCTGGACGGCGAGCCGATAATTAAGATCGTTCAGCACCATTCCTGCTGCGGGAACGCCGACCCAACACTCCAAATGCCTGAAACTGTTCTGACCGATTGATGCGACTACGTCGCCGGTCCGCAGACCGAGATCGCGTAGACCAGCCGTAAGGCCGCCTACTCTTCGACCCCATTCATCGTAAGTGAGCCGCGTTTCGCCGTCGACGATCGCTTCACCTTTCGAACGCGTTGCTACAGCACGCGCCATTGGCCATGACAAGGTTCCTTGATTCGCCATCGCTCCCCCCGGCCCCAGTACTGGCTCGCGCACTTTAGGCTGGCGCAGCCAGCGCGGACAAGAAAGCCGCAGCCACCGCTGGCGGATTCGGGTCAGAGGCGGAAGAACTCACAGCGAGCAATCTAGTCAGCATTGCATGGCTGAGCGGGCGTAGCTTCCACGCGGCGGAACTTCGTCTCCGGCCAAGACCGCGACATTGGCCGCTTCCACGTCCTTGTAAACGGGCGTAGTCTGTCCCGCAGTGCGTCCTGTCGGATTGTGGAGTGAGCATCATGACACTTCGCCGCCGCACGTTCCTGCATCTGGCCGCAGGCGCTGCCGCGTTGCCGGCCGTTCCACATATCGCGCGCGCGCAAGCTTTTCCGACGCGGCCGATGCGCATCATCATCGGCTTTGCGGCTGGCGGGCCAACTGACATTCTCGCTCGCTTAATGGCACAGTCGCTGTCGGAAAGAATGGGTCAACAATTCATCATCGAGGCGAAGCCTGGCGCGGGCGCCAATATCGCAACCGAGATGGTTGTCCGCGCTCCCGCCGATGGGTACACGCTCCTCCTATCTGATGCGTCACCTGCAATCAACGCGACGCTCTACGACAAGCTCAGCTTCAATTTCATCCGCGATATCGCGCCAGTCGCAAGTATCAGCCGACATCCCCTGGTCATGGCGGTAAATCCGTCCGTCCCGGCTGCAACTGGCCCCGAGTTCATTGCCTACGCCAAAGCCAACCCGGGCAAAATCAATATGGCGTCCCCCGGCAACGGAACTCCACCCCATGTGGGTGGCGAACTCTTTAAGCTGATGACCGGGGTCAACATGGTCCATGTACCGTATCGCGGTGCGACACCTGCGCTCACCGACTTGATAGGCGGACAGGTACAAGTGATGTTTGCTGGTCTAGCGGGTGCGATTCAACATATCAAAGCTGGCAGCTTGCGCGCACTGGCAGTCACCGCGGAAAAACGCGTGGATGTATTGCCAGACCTTGCGACAGTGGCTGAGTTCGTGCCGGGTTACGAGGCAAGTGGATGGTTCGGCTTATGCGCGCCCAAGAACACTCCCGTGGAGATCACCGACAAGCTCAACAAAGAAATCAACGCCGCGCTCACTGATCCCAAGATGATTGCACGTTTGGCCGACCTCGGCGGCACAGTCTTGGTGGGGTCTCCAGCCGATTTCGGAAAGCTCATTGCTGCGGAAACGGAGAAATGGGCAAGGGTGATTAAGTTCGCAAACATCAAACCGGAATGAGCCACGGGAGCAACGTAGCCAACATTGCATAAATCCTGGTACGAGAATTCCAGTAATCCATGTCCGCTCGGGGTCGATGCTGTCGAAAAAGGATTTTGGCGGTCAGACCGCGTAAGATTGATTCAAGACGACCAGCAAATCCGCAATTTTGATTCAACAACCCCGCTTGCCAGGATTCGTTTATTTCAAACCCTGATTCCACAGTTCGTTTGCGGTGACTTTTTCGACAGCATCGGTCAGTAGCGCCGCTTGAACGGCATCCTCGGCATGTCGGCTTAGCCCCTAACTCCGGACATGTCGCTGCGACCCAGTACACGGTCACAACGGGCCGTGACCGGACCTATCGCCGTGGTCTCGCTTACCTCTCGGGCGCGGGCGTTGCGCCTTTGGTCCCTAATCGGAACGCGGTTTCACGTCCGCCAAAGCGCTCGACGAGCAAGCGCTGGTCCGCCTTGGCTTGCCGGTCGGCCACCACGGGATCGACGATCCGCCGCAATTCACCGCGCAGCCTTGTGACGACCTCGGCGCACGAGACATCGCCGGCTTTGTTGATCGTTTCATCCGGATCGCTCCCGAGATCGAACAACTCGCTCGGGAAGCCGATGTACTCGTGATATTTCCAGCGGCCTTTCCGCAGCATGAACGCGCCGGAGGGCGCACCTACCGCGTGGTACTCCGAGAAACTCGCGCGGGCCCGATCAGCGGGCTCGCCTGCGATCTCAAGCAGGGAGCGCCCGGGAAGAACGGGATCGGCGAGGCCAAAGGCGGACAAAAACGTTGGCGCGAGATCGATCAGATTGACGGGCGTGTCGCAGCGCGAACCCGCTGGTACATCAGGGCCCGCTATCACGAGCGGCACCTGAGTGCATTCGCCGTAAAGGTTGGACTTACCCCAGTGGGCGCGCTCGCCGAGCGCCTCCCCGTGATCGGAGGTGTAGATCAAGGTTGTGTGGTCGAGCGCGCCAGTTTCCTCCAGCGCTGCGCAGATCGCGCCCACGTGGTCGTCCATCATGGTGCACAGCGCGTAGTAGGCCGAGATGGCGTGACGGCGTTTCTCGTCGTCGCTCCCGAACTCCGGATCGGTCGGCATGTACGACTCCTGCGCCTGGAGCCATGGATGGCGCGGATAACCGTTCTGCGGGGTCAACTTCGGCAGCGGCATCTCGGCCGGTGGATAAAGGTCGACATAATGCTGCGGCGCGATCAGCGGAAAGTGCGGCGCTACGAGGCCTATGAACAGCATCCACGGCCGCTCGTCGCACGCAGCATCGCGCAGCCAGGTCACCGCAGCATCGCGGATCGTTTGGTCGTAGGCATTGTATTTCGAGTAGCCAGCGCCAACTTCGGCGAAGCGAACGATGTCGTCGCGCGGGCCGGGAATCGGGTCCCGGACCGAGCCCCATACCTGCCCGATGCCGTCGGCAAGATGCATAGGGAGGTGCTGCCGCTCGAAGCCGGTCGGGGCCTCACCGTTTGTATAGTGTAGCTTGCCGATTGACTCGACGCGTATGCCAGCCGTCTGCAGCCGCACGCCCCAGCCCGGCACTCGGCCGTCGTAGCCCATCGCGTTATCCCAGTAGCGTATGTCATGTACGTAGCGACCGGTCGCGAGGCTCGCGCGCGCCGGAACGCAAATCGGGCACGGTGTGTAGGCCGCGGTAAAGCGCGTGCCGCGCGCCGCAAGGAGGTCGATGTTGGGCGTGCGCACGATGGCGTGGCCGGCACACGAAAGAGCGCGTGCCTGATGTTCGTCTGAGATGATGAAGAGCAGGTTCCTGGCAATCATGGTCCGCAATGCCGACTGTCGAAAGTCATGGCGATACCCTCGAGCTGCCCTGCGTTAATCGGCAGTGAGCCCGTTCGCCTTGATGATCGCACCCCATCTCTCGATCTCGCTGGCGAAGAATTTGGCCAGATATTCCGGCGACCGGCGGTCCGGCGCCACGACCGCACCGCCGATCTTGTGCATCTGCTCCTGCACGGCCGGGCTATCGAGAGCGGCGCGAGTGGCTTCATTGAGCTTAGCGACGATCGCCGGCGGCGTCGCCTTTGGCAGCGCGAGCGCGAACCAGTTCGAGACGTCCAGGTCCTCAAGGCCCTGCTCGCGGGCGGTAGCGAGGTCCGGCAATGCTTTTGACCGCGTGCCCGACAGCACCGCAATGCCCTTGATACTGCCGCTCTCAATCAGCGGCTTCGCCAGCACGTCGTTCGGGCATTGGAAGTCGGTCCGGCCTGCAATGAGGTCCTGCATGGCCAGTGCGCCGCCCCGATAAGGAACGTGCGTCACCTGCACCCCCATCGCGATCGTCAGCAACAGGCAGCCGAAGTAGTTGCCGGAGCCGAAACCTGGAGAGCCGTACTGCATCCTGCTTTGGTTCGTTCTCGTATAGGCGATGAACCCTTGCAGATCGCCGGCCGGCAGATCCTTGCGGGCGACCAGCAGGATTGGCTGCTCGGCCACGAGCGCGACCGGCGCAAAATCGCTGAGCGTCTTGTAGAGCGGATGCTTGTAGAGCGTCTGACTCTGGGCGAGGCTGCCGACGCTGCCGAAGACGAATTGATAGCCGTCAGGCGCGGCCTTGGCGACGCGGTTCGTGCCCGCCATACCACCGGCACCGCCGACGTTCTCGACAATTACCTGCTGTCCCAGCGCCTGCGACAACCCCGCCGCCAGCACGCGCCCGACAGGATCGGCAGTGCCGCCAGCCGCATAGGGCACGACCATGGTTATTGGCCGATTCGGCCAAGTCTCCGCTTCGGCCGAGGGCGCAAGAAGCGCGGCGGCAAGCGCGATAGCGTCGCGCAGCAAGGTCAATCTGCTCATGATCCCCTCGTCAACCAATATGAGCGACTTGAGTTGAACGATAACGCGCGCCGGCAATGCGCGGAAATGCTATTGCTCGATCGGCCCATATCAACTTCGATATATCCGCAGGAGCCATCCATGCCTTCTATCGAGCGCATCGAACGCCGCCTCAAGCTTCACGATGTGCGCGTCCTGATGTCCGTGGTTGAGGCCGGCAGCATGGCCAAGGCGGCGCAGCGTCTCGGGACTTCCCAGCCGGCGGTCTCACGCTCGATTGCCGAACTCGAGCATGCGCTCGGCGTCCGCCTGCTCGAGCGTAGCCCGTGGGGTGTCGAAGCGACACAATACGGCGAGGCGATGATACGGCGCGGTCTCGCGGTGTTCGACGAGCTCCGCCAGGGCGTCAAGGACATTGAGTTTCTCGCCGACCCGAACGCTGGCGAATTGCGCATCGGCTGCCCGGAGTCGATCGCGGCCGGACCGGTGCTCGCGGTTGTCAACCGGCTTACCCGACGACACCCGCGCATCGTGTTTCATATCGCGACTGGCAACGCGCCGACGACCTACCGCGGGCTCATGGACCGCACCATCGAGGTCGCTATCGTGCGCGCGGTCGGGCCCCTGCTCAATGAGGACGTTCTGCGGGTCGAGACGCTATTCGATGACACGCTTGTCGTCGCAGCGGGCGCCCGCAATCCCTTGGCGAGACGGCGCCGCATCGAACTCGCCGAATTACTGCTCGAGAAATGGGTGATGCCGTTGCCCGACAGCGTAACGACGGCGCTCGCCGCCCAGGCGTTCCGGGAATGTGGCCTCGAGCTGCCGGAGCCGACCGTGGTCACGCCCTCCCTGAATGTGCGCAACCGGCTCCTGATCATCGCCGGTTTTCTCACCTTCACTCATGGTTTCGCACACGCTCTTCCCAGCAAGCCGGCGGCGATCGTGCCCTTGCCGGTGGCGATGCCGAACACACGCCGGCCCATCGCCATCATCACGCTCAAGAAGCGCGTGCTCAGCCCGCTCGCCGAATACTTCATCCAGAACATGCGGGCCATCGCCAAGCCATTCGCGAAGAGCAAGTGAGGTTTATTTGGTTGGTCCACGGCGGATCATGTAGGTTGAAGGCGTCTCGGAGGATTTCGTCTCCGGTAGCTACAGACCAATTGTACTGTGCGCCGGGAGGTCTGCTCCGGGTCAAGGTCGACAAACTCACGTTGAGCACAATACGTCCGCTGTTACTCTCATCGCCCGCATGCGAGCGGGCATGTGTTTCCGCTCTGGGCCGATGGCCAACATGCGGATGAAATGGAGCGGCCGCGGGACAGTGCATGGCCGCACCTCAGAGATGATACCAACAAAGTCATTCGCGCATTTCGGCCGGTGGGCCGCATCGACCCTACGCCTTTTGGACCACGGCATAGATCACGTTGGTCTCGATTGAGATCGTGCCCCTCTCCTGCAACGTTTTCAGGTTCGCGTTCCTGACGCGCGTCCTTTCCTGGTCACTCATCTGCTCGACCGTCCAGCGGTAGCCTGAACCAAGCACGACGGTCCACCAATCCTCGGCAGACAGGAGCGGTTGCTGGCGCATCTCAACGGTGATCTCGGCACCTTCGATTCCGCTGTTCGATAGAAGCTGGCGCAGCGCGTCGGGGTTGGTAATGCGCTCCCAGGGGCTGACAGTTGCGACAAGATCGGGACGGGACTCCTTCACCGCCAACCAAAACGCCTGCGAGCCGGGCTCGAACATGCGAGGCCCCCAGGTGGTGATNGCGAGCTTCCCGCCGGGCCGTAGCACGCGCCACAGCTCCCGGACCTGTGAGACCATGTCGCTCACGAAGAAGATCGAGAACACCGAGACCACCGCATCGAACGAAGCATCCGGATAGCCCAGGGCCGTCATATCGGCGCGCTGAAATTCGACGTTCTGTAAATTCTGCGCGGCGCTCTTTGATCGTGCGATGGCAAGCAGCCGTTCCGCCAGGTCGATCCCAATGACTCGTCCCTGCGGTCCAACCCTTATGGCGGCTGGTACCGCAGAGGCGCCGCTGCCGCAGCCGACATCAAGCACCGAGGAGCCCGTCGCGAGCGAGAGCCTATCGATCGTACGCCGGCCATAGCGATCCCAGAACGCGAGCGGGCGATCGTCGAAGTGATCCGCGGCTGCGTTGTAGGTCGCCTCTGCCTTCAGCTTGGCTGGGTCGCTGCCTGGATTCATCGGCAGATGCTCCATCTTCGGCGGCTGCGAACCGTGCTCACAGCGGAATGCAAATGATATCGCGGCAGAAGCACGGGGCTTGGCGGGCGACGACTCCAAACCGAAGCTTGCCGGATGGTGGCAACTCCCCCCTGGCCGCATCGACATTGCTCGCTAGGTGGTAGAACGCAGCCGTGGGGATGCCGAGAACGCCGCCCCGAACTGCCAAAGCAGCGTGACTCGAACCTTCCTTGAGGATCGAACGTCCGCCGGGCTTCAGCGAGAGAACCCGGCGGGCACGCTCACTGTCGCGAACTGGTCACGACCGGCTGCATAACGCTCTTCACAACGTAGTCGCCGATCTCAAGCCCCATACTCGTCCCGACTCGCGTCGAGAAGCGATAGTGGAACCCAGCCCACACACGCGCATTGGCAATCTCATCCGTAAGCGCCGTCATGCTAGTCCAACGCCGAGTGACGCTGGGCGCGGTCGGGCTGGTCATCGCGATCTCGGGAATCTCCACGCTTCCAAGCGCCGACTTGACTACCCCGGCGACACTGCCGCTCTGGATACAATGCGCACATGGGTACTCAGGGTGCATTGGCGTGTTGGCGATCGGCTGCCAAGCTTCCTCGCGTTCCGTCACCGCATTGCCGTCGATATCGCCATTCCGAATTGCCGTGATGGGCCGCCAGAAATTGTAATGATACTTGGCATCCAGCACCGCGATGATCGCATCGGTGAGTCCGACCGACACGAGCGCCATAAACCGTGCACTGTCCACGACGTCCATTTGTTTTGCGATCACGAGCTGGCGTACGAAGGGATGATATGCCACCGGCGGTCCGACCAACCAGAACCGCGCAATCTCGGTCTGCTCGGCGCTCCGTTTCGCGCTGATCAGTCCGCCGTAGTCCTTGATCTCATTGTAATCCGCTGCCCACTCCTTGCTTTCCAGTGCCACGGGTGGGGCCGGCCGAAATTGGGATGGCTTGCCCATGACAAACGGCTTCATGGTCGGCCACATTGACGAAATCGGGATCGCCGTGGGGACATACACCCCCGGCGTAGTCCGCGGCCGATAGGCATCCGGCAAACCGGAGCCGTCGTTCGCGCGCGCTTCCAACACCTTTGCGGCGATCGCAGTGCCGAGCGTGACGCCGTCCGTTTTCGCCACCCCATCCGGAAGCGAGGCGAGGTAGGTAGCCAATGCGGCCCTTACCTCTCCAGCGGTTTTATCGCTGATAGTCTGGAGGACCGTAGCGGCCGCCGTCGCGGCGGCCGCTTCCTTCGAGGTGGACAGAGCCGCAGGCAATCGAGCCACAAACGGCCGGTAACGCTGCTCGATCGAATTGACTGCGTCGAACATGGCGGAATGGACCATCGCCATCATACGCTGAGCCATATACGGCGAGGTGTTGCCGGGGCTGGTCATCGGCGTTACTGCGATGATGGCTTTCTCGTCCCAGTCCGTGATGACGTTGGCGCGGACTGATGCCGGAACGCCAAACGCAACACAGGCACCGATCATGGCAACCGGAACCGAACGGCTCACGAGATAGGCGGTCAAGCTACGCATATCGCTCTCCCTTGATTGCTTCTCAGCAGAGCCGGGAGCGTAGAATGGCGCTAACCGAGTAGCTTGGAGATGGTCTTGAGACAGTCTTTAGGTATCTTTTAAATGCTTAGAATGGGAGCCTTCTGTTCACTGGCTGTTCCCAAGGGTCGCCTCTGCGGCTGTTATCTCACGACGGTCCATGAGGCGAAGTGCAGGTGCGCCCGTCAAAAGGATGCGACGAAGAGAGGCGCGCAACCCGTGGTCAAACAGGCAATGTAAAGGGGGAGCGGCGGCTAGTCTCGAAGTCAGGATGACATGAACCCCTACGATCACAAGGTTGTAAAGTTCGACGGGTTTAACATCGATCTTGATGCTGCGCAGATTCGGAACAGCAACGGAGCCGTGATTCCGGTTGAGCCACAGGTCTTCGATCTCATCGCCCTTCTAGTTTCGAATCCAGCCCGGCTAATTAGCCACGATGAGATCATTGAGAAGGTGTGGCATGGGCGCATCGTCTCGGATTCCGCAATCGCGTCTCGAGTCAACGCGGCGCGCCGAGCACTCGGCGATGATGGCACCGCACAGCGGGTCATTAAGACGATACGCGGACGCGGCTTTCGCTTTGAGCTGACGCCGCTCGCAGCGCAGAAGTTTCCACCCGCCGGCCTTGAAGCCTCATTAAACGATGGGGAACGATTCGTGCTGAGTTGCACCCCCCACGCGTATGCTCTGCTGATGAAGACCCGAGTTGGTGGTGAGGCGCGGGAAGATTGGCGGTCGGCCCTTCCAGCGGTTTTCGGGCAAATGGTCAGGAGACATGGCGGCGAGCCCCAGGCTCACAACCTCGCAGTATTTGAGTCGGGTGTAGATGCGCTCAGGTGTGCCCGGTCTTTGATAGAGGCGGTGGATGTACACTGTGAACGGCTCTCGGTGGAGGAGCGCTGGTCACTTAAGCTCGGCATTTCTTGCGGTACGCTCAATCACGGCTTTGCCTATGCATTGGCCGGGCGGCTCGACGCTCTAGCCGATCCAGGTGGGATCTGCCTGACGACGCGCGTGAGGGACGCCATCGCTGATGCTTTGAACATACGGGTCGTGCCCCTCAACGCTGCCGAGCCACAAGATGGCAACAGTGCTTTCAAAGTTATTCAAGTCGGTGAACATCTACTCGCGAAACCAGCAACGCGGAAACCGGCGCAGATATTAAACATGCAGCTGCCGGAGCCAATGGAGGTATCGGTTGTCGCGCTACCGTTCACTGTGGTCGGGGAATCCAACGAGCTCTCCGAGGTCGCGTGGGGCCTAAGGCTCGATTTTCAGACCGCGTTCAGTCAGCTTTCTGGGATCTGCCCAATATCCCAGACTACCGCAGTCACCTTCACCGGCGTGAATTCCGCCGAAGCGGCAGAGAGTCTCGGTGTCCGCTACGTCCTGCAGGGCAATGTGAGGTCGATGGATCGGAAGGTACGATTGGTGCTGGAATTATACGACCATCGTCGAGGCCGAGTTATATGGAATGAAGCCTACGAAGGATGCCTCGACGGAGGCACGGATTTTCAACAGCGCATGACGGCAAAGCTCGTCCGAGAGATCGACGTAACCGTACTGAGTGGAGAGCAGGCCCGCGTTTGGCACAAGAAACTGGGCGGGTTGAAGGGAGTTCGGGTCTATTACAGGGGGCTGCGGGAATTCTTCTCGCTCACCCGCGAGTCTGTGCGCAGCGCCAGAGACTCGTTCGAGCTTTTGCACAAGATGCATTCCGATATTGCGATCGGCGCCACTTGGATGTGTCTCTCTCACTGGTTTGAATTGCAGCGCGGCTGGTCCGACAACCCTGCTGAGACAACGACTGCCGTGAAGCACTGGGCGCAACTGGCTGCGGAGAAGGAGGATGCGGATGGTCAGGCTTATACGGCGCTCTGCCACGTTCACCTGCTGCAGCGCGACTTCGATGATAGTCTTAAGGCTGGCGAGAAAGCGGTGACCATACGGCCGAGCTGCCCCAACGCTAATGGTATCTACGCTCATAGTCTTTACCATTGTGGGGAGGTCGACAAAGCCATTCATCACGCTCGTTTGGCGATCCGCTTCATGCCTAATTATCCGCCCCTTTATGCGGCCGTGCTCGCCGGTGCTCTCCACGCTCGCGGAGATTTAGAGGCGGCAATTGCTATTGCCAAAGACTCGCTTCGATTGAATCCAAACGACGGGCATGCCAAGGCGATCCTCTGCAGCGCGCTAGTGGAATCAGACCGTGTGCAGGAAGCCGTCTCAGTCGCAGTCGATTTAAAGCGCATGGAGCCGGATTTTCTCCCGATCCCATTTCTCAACAGGCTGCCGTTTCGAGATGAAAAGATGCGCAGCCAACTCACACTCAATTGCTCAAGAGCCATCTTAGCTGCCGAATGAACCTCTTGGCTCTGTGATCCGCGATACTCAGATCTGCTAAGGTCAGAGCGGAACTTCCTTCGACCTAGTGGGACGTCTGCTGATCAACAGCGGATACGGCCTCTGAGAAATTCGCTTAGAAGAGTTGGAGGCCAGTCGCATTCGGTTAAGCCTAATGCGGCGTTCGCATAGGAGCAGAGTATGGAGCATTGCCGCGAGTCGAGAGAAGCGCGGCTGATCGCCGCGTGGCTAACGTAGGCCGCGGCACCTGAACCGCCCTGCACTCGTCGCGTTGGTTGCATGTCTGTTTCACGTCGAACGTTACTCGTCGGCGCGGCTGCAATGGCCGACACAGGGATGCGGCGGCGTACACTCGTACTATCCTGCGGGATGGGCTTCACAAAATGCCGAAGCGGACGATCACTCTTTGCGAACAGTGCAACGCACTGGCCCATTGTGCAGCATCAATTGATTGCCGCCCATGTCGACAAATATCTGCCCTTCATAAGCCCCAGTTTTCTTGTTGAGCTGTGCCGAAATCACGACACGCGGACGCGACGGTTCGTGCTCATCCATTGCAACAAGAAGCAAGTTCCCGTCTCTAAAGCTGAATTGGATCGCCTTGGCCGGATAATCAAAATCGATCTCAGCCGGCAGGGCTCCGAGTTTCGTCGGTGCGTCGAATGTCAAACTTCCCTGCGCCAGAAAGGGGCACGTGATCGTCTTGTGTCTTGAGGAGGCCAACGGACTGGCCGCAGTTGAGAAAGCGACGCTCATCATGAGTGCGATTGGGATACAGCCGACAATCGGGCAGATGCATTTCATGATGGTAATGAGCCCCGTCTAAGAGAGGAGCTCCAACTTGGCGTTGGGCTTTCTTAGGAGAGTATGATGCCGCGCATAGACCCAAACGACAAACAGGCCTAGCCACGTCGCACACAGCATAGTCATTGGCTCGGGGACTTTGCCCGTAGCCGCCCATATGGACCGAATCCAATATACTTGCGAAAGCCCCGGCAGAAGCGTGGTCGCTACCATGGCCACGAACCCTGACGCTGATGCTACAGCGGTGCTGGCCACCCAAATGCACCCGGCGAGCAGAATAAGCAGGACTTCGGTAACTGACCAGAGGAGCTTTGTCATCTGGCGGTAGTCGCAGCAGCCAACAAAAAGGTTCAGCGTAGAACATAAACGAAATAGCGAGCAGCTTGCGAGAGTCGGTCAATGGGATTGTCCGGCCGTGCTCCTGTCCCACCAGCGATCGACGCTGGCAAGGGGTGCCAAAGACAAGGAGCACGCCATGTCTCAGATATTCAAGCCGCCGCCGCGGTGAGGCCTGGCATCGAGGCTCAGATAACCTAATTCGGTCGTGCCCGTTCCAGCGGCGGCTGCGGCGGGGCATCGGCCGGCCATTGCTGCGGCACGGTCTCGGGATCAATCTTCGACATCGTGATCGCGGATTCCATGATCAGCGCGACCGCTACTCGCGGATCGATCGTGTCCTTCACCAGCATGAGATGCTGGCGTGCGACCAGCGCGGCGACCAGCGGCCAGTATTCCGGCTTGACGTTGTGGCCCTTTGCCGGCGTAACGCTGCCCTGTCCGTCGGTCCGTTCGAAAATGAATTTAACTTCGGGCCAAAACTTTTCGAGCGCTTCGCGCGGTGTCAATTGCGGGCTGAGCGGCTTCGGCGGGTGGAGGATGCCAAATTCCGGCGTGCCGATCGTTTTTGACGCACGCGCGAACATCGGGATTGCGTCGGGCAACTCCTCGTACTTCACGCCTAGCTGACCGGCAGCTCCCGCCAGTATCCCAAACAAATGGTAGTCGACCGTCGTCGACTGGTTCACCATGTAACCGTTGATCAGATCGCCGAAGTAATACTTCTCGCCGGATTTCCCCGTCACCGACACGGCCAATCCGCGCTCGTACATGAGTTTGCCCAACTCCGGCCCCGGCATGTCCTTGGTGGCGCCGGGCACATCGCGATTCTTGATGCGCTCGTTGACGGCAGCCTGCGCGGCGAACCCGGCGATCGCGCCGACCACAATGAGCAGCGTCTCGGCATGCACGCCGCGCTCGCTTGTGAGCCGCATCGTGAGCGTGTCGCGCAACGATCCGATCGCCAGATTGACGGCGATCAGGTCGTCGGTGCCCTTCCAGGGATACTGGATGGCGTCGTGAGATCGCGTTGTGGCGGCATGAGCCAAGATGTCACCAATAGACGTGATGGGCAGCGCGCCGACACATGTCAGCACGGCGGCGCTGATGCGCGCGAATGAAAACCGCATGGCCAGCAGTAGACGCTGCATCCGCGTGGAAGGTTCACGTGTCTCGCGTGACGGCTTTCAGAAGGTCGACGGAGCTCTTTCCGAAGGGTGGGCGAACCACGAAGTTCCCGTTCGATACTCACGATACCAAGTCGTTAAGGGGGCGACATTCGGAGGATACAGACCAGGCGTAGCGTCTTGGTGCTGGGGAGTAGAGGAGACTGCAATGCGCAAAGTCCTCGTCGCTCTCGTTGCCATCGGCACGATAGCTGTTGCCGGTGTTTTGGTTGCAGGCACCCAAGTCAAGGAACAATCGGCACACCAGGCCTCCGTCATCACGGGGGTGGACATTTTCAGCATTACTCAAAGCGCACGCCATCTGCCGGACCAAAACTATCCGGCCCATTAGCTAGCGATACTCGTCTTTTGTCTTCCGTCATCTGGGCGTCGTGGAATTGATGCATCGACGCTACCGATTGCCATCTTGCTCATAATTCTCGCAGCGTCGCGGCGCACCACATAATTGATACTCGCCGCGGCGCCCGACTCCTTGGGTTTCCGTGTGAACGTTTTGAGCCGAGGCTGCGACCAATGCGGCGCAGGGGTGGGCTAGTCAGACCCGCAATGGAGCCGTCATGCGTGCCCGGTATTACAACTTTCGCCTTTCCATAATTGGCGGTGTCGCCGCGTGTCTCGCGAGCGTCGTGGTGCCTGCAACAGCGGCCGTGACTTCCGGGGCCGCCGCGTTAGCGACGTCCCTCGAGGATGCGTGGCGGGCCTGCAAGGCGCCGAAGCTCTCCTCGGCAGAGCGCATCGCTTATTGCACCAGGATCATCGAGTCCGGCAGGGCGAATCCGGCGGCTCGCGCGCTGGCGCTGACGGCCCGCGGATTCGGGTATGTCTTGCAAAAGGATTTCGACCACGCACTCGCCGACTTGGACGCGGCGATCCGCGAGAATCCGAAGCTCGCCACGGCTTATTATTATCGTGGCTCGATCCTGACCGATCGCGATCCAAAGCGCGCGCTCGCCGACCTTGCTAAAGCCATCGCGCTGAACCCGAAGGATGCGGACTATTTCCGTCAGCGCGGTTCGGTGTTCCTCAAACGCAAGGACTATCGGCACGCAATCGCCGATCTGACAACCGCGATCGGCCTCGCCAAAAATCCGCAGGGTCTCTACTTCGTACGCGGTGCGGCCTATGTGGATATCGGCCAGAAGGGTAAGGCGATTGCCGACTTTCAAACCTCTCTGCTGCTCGATCCAGACAATGACGTCCTGCGCAGGCATCTTCACCGTATCGGCGGCGAAATCCCCAAAGCCGTGCAACTGCCGCCGGGTCTCTGCGGCACCAACGACATCACGCATGAGCAACGAATTGCGGGGTGCACCGCGAGTATCGACTCGGGAACATTGAGCGGCTGGTCGCTCAAAGTCGCATACTGCAACAGGGGCTACGCACTGACCGAGCTCGGCGAGTACGACCGTGTCATCACCGACTCTGATGCGCTGATTGCCATCAATCAAGAAGCCGGCTGCGGT
>C688J18823_10000888_pt1 | contig 17954 bp, 16 predicted proteins | sample HopSoiMetagenom1_FD_18823 | JGI IMG/M metagenome (IMG submission 18823) | reverse complement strand
GGGCCTGCAGGTGACGATGCAGAAGCTCGACCCCTACCTCAACGTCGACCCCGGCACCATGAACCCGTTCCAGCACGGCGAGGTGTTCGTGACCGAGGATGGCGCCGAGACCGACCTCGACGTCGGGCACTACGAGCGCTTCCTCGACCGCAATCTGTCCGGCTCTGCCAATGTCACGACGGGACAGGTGTATTCGTCGGTGATCGCCAAGGAGCGTCGCGGCGAGTACCTCGGTGACACCGTCCAGGTCATCCCGCACATCACCGACGAGATCAAGAGTCGCATCCGGGCGATGGCCGAACCCGACGCCGATGGCAACCGGCCCGACGTGGTGATCACCGAAATCGGCGGCACCGTCGGCGATATCGAGTCCCTGCCGTTCCTCGAAGCCGCACGGCAAGTGCGGCACGAGGTCGGCCGGGAGAACTGCTTCTTCCTGCACTGCTCGCTCGTGCCCTACATGGCGCCGTCGGGTGAACTCAAGACCAAGCCCACACAGCACTCGGTGGCGGCGCTGCGCAGCATCGGTATCACGCCGGACGCGCTGATCCTTCGCTGCGATCGCGACGTGCCCGAACCGCTGAAGAACAAGATCGCGCTGATGTGCGACGTCGACATCGACGGTGTCATCTCCACTCCCGACGCACCCTCGATTTACGACATTCCCAAGGTGTTGCACCGTGAGGAGCTCGATGCCTACGTGGTGCGTCGGCTGAATCTGCCGTTCCGCGATGTCGACTGGACCCAGTGGAACGACCTGCTCCAGCGTGTGCACGACCCGCAGGAAACCGTGCGGGTCGCCTTGGTGGGCAAGTACATTGACCTCTCCGACGCCTATCTGTCGGTGGCCGAGGCGCTGCGGGCCGGCGGCTTCAAGCACCGCGCCAAGGTCGAGATGCGCTGGGTCGCCTCCGACGACTGCGAAACCGAGACCGGCGCCGCCGCCGCACTGGCCGACGTGCACGGGGTGCTGATCCCCGGCGGGTTCGGCATCCGCGGCATCGAGGGCAAGATCGGCGCGATCTCTTACGCCCGCAAGCGGGGATTACCGGTCCTCGGGCTGTGTCTCGGGTTGCAGTGCATCGTCATCGAGGCAGCCCGGTCGGTTGGGCTCACCGGCGCCAACTCGGCGGAGTTCGATCCGAAGACACCGGATCCGGTGATCTCCACGATGGCCGACCAGCGCGACGCCGTCGCCGGCGATGCGGACCTGGGCGGCACCATGCGACTGGGCGCTTATCCGGCCGTGCTGGAGGCGGGTTCGATTGTGGCGCAGGCATATGAGGCCACCGAGGTGTCCGAGCGGCACCGTCACCGTTACGAGGTGAACAACCAATACCGTGACCGAATCGCAGAGAGCGGGTTGAAGTTCTCCGGAACCTCACCGGACGGGCATCTGGTGGAATTCGTCGAGTACGCCGCCGATGTCCATCCCTTCATCGTCGGCACCCAGGCACACCCTGAACTCAAGAGCCGGCCCACCCGACCACATCCGCTGTTCGTCGCGTTCATCGGCGCGTCGCTGGACTACAAGGCCGAAGAACGATTGCCCGGCATGGACATTCCCGAGCAGCACGCGAACGGTGTCGAGCATCATGACAACGTCTCGCACCTGCTGCAAGAACCCGCGGCCCGTGGCTGAACACGAGTTCGAGACGGTCTCCAGCGAAACACTCTATGTCGGAAAGATATTCGCACTCCGCGCCGACGATGTCAGGATGCCGCACGGCAACATCGCGCGCCGCGAAGTGGTCGAGCACTACGGCGCGGTAGCTGTCCTCGCGCTCGACGACGACAACAACGTCATGCTGGTCTATCAGTACCGCCATCCGCTGGGTCGGCGGCTGTGGGAGCTGCCGGCAGGCCTGCTGGATCTCGGCGGTGAACCGCCGCACATCACCGCCGCGCGCGAACTCAAGGAAGAGGCCGGGCTCGCCGCGACCGAGTGGAGAACTCTCGTCGACCTCGATTCGACGCCGGGTTTCTCCGACGAGAGCGTCCGGGTGTACCTCGCGACCGGGCTGACCGACGTCGGGCGGCCCGAGGCCCACGACGAGGAGGCCGACCTGACGCTGCGGTGGCTTCCGCTCGATGAAGCCGTACGCAAGGTGTTCAACGGCGACATTGTCAATTCCATTGCGGTGGGCGGGATTCTGGCTGCCCACACCGTCACGGACCGCGCGACGTTGAGGCCCGTCGACGCGCCGTGGACGGACCGGCCGGCAGCGTTCGCCCGCCGGAAGGGCCACCCATGACTACATCTTCGGCTCTTCGCGCAAGCGGCTCATCGGCCTTCCGCTCCGCTCTGGACGATCAATTGCAGGGCTACCTGGACCATCTGACAATCGAGCGCGGCGTCGCCGTAAACACCTTGAGTTCGTATCGCCGTGACCTCCGCCGCTATGCCGAGCACCTGACGGTGCGGGGCATCGACGACCTGGCCAAGGTCACCGAGACCGACGTCAGCGATTTCCTGGTGTCACTGCGCCGCGGCGATCCTGATACGAAAACCACGCCGCTGTCGGCGGTGTCGGCGGCCCGAGCGGTGGTCGCAGTGCGCGGGCTGCACCGCTTCGCAGCCTCTGAGGGACTCACCGACATCGACGTCGCGCGGGCGGTCAAGCCGCCCACTCCGAGCCGGCGGCTGCCTAAGAGCCTGACCATCGACGAGGTGTTGGCCCTGCTCGACGGCGCGGGCGGCGACAGCGAGGCCGACGGTCCGCTTACCCTGCGCAACCGCGCGCTGCTGGAGCTGCTGTATTCGACGGGCGCCCGAATCTCCGAGGCGGTCGGCCTCGACGTCGACGACATCGACACCCATGCCCGGTCCGTGCTGCTGCGCGGCAAGGGCGGGAAGCAGCGGCTGGTGCCGATCGGCAGGCCCGCCGTCACCGCGCTCGACGCCTACCTGGTGCGCGGCCGTCCCGACCTGGCCCGTCGGGGCCGCGGCACACCCGCGATCTTCCTCAACGCCCGCGGCGGACGGCTGTCGCGGCAAAGCGCATGGCAGGTGCTGCAGGACGCCGCTGAACGGGCCGGCATCACGGCTGCAGTGTCGCCGCACGTTTTGCGCCACTCGTTCGCCACCCATCTGCTGGACGGGGGCGCCGACGTGCGGGTGGTGCAGGAGCTGCTCGGGCACGCGTCGGTGACGACGACGCAGATCTACACCATGGTCACGGTGCATGCGCTGCGCGAAGTATGGGCCGGAGCGCATCCGCGCGCGCGTTGAGTTGAACGGTCGAGCACCGTTGATCGTTGGGACGGGTTATGACTGACATCGCCGTAATCGGAGCAGGCCCGGCAGGTGTTTCGGTGGCGCTCAGCTTGCGTGACCGCGGGCTACGGCCACTGTTGATCGACCGGGCCGACGAGGTGGCATCGGCATGGCGTTCCCGTTATGACCGGCTGAAGCTGAACACCGGCAGACCGTTCTCGCATCTACCGAACCGGCCGTACCCCAAGGGGACGGCCATGTTCCCCACCCGTGACGACGTCGTCGCTCATCTCGACCGGCACGCCCGCGAAAGCGGAATCGAGCTGCGGCTGGGTACCGAAGTCACCCGCATCGACCGGCAGCGCACCGGTTGGCGACTGGAAACCCCGACCGCCGCGATCAATGCCCGCCAGGTCGTCGTCGCCATTGGAAACCAGCACACCGCGCGCATTCCCGAGTGGCCGGGTTCAGACGGCTTCACCGCCGAACTGCTGCACTCGTCGGCATACCGAAACCCGACCCCGTATGGGGGCAGGAACGTGTTGGTGGTCGGCTCCGGTTCGTCGGGGATGGAGATCGCACACGACCTTGCAACCGGTGGTGCCGGCAAGGTGTGGCTAGCCGTCCGCACCCCACCGAACATCATGTTGCGGTCGCTTCCCGGCGGTCTGCCGGGCGACCTGCTCTCTCTGCCGATGTACCGCCTGCCCGTCCGGGTTGCCGACGCGATCGGCCGCCGGGCGCGGCGGGCCAATCTCGGAGACCTCAGCCAGTTCGGGCTGCCGATCCCGGACGAAGGGGTGTTTTCGCGGGTGAAGCGACTCGAGCAGGTGCCGTCGCTGGTCGACATGGATGTCATCGAGGCCATTAGGGATGGCTCGATTGAGGTGGTCGCGACGGTCGATTCGTTCGATCGCGACAAAGTCGTCCTAGCCGACGGATCGCGGCTGGACCCGCATGCCGTCGTCCTGGCCACCGGCTACGTACGTGGACTTGAACCGCTGGTCGGTCACCTCGGCGTGCTGGATCCGACGGGCAAGCCCGTCACGTGGGGCGTCCGCCCTGCTGCAGACGGGCTGCGGTTCATAGGCTACGACGTCCGGCCGTCGCTCATCGGTTTTATGGCCAAGCAGTCCAAGCGCATGGCCAAGCGGATCGCCCGCGAGCTCGGTTAGCCTACGTACTCCGACTCCAGCACGACATCGGGCAGCAGCGTCTGATACTCGCCGTGGGTCTTGTGCTCGATGGTGTCGAAGAGCTTGCCCTGCTGCTGGTTCATGTACTCGCGGTACTTCGGCGAGCCCGGAATCAGAATGTTGTCCGCGACGACGATCGACCCGCGGTGCAGCCATCCACGGTCGAGGATGCTCCGCAGATCGGGGAGGTAGGCACCCTTGTCGTGATCGATGAACAGCAGGTCAAGTTTCCCGGCGGCGAAGCCGTGTTCGTTGGCCAGTGCGTCGAGGGTTCGGCCGTCATCGCCGATTGTGCCGATCACACAGGTGACCCGGTCGTCGACGCCGGCGTGCGCCCAGATACGCTGCGCCACTTCGGCGTTGGCGGCCGACAGCTCGACGGAGAACACCTTGGCCGATGGCGCCGCGCGGGCGATCCGCAGCGAGCCGTAGCCGCAGTAGGTGCCGAGCTCCAGCGCCACGCCGGGGTTGGCGCGGCGGACCGCGGCGTCGAGCAGTTCGCCCTTCTCGTCCCCGACATTGATCAGGAACGACTTCTCATACGCGAACTGATCCACCTTGGCGATCACGTCGTCGATGTCGCCTTGGCGAGCGTTGGCGACCACATAGTCAGCTGCGGCTGCCTCCCGTCCGTCGCCGATCTGGCCGGTCTTGGCGATGTTGCGCGCCCCGATCGCCAGCCGCCAAAACGACCAGCGCAGGAAGGGGACCCGCTGCTTGAGAGCCACGGTCGTCAGCCTATTCGGACTGGCTCCTCGATTGGGTTCCACGTTGCCCGCGGGTCTGCCAGACCTGGCAGGCGCGCCCCGTTAAACTTGCCCGGATGTTCGGAATGCCTCCTGCGTGCCTGACCAGAGACGGTCGGGTATGACCGACGAAGGGGGCAGCGCTGAGCTCGGTCTGACGGGCCGCCCGCCGCGAACCATTCCCGAGCCCAAGCCGAAGAACGTGCACGGCCCGGCCAAGGTCATCGCGATGTGCAACCAGAAGGGCGGCGTCGGAAAGACGACGTCGACCATCAACCTGGGCGCCAGCCTGGCGGAGTTCGGTCGCAGGGTGCTGCTGGTGGACCTCGACCCGCAAGGCGCGCTGTCCGCCGGGCTTGGGGTGCCTCATTATGAACTCGAGCACACGATCCACAACCTGCTGGTCGAGCCTCGGGTATCGATCGACGAGGTGCTGATCCACACCCGGGTCCCCGGCATGGACCTGGTGCCCAGCAATATCGATCTGTCGGCTGCCGAGATCCAGCTGGTCAACGAGGTGGGCCGTGAGCAGTCGCTGGCCCGCTCGCTGTATCCGGTGCTGGACCGCTACGACTATGTGCTGATCGACTGCCAGCCGTCGCTGGGTCTGCTCACCGTGAACGGGCTGGCGTGCAGCGACGGCGTGATCATCCCAACCGAGTGCGAGTACTTCTCGCTGCGCGGTCTGGCCCTGCTGAACGACACCGTCGACAAGGTGCACGACCGCTTGAACCCGAAGCTGTCGATCAGCGGCATCCTGATCACCCGATACGACCCCCGTACGGTCAACTCCCGCGAGGTGATGGCCCGAGTCCTGGAGCGCTTCGGCGACCTGGTGTTCGACACAGTCATCACCCGCACGGTGCGCTTCCCGGAGACCAGCGTCGCCGGCGAGCCGATCACCACGTGGGCGCCCAAATCCGGTGGGGCCGAGGCATATCGGTCGTTGGCGCGCGAGGTCATCGACCGGTTCGGCGCGTGAATACCGAGACACCGCCAGAGCAAACCCAACAGAACGGCTTCCAGGTCCGGCTGAGCAATTTCGAGGGGCCGTTCGATCTGCTGCTGCAGCTGATCTTCGCGCACCGCCTCGACGTCACCGAGGTGGCGCTGCACCAGGTGACCGACGACTTCATCGCGTACACCAAAGAAGTCGGCCCGCAGATGGAGCTCGACGAGACGACCGCGTTCCTCGTTGTGGCGGCCACGCTGCTGGACCTCAAGGCTGCTCGGCTGCTGCCCGCCGGTGAGGTGCACGACGAGGAGGACCTCGCGCTGCTCGAGGTGCGGGACCTGCTGTTCGCGCGGCTGCTGCAGTACCGGGCGTTCAAGCACGTAGCGGTGATGTTCGCCGAGCTCGAGGCGGCGGCTCTGCGCAGTTATCCGCGGTCGGTGGCACTGGAGCAGCGCTATGAGGATCTGCTGCCCGAGGTGATGCTGGGCGTCGACGCCGAGAGCTTCGCGCAGATCGCGGCGGCGGCGTTCACGCCGCGCCCGGTTCCGACCGTGGGCACTGAGCACCTGCATCAGGTGATGGTGTCGGTGCCGGAGCAGGTCGGCAATCTGATGAACCTGCTGGAGAGCCGAGGAATCGGGCGGTGGGCGTCGTTTTCCGAGCTGGTGGCCGACTGTGGGGCACCGATCGAGATCGTGGGCCGGTTCCTGGCGCTGCTCGAGCTGTATCGGGCGCGGGCGGTAGCATTCGACCAATCAGAACCGCTTGGTGTGCTCCAGATTTCGTGGACCGGCGAACGGCCAACCAACGATCATCTGGCAACCGAGAAAGCGGCGGAAGTAGAAGACGCTGATGACTGACGAAATTCCCACGGATACTCCCACGGATCTCGACCTGGGCATCGACGTGGCGACCCCGCCGGAGCTGGAGGACTCCGAACTCGGCGCGGCGCTCGAGGCGCTGCTGCTGGTGGTGGACACCCCGGTGACGGTCGAGCAGCTGGCGGTGGCGACCGAACAGCCGGCGTACCGGGTGGCGGCCAAACTTCAGTTGATGGCCGAGGAGCTGACCGCCCGCGAGAGTGGCATCGATCTGCGGGAAGCGGGCGGCGGATGGCGGATGTATACCCGGGCGCGGTTCGCGCCATATGTGGAGCGGCTGCTGCTCGACGGCGCCCGGTCCAAACTGACCCGCGCGGCGCTGGAGACGCTTGCGGTGGTGGCGTACCGGCAGCCGGTGACGAGGGCGCGGGTGAGCGCGGTGCGCGGCGTGAACGTGGACGCGGTGATGCGCACGTTGCTGGCACGCGGGCTGATCACCGAGGCCGGCACCGATTCCGACACCGGTGCGGTCACATTCGCGACGACCGAGCTGTTCTTGGAGCGGCTGGGCTTGACGTCGCTGGCGGATCTACCGGACATTGCGCCGCTGCTGCCCGACGTCGACGTCATCGATGACCTGAGCGAATCCCTTGGCGAGGAGCCACGTTTCATGAAGCTCAGCGGTGCGCCCGCGGCCGAGGCGCCGATGTCGTTCGACGTGGATCAGGAGTGAGATGGCGGACTCCGACGAAGTTGGTTCTCCTCGCGTGCGGGAAGGCGTGCGCTTACAAAAAGTGTTGTCGCAGGCCGGAATTGCATCGCGCCGCGTTGCCGAGAAGATGATCCTCGACGGCCGTGTTGAAGTCGACGACCGGATCGTCACCGAGCTGGGTACGCGCGTGGACCCGGACGTGTCGGTGATCCGTGTCGACGGCGCACGGATCGTTGTCGACGACACGCTTGTGCATTTGGCGATAAACAAGCCGAAGGGGATGCATTCGACGATGTCGGATGACCGCGGCAGGCCGTGCATCGGCGACCTGGTCGAGCACCGGGTGCGGGGAAACAAGAAGCTGTTTCACGTCGGACGGCTGGACGCGGACACCGAAGGGCTGATGCTGCTGACCAACGACGGCGAGCTGGCACACCGGTTGATGCATCCGTCGTTCGAGGTGCCCAAGACCTATATCGCGACTGTCGTCGGCGCAGTGCCGCGCGGGCTGGGCCGCAAGCTGCGCGACGGGATCGAATTGGACGACGGACCCGCGCATGTCGACGATTTCGCCTTGGTCGACAAGGTGCCGGGCAAGACGCTGGTCCGGGTGACGCTGCACGAGGGCCGCAAGCGGATCGTGCGGCGGCTGCTGGCGGAGGTGGGATTCCCGGTGCAGGAGCTGGTGCGCACCGACATCGGCTCGGTGGCGCTCGGCGACCAACGGCCCGGCAGCATCCGGGTGCTGACCCGCAAGGAGGTAGGGGAGTTGTACAAGGCGGTGGGCCTGTGAGCTCCTCTCTGGTGATCGCGGTCGACGGACCCGCAGGCACAGGAAAGTCTTCGGTGTCAAGGAGTTTGGCTCGCACGTTGGGCGCGCGCTATCTCGACACCGGCGCGATGTACCGGATCGTGACACTTGCCGTGTTGCGCGCCGGGATCGATGTGACCGACACTCCGGCCATCGAAGCGGTCGCTGCAGATGTGCCGCTGTCGGTGGGTTACGACCCCGACGAAGATCGGGCTTACCTTGATGCAGAAGATGTTTCGGCCGAGATCCGGGGCGACGAGGTCACCAAGGCGGTGTCGGCGGTGTCGGCGGTTCCGGCGGTTCGTGCCCGGCTCGTCGGGCTGCAACGCGAACTGGCGTCTGGGCCCGGCAGCGTCGTGGTCGAGGGCCGCGACATCGGCACGGTGGTGCTGCCCAATGCCGACCTGAAGATCTTTCTGACCGCGTCGGCCGAGGAAAGGGCTCGGCGGCGCAACGTTCAGAACATCGCGTCGGGGTTGGGCGATGACTACGCGATGGTGCTGGCCGACGTCAAGCGCCGGGATCATCTGGATTCCACACGGCCGGTGTCGCCGTTGCGAGCGGCCGACGATGCAGTCGTGGTCGACAGCAGCGATATGACCGAGGCCGACGTGGTCGCGCATCTGCTCGAACTCGTCAAGCAACGTGCCGGGGCGTCGCGATGAGCGACAGCACCTGGGCCGACGAAAGCGATTGGGAACTCGGCGCGGAAGAGGTCGCGGAGGCGATCGAGGAAGCCGCGGCGCCGCCACCGGTGGTGGCCGTCGTGGGTCGCCCGAACGTCGGCAAGTCGACGTTGGTGAACCGGATCCTCGGCCGTCGCGAGGCCGTGGTGCAGGATGTACCGGGTGTCACCCGCGACCGGGTGTCCTACGACGCGCTCTGGTCAGGTCGGCGGTTCGTGGTGCAGGACACCGGCGGATGGGAGCCGGACGCAAAGGGCTTGCAGCAGTTGGTGGCCGAACAGGCGTCGGTGGCGATGCGCACCGCGGACGCGATCGTCTTCGTGGTCGATGTGACGGTGGGCGCGACGACGGCCGATGAGGCGGCGGCCCGGCTGTTGCAGCGGTCGGGCAAACCAGTGTTCTTGGCGGCCAACAAGGTTGACAACGAGCGTGGTGAGGCCGATGCGGCGGAGCTGTGGTCGTTGGGACTGGGGGAGCCGTTCTCGGTCAGCGCGATGCACGGCCGCGGTGTTGCCGATCTGCTGGACAAGTTGATCGATGCGTTGCCCGCGGTGTCCGAGATGGCCTCAGGCGGGGGAGGTCCGCGTCGAGTTGCGTTGGTGGGCAAGCCGAATGTCGGCAAAAGCTCTTTGTTGAATCGATTGGCCGGCGACGAGCGGTCGGTGGTGCACGATGTCGCGGGCACGACGGTCGATCCGGTGGACTCGCTGATCGAATTGGGCAGTAAGACTTGGCGTTTCGTCGATACGGCGGGTTTGCGGCGCAAGGTCGGGCAGGCCAGCGGGCACGAGTACTACGCGTCGGTGCGCACGCACGGTGCGATCGATTCGGCCGAAGTGGCGATCGTGTTGATCGACGCGTCGCAGCCGCTGACAGAGCAGGACCAGCGAATTCTGTCGATGGTCATCGAGGCGGGCCGGGCGCTGGTGTTGGCGTTCAACAAGTGGGATCTGGTCGATGAGGATCGCCGTTATCTGCTGGACCGCGAGATCGAGCGCGAGCTGGCGCAATTGCAGTGGGCGGAGCGGGTGAACATCTCGGCGATGACGGGCCGGGCAGTGCAGAAACTGGTGCCCGCGCTGGAGTCAGCACTGGAGTCATGGGACGCCCGGATTTCGACCGGGCGGCTGAACACGTTCTTCAAGGAGATCGTCGCGGCGACACCGCCGCCGGTGCGCGGGGGTAAGCAACCTCGGATCTTGTTCGCCACACAGGCGACTGCGCGGCCGCCGACCTTTGTGTTGTTCACCACTGGTTTTCTCGAGGCCGGCTATCGGCGGTTCCTTGAGCGGCGGCTACGCGAGACGTTCGGGTTCGAGGGCAGCCCGATCCGGATCAACGTGCGGGTGCGCGAAAAGAGGGGCGCGAAGTCTCGATAGGGTTGGCGAAATGCCCGTTTCCCACATGATCTTGATCGCCCTAGCGGGCGTGGGGGCCGGAGCGATCAACGCAGTCGTCGGCTCAGGCACCCTGATCACGTTCCCGACTTTGGTGGCGCTGGGTTATCCGCCCGTGACGGCGACGATGTCGAATGCCGTCGGTCTGGTTGCCGGCGGTGTGTCCGGCACGTGGGGGTATCGGCGCGAACTGCGCGGGCAATGGCACCGACTGCGCTGGCAGATCCCGGCGTCATTGATCGGCGCAGGTCTGGGGGCGTGGCTACTGCTGCACCTGCCGGCGAAGGTGTTCGAAAATGTTGTGCCGGTTCTGCTGGTGATGGCGTTGGGCCTGGTGGTGATTGGTCCACGGATCCAGGAGTGGGCGCGGCGGCGCGCCGAGGCCTCCGGCCGGTCCCCGGAACACGTCAGTGGACGCAAGATGGCGGCGCTTGTGTTCGGCACGTTCGCAATCGGGATTTACGGCGGATACTTCACGGCGGCGCAGGGCATCATGCTGATCGCGGCGATGAGCGCACTGCTGCCGGAGGACATGCAGCGGATGAATGCGGCGAAGAACCTGCTGTCGCTGCTTGTGAACATCGTGGCGGCGGTGGCGTACACCGTCGTCGCATTCGACCGGATCAGCTGGGAGGCTGCGGGATTGATCGCGGTGGGCTCGCTGATCGGGGGATTCCTCGGGGCGCACTACGGTCGGCGGCTGTCGCCGACCGCGCTGCGCGCTGCGATCGTGATGGTCGGCGCGATCGGGTTGTATCGCCTGGTGGCCCTTTAAAGCGTGTCGAACAATTCTGGTGAGTGTTCGGCGCCGCCCTTCTCGGGCGATCGTTGGTTCAGGCCGCTGGTGCGGTGTGAACGTCGGTTCCCGCTTCTTTCGGGCTGGTTTCACCGGCACGCGTGGGGTGCTGGTCAGCGCCGTCCCGTCGGCGGGCGTTGGTGGCCCGGCCTCCGTGCTTGGGGGTCCGGGGATCTGGTGATGCTTTTTGGAGGTCGTGGCCCCAGCGGGCCAGGTTGACCGCCGCGTTGAGATCACGATCGGCGCGATATCCGCAGCCGCAGGTGAAGACACGATCGGCCAGTCTGAGATCGCCGTGGATGGCTCCGCATTGCGAGCACTGCTTGCTCGACGGGTACCACCGGTCAGCGATGGAGACTTTCCCACCGCGCCAGGCTTGTTTGTACTTCAGCTGCCGGGCGAATTCGGCCCAGCTGGCATCGGCGATGGCTCGGGCCAGGCGACGGTTGGCCAGCATTCCGGAGATGTTCAGGTTTTCGATCACCAGCCGGTCGTGGGCCTTGACCAGCTCGTTGGACACCTGATGCAGGAAATGGTGGCGCACATTGCGAACGTGATGGTGATGACGCCCCAGCTTGGCGCCGGCGTCACGGCGGTTGTGGGATCCTTTCTGCTTGCGCGACAACGATTTCGCCAACTGCCGTTGGCGTTTCATCCCGGCGGCCATGGCCTTGGGGGCATCAGTGATTCGAGCCACCTCGGTGCCGTCAGCCGCGGCGGCGACCAGAAACGCCGACAAGCCGCGGTCGATGCCGACCCAGCCGCCGTTGTCTCCGGGTGCGTGAGGCGGGTGCTGCTGGGCGGGGTGTAGCTCGGCGGCCTCAACATTGAGCGACACCCACCAGCGGCTCCCGTGCTGCGAAATAGTTGCGAACAAGATCTTGGCGCGACCGTTGGCGATCAAGCGCCGCAACCGGCGGGTGTCATCGAACACCGCCAGTTGCCCGATGCCGGACAGGGTGATTGAGCGGGGGCGGTTGTTGTCGCCGACCCGGATGGCCGACGGCCGGCCCTCGCGGCGCCTGTTGCGCAGCCGAAACGACACCGCCGCACCGGTTTTCTTCTTGAACCGGGGAAAGCCCACCCGCTTACCTTTGCGCTTGCCGGAGCGGGAATCCGACCAGGCGGCCAGCGCCCGGCCGCAGTCGACGGCGGCTTCCTCGAACACCTGCTGACACACCTCAGTGCGCCACGGCAGGCCGGTCACCACGATCTCGGCGATGCCATCGGTATCGACTGTAAAGGCCCGGCCGGCGTCTTCGGTCTTCTTCCACGCGTTGAACGTGTTGATCAGATCAAACCCCGTCCACGGGACTGACGTGTCCGGATCGGTTTTGCGTTGGGACAGAGGTGTTTTCACCAACCGCAGGCACTGATTGAACGCGAACCTTGATGCCCCGGCATGCCGGGCCAGCACCGCCTGCTGCTCGACCGTGGGATCGAGGCAGAACCGGAATGTGGTGTGCCGGGTCATGGTTGTCTCCAGCATCCCCACCGCCCACCGGCAGGACTACTGGTCCATGCTGACGTGTCGGTCTACCTGCTCACCATCGATGGCCCATGTCCACAGCCAGTTATGCGGCACGCTTTATCGCGCGGGCGTCGGTCTGCGGTAGGCTTTCGACCTGCTGCCGGCGATCCCGGCAGCGCCGCGGGCTGTGGCGCAGTTTGGTAGCGCACTTGACTGGGGGTCAAGTGGTCGCAGGTTCAAATCCTGTCAGCCCGACCACGAGAAGGCCGTGTGAGCTCGACATATGCAATTCGCGTCGATCGTACGAATGTTCGACCAGAGCAAAAATTGTCACAGATTGTCACGAGAAATCGTTGGGTATCACCGCACGCATGTGCGAAGTGTTCAGTCCAGAGTTGGCGGCCGGCGGAGCAAAGCTGCGTGCCGCCAGTTCCAGCGCCCCGGTCTGGGCGTGAACGTAGGTGCGGAGAGTAAACGATACGTCGGTGTGGCCGAGCCAGGCTGCGACGTGCGCGATGGGCACGCACGCCCTGCAGGCGCATGAGGGTGGCGCAGGTATGCCGCGCATCGTGCAGGCGAATCTGCGGCACGTCGAGATCGCGGATCGCTGCCTGCCACAGCGTGCTCAATGTCGACGGGTGGTACGGCTCGCCGGCCTCGTGCACACGACGTAGCCCTGGTCGTTGTAAGCCTCGCCCAGGGCCAGTTTCTCGGCGGCGTGGCGGTTCCGCGCCGCGGTGAGCTCGGCCAGGAGAGCCTCCGGCATGGGGAGCACGCGACCCGCGTTGGCCGTCTTAGGCTCGTCCTGGTCGAAGGCGGGCGACCCAGATCGACGGCGAGCGTCCGTCGGCCCGAGTGCGCCCAGAGTGGTTCGTTGAAGTCGACCGCTGTACCGCACGCAGAGCCAATAACTACGTAATATCAGCTTGTCCAACGACTTTCATCACGGCGATAGTGCGGTGCCACAACGCTGGGTGACTCAACGTGGCCTTCTGCCAGTCCATCGTCAAGGCGCACCAGGAGAGTTACCACGCGACTCAGTGGCCGTTGTCGCGGATGGTGTTCGGCGACCTGCCGGCGTCAGTCAGAAACTGCAACCACCCCCGTCGCCTCAGGATGCAGGAATGTGTCCGCATCGACGACGACGTACCGCAGTTCAGCCGTGTCGGGGCGAACCGCTGCATCCAAACGATAGGAGGGGCATCAAGCACGGTGCCGGACGATACGGGCCAACCACTGACAACAAGACCGATAAGTTTCAGCGCAGGTTTCGGGGCGACCTGCCTGACAACCGCTGACGCCCGCGAAGCGTCGCTACATAACATTCGGGCACAGGGTGAGCGCTTTGGTTATCCACTCCCGTTGGGATCGGTTGTCCCGCAGGCGAGTTCCTGCCCGCGTCTTAATCGGGATGGACTCTTGTCTTCATCTCGCGAATGAGTTTCTCCACGCTCTTCTGATGGTTTGCGTATGAGCCCAGTTCCCGTGATGGTCCCAGCGGGTGCTGTATTGCGTACCAAATATTGTCGAGACGACTATTCACTTTTTCCCAGCTTCTATTAGGTGTTCACCGTAGCACAATTAGGCCACTGACCTGCGATTATTTTGCAGTACACCGGTAGCGCCGCAAAGAGTCCGCACCGGCGGAGAGCCGCACCACTACGCGGCCTCGCCGAAGACGGCCAGGCGTGCTGACGGGCTGGTGTTCGAGCCGTTGGTCGCGGTCCTGGTTCAGAAACGCCGTTTCGCGTTGGGACCTTTTGAGTTCGTGTCGGGCGTCGCGCCCGCGGCCCGCGGTGCGCCGAGCACCGGCCAGCAACACACTCAGTCCCAGCATCGCCACCGCGCCGACCACGATCCCAAAGCGGAACAATGTGCCGGTCGACCCTGTGACGTGATAGCCGAATATGGCGAAGTTCTCGGTCAACGGGTGAGCGGCCCCCGCAGCCACGCCGACAGGATCGCCCACGGCAACACTGCAGTGCGACTAGCCCGGTGACCGGGACCCCGGGAGTTGATGTGCTCCGGACGCGCCGGGGGCGGTTCAAGATCCGTCCGCAGAGCCGGGTCGGGCTCGACCGGCCGTCGCCGACCCGACGGACATGAACATGGCACTCGCCCAGGTGCCTCGGGCGCACCAGCCTGCGGGGCATGGCGGTGCCTAATGTGCGTCCTCAAACCACGGCGACGACTGCAGCCGGGAGTAACGCAGGGTCGTCATTAGCTGCTGCGCTCGCCGAGCGGCGTAGGCTACGTGTTCGCGAAGGCATCAGGGCAGGATCAAATCCGGATTGGCTCACCCTGCGCGTCAGCCACCATCCTGAAGTTGGTGGCATTGCAAACGGGAGTTCGATTGCCCAGAAGGTGCATCGCGTGACCTACTGTATAGGCGTAATGCTCGACAAGGGCATGATTTTCGCCTCAGACTCGCGTACGAATGCCGGGGTGGATAACTTCGCCAAGTTCTGCAAGATGACGGTATTCGAGCGTCGCGGCAACCGCGTTGTCGTTCTGCTGAGTTCGGGAAACCTGGCCGGAACCCAGGCCGTCATCAGCGTATTGAGGCAGCGTTGTGCTGACGGCGACGCGGCCACCAATCTCTTGGGTGCCCGGACGATGTTCGACGTCGTGAGGCTGGTCTCCGACGCGACGCGCGATATCGAGAAACGCGACGCCGGGTACCTGGAAGGGAACAGCATCCGCTTCAATGCCTCGTTCATCGTCGGTGGGCAGATTGTCGGCGAGCCGATACGGCTGTTCCGGACCTATGCCGAAGGCAATTTCATCGAAGCAGGGACCGACACGCCCTTCTTTCAGACCGGTGAAACCAAGTACGGAAAGCCGATCCTCGACCGAGTGCTTACGCAAGATACGCCCCTAGCAGACGCCACGAAGTGTGTGTTGGTGTCTTTCGATTCGACCATGCGTAGCAATTTGTCGGTCGGTATGCCGATCGACCTGATTTGCTACGAACGGGACAGCCTCGAAGTGCAGTGGCGGCGGCGATTCGATGAGGGGGACCCCTATTTCACCGCCCTCAGCGACGAATGGGGCGAAGGTGTGCGGCAGGCGTTTCGCCATTTGCCTGAGTTGCGCTGGTGACGGGTTGTCACGGTGGATACCTTCATCATCACCTGTGAACACGGCGGTAACCGGATACCCGCGCCCTATCGGCAGCTGTTTCGGGGACAAAGGGCGCTGCTGGATTCCCACCGTGGCTACGATCCCGGGTCGCTGGTCATGTCGAAGGCACTCGCCAGTGCCTTCGCGGCGCCCCTCGTGGCTTCGACTGTCAGCCGTCTGCTTATCGATCTCAATCGCTCGATCGGCCACCCACAACTTTTTTCGGCGGTGACACGCGCCGCGCCGGCCCGGACGCGGGCACAGATCGTCGAACAGCATTACCGGCCCTATCGCATGCAGGTCGAGCGTCTCATCGGGCGAGCGGTAGCGCGCGGGCATCGCGTGATCCACATTTCGTCGCACAGCTTTACCGCGGAGCTGGATGGCAGGGTGCGCGGCGCCGATGTGGCTTTGCTCTACCACCCCGGTCGGCGCCGGGAGGCTGAGGTGTGCGGCCGCAGGAAGGAAACGCTGGCGGCATTGGCTCCGGAACTTCGCGTACGCCGCAATTACCCCTATGCCGGAAAAGGAGACGGGTTAACCTCGCACTTGCGTGTGCGCTTCGCGCAGTGCGACTACGTCGGAATCGAACTGGAAGTCAACCAGGGCATCGTTTTCGCCGCGGGCCGACGCTGGATGGCGTTGCGGCGCATGCTGATCGATTCGTTACGCACCGGATGTGCGGCCTGAGCGCGCCATGATTCACGCCCTGCGCCAAGGAGCACACGTGAGAACCTTTCCACCACCTACGTCGCCGGTCATGCGCGACCTCACCTGTCCGACACCGGAGAGAAATAATGCAGATTCACGTTGGCTTCGAAATGATCTACGACTGCCCGCAGCCCACCCCGATGATATTCAACCTCAACGTCCACTTCACCCGCGTGTCCGATCTCGTCGGCCGTGACGACCTGGTGGTCGACCCGCCAGTCCCGAGGGCAGCCTATCGTGACGGCTTCGGCAACTGGTGCACCCGCATTGTTGCGCCTGAGGGCCGCACGCGCGTCTGGGCCGATGCGTTCGTCAACGATACTGGCGTCCCCGACGTCATCGCTCCCCAGGCGCAACAGATTCCCGTGCCGGACCTGCCCGAGGAAACGCTTGTCTTCCTGCTCGGGAGCCGGTATTGCGAAACCGATCGGCTGTCGGAGACGGCGTGGAATCTCTTTGGGCAGACGCCACCGGGATGGGGCCGCGTGCAGGCAATCTGCGACTACGTTCATCGACATATCACGTTCGGCTACGAGCACGCACGCATGACCCGGACGGCGCTGGAAGCTTTTCACGACCGAACCGGCGTCTGCCGTGATTTCACGCATCTTGCCGTTGCCTTCTGTCGCTGCATGAACATCCCTGCGCGCTACTGCACGGGATACCTCGGTGACATCGGTGTGCCGCCGGTGGACGATCCGATGGATTTCGCTGCCTGGTTCGAGGTGTTCCTCGGCGGGCAATGGCATACCTTCGACGCGCGCAACAACACGCCGCGCATCGGCAGGGTGTTGATCGCGCGTGGCCGCGACGCCGCCGACGTCGCGCTCAGCAACACGTTCGGTCCCAACACATTGACGAGCTTCAGAGTATGGACCGACGAGGTATCCACCGGTTAAGTCAAGCGGCCAAGCCGCCGAATGCCTCCACATGCTCCGGTTCTGTGATCTACAGCTGCCGGACGGCTGCAAGACCAGCATCGGCGGCGACACCCAACTGGCGGCGGTGCCACTCAGGCAGCGCACGCTCCGGCGCATCTACGCCTCCGCCACGGCTTCTGTTGCGCAGGAGGCGAGCTGACATGGCACACATTCGCACCCACGACACCACCGAGCGTTGCAAGAACAAGGTCGTCAAGACGTACGGGGTTGTGTGGCGTGAACCCGACCGGGACCAGTTCGGCCTACCTATCCCGGTCAACCCAGACCACCCGAGGGGCCGAAGTGATGCGCCTTGGCGGGAGACCTACTCAGCGCGGCGCGCCACACGACAGGGACCAGCACCCGGGCCAAGCAGAAGAGGCGGGGAGCTG
>C688J18823_10000887_pt1 | contig 17989 bp, 18 predicted proteins | sample HopSoiMetagenom1_FD_18823 | JGI IMG/M metagenome (IMG submission 18823) | reverse complement strand
ACATGTCTGCGGCTGGATCGCGCAAGGTGAGGTAGGCGGTGCTCGAATTAGGGCGAACGTTCATCTGGGCGATCTGACCTTCGACCCAAACTGTGCCAAGCCTGTCGATCCAGCCCTTGACCATCATCGCGACGGTGCGGACCGGGTACGGATTGTCCGCGGAGTTCGGCTGCTCGACGTGGCTCGACTGGCTGGTCACTTGGCGGTGGCGCGGGTGATCCTGTTGGCCAGCAGGGTCTGGAACGGGGCGCGCGACTTGGTGGCGCCCTCGTAGGCCAGCAGCGCCTCGAGGTCGGCGACGCGCAACGACGACAGCCGGGCCCGCAGCTGGGCCAGCGTGAGGGACTCGTAGTCGAGCTCGCCGACGATGTCGGGTGGGTCGGCCTTGGCCAGGTGCGCCTCCTTGGCGGCCGGCTCGGGCTCGTCCGGCCCGCCGCCGGTGAAAAGCGCGAAGCGGCCCTCGGTCAGGCGTTCCCCATCAGTGCTCGGACCAACGGACTCGTCGGCTCCATCGCTATCGAGATCCTCGTCGAACGTGGCCCACTCCGGCTGCTCGTCCTTGGGCGGAAACAACTGCTCGAGCATCTCGTCGCCCTTGATGACGAGATCGGCGACGTCCTGCTGCACCTTCATCACCAGGTGGGCAATCTGGCTCGCGACGGTCATCGGGTACATCAGGATGGTCTGCGGAAGCTTCCGTGTTTCCTCGATGGCGGTCACCGCCGCACCTACCAGCAGACGGACCCCATACGGTGCAGATGCCATGGGCTCCAGACTACGGGCGATCGTCTGGCTGGCCTCGGTAGGTTGCGGATCAGTACGCTTGGAACCATGCCGCCGACGATAAATATGGGGATACCGGGCGCCTCCAGCTCGGTTACCGGCGGTGTCACCGGTAAACGTGTGCTGCTGGCCGAGCCGCGGGGGTATTGCGCGGGCGTCGATCGCGCCGTGGAGACCGTGGAGCGCGCGCTGGAGAAGCACGGCGCCCCGGTGTACGTGCGTCATGAGATCGTGCACAACCGCCACGTCGTCGACACGCTGGCCAAGGCCGGCGCTGTGTTCGTCGAGGACAACGAGGAAGTGCCCGAGGGCGCGATCGTGGTGTTCTCCGCCCACGGCGTTGCGCCGACCGTGCACACCAGCGCCGCCGAGCGCAGGCTTCAGGTCATCGACGCCACCTGCCCGCTGGTCACCAAGGTGCACAACGAGGCCAAGCGATTCGCCCGCGACGACTACGACATCCTGCTGATCGGCCACGAGGGTCACGAAGAGGTCGTCGGCACCGCCGGTGAGGCGCCGGACCACGTGCAGCTGGTGGACGGGCCGGACGCCGTCGACAAGGTGACCGTGCGCGACGAGAACAAGGTGATCTGGCTGTCCCAGACCACGCTGTCCGTCGACGAGACGATGGAAACCGTGCAGCGGCTGCGGCAGCGTTTTCCCAAGCTGCAGGACCCGCCCAGCGACGACATCTGCTACGCGACGCAGAACCGTCAGGTCGCGGTCAAGGCGATGGCCCCAGAGTGCCAGCTGGTGATCGTGGTCGGCTCGCGTAATTCGTCGAATTCGGTGCGGCTGGTCGAGGTGGCGCTGGGCGCCGGTTCGGACGCCGCTCATCTGGTGGACTACGCCGGCGATATCGACCCGGCCTGGCTCGAAGAGGTCACAACGGTCGGCGTCACCTCCGGCGCGTCGGTGCCCGAAGTGCTGGTGCGCGGTGTCCTCGAGCGGCTGGCCGAGTACGGCTACGACGTCGTGCAGCCGGTCACGACCGCGAATGAGACGCTGGTGTTCGCGCTGCCCCGGGAGATCCGCCCGGCGCGCGCGTGACCTTTCCAGGCCGAGCAGACGCGAAAACCCCCAAAACCGTGGCATTTCGGGGGTTTTCATGTCTGCTCGCGCTTGTGTTAGTGATCGCTGGCTGCGGCGACGATGCGGCGGATCGGTTGAACACCACCGTGCACACGTTCGCCGACGCCCTCGGCAAGGGTGACGCGTCGGCAGCTGCCGCCGTCACGACCGATCCGGCGCAGGCGTCGGACACGCTAGGCAAGCTGTTCGACAGCCTCGGCAAGAACGCCCACTTCGACGTGTCGACGTCCGACCGCAAGGACAACGCCGCGACGTTCAGCCTCGCTGCCACATGGAAATTCGGCAAGGACGGCCGCAACCAGTGGACCTACACCACGACAGGGAGCGCTACCCAGAACGGCGACCAGTGGAAGATCCAGTGGAATCCGGCGACCGTCGCACCAGGCCTCGGGACAGGCCCGCTGTCGTACAGCACGCTGACCCCCGATCCCGCCGCAAGGGTGCTCGACCGCACGGGCGCGGAACTGCTGACCCAGCAGGTCGTCACGCTGGTCAACGTGTCTCCTGGCGCCGACGTGAATGCCGTTGCGGCGCTGCTCAATCCGGTCGATGCCGGTATCACCGCTGAGTCGCTCCAGACGCAGCTGAACGCGGCCAACGGTCAGCCGGTCACTGCGGTCACGCTGCGCACGGAGGACCTGGCGCCCATCGAGCAGCCGCTGTCGGCGATGCCCAACGTGACCCTCGCCCCGCAGACGCGGCTGCTCACCGCCGACAAGGCGCTGACATCGCCGACGCTGTCGGGGCTGTCCGACCTGTGGCAGCGCGCCACCGACGACGCCACCGGATGGGCGGTGAACGCCCAGACCCCCACCGGTAGCGAGCGGGTCGGCGGGCAGGACCCCAAGCCCGTCGCCGACATCGCCAGCACGCTCGACATCGGCATGTCGCGCATGGCCAAGAACACACTAGCCGCGTTGACAACCCCGGCCGCGATGGTCGCCATCCAGCCCTCGACCGGCAACGTGCTGGCCGTCGGCCAGAATCCCGCCGCCGACGCCCAGGGCCCGATTGCGCTGACCGGCCTGTATCCGCCTGGGTCGACCTTCAAGACGGTGACGGTCTCCGCCGCGTTGCAGGCTGGCCAGGTGACCCCCGACAGCGTCGTCGCGTGCCCGGGCACGGAGAACATCGAGGGCCGGCAGATTCCCAACGACGACAACTTCGACCTCGGCCAGGTTCCGCTGCACACGGCGTTCGCCCGGTCATGCAACACCACGATGGGCCGGCTGGCGGTCAACCTGCCTGCCGACGGCCTTACCAAGGCCGCCGCCCAATTGGGCCTGGGCATCGACTACACCGCGCCCGGCATGACCACCGTCACCGGCAAGGTGCCCGCCGCCGACACGTCAGCACTGCGCGTGGAGGAGGGCATCGGCCAGGGCCAGGTGACCGCATCGCCGTTCGGCATGGCGTTGGTGGCCGCCGCCCTGGCACACGGTTCGGTGCCTGCTCCCACGATCGTCGCCGGCCAACCCGGCAAGCCCGATCGCGCCCCTGATCCGCTGCCGGCAAGCGTCGACGATCAAGTGAAATCGATGATGCGCGAAACGATTACGAGTGGCACCGCTACTCAGCTCCAAGACATCCCCGACATGCTCGGCAAGACCGGCACCGCCGAGTACATCGACAACACGCACGCACACGGCTGGTTTGTCGGCATCGACGGCGACCTCGCCCTGGCGGTATTCGTCAGTGACGCGGGCAGTTCCGGCCCGGCCGTGGACGCCGCCGGTCGATTCCTGCGCGCACAGAAGTAAATTGAATGCCCGCTGCCCACCCGGCGTTGCAGTTACGATCGCATTGACGGGAGGGGAGGCCGAAATTGGGGTCTCCGGGTGCAGTGGACACGCGGCCCTCTGCGGCGCCTTCTACGGCGGTTCTGCGTCGACTTGCCCGCACAACGCCTGGCGTCATCGGCATAGTCGCGCTCGCTGTCGGGGCCATCTGCGTGCTTGCCGGCGTGGTGTGCGGGGGTCAGCTCGACGGGCGGATCGAAGAGCGCGACGCGGTTCTGGCCAGCTCTGAGCCGTTCGCCTATGCGGCACAGAACCTCTATGCCGCGCTCTCGGCCGCCGACGCCGCAGCGGGATCGGCATTCCTGTCCGGTGGGATCGAAACAGCCTCGATGCGTGCGCATTATCAACAGGCCTTGGCTCGCGCCGCGTCGGCACTCGCGGACGCGACCGCCGGGACCATCGATACGGAAACCCGCACGGCGATGGCGAAGATATCGGAGGAACTGGCCGCCTACACCGGACTCGTCGAGTCGGCACGGGCGAACAACCGCCAGGGCTATCCGATCGGTTCGGCGTATTTGCGTGAGGCATCGACGTTGATGCAGACGTCGCTGCTTCCTGCTGCCGAGAAGGTGTACACCGCCAACCTCGCCACCGTCGAGGATGACCAGCGCGCCGTCGGATCGCTGCCGATCGTCAGTCTTGTGTTGCTCGCGCTCGCGCTCGTGGCGATCGGAGTCGGTTCGGTGATCATGTATCGCCGCACGAACCGGCAGTTCAACATCGGGCTCGTCGTCGCGGCGGCCACGGTCATTCTGGTGATCGGGTGGGTTGTCGTGGCCACTCAGTTGGCGGCTGGCGAGATCGAGCGCAGCCGAACCGAAGGCACCGTGAGGTTCGAACAGCTGGCGCAGGCGCGCATCCTCGCTCAGAAGGCGCGGACGGACGAGACCCTGGAGCTGATCGCCCGCAGCGACATCACTGCAGGAGAGAAGACGTTCTACGGCCACATCGACGAACTGAAGAAGGTGTTCGACGCGGCGCCCGCCGCCACGAAGGACGCGGTGCAGAAATGGATCGCCAGCCATCAAAAGCAGACCGAGGCCTACAACACCGGCGATTACGACGCCGCGGTCGCACAGGCCATCGGCCCAGATCCGGCCGCTTCCGCAGCGCAGTTCGCCGCGGTCGAATCCAGCTTGCGCGACGGGATCGAGCGAATGCGCGAAACGCTGCGGGCTCGGGTTTCCGCAGCGGGCGCATGGCTGGCATGGAGTCCCACCGGGACTCTGGTGCTGATGGTCGTCGCCGCGTCGGCGGCCGTGGTCGGGTTGTGGCCGCGGCTCAAGGAGTTCCTATGAGAACACGAGTTGCGGTGGCGCTGCTTGCCGTTGCGTTCGCCGTCGCCGGATGTGGATCCTCAGCGGCGCCGGTATCGGTGTCGGTAGCGCCGGTCCAACCGTCGCCGTCCGGCGCCAACGAGGCCACCACCGCCCCGGATGCCGGAAACGAGGACTGCGGCGACCGCGAAGCGAGCCTGCGCCCCGGTCCGCTGCCTCCCCCGGGTGCCATGCCGTCGGGGTCGACGATGGCGGCGATCGCCGAGCGTGGACGGCTCATCGTCGGTGTCGACCAGAACACGCAACCGTTCGGTTATCGGAACCCGGCGACCCGACGAGTGGAGGGTTTCGACATCGACATCGCGCGCGAGATTGCGCGCGCCATCTTCGGCGATCCAGACCGCATCCAACTGCGCGTGGTCAATGCAAACCAACGCGAATCGGTGTTGCAGTCCGGTGAAGTGGACCTGGTGGTCCGGACCTACTCGATCACCTGCGCCCGCAAGAAGTCAGTCGATTTCTCCACGGTGTACTACTACGCCAACCAGAAAATCCTCTCCGCGAAGGGTTCGGGGCTCGATGTTCCCGAAGCACTTGCAGGCAAACCGGTGTGCGCGGTCTCAGGCACCACCTCACTCGCGAAGCTGTTCGCGCTCAACCCGAGGCCGAACCTCTTTAGCGCGGCCACCTGGACCGACTGCCTGTTGATGCTGCAACAGGGCCAGGTCGACGCGATCAGCACCGACGACTCAGTGCTGGCAGGGCTGCAAATCCAGGACCACCTGAACATGGAGATCAGCGATAGAAGCCTGGGCGTGGAGCCCTATGGCATCGGGGTCAAATTGCAGAACAGCGACCTGGTTCGATTCGTCAACGGTGTTCTCGAGCAGATGCGGGACGACGGAACGTGGGAGCGTATCTACGACCGGTGGCTGCGCGATCTCCTCGGCCCGTCGCCTGGACCGCCGCAGCCTCGGTACAAGGACTGACGATGAGGGCGCTGACCACTAGCGAGATCGACCGCGAACTAGAGTCGCGCACAAAGGAAGTCGCCGCGATGTCGGCGACGCTGCTTGAGCTCGAGAACCACCCCGGCCTCAAGCATGTGCGGCTCTATCCGCCGACCGGCCTGACAGCGCAACGGTGGGCAGTGATCGAGAAGTCACTCGCGCAGCTGTGGGAGGACCTGGGGCGGATGACATCGATTCTCGAGTCGGCGCGAACGGTGCGGGCGCGCCGTTCGAAACCCGAGGACGACGACCGTGCCGAGTTGACCAGGTTGTTGCGCGAACGGACGCTTGAAGTGTCACGGCAGCCAATCCCGTTGGTGAAGCGCCAGATCGGCGGTATCAGGGAGATGGTCGAACATGTCGGGCTCGCCGACACGGCGGAGCGGATGCACGCCGCCTACCCTGCTGTCGTCGAATTCCTCGATGCCGTGGACCGGATCAACTCGCTTATCGCCGACAAGCTCGCACCGACGCAGCACCGACTCGACCAGGCCGGCGCGTCTGGACCCGACGAGATCGGCGAGCTGTTGAAGGTCTCCGCGACCGATCCGCTCTCCCTGACCACACGGGATATTGAGCAGCGCATCGCCGCCATCGCGGCGATCGTAGAACGGCAGTCGGCCGAGCTCGCGGAACTGGCTGCCATACAGTCGAATTGGCCCGAGGCCCTCGCGGCTACCGCCCAGCTCTTGGATGAGTTGCGGGACGCGGGCATGCGTGCGGCAGAGATTCGGGCGCACGCCGTGCAGAAGGTGTTATCAGGCGCGTTTCCCGAGCGCGACGATGCCGAACCGGGACTGCGCGCCGAGCTACGATCCATCACCGCACCGGATCCTAACGGGCTTCGATCGCTTCGGCACCGGATCGAGGCCGCGCTGCAAGCCGTGCGTGAGGAGGAACAACTCGCGCAGGGCCTGCTCGACCGTCGCAGCGAGCTCAAGGGACGACTGACCGCGTACCAGTCGAAGGCGGCCAGGCTCGGGTTGGGCGAGGATCGAGACCTGGTGGCATGCAATCGAATCGCTAGAGGGCTGCTGTCACGGCAGCCGTGCGACTTGCGTGCCGTGACCCGTGCGGTTTCGGATTACCAGCAGATGATTGTCGACAAGCAGGAGAAGACGGAATGAGATGCGCCGAACCGGGATGCGGCGGGACCGTCGTCGACGGCTACTGTGACGTGTGCGGCACCGCGCCGGCACCCGCTGCGTCGCAACCGGTCTCGATGGCGACGGCACCGAGACATTCGGCCGGTCAATCGGCCCGAACAGCGTCGGTGCGAACGGCTCGGACGGGGTCATCGACGACGGGCAGCTCGCGCGGCCGCCTCGGCGCCGGAATCGTCGAGATGCCACGCATACCGAAGGGCGATCCGGTCGCCGCGATTCTGACGAACCCGCAGGTGCCAGAGGGTAGCCGGTACTGCGGCAATCACGAATGCAACAAGCCAGTCGGCCGTGGCCGAGGCGGACAGCCCGGCCGCACGGAGGGCTTCTGCACCGAGTGTGGTACGCGATACTCGTTTGTTCCCAAGCTTTCTCGCGGCGACGTTGTGGGTGGGCAGTACGAAGTCCAGGGCTGCATTGCGCACGGTGGCCTCGGCTGGATCTACCTTGCGATCGACCGCAACGTGCACAACCGCTGGGTGGTGCTCAAGGGCCTGCTGAACTCCGGCGACGCCGAGGCCATGGCTGCGGCCGCCGCAGAAGTCCTCGCCCTCGCCGAGGTGGAACACCCGAACATCGTCCGCATCTACAACTTCGAGCAACATCCGGACTCCGCCGGGATCCCGGTCGGCTACATCGTCATGGAGTACGTCGGCGGAACGTCGCTGAAGCAGATTCGCAAGGCGCGCGGCGCCCCGCTTCCGCCGGAACAGGCCGTCGCGTACATCGTCGAGATCGTTCCGGCACTGGGCTACCTGCACTCGCAAGGGCTGGCGTACTGCGACTTCAAGCCGGACAACGTGATGCAGACGGACGAACAGCTCAAGCTGATCGACCTCGGTGCTGTCATCGCGATGGACGATGAGGAGAGTGCGATCTACGGCACCGCCGGCTACCAGGCGCCCGAGATCGCCGAAACCGGTCCCACGGTCGCCAGCGACGTGTACACGGTCGGCCGGACGCTCGCCGTCCTCGTGATGGACGTTCCGCAGGAGAGGGGACGGTTCGTCGAGCAGCTACCCGGACCCGATACCGTGCCGGTCCTCGCGAAGCATGAATCGTTGTACCGCGCGATTTTGCGCGCCACCCACCGCGATCCGGCCCGGCGTTTCCCGTCGATGGAAGAGCTGGCCGATCAGCTGACCGGAGTGCTGCACGAGATCGTCGCCGTCAACAGCGACACGGCACAGCCACGGATGTCGAAACACTTCAGCCCGCAACGCGGCATCTACGGCGCAGGCGGGGACACGCCGGTCGACGCCGTTGAGGTGATCGCGGCGCTGCCCGTCCCCGTGGTCGATCCCAGCGACCCTGGCGCCGCAATACTCGCCACGACGAGCGGCACCCCGCCTGCTCAACTTGAACACGCGCTAAATCTGGCCCGAACTGGGGCGCAGCAAGCGAACAGGTCCTCGATCGAGGTGCCGCTGCGACTGATTCGTGCGTCGCTCGAGATCGGCGCACCGGAGGACGCCAGGAAACTGCTCGCCGAGCTGGAGTCGAAGATGTCCGGAGACTGGCGGCTGAGTTGGTACAGCGGGCAATGCGCTCTGCTGGAGGGCGAATTCGACAAGGCCGCCGCCGATTTCGAGGCGGTGCTTGCCGTGCTGCCCGGCGAGCTCGCCCCCAAAATAGCGATCGCTGCTACCGCCGAATTGCGTGGCGCACGCGACGTGGCTGCACGCTACTACGAGACGGTATGGCGAACCGACAACAGTTACGTCAGCGCCGCGTTCGGGCTGGCGCGGCAGCGAGTGCATGCCGGAGACCGGGCCGCTGCCATCGCGGCACTCGATCAGGTGCCAACCGACTCAGCGCATTTCACGCCCGCGGCCGCGACCGCCATCGAGATCCTGCTCGACGGCCGAACACCGGAGAACCTCGACGAGCAGACGCTGCTCGATGCGGGCAAGCGTGCCGAGACGCTGAACCTCGAATCGGCCACCAAGCGCGCAACGATTCGGCTGCGGGTGCTCAGCGCGGCTCTGGGTTGGCTGCGGGCAGGGCACACGAGCACCGCCGAATGGCTGCTCGGCGAGCCCTTCGACGAACCGAGGATCCGGATCGGGATGGAACGAACTTACCGCGAGCTGGCGCACGAGACGACCGACATGTGGGAGCGGATTGCGTTGGTGGAGGACGCGAATGAGATCAGGCCGAGGACACGGGTATGACCGGCCATGAGGCCACGTGTCCGCACTGCGATGGGGACGTGCGGGATACAGACCGATTCTGCGAAGGCTGCGGCGCCTCGTTGTCGAAGGCTCGGCGGATCGCCATACCGCGGTCCGGCGTGTCGACGAAGGCGCCGTGCGCCGACTGCGGCAACGATGTCGACTTTGACGACTACTGCACCGTTTGCGGCCACCGGCGCGCGGAGCCCGATCGCGATGAGGCGAGTCTCGATGGCATCGTGCTGATCACCGACCGCGGTATCGAACACCCCCGCAACGAGGACGCCGCCGCTGCAGGGGTTTTGGTGGGCAGCGACGCTGGGCGACCGGATGCGATCGCCGTCGCCGTGTGCGACGGGGTCTCCAGCTCCGATGAGGCGCACAGGGCCGCGGTCGCCGCCTCGACGGCGGGCGTGGATGCGATGCTCGCTGCGCTCGGCACGTCCCGCAAGGCGCGCGCAGCGGTGCTTGCGGGTCTGGAGAACGCGGCGAAGGCGGCGGTTGCGGCAGCGACCGACCCCGCCAAGGCACCGTCATGCACGTATACCGCGGCGATCGTCGACCCGACTTCCGCTGGGACAGCACAGATCACAGTTGGCAATGTCGGCGACAGCAGGGCGTACTGGCTTCCCGAACCGCCCGAGCCGCCGCAGCAGCTGACCGTCGACGACTCCCTGGCGCAGGAACTGATCGCCGCTGGTGCTTCGGCCGACTCGGATGCGGTGCAACGCGGTGCGCACACGCTGACGCGTTGGCTCGGCGCCGACAGCGAATCGCAGCCGTGGTTGGACTCGAGTGTGCAGACCATCACCGCCGTCGGCCCCGGCTCGGTGTTGCTGTGCAGCGACGGCCTCTGGAACTACCTGCCAGACGCGGCCTACATCGCACGATTCTGCAGCGGTACCGACGCAACAGCGGCAGCACGCGCGCTCACCGAATACGCATTGGAGGCCGGCGGCCAGGACAACATCACCGTCGCAATCATCCCGATCGGAGGGACGTCATGAGTTCAACTGAACAGCACGGCATTTCGGTTGACGTGGATCACAATCCCTATCTTGCCGACGGAAGCGGCACGGTCGACGCAATCGTCAGCATCACCGCCGATGTCGCGGCGACGACCTCAGCGCCGGACCGGGTCGAGGCCATCATCATCGACTGCTCGACCTCGATGCAGGCGCCGATCGAGAAGTTCGATGCGGCAAAGCGGGCGACCGCCGCCGCGATCATGGAACTCGTTGACGGCACCTACTTCACGATTGTCGACGGCACCGAGAAGGCAGCCAGCGTCTACCCGACCGATGGAGGGTTGGCGCGGGCGAGCACCGAGACCAAGGCGGCGGCGATGCGCGCCGTGGACGGATTGCGACCGCACGGCGGCACCGCGATGGGCACCTGGCTCGCACACGTCCGCGGGATCATCGGACAGCGCAAGGGCGCAATCACTCATGCGATCCTGCTCACCGACGGCAAGGACGAGCATGAAACCCCGGAAGAACTCGGAGAGGAAATCGGGCTCAGCGAAGGCGAATTCACCTGCGACTGCCGAGGAGTGGGTACCGACTGGGAGGTCGACGAGCTGCGGGCAATCTCGACCGCGCTGCTGGGCACGGTGGACATCGTCGCCGATCCCGAAGATCTCGCAGACGATTTCGCATCGATGATGCGTGTGTCGATGAGCAAGTCGATTCCGGACCTGACGTTGCGGGTGTGGACGCCGGCCGGGGCAACGGTCGAGTTCGTCAAACAGGTGGCGCCGACCGTCGAAGACCTGACACACCGTCGAGTCGACGCGGGAAATCAATGCGGCCAATACCCGTTGGGGTCGTGGGGCGCCGAGGACCGCGACTACCACATACAGGTCGAGGTCGAACCCGCGGCGGTGGGCCGCGAAAAGTTGGCTGCGCGCGTGAGTGTTGTTGCGGGCGACGAGGTTCTGGGCGAGGGTCTGGTGAAGGCGGTGTGGACGGCCGACACCGGGTTATCGGCCCAGATCAGTCGGCGGGTGGCGCACTACACCGGCCAGGCAGAGCTGGCACAGGCAGTCCAGGAGGGGTTGAGCGCACGCAAGGCCGGGGACGTCAAGACCGCGACTGCACAACTGCAGCGCGCGATGGAACTCGCTGTGGAGTCGGGAAACGATGGCACGGCGAAGCTGCTCAGGGGAGTGGTCGAGGTCGACGAGCGCACCGGCACGGTGCAGCTCCGACGTGACATCGCAGCGGCAGACGAGATGGCACTCGACGCCCGGTCGACCAGAACCGCACGGGTGCGGAAGGAGGCCTGATGCCGACGTGCATCGAGGGACACGCCTCGAAGGCCGATGACTACTGCGACGTGTGCGGCGCACCGATTGGAAGCCCAGCGGCTCAGCCTGATTCGTCGCCCTCAATTGAGGCGAAGGCCTGCCCGGCGTGTGGGATGCCGGTGAGCGGCCGATTCTGTGAGGCGTGTGGACACGATTCGGCGCTGCCAGAACCAGCAACGGCCGAGCCCGGAACTGCGTCGGTCGGATGGACCGCCGTCGTGACCGCCGACCGGGATTTCTATGAGCGTGTCCTCGCCCGCGGAGGTCCGGACACGGTCGAGTTGCCGCGGTTTTTCCCCGAGCGCCGAATCACCTTGGAGGGCAACACCACACTGATCGGAAGACATAACCACGAGCAGGGCGTGGAGCCGCAGATCGACCTCGGCATCCATCCCGTCGACCGAGGCGTCTCGACGCAACATGCCGTGCTGCGGGTCCGCGATTCGGGCCTTACGATCACCGATCTGGGATCGACCAACGGAACCAGCCTCAACGGCAGCGACGACCTGCTGCCAAAAGGTGAAGAGGTCCCGCTGGCCGACGGTGATCGAATCCATATCGGCGCATGGACCACGATCACGATCGTGCAGGCTTAGCTTAGATGTCGTACTCCCAGCTGTCGGCTTCCCAGTCGCTGCGTGACGAACGCGGCCGGGTCCGGTACTCCGCGCGGTTGTCGCTGTCATCGGCGTCGCCGCGGTAGCGCACCCGAGAGATGGGGTGATGCGTCCCGTTTCCGTTGCTGACGTGGGGTTCTCGCGGATAGTCATCCATGCGGCGGCGACGCTCCGGGCGCTCGTAGGAGCTGCGCCGGTCGGTAGGCGGGACGGCCTTGCGTGGTTCGCGCGTCGACGATGTACGCGACCGCCGACGCGGCTCGGCGGGAGGCACCGGGGGCTGGTCGCTCTGCCGCGGGGTGCGGGGCCGACGGGGACGCTCGGCGACCGGCTCGATGATCTCGGTCTCCGGCGGCCGGGCGTGCCGCGATCGCGACGGCGTGGCGCGCTTGGCCGTCCTGGGGGTGCGGGTGGTGCGCTCGCTGGACTTGGCCGCGCGGGTCGAACGGTCGATGGTGTGCCTGCGGCGGGGCGACTGTGTGGTGTCCGTGTCTTCGGCGGAGTCGTCAGACTCGGCGGGTTCGCCCGTCAGCAGCGACGACACCTTGGATGTGACCGAAGCCACTCGACTACTTGCCTTGTCCTTGGTGTCGTTGTCGGTGGATCGTGCTGCGCCCCGGCGCGACGACATGCCGGTATACCAGCGGCCCATCCCGATCAGCAGAACCGCAGCCGACGTGAAGAACATCAGCGGGAACCGCTCGATGAGCGGATAGCCACAGTTGATGGCAAGGTCTTTGAGGCCGCCGAGCTGCCCGCCGTGGAATAGGAAGTACGCGGTCGGCACGGCCCCGAAAAGGATCAGCGGTGGCTGGATGACGGCGGTGAATATCCCAGACTGGCGCACTGCCAGCACAGCGAAGATGCAGCCCAGCACGTACATCGCGGCGAAGATCGCGCTGAGATCTTTGTCACCGGAACCGGCGTCGTAGGCGAAGCCGACGGCGGTTAATGTGACGGCCAACAGGACCGCACCCCACCACGGAACACCCGGGATATTGGGGTGCGCAGAGCGATGGTCAGGCGTGACTGCCGACCGCGCGCGCTGAGCTGACACAGGTAGACCGTACCGGCTCTACCTAAAAGTAGCTGTCAGCGCGCTTCTGGCGTGCCCGTCTCAGTCTCCTAGACTCTGATGCCTGTGGGCCTGAATCTCGGAATCGTCGGATTGCCAAACGTCGGCAAGTCGACCTTGTTTAATGCGCTGACGCGCAACAACGTGCTGGCAGCCAACTATCCGTTCGCGACCATCGAGCCGAACGAGGGCGTAGTGCCGCTGCCCGATCCGCGGTTGGCCAAACTTGCCGAGATGTTTCACTCGGACAAGATCGTGCCCGCGCCGGTGACGTTCGTCGATATTGCCGGCATCGTCAAAGGCGCGTCAGAAGGCGCCGGCCTTGGCAACAAGTTCCTGGCCAACATCCGCGAGAGCGACGCGATCTGCCAGGTCGTGCGGGTGTTCACCGATGACGACGTCGCTCACGTCGACGGTCGGATCGATCCGAAGTCCGATATCGAGGTGATCGAGACTGAGCTGATCCTCGCCGATCTGCAGACGCTCGAGCGCGCGCTGCCGCGGCTGGAGAAGGAGGCGCGCACCCACAAGGAGCGACGCCCGATGTATGACGCGGCGATGGCGGCGCAAGAGATTCTCAACAACGACAAAACCCTGTTCTCGGCCGGAGCCGGCGGGTCGGCGACATCCAGCGCAGCCGTGGACACCTCTGAATTACGCGAGCTCAACCTGCTGACAACCAAGCCGTTCCTCTATGTCTTCAACGCCGACGAGGCGGTGCTCACCGACGACACACGGGTGGCGTCGCTGCGCGAGTTGGTGGCGCCGGCCGACGCGGTCTTCCTGGACGCGAAGATCGAGGCCGAGCTGCAGGAGCTCGACGACGAATCGGCCGCCGAGTTGCTCGAATCGATCGGCCAGACCGAACGTGGACTGGATGCATTGGCGCGCGCGGGCTTTCACACGCTGCGACTGCAGACGTTCCTGACGGCGGGGCCAAAAGAGTCGCGCGCGTGGACGATTCACCAAGGCGATACGGCGCCGAAGGCGGCCGGCGTCATTCATACCGACTTCGAGAAGGGCTTCATCAAGGCCGAGATCGTGTCCTACGACGACCTCGTCGAGGCCGGGTCGATGGCCGCCGCCAAGGCCGCAGGCAAGGTGCGGATGGAGGGCAAGGACTACGTGATGTCCGACGGCGATGTGGTGGAGTTCCGCTTCAACGTCTAAGCGCGCGGCTGGCGACGTAGCATTCCCTGGTGAGTTTTCGCGTCTCGCCGGAGGCCTATGGACGTTACATGGGCCGGTATGCCGAGCCTCTTGCGGAAGTCTTCGTGGCATTCGCCGGGGTCGGCACGGACGAGAAGGTACTCGACGTTGGCTGTGGGCCAGGCGCGTTGACGGCTCAGTTGCTGTCGGTCGGAGCCGACGTCTTGGCGATCGATCCTTCACCCCCGTTCATCGACGCGATCCGGGCGCGCTTCCCAGACATTGACGTGCGTCTGGGTGCGGCAGAGGAATTGCCATACGACACTGCCGCTTTCGACGCTGCTCTCGCACAATTGGTCGTGCACTTCATGATGAATCCAGTGGTCGGCGTCAGACAGATGGTGCGCGTGACTCGGCGTGGCGGTGTCGTCGCAGCGTGCGTTTGGGATGGGCCGACTGGCGCACTGGCGCCGTTCTGGGAGGCCGTTCACCTGATCGATTCTGAAGCTGAGGACGAAGCCCTACTCTCCGGGGCGCACAGGGGGCACCTGACTGAGCTCTTCGAAGCTGCCGGCCTGCGCGATTTGGAAGAAGATTCCATTGCAGTCGATGTTGTGCATCCGACCTTTGAGGAATGGTGGGAGCCGTACACATACGGTGTCGGCCCTGCTGGTGACTACGTGCAGCGACTCGAGCCCGATGGTCGCGCGCGTCTCGAATCAGTGGCTCGCGAACGTCTGGGTAGTGGGCCGTTCACCGTTACCGCTACCGCGTGGGCCGCCCGCGGGACGGTGTGACGGCAACATAGGGATCGGCGCTACCTGGCGCCCCCGCGATGAGCTCGTTCAGTGCTTGGTCGCCGACATTGGACCTGTCATCGACGACCTGCGTTCACATGGACTCTTCGCCCCGGTCGCGATGGCCATGTCTGATCGTCCCAAAGGTCAGTTCCTGGCGATGGCGGGGCGGTCGGCGGCCAAGTAATAGACGGACTCGAGTGTGGAGTTCCGCAGCCGACCGGTGATCACTCAAATGTCGATCGTGAGTGGCGCAGACGGACTAGGGTTCGGCCCATAGCTCAGGCGGTGGTGGGACCGATGATCCTTTCTCAGGCGCATTACACATCGAGCACGCGCATCGTTGGGCTTGCGGCGTGCATCGCTCTGTTGATCGCAAGCTGCTCGTCCACTACCGAGTCGACGACCGCATCCTCGGCTACGACAACTGCGACCAGTTCGGCGGTGAAGGGGTCTGCGCTGAAGACCATCGATCCCAAGGCATTTCAGGCTGTCGTCGAGGCCGCCGTCGAGAAGCTGAAGGTTCCCGGGGCGATGGTGGTGTTGCGTACGCCGCAGGGAAACTTCGACGCGGCGGTCGGCACCACCGAGGTGGGCAGGCAGATGCCACCGGATGCGAACACACATTTCCGGATCGCCTCGAACACCAAGACCATGACTGCGGCGCTGATCGTGCTGCTCGCCCAGGATGGCAGGCTGAAGTTCACCGACCCCGTATCCACCTACGTTCCAGATGTGCCCAACGGCAAGAACACACCGTCGCGGAGCTCTTGAAGATGCGCAGCGGCCTCTATGGCTACACCGCTGACCCCGCGCTATCGGCCGCCATGGATGCGGATCCGGGCAAGGCGTGGACGCCCCAGGAAGTGTTGGACATCGCATTCCGGCACCCGCCGCAGTTCCCGCCTGATGCGTCCTACGAGTACAGCAACACCAACTACGCACTGCTCGGGCTCGTTGCCGAGAAAGTTGGCGGGCACCCGTTGGCCCAGCAGTTCCAGGACCGCTTGTTCGGTTCGATCGGCCTTGCACAGACATCCCTTCCCGCGGCCGATGACACGTCGATCCCTGCTCCGTACTCCCATGGCTACATGTACGGCGGCAGCTTCTACGCACTAGCCGATGATCCGTATCCCGCCGACATGCAGGCCGCGGCACAGGCCGGAACATTGCAACCCGTCGACTACACCAATCAGAACTCCTCGTACGCCACCGCCGCCGGAGGTGCGATCTCCACGGCCGACAACCTGGCCACGTGGATGAAGGCACTGGTCTCGGGCAAGGTCTTCAACGCCGACTTCCACCAACAGTGGTTGACGAGCCTGCAGGCCGAAGACCCGGCCGCGCCCGACGGACAGAAGTACGGGTACGGGATCTCGTATCAGCGCTTCGGCCAGAACGCCGCCATGTACTACCACGGCGGTGAGCTTCCTGGCTTCAACTCGTTCATGGGCTACGACCCCGATAACGATGTGGCGCTCGTCATTTGGACGAATCTGACGCTCTCGCCGGAGGGCAAGACGACGGCGCAGGCCATGTTGCCCGCTATTCTCGACGAGATCTACGCCGGGTTGTCGCTCGTGCCGCCGCCGACTCCGACGACCACCAAGTAGAGAAGGGGAGAACCGCGATGCTTGACGACGACGTGCGGGACGCTCTGCTGCGCCACTGGGGGGCGTCCGACGCCAACGACTTTGCCATTGAGCACCGAATCTACAGAGATGACGCGGTACTCGAGTACCCACAATCGGGCGAGCGTATCCGGGTCGGCACAACATTCAGGCTTCGCGCACCGCGCAGCCGAACATGAAGCGTTTCACGGTCCGACGCATTTTGGGTGGCGGCGACCTTTGGATCAGCGAACTCGTTCTCACGTATGACGCGAAACCGTTTTACGTCGTGAGCATCATGGAATTTGAGGACGGGGAGGTGGTCCGCGAGACGCAGTACTTTGGCGAGGCGTTCGATCCGGGTCCATCCCGGGCTCAGTGGGTCGAAAAAGACGTAGTGGAGTTTGGACACCGAGCAACAACTGAGCCGAAATAGGGCAGTCGCGGCCCGCTTGGGGCGTAAAACGCGATTTGCACGAAGTGGCGGCGAGATCGCTGGTGAGGCGAGACTATTGCTCGTGCGCTTTCCCAAAGTCACCAATGATGGCAGCGGGGGGACGCGGTTTGACGAACTCGACGTTCCACAAACCGAGAGTCCTTACGCCGAGAACCTGCCGCGTCTGCTTGTCTCCAAAGCAATAGCTGCGAGCGGCACTGTATTCGTGACGGTGCCCGTTGAGGTTCGCCAGATCGAACCCCATCCCGCACCTCGGCGACAGTTCGTCGTGGTGCTCGATGGCGAGTTCGAGATCGGGACGACTGATGGAGAGAAGCTGGAGCCTTACCCCCGGGATGATTGCATTGATGGATGACGTCGAAACGCGTGGTCATATAACAACCGTCCGCAGCGCGGGCCCGGTAACGTTTCTCGCCATACCATTGGAAGATTGACGTTGCTGCGGATTAGTTGCCAATAGTGGCGGCCAGTGGTGTGAGCAGCCGACGCCGACATGTGCCTCGCCTGTGACCTAAGCGCTACCGCCGCAAAGGACGCTCATCGTCATGGCGGCGGTTCAGGTGATCTATGTAGTGGCAGCGGCACTGTGGATTTTCGTAGTGCTGGCCGCTCTGTGCATCGGCTGTCGCTTCATCGTGAAGTTCCGTAGACGGCGGCGCCGGATGAATCGGCTGT
>C688J18823_10000886_pt1 | contig 18018 bp, 15 predicted proteins | sample HopSoiMetagenom1_FD_18823 | JGI IMG/M metagenome (IMG submission 18823) | reverse complement strand
GCGCTGCCTTCCTGTGACCTGCGGCGACACTCGGGGAACATCCTCCGACGCTGGGGCAGCGCACCGTCACTGCCTTGACCGGCCGATGTCTCCGGAGTACACCTAGCAGATCCGCACTGGGGGTTAGGACGAGGTGGTTCCGTCGCCGTGGCGCAGCCCCGTTTTCTGGGTCGTGGCGCTCGTCAACATCGGTTTCGGCGTTTGGATGCTGGTGGAACCGACGTCGTGGGTCGGTTGGGCATGGCTCCTCGGCGTGTTGCCCCTGTCAGCGTTCATGTGGGTGTTCGTGGTGCGCCGACGACTTCCATGTCCGAACTGTGGCGCGCCGATGAAGCGACGGGCGTCCGTGTGCCCGACGTGCGGCTTCGACCAGATGCCCGATCCAACGTTCGGAGTCATCCGTCGGCCGGACTCCCGGCGGTAAGTTCGTAGCGGTCCCTGGGCGTCGGAAGAGGGCCTCTCTAAATAGGACTAGCGGACCTTGACCACGGTCAACGTCGTGGTGTTGGCGGGGACCGTGGCGGCCGATCCGGTCACCCGGCGTGCAGCAAACGTGCAGCAGGATTCCGTGCTCTTGAGTGTCAGCAAGTGTCATCGCGTGTCTTCGTGGCTACTCTGACCAGCACGAGTACGGAAGGCTGCTGGTAACGGGTCCGGCTGCGCTCGCCTCACACGCGAGAGGTCGCTGGTTCGAACCCAGCCGCGCCCACCGGCCGACCCGCAGCTATCCGAGATCGGCCGCGGCCGGGACGGAGCCCTGTACCGGACCGAGCCGTTCGATAGCTTCACGATCCGGGCTAGTCGGCCGAGCGGCTCAAGCGGAGCGAGCCGGAGCTCGACTTGCGTCCCCGTCCATAACCGCGGGACCTCCGTTCCCGACGCTAGTCTCACGCCGTGATCACCCTGGAGCCCATCACCGACGCGAACCGGGAGGGGGTCGAGGGCCTCCGCGTCGGGCCCTGTCAGGAGCGGTTCGTCAGCGGCGTCCGCGAGTCGATGCGCGAGGCGGAGGCGGAGCCGGGCGCGCAGGCGATCTGCTGGGCGATCGTTGACGACGAGCGGCCGGTGGGGTTCGTGATGATCGCCGACGAGGTCGCCGATCCAGACTACATCCCCCACTACCTGTGGAAGCTGCTGATCGACGCGGGCTACCAGCGACGAGGGTACGGGACGGCGACGCTCGACCTGATCGTGTCGTACTTCCGGGAACGAGGGGTCTCCGAGATGTTCACGAGCGCCGGGCAGGGCGAGGGCAGCCCCATCGCGTTCTATGAGCGGTACGGCTTCCGGCCGACCGGCGAGGTCCACGACGGCGAGATCTTCCTACGGCTGGCTATCGACTAACTCGCGCGCGCGACGACGTGGAAGACGTGCCGGTGCTTCGGTCCGTTGCAGGGCCGAGCGGTCCTCGTCATCCTCTATGAACCGCTCGACGTGAGGGGTGCGAGCAGGCGGTCGACGCCCGCGCGGTCGAACCACGAGATGCCCTCGTCGCCGGCCAGGTGCCGCGGTCGGAGGAACTGCCCGCGAACGTGCGGCGGACTAGCCGACTCCCCACTCATTGAGAGCGTCGTTGATTCGACGAACCGACGTTCGGCCGATGATCGCGTCGAGGTCTCGTCGTAGTGCTCCCCGAGGTGCGAGCGACGGACGTCCTCCTGACCGCATCCGGTACCCGGTAGGTGATGCGATGCCTCCGCACCGCGGGTGATCACGCACGACACGATCTCCTTGCCGGTGGCGCGGGAGAGCGCGAGGTACGCCTTCCTCCCGCGTCGAGGGAGTACCGAGTCCCGCCGATAGCGTCGTCGTGAATCAAGATCGCTTCTCTTCTCACGGGATCTTCGCCCTTTGCAATGCGAGCGAATGGTCCTTGCTGGCGCTCGCGGCGCGAAACGGCGGCGGTGTGCGTCAGCCGAGCGCGGCCAACGGTGCGAAACCTGCACATCTGATTCATCGAGTGTTCGCATCCGCGTTGCTACACTGCCGCGAACGTCAGGCCGTCCGACCGCCACGTGCGAGGACCATCGGCGGCCGCGTATCACGACCGGCTCGGGGACCTGTCGGTCGCCCACCATGGAGGGAGCTGCTGTGGCGACGACGACCACTCAGCCCGCCGCGCGCGCGGCCGGCGTACGCAAGGTCTATGGCACCGGGGATGCGGCCGTTGAGGCGCTCCGGGGCATCTCCCTCGATCTGGGCGCGGGGGAGTGGACGGCGATCATGGGGCCGTCTGGGTCGGGCAAATCGACGCTGCTCCACCTGCTGGCCGGTCTCGACACGCCAACGGAGGGCAAGCTCTATATCGGCGACGTCGACCTGACGACGCTGTCGGACAAGCAGCTCACACAGCTTCGACGCGACCGGGTCGGCTTCGTGTTCCAGGCCTTCAACCTGATCCCCACGCTCACCGCGAGCGAGAACATCACCCTGCCGCTGGATATCGCCGGGCGTGACGTCGACAAGAGCTGGTTCGACACCGTCGTGCGGACGGTGGGCCTCAGCGACCGGCTGCACCATCGGCCCGCGGAGCTCTCGGGCGGCCAGCAGCAGCGCGTGGCGGGGGCCCGCGCGCTCGTGTCCCGCCCCGAGATCATCTTCGCCGACGAGCCGACGGGCAACCTCGACTCGAAGAGCGGCGCCGAGCTGCTGGACTTCCTCCGATCGGCCGTCGACGAGCACGGTCAAACGATCGTGATGGTGACGCACGACGCGCACGCGGCCGCGCACGCCGACCGGGTGGTGTTCCTCGCCGACGGCAACGTCGTCCAGGAGATGCGGTCCCCGACAGCCGACGCGATCCTCGACGAGATCAAGTCGCTGGAGGCGTAGTGCTCCGAGCGACGATCAAGAGCCTGTTCGCGCGCAAGCTCCGGCTGGTGCTGACCGCGCTGGCGGTCGTGCTCGGCGTGGGGATGACCGCCGGCTCGTTCATCCTGACCGATACCGCCCTCAAGAGCTTCGACGACCTGTTCGGCACCGTGTTCGCCGGCACATCGGTTGTCGTGCAAGCGCCGACGGCCTTCGACCCCACGGGCGGTGGAGGTGGGGGCGGTGGAGCCGAGCGGAAGCCGATCCCGGAAAGCGTTCTGCCGAAGGTAGAGGCCGTCGATGGCGTCGCGGGCGCCGATGGCTCGATAGGCAGCTCGGCGTGGATCATCGATCCCGCGACCAACAAGGTGATCCAGAACGGCGGCGCGCCGCCGCTCGGCGGCTCGTGGGATCCGAACACGACCACGTTGGAGTTCGAACCGGGCGGCTCGCCCCCGACCGGTCCCGATCAGGTGGTGATCGACGCGAGCACGGCCGAGAGCCATGGGATCGCCGTCGGTCAGCAGATCAAGGTCGTGACGCCGACGGGCTCCGGCGAGTACGCGGTGACCGGACTCGTGCATTTCGGCGCGTCGGCGAGCCTCGGCGGCGCGACGCTCGCGCTGTTCGATCTCCCGACGGCGCAGAAGGTGTTCGACCGCGAGCATCAGTTCGACGCCATCTACGTCAGGGCCGATCCGGGCGTCTCCGCGGACGACCTCGCGCCGCGCGTCGCCGCCGTCCTACCGACGGGCTACGAGGCGATCACCGGCGAGTCGGCCGCGCAGGATCAGAAGGACCAGGTCTCGATGGGCCTCGGGTTCCTGCGGACGTTCTTCCTGATCTTCGGGTTCGTCACGCTGTTCGTCGGCGCCTTCATCATCTTCAACATGTTCAACATCGTGGTGTCGCAGCGAACGCGCGAGCTCGCGCTGTTCCGGGCGCTCGGCGCCAGCAGGCGACAGGTCCGGCTCTCTTTGTTCATCGAATCGATCGCGGTGGGGCTGATCGGCTCGGTGCTCGGGTTCGGGCTGGGCATCCTGGCTGCGTTCGGGCTCAAGGCGGTGGTCGGCGCGTTCGGCCTCAAGCTTCCGCCGACGTCGTTGGCGATCNAGCCGCGCACGATCGTGGTCTCGTTGATCGTCGGGATCGGCGTCACGGTCGCTGCCGCGTGGGTACCCGCACGGCGTGCCTCCCGCGTGTCGCCGATGGAGGCGCTTCGCGAGAGCGCAGCACAGGAGACGTCGATCCGTCGACGCGTCATCGTAGGCGGGATCGTGCTGGCGCTGGGCATCGCGGCGATCGCCGCGGCATTGTTCGGCAATGCGGCGAACCCCGGGCCGGTGGTCGGTCTCGGCGTGGCGCTCACGTTCATCGGAGTCGCGACGCTGTCGCCGCTGTTCGCGCGCGGGCTGGCGGCCGTGATCGGCCGGCCGTTCCGCCGGTCCGCTGTCGGACGGCTCGGCGACGAGAACGCGAAGCGCAGCCCGCGACGCGCGGCGTCCACGGCATCGGCGCTGATGATCGGGTTGGGGCTCGTCGCATTCGTGGCCGTGTTCGCCGCGTCGCTCAAGGCATCGGCGATCAAGACGCTCGACGAGGCGCTCAAGGCCGATCTGACCTTATCGACGTCCGACGGGTTCACGGGGTTCTCGACGCACCTGGCCGGCCAGCTTCGGCAGGATCCCGACTTCTCGGCCGTGTCGGAGCTTCGCCAAACCGAGGCGCACGTCGGCACGAGCGACACGTTCCCGAACGCCGTCGATCCGGCGACGTTCCCCGACATCGCGGACATCACGATGGTGAACGGCTCGTTGTCCGACCTGTCGCAACCGGACTCGGTTCTGGTGTCCCGAACGAAGGCCAACAGCGACGGTCTGGCGGTCGGGAGCACGATCGACATGACGTTCGCGGCGAGCGGGAAGCAGCAGCTGCATGTCGTCGGAACGTACGAGAACAACGCGATCTTGAGCGACTACGTGATCTCGATCGCGACGTACGACGCGAACGTCGAGCAACCCCTCGATCTCAACGTGTTCCTCAAGGTTGCGGACGGCGTGTCCGTGTCCGACGCGCAGACCAAACTCAGCGCGATGCTGCAGAAGGACTATCCCAACGTCCAGGCGAACAACCAGGAACAGGCCAAGCAGCAGTTCCTCAACTCGATCAACCAGCTGCTGGCGTTCGTAGTCGTCCTGCTGTTCCTGTCGATCATCATCTCCGGCTTCGGCATCTTGGCGACGCTGTGGCTGTCTGTGTTCGAACGGGTCCGGGAGCTCGGGCTTCTCCGAGCGGTCGGGATGGCGCGCAGGCAGGTCAAGCGGATGGTGCGCGTCGAGGCGGTGATCGTCGCCGTGCTCGGCGCGATCCTCGGGATCGTGATCGGGATCGTGTTCGCGTGGGCGCTGCAGCAGGCGCTGTCCGACCTCGGGATCACGGAGCTATCGGTGCCCGTCGGCCAGCTGATCGTGATGATGATCGTCGCGGCGTTGATCGGCGTCCTCGCCGCGATCTTGCCAGCGAGACGCGCGGCCAAGCTCAACGTCCTCGAGGCCATCAGCTACGAGTGACCGCCCGACGCCGGGAAGGCGTCGGCTATCCTCACCGCATGCCGGCTCTGCGCATGCCCGACGGCACCACGGTGAGCCTCCCGGAGGGGGAGCCGATCGGCAGCGCGCTCCCACCGAGCGCGATCGCGGCCCGCGTCGACGGCGTGCTGCGCGACCTGTCGTTCGTGCCCGACGCCGACTGTTCCGTTGAGCCGGTCGAGGGCGGCAGCGATGACGGCCTGCACGTTCTACGACACTCCACCGCCCACGTCCTGGCGCAGGCCGTGACGCGGTTGTGGCCCGGCACGAAGCTCGGCGTCGGCCCGACCATCGTCGACGGCTTCTATTACGACCTCGCGATCCCGGCGCACGTGTCGGTCGACGATCTGCCGCGGATCGAGGAGACGATGCGGGCCATCGCCGCGGAGGACCAGCCGTTCATCCGAGAGGACGTCTCGACCGATGAGGCGCTCCGCCGGCTGACCGAGCAGCCGTTCAAGCGCGAGATCGTCGAGGGCCTCGGAACCGACGAGGCCGCCGGCGACATCGACACCGGCGCGCAGACCGCAAGCTTCTACCGCAACGGCGGCTGGGAGGATCTCTGCCTAGGTCCGCACGTGCCCTCGACCGGACGGCTGGGCGCGTTCACGTTGACCGCCGTGAGCGGCGCGTACTGGCGCGGCGACGAGAAGAACGCGCAGCTGACGCGGATCTACGGCACCGCGTGGGCCGACCAGGCGGGTCTCGACGCCCACATCGAGCGGATCGAGCAGGCCGAGCGGCGCGACCACCGCAAGCTCGGCGCGGAGCTCGACCTGTTCTCCTTCCCCGACGAGATCGGGTCGGGGCTCGCGGTCTTCCATCCGCGTGGCGGTCTGATCCGCATGCTGATGGAGGACTACTCGCGAGAGCGCCACGTCCAAGACGACTACCTGTTCGTGACGTCGCCGCATATCACCAAGCGGGAGCTGTTCGACGTCAGCGGTCACCTCGACTGGTACGCGGACGGGATGTTCCCGCCGATGGAGCTCGACGGCGGCACGGAGTACTACCTCAAGCCGATGAACTGTCCGTATCACATCCTGATCTACCGCTCGCGCACGCGGTCCTACCGCGAGCTCCCGATGCGGCTGTTCGAGTTCGGCTCGGTGTACCGCTACGAGAAGTCGGGCGTGGTCCACGGGTTGACGCGGGTACGCGGCATGACCCAAGACGACGCGCACATCTTCACGACACGCGAGCAGATGGGGGAGGAGCTCCAGTCGCTGCTCAGCTTCACCCTGTCGCTGCTCCGCGACTACGGCCTCGACGACTTCTATCTCGAGCTGTCGACCAAGCCTGCGGAGAAGGCCGTCGGCGCCGATGAGGATTGGGAGGAAGCCGCCGAGGCCCTGCGCCAAGCGGCGATTGGCGATGAACCTCGAGCTGGTGATGGACCCCGGCGGCGGCGCGTTCTACGGACCGAAGATCAGCGTGCAGGCGCGCGATGCGATCGGCCGCACGTGGCAGATCTCGACGATCCAGCTGGATTTCCAGCTGCCCCAGCGGTTCGACCTGCACTACGCCGGGGCCGACGGGAAACGCCACCAGCCGGTGATGATCCACCGGGCGCTCTTCGGATCGGTGGAGCGATTCTTCGGTGTGCTGACCGAGCACTACGCCGGCGCTTTCCCGTTGTGGTTGTCGCCCGAGCAGCTGTGGATCCTGCCGGTCGCCGACCGCAACATCGAGGCCGCGCACGCCCTCGCGACGACGGCGCGCGAAGCGGGCCTTCGCGTCGCCGTCGACGACTCCAAGCAGTCTGTCGGCAAGAAGATCCGCGCTGCGCAGCTGATCAAGGCGCCCTACACGATCGTGGTGGGCGACCGCGACCTCGAGGCCGGGACGTTCACGGTGCGCAAACGCGGCGGCGAAGAGGCCACCGGGCTCGCCTTCGACACGATCGTGCAGACGCTGCTGGAGGAGTCGCGGACGCGCGCGCTCGAGCAGACGCTCTCGGTCGGCTGATCCGATGGATCGCCTCTGGAGCCCCTGGCGGATGGAGTACATCCAGGCCAACAAAGACGAGCCCGGCGACCGGCAGTGTGTGTTCTGCGCGCTGCTCGACGGCAGCGTCGACGAGGAGCGGATCCTTACGCGCGACGATCACGCGTTCGTGACGCTGGCGAAGTTCCCGTACAACCCGGGACACCTCCTCGTGCTGCCGACGCGCCACGTCGGCGAGTTCGCCGACCTGACCGCCGACGAGAACATCGCGATCTCGGCGTACCTGCAGGTCTGCGTCCGGGCCCTGCGTGAAGCCTCCGAACCGCACGGCTTCAACATCGGGCTGAACCTCGGGCATGTGGCGGGCGCGGGCATCCCGGAGCACCTGCACTGGCACGTCGTGCCGCGGTGGGGCGGCGATACCAACTTCATGCCGGTCGTGGGTGAGACGCGGGTGCTGCCGGAGCTCGTCGCAGACAGCCACCGCAAGCTGCAACCCTTCTTCGCATGATCGGCACGGTCGCTCTCGCGGACGGTGGCGCGCTGCACTTCGAGGACGTCGGGGACGGCCCGGCGGTCGTGCTGTTGCACCCCGGCCTGTGGGACATGCGCACGTGGGAGCCGCAGATCCAGACGTTGGTGGACGCAGGCTTTCGGGTGCTGCGCTTCGACCAGCGCGGCTACGGCACGTCGTCGATGCCCGAGGCGACGTACTCGAGCGTCGACGACACCATCGCCCTTCTCGACGAACGAGGGGTCGACAGCGCGGCGTTCGTCGGCTGCTCGATGGGCGGCGCCGTCGCGCTGCAGACCGTCATCGAACACCCGCGGCGGGCGTGGGCGCTCGTCCCGGTTGCGTCGGGATGTCCGGGCTACCCGTGGGACGAGGAGCTGGAGGCGACGCTGTTCGCGCCGATCGAGGCGGCGATGGACGCCGGGGATCTGACGCTCGCGACCGACGAAGCGATGAAGGTGTGGGCCGCGATCGGCACGGATGATCCGGCGGGCGCTCGGATCCGCCACATCGCCCTGGACAACACGCAGAACTTCACGATCGACGAAGAGCTCGACGTCTGGACGAAGTATCCAACGTATGACCACCTCGAGGAGATCGACGTGCCGACGCTCGTGATCGTCGGGGACACGGACGTGCGCACGATCGAAGAGGTGGCCGATCTGCTCGCCGCACGCATCCCTGGGGCGCGCAAGATCGTGATCGAGCAAGCGGACCACGTCGTGAACATGCGTCAGCCACAGGCGTTCGACGCCGCGGTGGTGCCCTTCCTGCTCGAGGCGCAGCCGTAGTGGGCCGGGTCCTGTTCGGCGTGGGGGCGGTGTTGGGCTTCGTCGGTGTCGCCGCCGGCGCGTTCGGCGCGCACGCGATCCGTGCGCGGGTAAGCGCGGAGCGGCTCGACAACTGGAAGACCGCGGCGGATTACCAGTTGTGGCATGCGCTCGCGACCGTGGCGGCTGCGCTGATCGCCGTCCGATGGGCGAGCGGTGCTGCTGCGCCGGATGGTGCTTCGTCGTAGGGGTCCTCGTGTCCAGTGGCAGCCTGTATGCGTTGGCGTTGACGGACCGACGCACGCTCGGCGCGGTGACACCTTTGGGCGGCGTCCTGTTGCTCGCCGGTTGGCGCTCTTGGTCGTGGCCGCGATCCGCGGCTAGGGACGGGCTTCCCTTGGGCACAACGACGGCCTAGGCTTCGCGCACGCGCCATAGCCGGTCCGGCATCACGCGTCATCGCGCGCTCACCGTATTGCTGTTCCGGCTGCTCACCGCGCCGATCTCGTTGACGGACCAGGTGCAAGCGAACGATCCGCTTCGACGTCCGCTCCCGCCGGGCCGAGCTGGGTGTGGCTGGCGGTCGTCTTCGTCTTGATGGGGTCGGCCGTTCGTGGCTACTGATCGGCGCTCGCGTTGTGGGCGGTTCTCTCGAGAGGGATCCGGGCCGCGATGGTGGCGTGGGCGCCTCTCCGCCGACACCGGTGGCAACGGTGCGGTCAGGTCCTCGCCGGCTTCTTGGCGATCTCCGCCTCGATCGTCTTCTTATCGCTCAGAGACGGCCTGGCGGTCGATCCCGCGCACGACGAGGCGGCGGCGAAGAGCGGATCGCGGTAGCGCTTATGCGTCGATCCATACGCACCAGTACCGGTCGCTCGATCCTCGAACCGCGCGTAGGTGTCGCGCACCGCTACTTCTTCTGGGCTTCCTCGCGCGACCGCTGATACTCCTGGATCACCTTCGAGGCGAGATGCTGCGGCATCTCCTCGTAGTGGTCGAACGTCATCGTGAAGGCGCCACGGCCGCCGGTCATCGAGCGGAGGTCGATCACGTACCGTGCGACCTCGCTCTGCGGCACGAGCGCCCGGATGCGCTGCTTCCCGCCGCCGATCTGGTCCATACCTTGGATCTTGCCGCGCTTCGCGTTGAGGTCGCCCATGATGTCGCCGGTGAAGCTCTCGGGCACGACCACCTCGAGCGACACGACCGGCTCGAGGAGCGCCACGCCGGCGGCTTCGACGGCTTCTTTCAGCGCGAGCGAGCCCGCGACCTGGAACGCCATGTCGGACGAGTCGACAGAGTGGAACTTCCCGTCGACGAGCGAGACGTGCAGGTCGACCATCGGGTTCCCGCTGATGACGCCGTCGGCCATCGTCTTGACGATGCCCTTCTCGACCGACGGGATGAACTGCGACGGGATCGCGCCACCGACGATCTTGGACTCGAACACGAAGCCCTCCCCGTGCCCGGTGGGGGACAGCTCGATGTCGCAGATCGCGTATTGCCCGTGCCCGCCTGACTGCTTCACATGTCGGCCGTGGCCCTTGGCGGATCCCCTGACCGTCTCGCGGTAGGCGATCTTCGCCGGTTGGTGCACGACATCGACACCGAACTTCTCTTTGAGCCGGTGCATCTGGACGCCCAGGTGCGCCTCGCCCATCCCGTAGATGACCGTCTCGTGTGTCTCCTCGACGCGGTCGACGCGGAACGAGGGGTCCTCCTCGCGAAGCCGCGTGAGCCCGGTTGCGAGCTTGTCCTCCTCGCCCTTTGACGCCGGAGCGATCGCGTACGCGAGCAGCGGCTCGGGGAGCATCACCGCCGGGAGCGTTACCGGGTGATCCTTCGTCGACCACGTGTCGCCGGTGTGCGCATGCTGCAGTTTGGCCACCGCGCCGATATCGCCGGGCCCGACCGCCGGGATCGTCTCGTGCTCCTTGCCGCGGAGCGTGAACAGCTGTCCGATCCGCTCCTCGGTGCCGGCGGTCGCGTCGAAGACGCTCGAGTCGGGCTTCACCTGCCCGGAGAACACACGGAACATCGTGATGTGCCCGACGAACGGGTCGGAGACCGTCTTGAACACGAACGCGCAGACCGGCGCGGAGGCGTCGGGATCACGCGTCTCCTCGGTGGCGTCCTTGCCGACGACGGTGATGCCGTCGCGGTCCGCCGGCGACGGGAACTCCTCGACGATGAAGTCGAGCAATCGGTCGATGCCGATCGCCTTCGCAGCCGAGCCGCAGATCACCGGCGCCAGTCGCGCTCGCGCGAAGCCGTCCTTCGCGCCCGAGACGATGTGCTCCTCGGGCAGCGTGCCGCTGTCGAGGTACTCCTCGATCAGCGCGTCGTCGGACTCGGCGACGGCCTCCATCAGCTTCTCGCGCGCCGGATCGGCCATCGCGTGCAGATCGTCGGGCCACTCCGACTCTTCGGCCTTCGGGCCGTCCGGATAGAGGTCGGCCTTCTCGTGGAGCAGGTCGGCGATCCCTCTGAACTCATGCTCGGTCCCGATAGGGAGCTCGAACGGCGCGACCTGGTTGCCGAAGCTCGAGACCAATTGCGCGAGCGTTCCCTCGAAGTCGGACCGCTCTCGATCGAGCTTGTTGACGAAGATCGCACGCGGCAGGCCCTCTTCGACCGCGAGCTCCCATGCGTACTCGGTCTGGACCTCGACGCCGTCGACCGCGGAGACGACCAGGATCACTGCGTCGGCCGCACGGATCGCGTTGCGGAGATCGCCGACGAAGTCGGCCGTGCCCGGGGCGTCGAGCACATTGATCTTCGTGTCGCGCCACTCGACCGGGGCCATCGAGAGCGAGACGGAGATCCCGCGCCGCTGCTCGTCGGGATCGTGGTCCGAGACCGTGTTCCCTTCCTCGACGATCCCCATGCGGGTGATGGCCCCGGCGGTGAAGAGCATCGCCTCCAACAGCGACGTCTTGCCCGCTCCCGCGTGCCCAACCAGCAAGACGTTGCGGATGTCCTTCGCGCCGTAGGCCTTCAACGCCGCTCCTTCCGATGGGTCCGGAACAGGTCCGGGATACTACCCAGTCAGTTGCTACCCTCGCGCCACGCCATGGTCCGCTTCCAGCGCCAACCACCCGGCACCGCGATGACCCGCACCAGCTCGCTGATCGGGATCAGTTGCGCCGCCGTCGCCGGGATCCTGGTCATCGATGAACAGCCGGTCCGGGCAGGCGTCCTGTCTGCGCTGAGCGGCGGGTTGCTGCTGCTCGGCGGCCATCGCGCCAACCACGGGCTGGGCGGCCCGGTCGACCGCATGCTCACCGAGCTCTTCGACCGCGCGTGGGATGCGTGCATCCTCGCGCCGATCGTATGGGTGGCGTTCGGCACCCGCCCCGAGATCGCGCTGGGGGCGTTGGTCGCCCTGTGCGCGAGCTTCCTGTCGTCCTACGTCCGGGCGCGCGGCGCCGCGCTCGGCTACTCGGTGGAGGAGAGCCACGTGACGCGCGGCGTTCGGTACGGTGCCGTGTCGGCTGGGCTGCTGTTCGGCTGGCTGCCGGTGATGGTCTGGGTCGCGGCCGGCGTCTCGGCACTCGCCGCGCTCGTACGCACCGGGCAGGTCGCACGCGAGGCACGCGCGTGAAGACGGAGTCACCGGTCGAGCCGGCCGAGGAACGTCCCGAGACCCCGCGGGAGCGGACCGCGTACATCGTCTACGCGAGTGCGTCGTGGATCGCCAAGCGGCTGCCGACGCGTCTCGGACGCGCGCTGTTCCGGTGGCTCGGCGGGCTCACGTACCGCTTCGCGTCGGGCTCGCGCGCGACCGTCGCGGCGAACCAGGCGCGTGTCCTCGGCCGGCCCGCCGACGATCCGTTCGTCGTCGCCAACACGCGCGAAGCGTTCCGTCGGTACGCCCGCTACTGGTACGACTCGTTCGCGATCGAAGGCTGGGACGCTGACCAGGTCCTCGCAAGCTTCACCTGGGACGGCGACGAGCACCTGTTCCGGCTGGCCGAAGAGGGGAACGGGACGATCGCAGTGCTCCCGCATCTCGGCAACTGGGACGCCAGCGCGCGCGCCATGGCCGATCGCGGCCTGCGGATGGTCGCCGTCGCGGAGCACCTTCGCCCCGAACGGCTGTTCCAGCTGTTCGTGCGGCAGCGGGAGCGCTACGGGATCGAGGTCGTCGCCCTGGACGCGCACCACAGCGTGGGCAGGGCGCTCACGTCCGCGCTCGCGGACAACAAGCTGATCGGGCTTACTTGCCGACCGCGACCTGACCGGCCGGGGGATCGAGGTCGAGATGTTCGGCGCTCGTCGGCGGTTGCCTGCTGGCCCGGCGATGCTCGCGCTGTCCACGGGGGCCCCCGTCGTCGTCGTCGGGACGTTCGAGACGCCCACCGGGTGGCACGGCGTCGTGTGGCCGCTGGCGATCCCGGAGCGCACCGGCGACCGTCGCGCGGACGCGACGGCCATCACGCAGGTGATCGCCGATGCGTTCGAACGCCTGATCGCGATGTCACCGCCCGACTGGCACGTGTTCGAGCCCGCCTGGCCGCAAGACACCGGCTGATGCGTGTCGCGTTGGCCTGCCCGTACGCATGGGACGACCCGGGGGGCGTCCAAGTGCACGTGCGTGAGCTCGCCGAGCGTCTGCTGGAGCGCGACCACGAGGTCGTCGTCCTCGTGCCGACCCGCCGGCCGCCGGTGCAGCAGTGGGTCGTGCCCGTCGGATCGCCGGTGGACATCCGATACAACGACTCGAACGCACCGATCGATCCGCGCCCGTGGTCGCGTCGGACGGTGCGGCACGCCTTGGCGACGTTCGGGCCGGATGTTGTTCACGCGCACCAGCCGATGGCCCCCTCGACGGGATTGTGGGCGACCCTCGAGGCGCGCGCGCCCGTGGTGGGCACGTTCCACTCGGGCGCCACGCGCGCGCGCCTCTACGACCTCGCTGCGCCGCTGCTTCGTCGCGCGGCAGCCCGGTTGGCGGTGCGGATCGCGGTCTCCGAACGCGCGGCCGAGTTCGAGCGGCGACGCATCGGCGGGGCGTTCCGTGTGATCCCTAACGGCGTCGACGTCGCGCGGTTCGCAGACGCGAAGCCCGCCGACCTCGGTCCCGGCCGCAAGCTGCTGTTCGTCGGCCGCTTGGACGAGCGCAAGGGCTTCCCGATCGCGATCGACGCGTTCGAGCGTCTCGCGGCCGACCGCCCCGAGCTGCGCCTCATCGTCGTGGGGGACGGGCCCGAACGCGCTGTGGTCGATCGGTTACCGACCTTGCTACGCGCCAGGGTGACGATGCTCGGGGCCGTCCCGAACGAGGAGCTGCCGCCGATCCACGCGGCATGCGACCTGTACCTCGGGCCCTCCACGGGCGGGGAGTCATTCGGGATCGTGCTCCTCGAAGCGATGGCCGCGGGCCTCCCCGTCGTCGCGAGCGACACCCCCGGCTACGACGAGGTCGTCGCCGACGACGTCCAGGGAGTGCTCGTCCCGCCACGAGACCCGGACGCTCTCGCCGCCGCAGCCGCCCGCGTCCTCGACGATGCAGTGCTGGCCGAGCGCCTGCGGGCGGCGGGCCCACGTCGCGCCCACGAGTTCGACTGGTCGGTGACCGTCGGACGCATCGAAGACGCCTATCGCGATGCGCTGGCCATCGGTACGCCGCAGCTACGATAGGGCCATGACCGCCGCGGGCTGGATCGTGATCGCCGTCGTCGTCCTGCTCGTGCTCTGGACGATCTGGGCCTTCAACCGCCTCGTGAAGTACCGCAACCGCGCCGATGAGGGCTGGGCGCAGATCGACGTTCAGCTCCGGCGTCGCTACGACCTGATCCCGAACCTGGTCAAGACCGTGGAGGGGTATGCGGCCCACGAGCGTGAGACGTTCGAAGAGGTGACCGCCGCGCGAAGCAGGGCCGAGAACGCACAGGGGGTGGCCGGGCAGGCCGACGCCGAGAACGCCGTGAGCTCGGGACTTCGCCAGCTCCTCGCCGTCGCCGAGAACTACCCGGACCTGAAGGCGAACGCCAACTTCCTCGCCCTCCAGGAAGAGCTCACCGGCACCGAGTCGAAGATCGCCTATGCGCGCCAGTACTACAACGACCAGGTCCGGCTGCTGAACACCGCGATCCAGTCGTTCCCGTCAAACGTGCTCGCCAACACCTTTCATTTCGCGCCGCGAGAGTTCTTCGATATCGAGGACGCCGTGCGGGCGCCGGTCCAGGTCGAGTTCGAAGGGCAGTAGCCGCCGGTGCACGAACAGATCGCGGCGAACAAGCGCAAGACGGTCCTGCTCATCATCCTGGCCGTCGTCTTCACCGGCCTGATCGGCTGGTTGATCGGCTACCTCTTCTTCTACGGCGGCACGGCGGGGCTCGTCATCGCCGTCGGTCTGGCGCTGGCGTTGTCGCTCGGGTCGTACTTCTTCGGCGACAAGATCGTTCTGACCTCGACCGGCGCGCGCAAGGTGACCCCGGAGCAGGAGCCGCGGCTGCACAACGTCGTCGAGGGGCTCGCCATCGCCGCCGGCGTGCCCAAGCCCGAGGTCTACGTTGTGCCGGAGATCGCGCCGAACGCGTTCGCAACCGGCCGCGACCCCGATCATTCGTCGATCGCGGTGACCCAGGGGCTGCTGCAGATGATGGACCGCGTCGAGCTCGAGGGCGTCATCGGGCACGAGATGTCGCACATCCTCGATCGCGACATCTTGATCGGCACTGTCGTCGCGACGGTCGTCGGCGCCGCGATCCTGTTGTCGGAGATCTTCACGCGCACGTGGTTCTGGGGCGGCGGGCGGCGGAGCAACAACAGCGGCGGGGGCGACGCCGGCATCCTGTCGTTGATCTTGTTCGCGGTTGGGATATTCCTTCTGATCCTTGCGCCGCTCGCCGGCCAGCTGATCAAGCTGTCGGTCAGCCGCAACCGTGAGTACCTCGCCGACGCGGAGGGCGTGTTGCTCACCCGGTACCCACCCGGTCTGATCTCGGCGCTCCAGAAGATCGCCGGCGCGCCGCACGCGATGCGGGCGGCGAACAACGCGACCGCACACCTGTGGCTCGAGCAGCCGTCGCGCGTGCCCGGCGACGACACCAGCACCCTCGAGCGGTTGTTCTCCACTCACCCCCCGATCCAGGACCGGATCAAGCGCCTCCAGGAGATGTAGGCGACGCACTGCGCCGCAGGTCGCAGCGGTAGACTGGCCGCGCAGACCTTCGGACAAGGGGGATCCACCGATGCAGCGCGAGACCGGCACCTTCACCGTGAAATCCGGCCTGGCCGAGATGCTCAAGGGCGGCGTCATCATGGACGTCACCACGGCCGAGCAGGCGAAGATCGCCGAGGATGCCGGGGCCTGCTCCGTGATGGCGCTCGAGCGCGTCCCCGCGGACATCCGTAAGGAGGGGGGCGTCGCGCGGATGGCCGACCCGACCAAGATCGAGGAGATCAAGGCCGCGGTCTCGATCCCTGTCATGGCCAAGGCGCGCATCGGGCACTTCGCCGAGGCGCAGGTCCTCCAGTCGCTCGGTGTCGACTACATCGACGAGTCGGAGGTCCTAACGCCCGCCGACGAGGAGTTCCACATCGACAAGTGGGCCTTCACCGTGCCGTTCGTCTGCGGCTGCCGGAACCTCGGCGAGGCGCTCCGGCGGATCGCTGAGGGCGCCGCGATGATCCGCACGAAGGGCGAGGCCGGAACCGGCAACGTGGTCGAGGCCGTGCGGCACGAGCGGGCGCTGCTGGCCGGGATCGCCGAGTGCACCCAGCTGCGGCCCGAGCAATACGTGACGAAGGCGAAGGACCTCGGCGCACCCGTCGAACTCGTGCGGATGGTCGCCGAGCAAGGCCGGCTCCCGGTGGTGAACTTCTCGGCGGGCGGCATCGCGACCCCGGCCGACGCCGCGTTGATGATGCAGCTCGGCGTCGACGGCGTGTTCGTCGGCTCGGGCATCTTCAAGTCCGAGGACCCGGCGACGATGGCGCGCGCGATCGTCGAGGCGACGACGCATTTCCAGGACCCCGACGTGGTCGCGAAGGTCAGCCGCGGGATCGGCGACCCCATGCACGGCCTCGAGATCGGCACGCTCGAGACACGGCTGCAAGATCGCGGCTGGTAACCCGATGAAGGCCGGCGTGCTCGCCCTGCAGGGCGACTTCCGTGAGCACGCCAAGGTGTTCGCCGCCCTCGGCGCGACGCCGATCGAGGTCCGCACGCCCGAACATCTCGCCGGGGTCGACTGCCTTGCGATCCCGGGCGGCGAGTCGACGACGATCGGCAAGCTCGCGCGTGCCTACGACCTCGTGGAGCCGGTACGCGAACGTGCGAAAGCCGGCATGCCGATCCTCGGGACCTGCGCCGGCATGATCGTCCTCGCGCATGACGTCGACGGCGGGGAGCCGTTGTTCGACCTGATGGATATCGAAGTGCGTCGCAACGCCTACGGCCGCCAGGTCGACTCGTTCGAAGCCGACCTCGACGTCCGGGGGGTCGAGCACCGGGTGCGCGGCGTCTTCATCCGTGCGCCGTGGATCGAGCGGATCGGTGATGCCGTCGCAACGCTCGCGACGTTCGAGGACCGCCCGGTCGTCCTCGAGCAGGGCAACCTCGTTGTGGCATCCTTCCACCCGGAGCTCGTGGGCGAGACCGGGCTCCACGACTACCTCCTGAGGAAGGTCTAGCGATGTCCGGCCACTCCAAATGGGCGACGATCAAACGCAAGAAGGAGGCCACCGACGCCAAGCGCTCCAACATGTACGCGAAGCTCCTGCGCGCGGTGGAGGTCGCGGCGCGTGAGGGAGGCGGCAACGTCGAAGCGAANATGACGCTTGCGAGCGCCGTCGAGAAGGCGCGGGCGTTCTCGGTTCCCAACGACAACATCGATCGCGCGATCAAGCGGGGGACCGGCGAGCTCGGCGATGGCCAGAAGTACGAAGAGATCGTCTACGAGGGATACGCGCCCGGCGGGATCGCCCTGCTGATCGAGGCGCTGACGGACAACCGCAATCGGACCGCGCAGGAGGTCCGACACGCCTTCACGCGCAACGGCGGAAGCCTCGGCGAAACCGGCACGGTCGCGTGGCAGTTCACGCGCAAGGGGGTGATCGTCGTGGAGAAAGCGGTCGCCCCCGACGAGGAGGGGCTCTTGGAGCTCGCGTTGGAAGGTGGCGCAGAGGACGTGACGGATTCGGAGTCGAGCTGGGATATCGTGACGGCGCCGCAGGACTTCAAGGCGGTGCAGGCAGCACTCGGGTCCGCCGGCGTGCCGATCTTCTCGGCCGAGATCTCGATGCTGCCGCAGTCGACGATCCCGGTCCAAGGCTCGGAGGCCACCGCCGTGCTGCGGCTGATCGATGCGCTCGAGGACCTCGACGACGTCCAGAACGTCTACGCCAACTTCGACATCCCCGAAGAGGTCATGGCGTC
>C688J18823_10000884_pt1 | contig 18027 bp, 14 predicted proteins | sample HopSoiMetagenom1_FD_18823 | JGI IMG/M metagenome (IMG submission 18823) | reverse complement strand
CAGCACATCGCCACCATGGCGCGGCTGCATCGCGAAGGCCGCTACGACCGCGCCACCGGGGACGTCGAGCAGATCACCGGACGGCCCGCCCAAACCGTTGAGCAGTACGTGGCGTCGAATCCCGATCTGTTCTACTGACCGCGTGAATCGCGAAGCCTTCGACCGTCTCTTCGACATGACCGGCCGCACCGTCATCGTGACGGGCGGCACCAGAGGCATCGGGTTGGCGCTGGCGGAGGGCTTCATTCTGGCCGGCGCGCGCGTAGTGGTCGCCAGCCGCAAGCCAGACGCCTGCGAGAAGGCCGCCGAGCACCTGCGCGGGCTGGGCGGTCAGGCCATCGGGGCGCCCACTCACCTTGGCGACGTCGATGCCCTTGGCGCGCTGGTGCGACGCACGGTCGACGAGTTCGGCGGCATCGACGTGGTCGTGAACAACGCCGCCAACGCTCTCGCGCAGCCACTGGGGGAGATGACCGTCGACGCGTGGACCAAGTCGTTCGAGGTCAACCTGCGCGGACCGGTATTTCTTGTGCAGCACGCGCTGCCGCACCTGAAGGCCAGTGCGACGCCCGCAGTGCTCAACATGATCTCGGTCGGCGCGTTCATGTTCGCGGCGGGCACCGCGATGTATTCGGCCGGCAAGGCGGCGATGATGTCGTTCACCCGGTCGATGGCCGCCGAGTTCGCACAGTTCGGCATCCGGGTCAACGCGCTGGCGCCGGGACCCGTCGACACCGACATGATGCGCAACAACCCGCAGCAGGCGATCGATTACATGGCAGGCGCAACGATGATGAAGCGCCTGGCTTCGCCCGACGAAATGGTCGGCGCGGCACTGCTGTTGACATCGGATGCCGGCAGCTACATCACCGGGCAGGTCATCATTCCCGACGGTGGCGGAACGCCTCGGTAGCTTCAGCTATCTGCCCGCTGGCTCCCGCCAGAATCTGGCTGCGGTTCTCCAAGTGCAGTGCGGACTCCAGGCTCGACGCTTCGAGATTCGCCCACAACACCTGCTTGGTGGACTCCACGCCGAATTTGCCGTAACCGCATAGCGTTTCGGCGATCGTCAGCGCCTCGTCGACCACCGAGTCCGACAACCGCGAGACCAGGCCCAACCGAAGCGCCTCATCGGCGTCCACCACCCGCGCCGTCAGGATCAAGTCGAACGCCGGCCCGGCACCCACGATGCGTGGCAGCGTGTAGCTGACACCGATGTCGCAGCCGCCGATGCCCAACTTGATGAACTGCGTGCAGAACCGCGCCGACTCGGAGGCGACGCGGATGTCACAGGCCAGCGCGATGCCGAAGCCTCCGCCGTAGGCGGGACCGTTGACCGCCGCAATCACCGGTTGCCGAAGGCGGTGTATCCGTGCGGTGAGGTTCGCGATGCGCTCCTGCCAGCGCATGCCGGACCGCGGGAATTCGGTGCCGCCTCCCGCCTCCGACGGGTTGGAATCGGTCAAGTCCAGACCCGAGCAGAATCCTCGCCCGGCCCCGGTGAGCACGACGACGCGGCATTCGTTGTTGGCACCGATGGCATCTAGGGCAGTGTGCAGCTGCTCGACGAGCTCGTAGTTCAATGCGTTGAGTTTGTCTGGCCGGTTCAGCGTCAGCACGGCGATGTCCGGACGTGGGTAGATCAGTTCGAGCTGCGGCATGCGCCTCACGCTAACGAACAATCGGATTCGGTCGAGTCGTCTCGGTAGTAGGGCGATTGACAAGTTGCAGAAAGCCTTGGTGGCGTCGAGCGTGACGTTGTCGTGTCGGTCGAGGCGTCGGCAGTGGTTGATCCGGCCGTTGGTGCGTTCGACCAGTGTTGTCGGTGGGTGCTGGCATGCTGGCCGCTGAGATGAGCCGGCACGTCACGTTCAAGTTCTGCCTCGATCCAACCGTCGAGCAGCAGCAGGTGCTGGCGCGGCATGCCGGGGCGGCCCGGTTTGCGTTCAATCAGTGCCTGCGGACGGTGAAAGTCGCCCTCGATCAACGCAAATCTGACCCGGGCATACAGGTGCCATGGACGGGGTTTGATCTGATCAACGTGTTTAACGGGTGGAAGAAAACTGAGGACGCTGGCCGGGTGTTCACGGTCGGCAGTGACGGGGTGGTCGAGACTGTGGTGACGGGGCTGGCGTGGCGTAGCAAGGTGTGTCAGCAGGTGTTCGAGGAAGCCGCCGTGGACTGCGGGCGGGCGCTGTCGGCCTGGTCGGACTCGCGGGCGGGGAGGCGCAAAGGCAAACGGGTGGGTTTTCCCCGGTTCAAGAAGAAAACCGGTGCGACACCGTCGTTTCGGCTGCGCAACAAGCATCCCAAGGGCCGGCCGTCGGCGATCCGGGTCGGCCACAACGACCGGCCGCGCTCGGTCACCCTGCCAGGAATCGGGCAGATCGCGGTCTTCGATGACACCCGCCCGCTGCGGCGCATGCTCGCCAAGAACCGCGCGAAGATCCTTTTCGCCACCGTCAGCCACCACGCGGGCTGCTGGTGGGTGTCGCTGAATGTCGAGGCCGACGAGCTGCACCCCACCCAGCGGCACCCACCCCGTGAGCCCGGAGACTTCGGCGGGTGGGTCGGTGTCGATCGCGGTTTGTCGGCGTTTCTGGTCGCCGCCCACGCCGACGGCACCGAGGTTGCCCGCATCACCGATGCCCCGAAAGCCGTGGCCGCCGGGATGAAACACCAACGGCGGCTGGCCAAATCGTTGTCGCGCAAGCAGAAAGGATCACACAACCGCCGAGACGTTGCAGCCAAACTGGGCCGTCACCACGATCACATCGCGAACGTCCGTCGGCATTTCCTGCACGAGGTATCCAATGCGCTGGTCAAGGCCCACGACCGGCTCGTCATCGAGAACCTGAACGTGTCCGGAATGCTGGCCAACCACCGCCTAGCGCGTGCCATCTCCGATGCCGGCTGGGGCGAATTCGCCCGTCAACTCGGCTATAAACAGGCCTGGCGCGGCGGCGAACTAGTCATCGCCGATCGGTGGTACCCGTCGAGCAGGCTATGCCCGCAATGTGGAGCCATTAACGGCGATCTGAAACTTGCCGATCGGGTGTTCACCTGCGGGTGCGGGCATTCGGCTGATCGTGACAGGAACGCCGCGGTGAATCTGGCCGGCTGGGCCCAGGCCCATCAAGATCCAACCCTCGATCCCCGGACCCCCAAGCACGGAGGCCGGGCCACCAACGCCCGCCGACGGGACGGCGCTGACCAGCACCCCACGTGTGCCGGTGAAACCAGCCCGGATGACGCGGGAACTGACGTTCATACCGCCCCCGCGGCTTGAACCGACGATCGCCCGAGAAGGGCGGTGCCGAACATCTCAACAAAGTCGTTCGACACGCTTTAGACGGCGCTGCGCCACCCGCTGACGCCGACGGCAATCATCCGCAGCTGCTTGACCGCCGTGCGCTTGATCTCCTCGATCGCCGCCGTGTCGTTGGCGTCCTCGATGGCTTCGGCGATCACGATCATCGCGTTCACGAACAGGCTGGCGAGGATGTTGAGGTCCTCGCCGCTCCAGGTATTCAGGCCGGGAAACCTGGCCAGATCGATCGCCAACTCCGAAGTGATCAACCGGATTTCGGTGCGGATCGCGTAACGCAACACCGTCACGCCGCTGGAGCGCTCACGCCCGATGAAGCGCCAGTGTTCACGATCTTCGGTGACCCCGGCGATGAGGATGTCGACCGAGGACTCGATGACGCGGTTCGGATCCAGCTTGCCTGCACGCGCGCCGCGCAGCATGTCGCGCAGCCTGCGGAAGGACTCGTCGATCAGCACCAGCCCGAGTGCCTCCATCGACTCGAAATGCCGATAGAACGCCGCGGGCACGATGCCGGCCTCGCGGGTGACCTCACGCAGGCTCAGCGCGGCGAAGCTGCGGTCCTCGAGCAGCTTCATCGCCGCCGCGACGATGGCCCGACGGGTGGCCTCCTTGCGCTCCTCGCGTGACAGGGTGTCGCGGGAGCGCGGTTTACTCGAACGACCCGATCTACTCATTCGTGAACTGGGCGTACGACTGTTCACTGTGTGAAACCTACCACAACCAGGATGAATCTCTTGACCCGTCCGCCTGTGAGCGCGCACGGTGTACACATGTTCACTCAAACTTTGACGCGGCGGATGCTCCGGTCACCGCTGGTCGACCTGCTGACCGGGCCGCATGGCGTGGACCGGTACACCGAGCTGGTCGCCCCGACTTGGACCGCGGGTGACGCCCGGGCCAAGATCGTCGCGGTGCGGCGGCAGACCGCGCGCAGCGTCACCCTGACCCTGGAGCCGAATCGGGCGTTCACCGGTTTTCGCGCCGGCCAACACATCAACCTGACCGTCGAGATCGACGGCCGTCGCCGGACCCGGCCCTACTCGCCGGCCAGCGCGGAGGCCGCTCCGCACATCGAACTGACCGTGGGGCCGCCACGGCGGTGGCCTGGTGTCCAACTACCTCTACGAGCACGCCCGGCCGGGCATGGTCGTCGGGCTGAACTCCGTCGGTGGGGAGTTCGTCCTGCCCACACAGCGGCCGCGGCGCATTCTCTTGGTGTCCGGCGGCAGCGGCATCACACCGGTGATGTCCATGCTGCGCACACTGCGCGCCGAGGGCTTCACCGGCGAGGTCGCATTCATCCACTACGCACGCTCCGCCGACGAAGCGTGCTACCGCGACGAGCTCGACGCCATGCAAGGCGTGAAGGTGTTGCACGGATACACCCGCGCGACAACGGGTTCCGACCTCAACGGCCGCTTCGGTCGCGACCACCTCGCGGCCGCGCTGCCCGAACCTGAAGCCGTATTCGTCTGCGGCCCACCCGCTTTGGTGGAGGCCGTACGCGGACACTGCGCGAACGTGCGCTCGGAGAGCTTCGTCCCGCCCGTGTTCGACGTCACAGTCGAGGCGTCCGGGGGTCTCGTCACCTTCGCCGACAGCGGGGTCGAGCGGGTCGACGACGGCCGGCCGCTGCTCGAGCAGGCGGAGGCCGCAGGGCTGAAGCCCGAAAGCGGATGCCGGATGGGCATCTGCCACAGCTGCACCCGCCGCAAGACCCGCGGCGCGGTGAAAAACCTCATCACCGGAGCGGTGTCGAGCGCTGAGCAGGAGGACGTGCAGATCTGCGTGTCCGTCCCGGTCGGCGACGTCGACATCGCGCTCTAACGAAAGGTGCTCGACATGACTGTCACCACCACCACTCCTGAGCCGAAGACACTTCAGAAGACCGTCGGCGGCAAGACCGTCACGATGACCCCCGAGCAGGTCGAGGCGTTCGGCCGTGAGCTCGACGCGCTGAAGGAACGCGTCATCGCCGATCTCGGCGAACGCGACGCCACCTACATCCGCCGGATCATCAAGGCCCAGCGCGCCCTTGAGGTCGGCGGGCGCGCGTTGCTGTTCGGCGGCATCTTCCCGCCGTTCTGGCTGGCGGGCACGGCGATGCTGGGCCTGTCCAAGGTCATCGACAACATGGAGATCGGCCACAACGTGATGCACGGGCAGTACGACTGGATGGGCGATCCGGCGATCTCCAGCCACGGATTCGAATGGGACACCGCGTGCCCCGGTGACCAGTGGCGCCACTCGCACAACTACATGCACCACACGTACACGAACATCGTCGGGATGGACCGCGACATCGGTTACGGCATCCTGCGGATGAGCGAGGATCAGCGGTGGCGCCCATACTTTCTCGGCAACCCGGTCTACGCGTTCCTGCTGATGGTGCTGTTCCAGTACGGCGTGGCGCTGCACGAGCTGGAGACCGAGCGGATTCGTGCCGGTGAGATCACGCTTGCAGACAAGCGGGAGATCCTCGAGGGCATCTGGCGCAAGACCAAGCGGCAGGCGCTCAAGGACTACGTGGCGTTCCCGCTGTTGGCAGGACCGTTCGCGCCGTGGGTGTTGGCAGGCAACCTGAGCGCCAACCTGATCCGCAACGTCTGGTCTTTCATGATCATCTTCTGCGGTCACTTCCCCGAGGACGTCCAGGAATTCTCGATCGAGGAGACCAAGGCCGAGACCCGCGGGATGTGGTACTTCCGTCAGGTGCTCGGGTCGGCAAACTTAACCGGCGGCAAGCTGTTTCACATCCTGAGCGGCAACCTGTCCTTCCAGATCGAGCACCACCTGTTCCCCGACATCCCGGCGCACCGTCACGCCGAGATCGCCGAACAGGTGCGGGATATCTGCCAGCGCTACGGCATCCCGTACAACACGGGCCCGCTGCCCAAGCAGTTCGCCACCGTGGTCCGCAAGATCGTCAAGCTGGCGCTGCCCTCACGTCTGACAAACGGGGCACCAGTAGGAGACGCGGTCCCCGCTCAGGCCTTCGCTGCTCCTCGCGTGCGCGGCGGATGACAGGATCGGTGTGCCGCACCGGCGGCATGGCTTACCGCGGCGGCCGTAGACCCACAGGTCACGGCCGCTGCGGGTGTCTCCGGTCGTGCTGCGATTCCACCGGGAACGGTTGAGCCACAACATGTCCCTGGCCCGCTGCACCATCCGCAGCGGGTCCTTGACGTTGCCGACGGGAGCGGTCGGCAGGTGCCCGGTGACGAAGCACAGTTCGTTGCAGTACACGTTGCCGACGCCGGCCATCACCCGTTGATCAAGCAGCGCCTCAGACAGCGGGCGGTCTGCGTCTGCCGTCATGTTCGCCGCCGCGACGTGCGGATCCCAGTCGTCACCCAGAAGATCGGGTCCAAGGTGGGAGACGACGTCCATATCGTGGTCGCGCTCGAGTACTTCGAGCACTCCGAGATCGATGCCTGCGGCCTGAATGTCGCCGGCCTCCAAGATGATCCGGATCCGGTGGCCGGCCCTGCTCGGCTTGTTGACCGGATTGACCTTCCAGCTGCCCTCCATTTTCAGATGCGAATGGATGCTGGCCTGGCCGATGCGGATGAACAGATGCTTTCCCCGACTGATCACCTCGTCGACGACCTGGCCGGTCAGGTCAACAGTGGCGAATTTCGGTACCCGGACGTCGCATCGGGTCAGCGTCTTGCCGGCCAACGCATCGCGCAGGATGGTGGCGGTGTGCCAGACGGTGTCGCCCTCAGGCATGTCTCATTGAATCAACTTGACCGAGAGTTCCCACAGCCGTTCGGCGTTGGTCGGGTCGAGCGCATACGGTGCGACACCGCCCCCGCCGGGCGTGCCGCGCCGGTCGACCCGCACGGCCTCGTTGCAATCCTCGAAGTAGCGACCACCGACACCTTCCACCAGTGGGGAAGCGGCGAGTAGCACCGACGTCGCCGCGCCTTGCTGGACCGATTTGAAGTCCGTGCCTGCCGCGCGGAACCTTTCGAGTGCCTGCACGGCGTAGTCCGCGGGCAAGTGCCGCTGCAGCGGAGTAGCGATGCCGCCCGGCATCAGCGCGTTGGCGACGATGCCCTCGGGCGCCCACCGGCGGGTGGCCTCGACGGCGAACAGCACATTGGCGGTCTTTGACTGACCGTAGGCACCGAACGGGTCGTAGTCGCGGAAGGCATAGTCGATGTCGTCGAAGACCACCGGCGAGCGCAGGTGCCCGCTGGAGCTCACCGACACGATGCGGGCGGAGCCGGCCGCGGCAAGCGAATTGTGCAGCCCGAGCGCCAGCGCGAAATGCCCGAGATGATTTGTCGCGAACTGCATTTCGTGGCCGCTCGTTGACAACGTCAGTCCTTGAATGGCCATCACACCGGCGTTGTTGACCAGGATGTCGAGCGGTCCGCTCCATGCCGCGGTGAAGGCGCGGACACTGGACAGGTCGCTGAGTTCCAGTGCGCCGACGGTGACCGCGCTATTTCCGGTGCTCTGGCGGATGTCGGCGGCTACCCGCTCGCCCGCCTCCGTGTTGCGGACGGCGACCGTGACCGCCGCGCCGGCGCCGGCCAGTGCCCGCGCGGTCTCGACACCGATACCCGACGACGCGCCGGTGACGATGGCCCGCTTACCCGACAGATCGACGCCGGCAATGACCTCGGCGGCGGTCGATGAGAATCCGAATGGTGTTGTGATGCGGGAAGTCATGTCAGTGCCGAACACCTAGCGCTCGGACGCTGTTCCCCGCGGTGATGATTGCGTGCTCAGCCTGCTGGGCGATGCGTGCGACCAACGCGCCGGCGGAGTCCAGCTCAGTGATGAGGTCAACGGCTTCACCAGCCCAGATCGGCAGGTATTCGGGGTCGCCGCGCTCGGCAGCGGCACGGAACTCGGCCAGCGCCTGTGCGTCGGACGCCAGCGCGGATTCCCGACCCTGCCACGTGTCGGTGAAGCCGTTTCGCAGAGTTCTCGCGGAGTATTCGGACGGCCAACCGGCGTCCGCGGCGATGTCGAGGACGCGTCCCCGGACGGTGTCGGCCGCGCCCGCCGCGGTGATCGCCTTGCCTTCTTCGGGATCGAGCAGTGCTTCGGTGGTTGCTTCGAAGCGCGTTCCGATCATCGCTCCGGCGGCGCCGAGCATCAGGACGGCCGCCAAACCGCGGCCGTCGGCGATGCCTCCTGCTGCCAGCACCGGTGTGCTCCCTGCAATGTCGACGACGGCGGGCACGAACGGTAGTGTCGCACGTCCTCCGCCGTGTCCGCCCGCCTCCGATCCCTGCGCCACAACGACATTCGCGCCGACGTCGAGCGCACGTTTCGCCTCGTCGGTCGTGGTGACCTGCACCATGAGTGGGATGTCCGCGGCGCGGATCGTTTCTGCGTACGGGCTCGGATCGCCGAACGACAGCATGATCGCCGCGGGTGACTGTTCGATCGCCGCTTCGATGGCTTCGGAACCGATTGCCCACGTCAGGAACCCGATGCCCCATGGCTTCGAGGTGGCCGCCCGCGCCAGTCCGCATTCGCGCTCGAGCCACCCCAGGCCGCCGCGCCCGGCGCCGAGAAGTCCGAGCCCGCCGCCCTCGGATACCGCGGCCGTCAGCGCGCCGCCCGCAACGTTGCCCATCGGCGCAAGGACAACGGGATGTTCGATGCCCATCATCTCGGTCAGCGCGGTACGGAGGGCCATACCCCGCACTGTAGGCGTCGAAGTCACCGCAGCCGCAGGCCCCTCGGGGTCCGCGCAAACCCAGCACCGACCAGCGCGTTTTGCACCGCGGCGCGCTCGCCTTCGGCGACCGGTTCCAGCACCGGCACGCCATTGACCTTCTCGACAAGCAGCGAACCGATCCGGCCGGCGCCGGCCAAATCGGCCAGCGCCGCGGCGGCCGCGGCATGTGTCTCGGCGTCGCCGGTGAAGCTCAGCAGCGAGCGCCCGCCGCGTTCGAGGAACCAGGCCAACTCACCGTCGACGATCGCCACCAGTGCGCCCGCCTTGCGGCCGGGTCGGTGCGACATGTCCTCGTCAGCGGCCTTCTTCGATGGCCACGGCAAGGCGGCGCCGTACGGGTTGGCGGGATCGGCGGCGGCCAGCACCACCGCGTGGTACTCCCGGCGCTCCGGGTCCACACCGTCGAGGTAGGACCGCAGCCGGTCGACGGTCGAGGCAACAGCGAACTGGGCCCCGCCCAGCGACTCGACGAAGTAACCACGCTGGCACCTGCCGGCGTCCTCGAAGGCGGTCAGCACCTTGTACAGCATCGCGAAGCCGCCCGGCACCGCCTCGGCACCGACGGCGCCCTTGGTCAGCACGCCGTAGCGGTTGAGGAGCAGCTCGGCGTGGAAATGCGCCCGCACGGTCGACTCGGGCTCGGCGGCGGGCAGTGCCGACCACCGGCCGGCCACCGTCGGGTCGGAGCTGCGGGCCTGGGCATGGGCGACGCTGTAGCGGCTCAACCGCGGCGGTCGTTGCCGTTGCCGGTGTGCCGGGGCCCCGCGGCGGCCGGTCGACCGACGCGTGCCCGCCAGCATCGCGCGCACAGGGGCGAACGTGTCGCCGGTGATCCAGCCGGCCCAAACCAGTTCCCACAGGGCCTGTTTCAACTCGTCGCCAGGACCATCTGCGAGCTGACGGAAGAAGTACGCCCCGCCGCGGCCCAGTGTCTCCATGATCGCGCGATGGGTGTCGGTGAACTCGATCTCCGTTGACGCGGCCAGCGTCAACGCCGCCGACTCTCCGGGATGGAACGCGATCCAGCCATCCGATCCAGAGGGGCCGCCGCCGATCTGGCCCGCACCCGACCAGGTGACCTCGCCTGCGGCGAGCAGTTCGTCGAGCATTGCGGGCTGATAGTCGCGGACCCGCTGCCCGAACACCAACGGCTCGATCGCCGAGGCCGGGATCGGTACTCCGGCAAGTTGATCGATCACGGCGGCCAGGCCATCGATACCTGAATTGTGCGTGCCCACCTGCTGCCAGGACGGCAGGAAGCGACCATAGGCAGCGGTGCTGACGGGCTCGACCTGCGCCCGTAGCGCGGCCAGCGACCGGCGTCGCAGGATCTTGAGCACATCGGCGTCGCACCACTGGTCAGAGTCGGCATTGTCGGTGAATTCGCCGCGGATCAACCGGCCGTCGATGGCCAGCCGGCCGAGTACGTCGGCGGTCACTCGCAGGCCGAGGCCGAAGCGGGCCGCGGCGTCATTGGTGGTGAACGGGCCGTGCGTGCGGGCGTACCGGCCCAAGAGTTCGCCGAGCGGGTCGGCCACCGACTCGGTGAAGGCAGCAGGCACCCCAACGGGCACCGCCACGCCGACCCCGTCACGCAGCAGTCCGATGTCTTCGACTGCTGCCCACCAGGTTTCGCCGGCGAACGACACCGTCAGCGCTCGTTTAGCGGCCTGCAGGCCGTCGACCCAGCCACCCACATCCGTCGTCGTGCAGCGGTCGGCGATCTCATGTTCGGTCAGCGGGCCCAGCACGCGCAGCAGATCCGCGATGCCCTCGGCGTCGCGGGCCAGCCGGTCGGAGGCGAGGTGTTGCAGCTGCTGCGTGGTGGTCGCGATGACCTGCGGATCGAGCAGCTCCCGCAGCTCGACACGGCCCAGCAGCTCGGCCAGCAGCACGCTGTCCAGCGACAGTGCGGCGGCGCGCCGCTCGGCCAGCGGGCTGTCGCCCTCGTACATGAAGGCGCCGACGTAGCCGAACAACAGCGACGCCGCGAACGGCGACGGGGTCGCGGTCTCCACCTCGACCAGCCGCAGCCGGCGCTGCGCCACCCGGTGCATCAGCTCGGTGAGCGCGGGAACGTCATAGACGTCCTGCAGGCATTCGCGGACCGCTTCCAGCACGATCGGGAAATCGGGGTACTTGCGCGCGACGTCGAGCAGCTGCGCGGCGCGCTGCCGCTGATGCCACAACGGCGACCGCTTGCCCGGATGCCGTCGCGGCAGAAGCAGTGCGCGGGCCGCACATTCGCGGAATCGCGAGGCGAACAGCGCCGAGCCACCCACCTCGGCGGTGACGATCGGTTCGATCTCGTCGGCGTCGAACACGAACAGCTCCGCGCCGGGAGCGGCATCTTCGGTGTCGGGCAACCGCACGATGATGCCGTCGTCGGAGGCCGTCGGCTTCTCATCGATCCCGTAGCGCTCTCGCAGCCGTCGCGACACCGCCAGCGCAAGCGGTCCGTGCACCCGAAGCCCATAGGGCGAGTGCAGGATCACCCGCCAGTCGCCGAGCTCGTCTCGGAACCGTTCGACCACGAACGTGGTGTCGCTGGGCACCGTGCCCGTCGCCTGTCGCTGATCGTCGAGCAGCTGCCACAGGTTGTCGGACGCGAACTCGTCGAAACCCATTGCGCGGCAACGTTCTACGAACTCCTCGCGACCCAGCCGCGCCAGCTCGCCGGTGAACGAACCGACCGCCGCGCCCAATTCGGCCGGCCTGCCCACGCCGTCGCCCTTCCAGAACGGCAGCCGCGCAGGCTGCCCCGGCGCTGGAATGACGAGCACCCGATCGTGGGTGATCTCGGTGATGCGCCAACTGGTCGCACCCAGCGAGATCACATCGCCGGGCCGGGATTCATAAACCATCTCCTCGTCGAGTTCGCCGACCCGCGAGGGCTTTTCGGAGTCGGTTGCCAGGTAGACGGTGAACATGCCGCGGTCCGGTATTGCGCCACCGGAGGTCACCGCCAGCCGCTGCGCACCCGGACGCGCCGTCAGTGTGCCCGCGTCACGGTCATACACAAGCCGCGGTCGTAGCTCTGCGAACTCGGTGGAGGGGTACTTGCCGGACAGCAGATCCAGCGTCGCCTCAAATGCGCTGCGCGGCAACGTCGCGAACGGCGCGCTGCGCCGCACCGCGTCGAACCAGCGATCGGCGTCGATCGGCTCCAGCGCGCATGCCGCTACGGTGTGCTGGGCCAGGACGTCGAGCGGATTCGTCGGCACATGCATGGTCTCGATGTCGCCGGAGAGCATCCGCTTCACAGTCACGGCGCAGCTGATCAAGTCCGTGCGGTGCTTGGGAAACAGGACACCCTGCGAGATTTCGCCGACCTGATGGCCTGCGCGGCCGATGCGCTGCAGGCCGCTGGCCACCGACGGCGGCGCCTCCACCTGGATCACCAGATCGACCGCCCCCATGTCGATGCCCAACTCAAGGCTGGAGGTGGCGACGACTGCGCGCAAACGTCCGCTCTTGAGATCGTCCTCCACCAGGGCGCGTTGCTCCTTGCTCACCGAGCCGTGATGCGCCCGGGCCAGCAGCGTGGGCGCCCCGTGTGACTGGCCGCTGGCCATCAGTTGCGCCGGTGAGCCGCCGCCGACCTGTGGGTTGCGCGCGGCCGGCAGTTCGATCCCTGTACGTTCGGCGTGAATCTCGTTGAGCCGCGAGGTCAGTCGCTCGGCGAGCCGCCGTGAGTTGGCGAACACGATCGAGCTGCGGTGTGCCTCGATCAGGTCGACGATGCGTGCCTCGACGTCGGGCCAGATGGTGTTGTTCTCCAGGTTGGCCATGTCTGGCACCGGAACCTGAACCGACAGGTCGAACGTCTTGCTCGCGGTTGGAGCGACGATCGTCGTCCGCGCCTGCCCCGACAGGAATCGTGCGACCTCCTCTGGTGGCCGCACGGTCGCCGACAGCCCGATGCGCTGTGCCGGTGTGGCCGACAGCTGGTCGAGCCGCTCCAGCGACAGGGCCAGGTGCGCGCCGCGTTTGGTGCCCGCGACCGCATGTACCTCATCGACGATGACCGTCTGCACCTCGGCCAGCGTTTCGCGCGCCGCCGACGTCAGCATCAAGAACAACGACTCCGGCGTCGTGATCAGGATGTCCGGTGGTTTGGTGATCAGCTCGCGGCGGCGCGCGGGCGGGGTGTCGCCTGAGCGCACGCCCACGCTGATGTCGGGTACCGGCACGCCGCGGCGCTCGGCGATCCGGCCGATGCCGGTCAGCGGGGTGCNGAGGTTGCGCTCGACGTCGACGGCCAGCGCCTTCAGCGGCGAGACGTACAGCACTCGGGTACCCGCCTTGGCTGGGCGCGGTTCCGATGAGGCCAGCTTGTCGATCGCCCACAGGAACGCGGCCAGCGTCTTGCCGGACCCGGTCGGCGCGATGACCAGAGTGTTGTCGCCGTCGGCGATGGCCGACCACGCCTCGGCCTGCGCCGTTGTCGGGGCCGCAAAAGTACCGGCGAACCACTCGCGCGTCAGTGCGCTGAAGCGCCCAAGTGGGTCGGTGGTGGTCATCTAGTCATGGTGCGCCAGGGCACCGACAAAAATCAGCGATGCTCGACCGCGACGGCTTCGCTCAGAGCGGACGGGATGCCCGGGACTCGCCCGATCGCGTCGAGCAGGGCATGCGCGCAGGCGTCGCCGACATAATCTCCGTCGATCGACGGGTCCAGCAGGCGCTGCCGGCACATCTCGAAGGTGAAGGCCAGCCAGCCGTAGATGGTGATCCGCAGGTCGCGTTCGACCTTGGAGTCCATCGCGCCGCCGACCGCCTCCATGATGCGGTCGATGATCCGGTTGGCTTGCCGGTCGTTGTCGATGTCCTCGATGCCGCGCAGCACCGGATCGGAACGTCCCATGCCGATGTAGGCGGCCCACGCGCCGTGCGGATGCTCCTCGTCGTAGCGCACATACGCCAGCACGCCGGCGCGTACCTGGTCGAACAGGCTCAGTCCCGGTTCCGGCGGGGTGTTGGTGGCCTCGAAGAGTCGCTCACCCTCGGCGCGCACCACCGCCGCGAAGAACGTCCGCTTGTCCGGGAAGTAGTGGTACATCAGCGCCCGCGACACCCCGGCACGCTCGGCGATCTCGTCGATGCGGACCTCGTCGTACGGCCGCTGGCCGAACACCTCCGCGCCCAGCGCCAGCAGTTCGTTACGACGGTCGTCGGGCGACAGCCGCCGTCTGGACTCTGCCATACCGCCATTCTAGTTAACACATGTATAACAATGGCCGCGGGCGCTCAGCTGCCGAACCACCAACCGCCATTGACGTGGATGACTTGGCCGCTGATGTAGGCGGCGGTAGGGGAGGCCAGGAAAGCGGCGGCGGCTGCGTCATCGCCGTGGAAGTCGGTTTCGATGAAGCCCGGCGCGATGGCGTTCACGGTGGTGCCCTGCGGCGTCAGTTCGCGGGCCAGGCCCCTGGTAAGCCCGAGCAAACCGGCCTTGGCCGCCGCGTATGCGGCCGCACCTGGCCTGCTTCCGCCGCTGTAGGCAGCGATGGAACTGATGGACATGATTCGCCCACCGTTGAGTCGCAGGTGCGGGACGGCGGCCTGAACCGTGCAGAAGGCCCCGCGTAGGTTCACGCCGACCTCACTGTCCCAACTGTGGACGGCCTCGCCATAGGGCGTTGTCGCGCCTGCGCGTCGTCAGCCGGCCTGGCCCCAAACGCGTCTGTCAGAACGCGCACGGCGAATCGGTTCACGCCCCGGCGGTTGCGACGGCGGTGGCAGCAGCGGTTTGCGCCGCTGCACAGAGGCCGTTGTCGTCGACTCGGTGTTCAACTCGAGCTTCTCGCCGGCATGTCGGATAGTCAGACCGCCTTCGGGACCGTCGCGAAGGGTGTAGACCACCTCATCGTGGCCGACCTCCACCGTGAGCCGAAAACCCTTCCACCGCAGCCGGAACCGCAACTTCGACATGCCATCCGGCAGCTGCGGGTCGAGCACGAGTTCACCCTCGTCGTCCCGGAGGCCGCCAAAGCCTGCGACCAATGCGGTCCATGTACCGGCCAGCGACGCCATGTGCAGACCGTCACGGCTGTTCTTGTGCAGATCCCGTAGATCGATCATCGCGGCTTCGTAGAGATAGTCGTGGGCCAGTTCCAGATGGCCCACCTCGGCACACATCACGGCCTGCGTGCAGGCGGATAGCGATGAGTCCCGCGTGGTGCGCCGCTCGTAGTAGTCGACGTTGCGGGCCTTCTCCTCGGGAGTGAAAGCACCACTGCGCCAATGCATGGCAAGCTCGAGATCGGCCTGCTTGACGACCTGTGAGGGGTAGAGTCGCACATAGGGCTCGTACAACAGCAACGGATAGCTTGTGTTGTCGGTGAAATTCCACTCCCGCAAGTTGGTGAAGCCCTCGCATTGTTGATGGACGCCGAGTTCATCATCGAACGGAATGTGCACCGCGTCGGCCGCATTGCGCCAGGCGGCGGTCTCCTCGGTGTCGACACCCATGTCACAGGCTGTCTCTGGATGCCGACCGCAGGCCTCTGCCGCGGTGCGGAGGTTGTGTGCCGCCATCAGATTGGTGAACACATTGTCACGCACAATGGCGGTGTACTCGTCAGGGCCCGTGACGCCGTCAAGATGCCAGACCCCGTGTCGATCGTGATGACCGAGCGACATCCACAGCCGCGCGGTTTCCACCAACACCGTCAGACCGCACTCGGCCTCCAACGACTCATCGCCGGTCACAACGCGATACCGCTCGAAGGCCATGGCGATGTCGGCGTTGATGTGCCAGGCCGCCGTACCCGCAGGCCAGTACGCCGAGCACTCCTGGCCCCGGATGGTTCGCCACGGAAAGGCGGCGCCCGCGAGATCCAATTCGCCCGCGCGTTCGCGAGCGAGATCCAGTGTCGAGGCCCGCCAGCGCAGCGCATCCGCCGCGGCATGCGGCGCGGTATAAGTGAGCACGGGAAGAACGAATCCCTCGGTGTCCCAAAAGGTATGGCCGTCGTAGCCGGTTCCGGTCAGTCCTTTTCCAGGGATCGCCCGGCGCTCGGCTCGCGCGCTGGCTTGCAACACGTGGAACAGGCCGAACCGCACCGCCTGCTGGCAATCGGGGTCGCCGTCGACGTCGACGTCCGCGCAATCCCAGAAGTCGTCCAGATAGTCACGCTGCGCCTCGAGTAGACCGACCCATCCGCAGTACTTGGCGCCTGCCACCGCGCCAAGCACCTGATCGCGAAGCGCGGGACGCGATCGCAGACTGGACCATCCATACGCCAGAAACTTGACGATGCGCAGCTTTTGTTCAGGCCGCAAACCACAGATGACGGTCGTTCGCGCCCAGTCCTCACCGGCATCGGTGTTCACTTCGACCCGGCCTGGCACATCGATGGCATGGTCCATTGCGGCCGCCATCATCAAGCGGCTTGCCCGGGTTCGGTGCACCAGTAGCGCGCTGTGGCTGCCCGCGTCGTGCTGTACGGCCTCCAACGGAGTGCGCAACACCGCGGCGACACGTGGATCGGCCGACGGTTGTGGCACATCCTCGTTGGCGACGAGTTCGGATTGGACAGTCACACGCACGAATTCGTCGACCGCCTCCACCACGTATTCGATCGCCGCGACACCGCGCTGCGCCAGCGACACCAGTCGGGTTGTCCGCAGCCTTATCCGCTTGCCCGCCGGAGACGACCAGCACGCGTGGCGAGTCAGCGTCCCCGCCCGCATGTCAAGCACGCGTTCATGCTCGTGCAGTTCGCCGTATCGGACGTCGAATGGTTCGTCATCGACGAGAAGTCGCAGAATCTTTCCGTTGGTGACGTCGACGACCGACTGACCGTCCTCCGGATAGCTGTATCCCGCTTCTGCGTACGGCAGCGGGCGCGTCTCATAGAACGAGTTGAGGTAGGTGCCTGGCAGACCGTACGGCTCGCCCTCGTCGAGGTTGCCGCGAAGTCCGATGTGGCCGTTGGACAACGCGAACACCGACTCGGATTGGGCCAGTAGATCGAGATCGAGATTGGTCTCGCGCACCTGCCAGGGCTCGACGGGGAAGGTTTGTTCGGTGATCATCGTGTCGGCAGCAATTCGGCCAGATCGGTTACGACAATGTCTGCGCCCTTGCGGCGCAACGCTTCTGCCTGACCGACGCGATCGACACCCACCACGCAGCCGAAGGTTCCGCGCCGGCCCGCCTCGACACCAGCCAACGCGTCTTCGAAGACCGCTCCTTCAGCGGCTTTCACACCGAGCAACTCCGCTGCGCGCAGGAACGAGTCAGGGGCCGGCTTGCCTTCGATGCCTTCTTGCCGCATCGTGACGCCGTCCACCCGCTGCTGGACGAACTTGTCGAGTCCCGTGACCTCGAGCACCTCTTGGGTGTTGGCGCTCGACGACACAACGGCGACCGGCATACCCGCTGCGGCGACCGCGTCGAGATAGCGGCGCGAACCGTCGAACACCTTGACCCCGTCTTCGCGAATGGTCTTGTGGAAGAGCTCGTTCTTGCGGTTGCCCAACCCGTGCACCGTCTCTGCCGACGCGTCGTCGTCCGGGCCACCTTCTGGCAGTGTGATGCCGCGGGCAACCAGAAACGACCGCACGCCGTCCTCACGCTTCTTGCCGTCGACGTAAGTCTGATAGTCCGCCGCGATATCGAACGGAACGAACTCCTCGCCGGTTCGCTCGGCCCTGTCGCGAAGGTACGAGTCGAACATCGCCTTCCAGGCCTTCTTGTGCACGCTCGCGGTGTCTGTCAGCACCCCGTCGAGGTCGAAGAGGCAGGCGCGGATGGTGTCGGGCAACCCCAGCATGGCTTCTACTGATGCTGGGCTGCTCGATGGGTCGCGGCGTCCTCGGATCGGGCGGGCACCACGCGCAGCGCCAGTAGTCCAAGAACCAGCACGGTCAACGCGGGGGCGCCGAACAGCACGACCGCCAACACCAGGCCGGTGGCCGACCCGGACAGTGCCGTCGCGAAGGCGAATGCGGCCACTATCCATGACACGACACACGTCGT